>ERZ795057.57-NODE-57-length-109945-cov-9.011220_pt1 | contig 109945 bp, 83 predicted proteins | sample MGYA00375141_ERZ795057 | MGnify/ENA primary metagenome ERZ795057 (study PRJEB30186, sample SAMN05720163) | activated sludge metagenome | isolation source: Anaerobic digester | place: Hong Kong | collected 2015-01-26 ...
AATTTATTAAAAGTCAGAGAAAGCCCTGAACAAGATTAACTAAAGAATGGAGTTGTTTTCATCGATAATTAATAAAGACACTTTTATGTTAACTATACAAAATATAATTTAAGTTCTGATAAATGGAAAATGTAAAAATATTACTCACTTCCGATCTGCATCTCGGCATGGAGCGGATGAATCCATTGATCAGCAGAGATGAGAGATTTCAGACTTTTCTGAAAATAATGTCTCTTGCCTCTGAACACGATATACTCCTCCTGGCAGGGGACATCCTTAACGCGGGAGGACTGGACTCCCGCTATATTGACTCCATTAACAATGAATTAATGAAAGCATCAGACGCCGGCACTGAAATTTATTTCACACCCGGCTCAGGAGAGATTGAACCTGAAGGCCGGCTGCATGAACAGATTTCCGAACTCAACACCACTTACACCTTTTATGAAAACCGGAAAGAGATGATGATCAAATCGGACAAAGGGGAAATCTTTATTTACGGCCAGCAAAACGGCAATTCCCCGTTCTCCCCTGATATCAGAAGAAAGGAAAAGCAGGGGTTTCACATAGGCCTTTTCTATGCCGATTTTTCCCCTCAGTCCACTGAAAAAAATTCGCAGGGATGTATAGGTAAAAGAGAGATAAAAAATATGGACCTGGATTTTTTTGCCATGGGTAAAAGCCACAACTTCAGGCTTTTCCGCTTTTCTGAAAGGCTCCTCGGCGCATACCCGGGCAGCCCCGAGCCGTGTACAATTGATGAATGCGGCGACAGGTTCGTAATCTCAATGGAGATTGAAAACAACAGGGTCTCCTTCTTAAAAAGGCTCCCGGTGAACACTGTTTCAATCCGGAGCCATGAAATAGAATGTACGGAAATTAAAGACGAGAAAGAACTGATTGAAAGAATAAAAAACGCGGGGAGCAGGGACACAATGAACAGGCTTGAGCTCCACGGGGAAAGGGACTTCGCTATCGGGCCTGCACTTTCAGAAAAACTCACAGGTTATTTTCGCGGGCTTAAAATTGTGGATATGACAGAACCGTCACAAAAGACCTTCCTGGAGGAGGGAGCTGCAGGTGACAGTTTCAGGGCGTCCTTTTTCAGGAACCTGGAAGCCAGGATAAAAAACGACCCCGCAAACAGTCCTGATTATAATTTCATAAAAGATATTATTTCCGGTAAAAACGGCAAAACAGGAGGTGTTCTGTTTTGCGATTCATAAATTTAAAGTTCCCCGTTCATTCAGAAAAAGCTGAAAAGAACATTGCCCTGAAAAAGGGGAGCAACACAATCCTTATAGAGGACAACGACCTCCGTGAGATGCTTCCACAAATTCCCCTCCTGGCCCTTTACGGTAAAGAATCAAGCGGCAAACTGCCGGAAGAGGTAATGGAAAATGACAAATTCTCCGCAACGGTTGAAACGGATATTAATGGGGAGAAAAAGGAAATCAAATTTGTCAACGGAGCGCCTTCAGGGAACAGAAACATTCCGGAGGGGATACTCGGCTTCGAGGATTTTGTTCTTTATTCATATTTTACAACACTAACCCGGGAAAAACATGCCGATCCCGCCCTGAATACAGGCCGCTTAAAAGACTACCTCCTCCGAAGAGAATCTGAAAAAGAGAGTTCAGCAAATATTCACAATTTCCGGGAGATTATAATCCGGAAGGAGAAAGAGATAAACGAACTGAAAAAGGAGAGGGAACTTCTCGGACTAAAAAAAAGAAAAAAGGATAAATTTGTGAAGGAGCTGTCTTCTTCAGAAAGGGAACTGGGAAAAATAAAGAAAAAGAAGGAATCCTTCATTGACTACAAAAACAGCCTGAACGAACTGCTGGGACTCATAAATGAAGAAGCAAAAATATCGTCAAAGATTGTAAACGCAAAAAACGATATAATCGGATTAAGGGAAACAAACGCGAGGATCGGGGAGCTGGAAGAGGAGATAGCACAGAGGTTTCCGCAGTTCACAAGCGGCATGATTGAACTCCTACCTGACCTTGACAGGCTGCAGGGGGAATTCAACTCCATACGCGATATAAATGTTCAGATGGAAAAATTCGATTCAATAAGAAAGAAAAAAATATCCCTCTCTCTTAAAGGGATAACAGGCATGCTTATTTTCGCTTTTATATCAATGATGTTTATCCTGCTCAAAGCCATCCCTCTGAATACAATTACAGGTATTATCCTTGGTACAATCTCGTCTCTTCTTGTTCTTCTCTCAGCTGCAACCGGTTATTATATCTTCTTACTTTTCAGGGAAAACTATCCCATGGATCTGAAAAAAAGAAAGGAATCAACAGAAACACTGCTTAACGATTTATTTAAGAATGAAAAATTTCCTCATAACAATCTCGGCACAGGTGAACTTTACGAATACCTGTTCCAGTATTTTGAAGATTTTCTTACCTTCAGGGAGCTGCAGAACGAGCTGACAGCGGAAAAGAAAAAGGCCGGTCCACGTGACTCAATTAAAGAGAAGGAGGAAAAGCTCAAAGAGCTTACGGGCACAAAAGATACCCTTGAAAAAGACATTAAAAAAGGACTGAAATCCCTGGATCCCGATATCCATCAGGCCCCTGAGAGAGATAACATTAAAGAGCTTATTCCTGAAATCGACGAAATGATATCTGAAGCTGAAAAGGAAGAAAAACAGAAAAATACAATCACCGAAAAAATCAGAAATGAAGTATATCAGCACGAATCAGGGGCCAGAAGTAAAGAATCGATAGATGAGGCGATCGAAGGGATAGATGCTGAAATAGAAAAACTTAAAAAGGATGTTAAAGACACAGCTTTCATGCAGGATGCCTATAATGACGCGGCAGATGAATGGTCCGGGAAAAAGCTCGAAACACTTGCCTCTAAAACTGCCGAATATTACGGCAGGATAACAAAAGACACAGGGGAAAAACCTGAACTTGAAAAATCCGTGAAAAATCTTATAACCAGGGGTAATAAAGGGGAGTTTAAACCTGAAGAGATTACTGTACTCACCATGGCAGTTAAACTGGCACTTGCCGATATATACCCGCCGGCTGAGAGTTATCCGCTCATTCTCGTAGAGCCTTACATGTTTGACAAATATGAAATAACAGTTAAATTAAAAAAAATATTGCTTGAATTGTCAGAAAAAAGACAGGTTGTTATTATAACCTCCAAAAGTGAAACTGATCTGGCGGGAAATTTACTGATTATCTGAATTATCTATGGACAATAACGGGCAACTTACATTTTCCGATGATCCCCTGTCGCTGGAAAGCAGCGAAATCTATCAATTAATATCCGAAGGGAATTTTAAAGAAGCTATCAAAAAAGCCGACTCCCTTATGAATGTCAACCCCGAATACCCGGGACTGATTGAAGCATTCAGAACAGCCAAGTTCTGGTCAAACAGGGAGAAAGAGCTCAAGAAGACACCCGAGGGAAAAAAAACAGCGGATTTCCTCATGGAGGAGTGGGCCTCTTTCGAAGATTACGCTACATACAAAGAGATAAAATCTTCGGCAGCATACAGGGCAGTAATGAAATTCGTCTTCTTCAGGGCCTCGGAACACTACAAGCTTGCTTTTCAGAACAACGAGGATACTGACACCAGGTTTGATCTCCTCCTCAATCTCGGGGAGTGTTTTCTCAGGCTGAAGGAATACAAACTTGCCATCGAAACTCTTGAATACGCGATGAACTCCTACAAGAGCAGCGCACGGCTCCTTTTTATTCTTGGAGAATCATATTTCCACCTTGATGATATCCCGAAGTCTCTTCTTTACATGAGGGAGGCATTTATGATTGACCCGTCCCAGGTTGAGCTCTCACTGATTGAAGCCAGGCCGGTACATGATATTATTGAAGTAATGAAAGAGAGCGGCCGGAACTTCAGGGACATCCGTGAATGGATTCCAATCTACGGATTTATCACAGACATTTTTTATGTCAGGAGGAACCTGAGCAAACACCAGGTGGAATCCCTGAAAAAAGACGTGTTCAACCTTGAAAAAAGCTATAACAGGCTTGGAGTGGACGACATTGATAATACAAACGTACTCCCCAGAATGATCAACAAATACCTGTGGCTCCTCGATTATTACGACAACCAGGCAACGAACCATGAGAACCTTGAACAGATCAGAAGCAGGCTCATAGCCATTGACAGGGAGATGTTTTACGATTATTTCAAAAAGCCTCCACACAGACGCAGCTATTGAATGTAAGACATCTTAAAAAACGCTTTATCAATATCCCAAATTTTTTTATTGCTTTTTTAGCCCTTTTCAAAGGTAGTATATAAAATCAGTAATAATTCCTGAAATTTTTCGAATAAAAAATGAGATTAATACATCCCGTTTGCCGGAAGCAACATGGATTATAAATCCTGTTTCCCCTGAAATAAGTGAAGGAATGAATACTGACAGATAAAAATTCCAGGAATAGTGATGAGCGGATTTACAATTCTATCTTTCCCTGCAGAAAAAAACGACAACCTTCTCTCTCTGACGGCAGGGAGATCGCGCTATATGCTGCCCATAGGCGGACGCTTCAGGGTCATAGACTTTACAATCCGGAATTCCATCTCATCAGGCGCGTCATCAACTATACTCTTTACCAATATAGAGGACAACCTCCAGGATTACGTAAATGAATATCAGGAAAACTCCGCGGAAGAAGAAACAGGTGAATTAAAAGAAAAAGGGCATCCCATAGAGGTGCACAGCTTCGATAATTCAGAGCCTGAATCACTGCTTGAAACAATAACAGCATCCGATTCATCATATTTTGTTCTTTATAACGGCGACAATCCTTCAATAATTGACCTTTCGTCGATCTTTGAAAAATTCCGCTCTTCCAAAAAAAAGGGGCTTCTTGTTAAACTTCGTATAAACGGAAAAACCACAATGGCGCAGAGGGTTGTTATCTCTCACAAAAAGACACTGACAGGTATTATTAAAAAATCCCTGAAAGACAAACACCGCTCCCCGAATTTTTTCGAGATGATAATAAACTCGCTTATACATTCCGGAATCAGCTCCACCACTGTAGATGCATGCTACTGGCAGATCAGCAGCGTGACAGAGTATTACAACCTGAACAGGGAAATTATATGGAACAGTGAAATCTCCAACCTCCTCTACAGGGACAGGATAATAAAAAGCCAGATCAAATCCAACAGGTTTGCCCGGCTTGATGAAAAGGGCTCCATAAAAAATTCCTTTATATCAGATTACTGCTATATCAACGGTAAAGTTGAAAACAGCATTATATTCCCCGGAGTTGATATTGAAGAGGACGCTTTGGTAAAAGACTCGATTATACTCCCCTTTGTGAAGATAGGCCGGGGGGCAAGTGTAATAAACGCCATAATTGATGAAAGCACTGAATTCGAGGAGAGGTACATTGCCGGGCCTGAATGCAGAATCGGGACCGAAGAAAAATTCATGAAAAACAGCAATTTTCCCTCAAAGCTCTATTCAAGCATAACACTCATCGGACGTGACAACTATATACCTGCAAATGTTTTTATCGGATCAGCATGTTATTTAGCTGAGAGTACCGCCGAAAATTACTTCAAAACCTCAAGCAGGCTGGAAGACGGAGAATCCGTCACTGAAGCAGAAAAGGCAGACTGACCCCGAACATCAGTTTAACAAATCCCCAAAAAGTCAGTATTTATTCCTTAGCTTATATCAGGTAAAAAATATTCAGTATTTATTCCTTAACTTATCTCATGTTAAAAAAGCTCTATTACCCCCGCCGCGAAGCTGTATAGACCGGGTTGATGGGTAACAGTTGTTCGGACACATAGGTAACACATATATTAGGTATATCTTTTATAAATTAGGGGAAAAGATATGCCATGGAATGAGGTTACAATCGTGTCATTACGAAGAGAATTTGTAAATTTAGCATTAAAAGAAGGGGCAAATATTTCGTTACTTTGTAGGCGATATAATATAAGCAGAAAAACAGGGCATAAATGGATCAAAAGATTTTTAGATTCAGGAGAAAAAGGTTTAGAAGATCAATCAAGACGTCCCTTGACATCACCACTAAATACAGCTGATGAGATGGAAAAACTTATTCTTAAGGTGAGGAAGGATCATCCGGCATGGGGAGGACGAAAAATAAATCAAAGACTTGTTGATCTTGGTCACACTGGAGTACCAGCTCCCAGTACAATAACAGAAATACTTAAAAGAAATGGGAAAATAAATCAAAAAGAATCAGAAAAACATAAAGCCTGGATAAGATTTGAAGCGGATAATCCGAATGATTTATGGCAAATGGATTTTAAAGGTCATTTTCAAATAATAGGCGGAAGATGTCATCCATTAACAGTTTTAGATGACAACTCACGTTTTTCTTTATGTCTTGATGCGTGTAAAAATGAACGTGCAGATACTGCAAAAGGATGTTTGATAGGAGTATTCCGAAGATATGGTATGCCTAAAGCTATTTTATGTGATAATGGTCCACCGTTTGGTGCGTCTATATTTTCACCATATACAACTTTGGGGAAATGGTTGATTCGATTAGGAATTAAATTGATTCATGGAAGACCAAAACATCCTCAAACACAAGGGAAAGAAGAACGATTTCATAGAACGCTAAAAGCTGAAATTCTTGATTATATAGACTTTGAAGTATTGGATTTTTCAACTATGCAGAATGAATTTGATAGATGGCGGGATATTTATAATTTTGAGCGGCCTCATGAATCGTTAAGTATGAAAGTTCCAGGGCAAGTCTATTGTGAAAGCAAAAGAGAATATCCGGAAGTATTGCCGCAAATTGAATATAGTCCTGGTGATAAGGTCTTACAAGTTCGAGATGGTGGCCGTATCCACTATCAAGGTAAAGGTTTAAGAATAGGGAAGGCATTTACTGGTGAATTTGTTGCCATTAGACCAACAATAAATGATCATAAAATTGAAGTCTATTACTGTAATCAATTAATTAAAGTAATAGACTTGAAAATGAAATATGATCTGAGATAAAAGTGTAACCCATGTCTCCGAACACGTGTAACCTATGTCTCCAGTCTATACACGAAGCGGCGGGGGTATATATTTCTTTATTTTTTACACCAAAATATATCTTTAGGAATTATTACTGAAAAATATTTAAAAATTATTACTGAAAAAAAGTTGACTTTCTGCATCTAATGTTAGACATGTCTAACATTATTATTTAAAACTAACGTGTTGGTTTACGGAGCAAAAATGACGACTTTAAAAGATATAGATTTTCACCAGTTTGTAGAGGGGCTGACAAAAACCATAGAGTTGAGGGATCTGTATACTTCCGGTCATTCAAAACGCGTATCTGAACTCTCGGAACTCCTGGCAAGAGAGATGAAACTGACTGAAAAAGAGTGTGAGTATATACATTTGGCAGGACACCTGCATGATATAGGTAAAATCGGAATACCGGACGGGATCCTTCTGAAAACCGGCAGGCTTTCTGACGCGGAATTCAGCGTTATGCAGCAGCACCCGGTTATCGGAGCGGAAATATTTTTAAACCAGAAAGGCCTTGAAAAGATGGCCGGTATCATCAGACATCACCATGAAAGGTTTGACGGAAAAGGATACCCTGACAGCCTCAAGGGAAATGAAATACCTCTTGGTGCCTCTATAATATCAGTGGCTGATTCTTTTGACGCAATGACAACTTACCGATCATACAGGAGCGGGATACATCCCTCTGATGCTGTAAAAGAAATTATACTGAACAGGGGGACACAGTTTAATCCCGATATAGTTGATATTTTCAATAAATTGTATAAAAAAGACCCTTTTAAAATAATCAGTATAATTTCCGCCCATAATTCATGCAGTGATAGTACCGTTTATACATCATTTAATTCAATGAAAGTTGAACCGGCAAATTATCATGACTCATTTATCGGCGAGGGATAATTTTTTAATCAAAATGTTAGACTTAACTAATAAAGTTAGACAAAAAATATTAGGAGGTAATCCAATGCCTGAAAAGATTAAGATATCAATGCTTGAACCTGGAGACGCAGGCATAGTTACAGGTTATGAAAAAAAACCGGGGCCGTACAGGGAGAGGGTCCTCTCCATGGGGCTTACGAAAGGTACAGAGTTCAGGCTCACAAAGAAAGCACCCATGGGTGATCCTGTTGAGATAGAGGTGCTTGGCTACAAGCTCTCCCTGAGAAAAGAGGAAGCTGAAATAATTAAAATAGAAAAGATATTAAAGGAGGCAGACTGATGAAAACTCCTGTAGTTGCCATAGCGGGAAATCCCAACTGCGGAAAGACAACACTCTTTAACGGCCTCACGGGCGGAAAACAGAGAATAGGGAACTGGCCCGGCGTAACTGTTGAAAAAAAAGAAGGGACCCTGAAACGGGGAGACGAAGAGGCCCTTATTGTTGACCTTCCGGGAATATACTCACTTTCCGCGCACTCAGAGGATGAAAAAGTCGCAAGAGACTACCTGCTGAGCGGAGAGGCCGATCTTATTGTAAATATTGTAGATGCGGCAAACCTTGAGCGCAACCTCTATCTCACCATGCAGCTTGCCGAGATGGGGGTACCGCTGCTTGTTATTATCAACCGCGCGGACATTGCTGAAAAAAACAAAACAGTAATAGATCCCGAACACCTTTCAAAACATCTCGGCTGTCCCGTAATAATGACAAGCGCCATCAGAAACGGTGATATAAAAAAATCTATCGACGCGGTACTATCATCGATCAACAACCCGTCATACCCGTCAGTAATTATCAGGTACCCTGAACCGATTGAAAACCTTATAAATGAATGGGGCAACGACGAGAAAGTTTTCCCCGGCCACGAATGGGCAAAGAGATGGCTCTCGATCAAACTCATTGAAGGTGAAAGAGAGTCTCTTGAAAAATCGGGCATAGAGATTATCAAGAGCAGTGATAAAACAGATGCCGACATTAAAAGCCTTGAAAAAGAGCTGGATGAGGACACCGACATAGAGATCGCTGACGCGAGATATGCCTATATTCACGGTCTCGCAAAAGATGTAATTGCAGTAAGAGGAGACAGGACAGCAATATCAGACAGGCTCGACTCAATAGCCCTTAACAGGATTCTCGGCATACCGATATTTCTCGGCGTCATGTATCTCCTTTTCTGGGTAACAGTCACCATAGGGAGCGCCTTTATCGATTTTTTTGACATAGCAGCAGGTACTCTTTTTGTGGAACTGCCGAAGCACCTCCTTGGATCATGGGGCGCGCCCGCATGGCTCTCCGTAATTCTGGCCGATGGAGTGGGTTCAGGTCTTCAGACAGTGGCGACATTCATCCCTGTAATATTCACCATGTTCCTCATGCTTTCTATCCTTGAAGATTCAGGCTACATGGCGCGTGCGGCCTTTGTCATGGACAGGTTTATGAGAAGCATAGGGCTTCCCGGAAAATCATTTGTGCCCATGATCGTGGGTTTCGGATGCACAGTCCCTGCAATTATGGGGACCAGGACCCTTGAATCAAAAAAGGACAGGTTCCTCACCATATTCATGGCCCCCTTCATGTCCTGCGGGGCGAAACTTCCGGTATACGTTCTTTTCGCGGCTGCTTTTTTCCCGGAAAACTCAGGAGCCATGGTATTTTCATTGTACATCATCGGTATAGTACTTGCTGTTGTTACAGGATTTATCCTTAAATCAACCCTCTTTCAAGGTGAAGCGTCCCACTTTGTAATGGAGCTTCCGCTTTACAATGTACCGAGACCGGGCGCAATACTGATCCATACGTGGAACAGGCTTAAACTTTTCGTACTCCGCGCGAGCAAGGTAATAGTGGCAGCTGTATTTATTCTCGCTCTAATGAATTCAACAGGTACTGACGGTTCCTTTGGCAATGAGGATTCAGAGAATTCTGTTCTCGCCGCGGTTGCTAAAACGATTACACCTGTATTCGAGCCTATGGGTATAAGAGCTGATAACTGGCCTGCAAGTGTCTCCATCTTCACCGGCCTTTTCGCCAAAGAAGCTGTTGTGGGTACATTAAATTCTCTTTATATCCAGAAAACTGATGAAGCATCAGACAGCGAAAAGAGTAATGAGCAGGATGAGGCCCCAGAGGAAACCTTCAGCATCACAGACGGACTGATTGAGGCATGGAACACCATACCTGAAAATCTTTCAGGTATTACTGAAGGGCTTTCAGATCCTCTCGGGACAGGTGTTCTTGAAAATACAAAAGACAGCGACGCCATGGCTGAAGAGATGGAAGTGGAGACTACCACCTTTGAAAGAATGAAAAGCTTTTTCACCGTTAACCAGGCGTATGCTTTTCTTCTCTTCATACTTCTATACTTCCCCTGCGTTGCGGCATTCGGGGCAATGTACAGGGAAACAGGGATTAAACTCGCCGCGTTCCAGTCAGCCTATCTCACCGTATTCGCATGGATAGTGGCAACTCTCTTCTACCAGATAACAGAGGGACACAGTATAGCATGGATCATTACAGCATCCGTTCTAATGGCCGCACTCGTTTATTTACTGCATATAATGGGCAAATATAATTTTGCAAACGTCAGGGAGGAGGAGTAATGCTTGCTGAAATCCTGAACTACATGAAAAAAAACAGGGAAGCCTCGGCATCCGAGATCGCCCTGTGTCTTAAAATGGACCGACAGATGGTGGAGACAGGCCTTAATGAACTGATCAGAAAGGGGCGCATAAACCGCCATACAGTAAAACATATATCATGCGCCAACTGCGGCTGCGGCTGCAGTTCAGGCTCATGTCCCGATATTACAGTATACAGATATTCCGGGGCCATTTGACCGAATATCCCGGACAGGATGTCATCCGGCTCCCCCTTGAGTATTCATTTTTAAGGGGGAGCAAAAATGTCTTATAAATTCTCCTTATTAAACTTAAGAACCGGCATTAGATTCTTTCCATGTATGCCCGCCACCCCGCTCTGGTACAGGCATACAGTGGAAAGCCTTTTTCCCTCCCCCCGGAGAAAAGGCAATTCCGTTAAACAAATTCTCTATTACACCTTAACAGTAAAATATAAATTTAAAAATTATTACTGTTTTTGGAATAAAAAAATTGACAATTTCCGTCCAAAATGTTAGATGAGACTAACTTAATTAGTTATTACTAATAATACATACAAACTCTCATTTTAGGAGATAACCCGATGGGAATCTTTAAAAAAACACCACGAAAAAAAATATGGGAAATAAGTTCTCTCTACCACTGTTCGGTTGCGGGCACATGTCTTTCTCTTGAAGAAACAAAGAAGATATTCAGGAAATCGGGAATTACAATCCCCCAATATATAAGGGACTATGAAATACATGGTGCTGCTGTCAACGCCATAGCTGTAAAAAATGAAGCTTCAAAAAACATGCAAAGCTTCATTGAGAAGAAATACAGCTACTTCATAAACATATTTAATAGCGCGGAAAATGAAACTGAGATAATACAGTTATGGGATGATTTTCTTGAAAAGGGAAATATTGCCGGCGCCTACTGGGCCATAATGACACACCCCTCAGTATCTCAGGAAAACCTGGACAGGGCTTTCGGGGATGTCCACATGCTGTCACATATAAACGGTGCAAGCAACAGGGCCAACATACGGGAGCTTGAAGAGCTGAGGAAAACCAACGCCCTCCTCTACTCCGCTAATGATAAACATAAAGCGGAAATTTCAAAGTTAAAGAACCAGTTAAAATTCATGGAGGAAAAAAGCGATACAATCAATGAGCTTACCGGAAAACTGGAGATTGCACGAAATGAAATAATCAGTCTTACAGAAAACAGCGGAATTGAGAAACTGAAAGAAGAGAACAGCAGGCTCAAAGCCAGCGCAGTAAATTACACTGATAAAATTGGCAGACTCACCGCTGCAGCAAAAGCAGCAGAGAACCGTGTGGAGGAACTCCTTACTGAAAAATTAATTATTCAAAACGAACTGGCAGCAAGGGATGAAGATCTCCAGACAATAGAAAGCACTTTTTTATCCATCCTCCAGAGAGAGAAGGGAACATGCAGCGGCTGTATGATGGATGAAAAGAACAGAATAGATCTCTGCGGTAAATGCATCCTTTATGTAGGGGGAAAACCCTCGGTGGTAAACAGGTGCAGGGAGATGGTTGAACTTCACGGAGGGAATTTTATTCACCACGACGGGGGGAGAGAGGAAAATCTCACGCGCCTCCCGGCTGTACTGAAAAGGGCTGATGCAATTTTCTGTCCCCTGGACTGTGTCAGTCACAATGCCTGCCTCTCGGTAAAAAAGATGAGTCAGCGGTTTCAAAAACCCTTCATGCTTCTGCAAAGCTCAGGGCTCTCAAGCTTTCTGAAAGGGGTGACCGACATCAGTAAAACCGATTTTTCAGGGAGCGGTTTAAGTGAAATGCAAAATTAAAGCGAGGTAAAACGATGAAAAAAACAGCAATTATATTCGGAACAACAACTGGCAACACGGAAAAAGCGGCTGCGCTTATCGCTGAATCCATCGGTAAGGAGAACGTCACCATCCTTAACGTCAGCGGACTTTCAGCTGATGACATAAAGGAATTCGAGTTTCTTATACTGGGCACATCCACATGGGGATACGGAGACATCCAGGATGACTGGGAAACATTTCTCCCTGCCCTTAAAAAAAACGATCTCAGCGGCAGAACTGTAGCACTGTTCGGCCTTGGCGATTCCTCATCATACAATGAGACTTTTACAGACGGCATGGGAATACTCTACGAAGAACTCACCGGGACCGGCGCGGCCTTTTCGGGATTTTGTGAAACAGGGGGGTACGATTTTTCTGCATCAAAAGCAGTAGTCAACGGTAAGTTTGTGGGGCTGCCCCTTGATGAGGATAATGAAAGCGAAAAGACGAAAAACAGAATCGCCGCGTGGATCGATTCCATGAAAGAAGAACTCGGGATAAAGGTGTTATCATGAAAATCCTGGTACACCATATATACGAATATCGCAAAGGATTAAGAAACCTTGTACTCCATACCATTGGTTCAGAGTACAGGAAAGAGGCGGAGAGAAAACTCTCTGCCAATAAAATAGATTTCGTAATTCAGGAAGTTGATGAAAAGAAAATTAATATATTCTTCGGGGCCCCTGAATGCGTTGAGATCATCAGGAATTTCGGGCCGAAAAAACTGAGCAGGTTCACGGATGAGGAGGATTTCATCCTGGGAATAATGCTCGGCTACTGCAGGCTGGAACAGTGCCGCAGATTTCTGAAACGGAAAGATCGAAAAGAAAATGCAGCCTAAAACCGGGTAAAAAGTTATGAACAAATATACCAAATGGGTTGAGCTCCCCCTGTCATCAATAAAGCCCGGGGAATCTGTAATAGTAACAGGGATAAACGGTAATCAGGAACTGACAAAACATCTGCTCAATATCGGAGTCGCGCCGGGGAATCAGATTAAAGTCATTTCGGGCGCGAAAAACTACCCCTTTGTCCTGGACTTCGCCGGCACAAAGGTTGGTATAACGTGGCATGTATCACGTAAAATTATGGTCAAAAAAATTTAATAAGGATGGAGAAAAGAGAGTCATGAATATTTTCACCCCGGATTACCGGTTCACATACGCGTGGATGAGAATTTTTCTCTCCCTTATAATCCTGTTTTCCGCCATCATGATAAAAAAAGCGGTAACTGATAAAAAAAGGCGGGGAAACGTAGAGCTTATGCAATGGATAGCGATTTTTCTCGCTGTTAAGGATGCAGCTTTCCTGTTTCTCCCGGTTTCATGGATGCACGCTGTTTCAGATGTTCTGACTGTTTCAGCATATTATGCTTTCACGGTAAAGAACACGGGAGAGAAAAAAATAGATTCCTTTTATTACAGGTTCGTGCTGTTGTTCTACATCTTTATCTTTTTCTATTTTGACAGCATGTCGCAGATTACAGGGAACTTTATATACACGGCGTTCACCCTTTTAAACCCGCTCCTACTCGGTTTCAGGTTATTCAGCAACCATGAATATAATGAGCCTGTAATACTTAAAATAAGGATTCCCGCCCTGACTGTCTTCATCATATACACCGCTGCTGTAAACATTTTCGGATATGAATCCGCCTATATCAATATTTTCGCTGTGCCTGCAGTTTACCTGCTCCATTTATATCTTCTCTATCTCAATTCCGAATCAGAATACAGATCATGGATAAGTACAATCAGTTCAATGAAAAAAGAAAAAGTGTCAACGTACGACTTTTTTAAAAATATAGGAAGGGTGATGCTTGAGAAAAAAGATATTGATGAAATAAACGAATATATCATTTCATCAATATCTGAAAAAACAGGGGCTGAGAGCGGAGCTGTTCTTCTTTATGACGACTACAGTGATAAGCTTTACATCTCGGCGTCTACCGGCAATTTTATTTTTCCCTGTAATACAGATGATAAAATCAAAACTGACATTAATTCTTTCAGCGAGTTTTTCGAAAAGGAACGGTGCATCCCTGCAGAAACACTGCTCGATGAAACATTCAGAAATGGTAGCCCCCTGTTTGTACCGGACTTTTTCAAAATGAGGCACGACCCGCTTTACAGGGAAAACACCGGCAACAATCTACTGTACATAAGCTCAATAATTATCATACCCCTGACGATAGAGGGCAGAACTTCAGGCATGATATGTATCGAGCATACAACACCCGGCAGGTATTTCACTGAAGAAACATTTGATATTGCTGTCTCTCTTTCAGTATACGCCGAGATAATGATTGCCGGCATCTCGGTTCACAGGGAACTCCTGGAGAAAAGGGAACTTGACCGTGATATAACCATAACTTCCGGTATCCAGAAATCTCTACTCCCCTCCCGTGTCCCTTATTCTGATAAATACAGGTTTGTCGCCTATTCCGAACCTGCACGTTATGTAAGCGGTGACTACTACGATTTCATAAAACTAAACTCCGGCAGAATCGCCTTCCTTATCTGTGACGTTGCGGGAAAAGGTGTAGCTGCCGGCCTTGTAATGACTGTAATACGCACCATCGTTCATCTCGTGGCAGATGAAGACTGGAGGACATCTTCTGTAATGAAGATGATTAACCGCGGTATCCTTGATATCGGGGGAGATCTTTTCGCCACAGCCATGTTTCTTGTCTTTGACCCTGAAACCGGCAGCCTGGAGTATTCCAACGCGGCGCACCTCCCTGCTGTTCTCTACAGGGAGGCTTCGAGAGAGATAACATACCTTGATACCGAGGGTCTGCCTCTGGGCATTGACCGGAACTCTGAATATGAATGGTCAGGTACTAAACTTGAGAGGGGAGACATTCTTCTTCTCTATACGGACGGGATCAATGAAACAATGAATTCAGAAAAAGAGCAGTATGGAAGAGAGAGGCTGAACAGCATCATCATGGAGAATTGCCGTTTTACCCCGGATGAAATTTCAGAAACTCTTTCAGAAGATATAAACAGCTTCCGCGGGAACACCCCCCCGCATGATGACAGGACTTTTCTCCTCCTCAAAATTGCGAAGGAGAATTCAACAGTCATTTCTTCAAAAACCAGAGCTGTGAGTTAAAAATATCAAAGAAAAGAAGGAGAATAAACTTGAACCTGATAACAAAAACCGACAGAAGCACAAGGATTATCATGATTCACGGAGACATAGATCTGTACAACTCGCAGGAACTGAAGGACATTATACATAACCTCGCTGATTCGGGAGTCAGGTCCCTGATACTGAACTTTCAGAATGTCTCATATATAGATTCCAGCGGCATAGGATCACTTCTGCACATCATGCGTACGGCATGGGCATTAAAAATCAAAATCGCCTTTGCCGATATAACAAAACCGGTAATGAACCTTATTGAGCTTACCAAGCTCAGAAGTTTTTTCCCCATTGCTGAAACAATGGAAGATGCCTTCAAAATGCTTGAAATAACCGGAGAGGTATAAACTGTGAACAAAATAAAGACCATTATTGTTGATGAAACCCATCCCCTTTTCAACAGGGATAAAATGCTCTACAAGGAGTTTTCAAGTGACTACAGGCTGATCAGGTATTACACCAAAATTCTTATTCAGAAGGCCCCTCCTGCAATTAAAAATTATAACCTTATGGAACAGCAGATCAGTGAAATTATTAAAAACGCCATAAAGCACGGCAACAAAAAAGATCCTTCCAAAATTATAAAGGTCTGGTACCTGTTCAAACCTGAAGAAGTCCGCCTCATAGTGGAGGATCAGGGCAGGGGGTTCACTGACATTGAAAAATGGAATGACTTTCATAAAAAGAAAGATGAATGTTTCTATAGCGGAAATTTTATAAAGATGGCGGAATATGTTTCATACAAAGGGAAAAACAGCAGTGATGAAGATGGCGGAAACGCTCTTTTCGCGGCAGTTGAGTACTGGAATATGGGGGTAATATTTAACGATAGAAGAAATGCAGTGGCAATAGGGAGAAGATTGATTGAGCATAATGGATCCGGATTCGCCGTTGAACAGAGCAGGATAGTTAACAGAAAAAAATAAAATTTAATAATATCCCGGCTTATCCCTGTTAATTATACTCCTTTTACTGAACCGGGCTTCTTAAAATGCGCGAAGACAAAGACAAAGCCCAGCACAACCGCAACTGCCCCGATAATTATTATGTGTATATAATTTTCCAGTTCACCCGGAGGTGCAACTCCCAGTAACGTCATTATGCCGGTCAGGCCTGTTACTATACAGAAAACGCCTGCCAGTAGAAAAAAATACCGTTTCCTCATAAAATATAGAGTTGCCACTATGGCGGCGAACGCGGCAATAACCAGAAGTCCACGTGTGGCGGTATAAACCAGGGCAAGTATGAATCTGTCATCCCTGCTGTTTAAGCAGAAGGATTCTGTTATGCACTCAGTATATTCAGCACCTGTATACAGGTATACCCAGTAAACCAGGTATATTGCGGCAAGGATGAGAAAAACAGCAAGCCCCCCTTTTCTTCTTACAGGTTCCATTATCTCCCTCTGAAGTCAGGCTTCCTTCCGCTGTTCATGGCGCGGACACCTTCCGCGTAGTCTTCAGTACCTGCAGACTCTACCTGAATATTTCTCTCATAATCAATATGTTCTTCAAAACTGACACCGGTACTTTTAAGAAACAGCTCCTTGGTCCTTGCAAAGGTCAGTGTAGGCCCGGCCGCGAGTTTCTCAGCTACAGCCATAGCCTCTTTCAGTAGATCCCCCTCATCCACAACTTTATTTATAAATCCGAGGTTCATAAGCTCCATCGCTGTCATGGGATCACCTTCAAAGGCTATTTCACAGGCCTTCTGCCAGGGGACCTGGTTGGGGAGGAGGAAGGTCCCCCCGAAACCGGGAATCAGCGCGAGTTTCGAAAAACTCTGGGCAAACCTGGCACTTTCAGACGCGATTATATAATCAGAGCAGAGAGCAAGGTTCATCCCCGCGCCCGCGGCATAGCCGTTTACAGCCGCGATTACGGGAAAGGGTAGCTGCCGCAGTTTAAGTCCTATTGCATAAAGTTCCCTGGTAAGGTCATCCATAAATTTTTCCGGGTCACCATTATCAACAGAGGCAAGCATCCCCTTGATGTCCCCCCCGGCGCTGAAGCCCCTCCCTGTACCTGTTATAAGAAGGGCTCTGACCCCTTTATTTTCAATTTCATCAAGAGCGGCACGAATCTCCACGCCCGCTTCAATATCGAGCGGATTAAGTTTTTCCGGCCTTATCATTGTGATAACAGCGATATCGCCTTTATATTCAACTGATATGCATTTACGCATTTTCATTTACCTCCTCCTTGAGGATAATACGCGCGTCAACAATTGAAAGGCCGTCACTCCGTGCAATAACAGGGTTAAGATCCATCTCCTGTATGTCAGGGTATGCTTCAATTATTTCTGAGACCCCCAGTAAAAGGTTTACAATGGCATTCTTGTCAACAGGCTGCTCTCCCCTTACGCCGTCAAGTATAGGAGCTGATTTGATATCAGAGAGCATACTTCTCGCGGAGGTCCTGGTAATTGGAAGAACGCGGAAAGCCACATCCTTCAAAACCTCAACAAGAATCCCACCAAGACCGACCATTATAACAGGGCCGAACTGATCGTCGATCTTTGTACCTATTATTATCTCCACCCCTTTGTCTGCCATGGGCGACACAAGACACCCCTTTATATCAGCATCAGGTTTATAATCCTTTACGTTGGCTATAATCTTGTCATAGGCCGTGCGGATCTCGTCTTCTGTTTCAAGGTTCACTTTAACTCCGCCTGCATCACTCTTGTGAAGAATGTCCTTTGATACGATTTTAAGAACAACTTTACCGCCAATCCTGTTAGCCAGTTTAACAGCCTGGTCCGGGCTGGTTGCAATACTCTCCTCTGATACAGGGGCCCTGTGATGGGCAATTAATTTCTTCGCCTCTGTTTCAAGGAGGGCTGTCCTTCCTTCACTTCTCGCTTTTTTAATTATCTCCAGGCATTCAGGCTTCGCCTTTTGCCCCCAGTTAAAAACAAAATGCACCGCCCTCTTCTTTGTATGATGCAGATATTCACCGTACTGTGAAAGGGATGATACGCACTTGCATGCGATACCCAGCGACTCATACACCGGGATCCCGTAGTACCTCAGCAGTTCAAGGGAATGGGTATTCTTTAATGTATACAGGCTCTGAAGAATTATAGGCTTTTCGATCTTTTTAACAAGCTTACCCATCCTGTGGGCAGCGTCCTCCTCCATAAACCTCAGCTGGTCAGCAAACCTTATGGAGTAACCGCCGAAAAGCCCTACTATCAGCAGGCCGTCAACAGAGGAATCGTTGAGTATAATTTTCGCGCAGTCTGCAAAAAGCGACGGGTTGTCGTCTGTTCCACCCGCAACATCAACGGGATTTTTCAGCGATGCATTCGGAGGGAGTATCTCAGCCAGTCTCTTCTGGGTTTTTTCGCTGAGAACGGGAATATCAACCCCGTAATCACTCAAAAGGTCAGCTGCGACAGTGGCATGCCCACCTCCGTCTGCCAGTATGGCAATGCGGTTTCTGTTTATAGGAGGGAGCTCGGACAGGGTCTCTGTAACAGGGAAAAGCTCATCCAGGTTATCTATAGTTATAATACCGGCCCTGCTGAACGCAGTCCTTGACACCTCAGAAATACCGGCAAGGGACCCCGTATGTGATCCCGCGGACCTCATCCCTGTAACGCTGCGGCCGCTCTTCAGAAGCACTATCGGTTTTTTCCTTGTTGTCTGATATGCCTGCTGCAGAAAGCTCCTCCCGTCCCTCATACCCTCAACGTACATCACAATCGCCTTTGTCAGAGGGTCCTCTTCAAAATACTTGAGGTATTCATGAAAGCGGATATCGGCCTCATTCCCCACACCCACGTAATGTGAAAAACCTACTTTGCTCCTCAGCCCGGCCTCGGTGATAATGTGGAGCGCCACGTTTCCGCTCTGCGAAAGGAGGGCGATATTGCCCCTTGACACATCGGGGATCCCCGCAAGGTTAAGCCTGTTATGAGTACTTATCAGCCCTGATGTGTTGGGGCCGATTATCCTTATATCATACTTTCTGGCTATCTCCGATATCTCCTTCTCCTTCTGCTTACCCTTGGCCCCCAGTTCACCGAAACCGCCGGAGATGATCACAGCCCCCTTGACGTTCTTCTTTCCGCACTTTTCCAGAACTTCAGGAACAGCCGTGCCCGGTATGGTTATAAGGGCAATCTCTATATCATCCTGTATCTCAAGAATATCGTGATAGCATTTAATCCCCAGTACAGTGTTAAGGGTGGGATTAACAGGGTATATCCTCCCCTCATACCTGTCGCGCAGCAGGGTTGCAACCGCCCTGTACCCCCTCTTGGTCTCATTCAGGGACGCTCCGATAACCGCGACCGATTCCGCGTTAAAAATTTCCTGAAGCTGTATGTTATTCATTTATATCCCCCTGTACACAGGCTTTCTTTTTTCATTAAAGGCATCAATTCCCTCTTTCCAGTCACCGGTATCCATGCATGTAAGTATGGCCTGGGCCTCCATATCCAGCACTGTGCCGATGTCCCGGCCCGGAGAGAGCTGAAGGTTCTTCTTTGCCATGGAGACTGAGACCGGCGCGCGGGATGCGATAAGCTCCGCAAACTCCATTGTGCGCCCGAAGAGATCTTCAACCGGACAGGACGCGTCCGCAAGGCCGAATTCCAAGGCCTCTTTCCCGTCCAGAACCCTTCCTGTATAAATAAGTTCCCTGGCCTTTCTTAAACCGACAAGTTCAGGAAGGAGTTTCGTTACCCCTCCTCCCACAAATGTGCCGAGCCCCACTTCAGGGAACCCTATAGTCGCATCATCAGCCATGAATATAAAATCACAGTTAACAGCCATCTCCGCGCCTGCCCCCCTGGCAGCTCCATTTAGAGCAGCTATTACAGGCTTATGAAATTTATAAAGCTTCAGATTTGCCCTGTGGGCCATGTATATATATTCACGCTTCTGCGCGTGGCTCCTCTCCCCTGTTGAATGTTTTTTAAGATCAGCACCTGCGCAGAAGGCCTGCTTCTCCACACCGTCTTTCACCCTCACTGACCCGGTAAGCACCAGCGCCCTGAGATCCTTATCAGACTCCAGTTCATCCAGCAGATCAATGAGCTCGGAATACATCTCTTCAGATACCGCGTTCATCCTTTCAGGCCTGTTAAGCCTTATTATCCCTGTATGGTTGCTCTTCTCATATATTACTGTTTTATACTGCACCACATTGCCCCCCTTTTCACCGGCCTGATAAATAAAATCGGACATCAATTCTTTTAATCCATTCATCTCCTGACAAAATCGTATATTGTTTGACACTTGATTCTTTTAAATATACAATATTTTTCAACATCTTTTACCTAAAATTGTAGATAAATAAAATTATATACTTCTTCGATCCTGGCAGGAGGAATATATACCCTGCCTGCATGCCAGAGAAGTATTGCTGATTTTAAATTCCACGAACCGGCTGAACAATGAAAAGTATAAACAATAAAAACCCGGAGACTCTTTATAACGAACTGCCGCTTAAATCATTTGAAGAGACTATGGAGCTCTTCAAAGAAAAACACTCTGTTTTGAAAAACAGATTTGAAAGCGGCAATATCCCGGAGCACCTTAAAGGGCTTGATATAGAGATGGCCCTGCTTAAAGTTACCGGGCCGCCTTACATAGACTCTATCCTCGGCATCGGGATCTACAGGTCACTTTCCGAAAACAGCATGGAGCTCCTCAATGATTCCCTGTTTACATATAACAGGCTCAACTACCACCGTTCATTACTCATCTCCTCCGATGTTGACCATAGCAGATTTTTTGAACAGGTACTGGAAAGCTTTGCGGCGAATGACCTTCCTCTTATTCAGAAAATTTTCTGTGAGGAAAAAGGGTTATGCTCTGAAGGGAACCGGTTCGCCTGCACCGGAAGCAACCTGATTATATCTCTTATGCATGACAACCGGGAATGGAGAGAGAAGGCACTTAAAGGAGTGGAAAACTTCCTCATTAAAAAAAATAACAAATCAGATAACGCTTTTATCAGTTACCTGGCTGCGCTGCATAATAATGAACCCCGGAAAGCGGGTAAGCTCCTGGGGGAACTTTCATCTCTGTATCAGAAAATTAAATGGATTCACGATTTTAAAAGTCCCTTCCTGAAAATATTCTCTCCTGTTCTTCACGGACTTTATAACATGGCCTATCACTATCTTCCAGGGAAAAGTTTCAGTAATATTGAACTGCCGGAAGCCCCGCATTTTCTGATAGACTTTACGCGTTTCAACATGGAAAATGGTTTTTCTCCAGGCAAACCTGCGATGAACTTTAAAGAGGAGCTTGAGGGGATGAACAGATTTTTTATTATATAAAAATATTTCAGGTGGTGTAAATTCTATGAAGAGTATAATTATAAACGGAAGCCCGAGGAAAAAAGGGAATACAGCTTACATATGCGGCATTGCTGAAGAGATACTTCAGGGGAAAGGATACTCAACGGAAATTCTCAATCTTTCTGAAATCGAGTTCTCCACATGTAAAGGGTGCGAAAAATGCAGGCGGGATGAAATCTGCACAGGACTGAATGACGGGCTCACCGGCTATTATGATACTATCAAAAACGCAGATCTCTGGGTCCTTGGCACACCTGTGCACAACTACAATGTAACAGCTCTTATGAAGGCATTCATCGACAGGCTCTACTGCTTTTACGACTTCACCGAAGAGCACCCCCGGGGTTTTTCAAGCCGGCTATCTTCAAAAGGAATAAAGGCAGTCATCTTCGGCATAGGGGAACAGCTGTCGGAAGAGGATTTCGGCTTTACCATTGAAGCAATGGAAAAGCCCCTTACGGCACTGGGGATAGAGGTAATTGAGTCATTCAAATTTTACGGTTACTTTGAACCGGGCTCCCTGAAAAAGGACACCGGACGTATTGAACTATTTAAAAATAATTTCAACGCGGCAATAGACTGAAGTAAATATTTATTTCTTCCGAAGAACAATAACAGTTATATCATCATTTACTTTACGGCCGGCTGTGAATTCGTCAAAGTCAGCAAGAACCTGATCCAGTATACCCTGGGCGGTATCAGCATTAGCAGATTCAAAGGAACGCATCAGGTTGCGATAACCGAAAGCCTCCCCATCCGGGTTCATTGCCTCAAGAATCCCGTCGGAAAAAGCCAGCAGAATATCTCCGCTGTCTGTCTGGAACCTGAATTCCCTGAAATTCTGTTCCAGTCCGGCCACACCGAGAATTGATCCCTTACCCTCTTCAGGGGCATTACCTGTTATCGACACCCCGCCGCCACTCTTTCTTTTAATTAAAATATCCGGGTGCCCGGCATTCACATATTCAACAGCTTCATTATCCAACCTGACAAGTATACCTGTAAGGTACTTTTCAGAATTACCGATCTCCCTTATCAGTTCACTGTTAACGCTTTCCATTATACTACCTGTACATAGAGAGCCCTCTGAAAAAAAATTCCTGTAAAAAACAGAACGGGCAATCATTGTAATCAGGCCTGAGGCAACTCCATGCCCCGACACATCCAGAAGCACGGCACCTTTAAGAGCATCATCCTGTACATAGAAATCATAAAGATCGCCGGATACCCCGGACATAGGCCTTATATAGGCCGCCACATCCCACTGATCATCATCGGGAGTCACGGGAAAGATCGACTTCTGCACATTTACAGCCATCATCATGTCCATGTCCGCTATACTGCGTGCATCGCTCAATTCACTGTTTTTATCTGACAGTTCCCTGTTAATTTCCTCAACTTTCTGCATCGCCACAAGCATATCCTCAGTCCTTTCAATCACCTTCTCTTCAAGGCTGTCCTTCAGATCACTCAGTTTCTGATACATCGCTGAATTGCTGATCGATATTGAGATCGCGTTTCTTATACTCTGCATATATCTGATCTCATTTTTCGATATAGACCTGGCATTGGTCCTTTCCCCGATAAAAGCGATTCCGTTGAGTTCATTGCTGTAGACAAATGGAAGGATAAAGGAACAGCGCATGGAATCAAAAAGATACAGCAGATGTCTGCTCACCTCCCTGTACTCAGGAAGTTCTTCCACCAGTTCCCTGTCTATGAATGATTCAGCCGTAATGAACCACTCATGAAGGGACGGGTCAATATGAAGCTCTTTTCCTGAAATATTTACAAGCAGAGGCTCCCCCACCCTTTTAAAAAAAAGATCGGCTTTTTTAAAATTAAGGTCCCTCTTCAAAGCTATGGAAAACTGAGTTGCCAGTTCTTCAACAGTTTTAAGGAGAGAAATATTTTCAATAAACAACGCCTCACTTTTAAGAAGATTAAATTTCTGTCTGTCAAACAGCCTGTCGATAAGAGGCTTGACTTTGACGAAATAATAATAGTTTGAAAAAAACCACAGTGCCAGAATTAAAAAAATCTCGATATCTCCCGCACCGAAAAGCCATGGTTTTAAAAAAATGTATATATATATGTTCGGTATTATAATCAGCGACGACAGCACCAACCAGACAAGTGTAAGATGTATGACACTCCTTATGTCCATAAGCCTGTAACGCAGTACTCCATAGGCAATGAGGAGGAGCGGAATAAACATGAAATTGCCGAAGGCATAAAAATCGATCCCGCTTATGGAAGGCATGTTAAGGATCATAAGTATGCCGGTCGCTATAAACGAGGCGAGTATATATTTAAGCTTAAGAATTTCCGAAGCGCCTGAAACACCCTTTATTCGCTTAACAAAAAAGTATATAAAATAAAAGAGGTAAAACATCGCCGAAAGGCCGAAAATTTTAAAAGCCACTCCGCCTATTGCTGTATAGCCCCAGCTGTAGGTGTAGAGCCCTGAGATATAATATCCCGTCGGGACAAAGACAGATATTATAATACTCTGAAACAGAGAGAAAATTAATAAAAATCTGTTTTCATATTCAAAGGACTTACGGAGATATAAAAATATGATGAAAGGCATATATACATAAAAAAAATGAATGCTTCTTTCTATTCTCAGAATGAGATCGGTGTCCCCCCTGAAAAGATGATGGGATATATAGATGACAGGCATGAGGGTCCACCAGATACAGACAAGGGAAAAAAAAATGTTCTCCTGCCTGAACTTCCCCTTTACAACGGATATCAAGGCAAGAGTCCACCCCACGATTATTGAAAGGAGGGGTGGAATTACATATATTGAAAAATGATCCGCTAAAAATCCCATAAGAACATTTTTTACAATCCGCGGAGAGTAAAGTCAATTAAATTCATCAATCCCGGATTTTAATTTTAAAATGCCGCCACGCCATAACAGAGCACAGCGGCAAATAAAGTTTAATCAGAAAATAAAATCAGTGGAAAGGAAGTTCGATTTGTTCTCCCGTAGAATCTCCGTGATAATCTCTTTATTAACGCCGCTCTCTTTTGCCGCCACAAGGGATCTTATGGTAAAAACCCTGAGCGCGTCTGATACCGAAAGAGTGCCTTCAGCAGAATCCTTTCTTCCTGTAAAGGGGAAACTGTCAGGCCCCCTCTGGCACTGACAGTTTATGTTAACACGGGCAACCTGGTTCACAAGAGGATCAACCAGTTTCGCTATCTTCCCGGAGTCCCTGCCGAAGACACTCACCTGCTGGCCGTAATTGGATTCAATGACGTAATTCAGCGGCTCACTTATGTCTCTGAATGATGTCACGGGGATCACGGGACCGAACTGTTCAACATGGTAAAGTTTCATGCTGCTTTTTACAGGATAAACAACAGCCGGGTAATACATGTTGCCGTGAAAACTGCCCCCTTTATCATTCATTACCTTTGCGCCCTTTGTCACGGCATCCCGGACCAGAGAATCCAGATACTCAGCCTTGTCCTCCTCCGGAAGAGGTGTAATGTCAACCCCCTCCTCCCAGGGCATGCCGAGTTTCAGTTCTTTAAGTTCCCGGTTAAAGAGATTCATAAAATCGGGAAAAATTGAATCATGAACAAAGAGCATCTTAAGGGCAGTACACCTCTGCCCGTTATATGACAGAGTACCTGTCAGTACTTCTTTTACGGCAAGTTCAAGCGGAGCGTCAGGAAGAACTATTGCGCAATTCTTGGCCTCAAGCCCGAGAACGCTTCTGAGCCTGTGAGGCGCGGGATGCGTCTTTTTAAGAATGTCCGCGACTCGGCTTGTGCCTATAAATGCCAGCACATCGACCTTGCCGCTTTTCATTATAGGCTGAACAACCTCCTCCCCGTCCCCGTAGATAGTATTAACAACACCCGCGGGGAATGACTTCTGAAACGCTTCAAGAAGAGGTCTGTGAAGAAGAACTCCCAGTTTAGGAGGCTTGAATATAACGGAATTGCCTGTAATAAGGGCAGGGATCAGGGTTGCATATGTTTCATTCAAAGGATAATTAAAGGGGCCCATGCAGAGGACAACCCCGAGAGGCGACCTGCGGATCTGCCCGATGACCCCGTCCTCCATCTCAAACCTGGAACTCCTTCTGTCCAGATCTTTCAGGGCTTCAATGGTATCTTTTATATACTGAACAGTACGGTCGAATTCCTTGATCGAATCCTTATAGGATTTACCGATCTCCCACATCAGGAGGTTTATCACCTCGCTCCGCTTCTCCTGCATACTCAGGGTAAACTCTTCAACGTATTTAATCCTCTGCCTTACGCTCATGGTGGGCCATATACCCCTGCCGCTGTCAAAAGCCTTTTCAGCTGCAACAACAGCCTCCATGGCCTCTTTCCCTGTAAGCTTCGGGTACTCGCCAAGTTCCTTCTGTTTAATATCACCATTATTCTTTAAATACACAGGAGAAAGTACATTTTCAAAATCACCATTCCAGTGCCGGATCTCCCCGTTTATCAGAAACTCCGTCTGCCTGATATACTCAACATTGTGCTCTTCAGGTATCGAACTGATTTCCGGATAAATACTTTTTATATCCATATTATTCCTCACTTTTCGGAACAATATTTTATCTTTTATGTCAAAAATGGCAACTTAAATGTTATTTTTGAATATTTTTTTAAAATAAAATAACACCCCTGAGCTACAGGCAAACTCTTTCAGAATCCCCTCCTCTGAAAAAAACTTTACACATGCCGGGAGCTTTAATAATTTCTTTCTTTAAAAAATAAATTTTTAATGCATTACAGAAATGATGTTATATTAATACATATGGCTGTAGCACAGGTTAACGTTATTCTAAAAATAAAGGATATAACGTAGCAGATATATCTAACTGCCGCTAAAGTGCAGGTTCAATTTCCGTACCATAATTTCTTTTAATAGTAAAATGATGCGTATGTTATAAAAAAATCTCGCTGCTGTCACCTGATATGCGGTTTAATCAGATGTTAGAAACTGCCACAAACAATATTGGTTATATTTAAAAAATTAGTGTAAAAACTTTAGCTTGACTAAAGTTATAACATATGAGACATTATACCGTATTAGTTATTTATTTTATAACCTTATATAATCTTTAAATTATGAACAAGATAGAGCCGGATAAAAACGAAATCGCAACGCTGAAGCTTTCAGAGAAAAACTTCATGGACATGGTGCATTCATCACCTGAAGCGATATTCGTTTATGTGGACGAAAAGATTATCTTCGCAAACAACACGGCACTGCAGATGCTTAAAGCGAAAAAACCTGAAGATGTGATAGGTAAAGACGTTTTCAGCCTTGTACTGCCGGAAAGCAGGAAGGCCCTTAAAAAAGTCATAGATCTAGTCATAGAAAACAGAAAAAACTACATCTCAAATGAAGATAAACTTATAGCCCTTGACGGTGATATAATAGATATCGAAATTTCCTCAACCTACTTCAACTTTAACGGCAAAGACGGGATACAGGCTTTTATTAAAGACATTTCCAAAAGAAAGATTGCCGAAGAACAGCTTAAAAAAACTGAAATTGAATACATGGCGCTCTTTGAATCCACCGGAACGGCGATGTTTTTCATTGACGAGGACAAAACCATATCACTGATAAACGGGGAGTGCGAAAAGATAATCGGCTACTCCCGTAACGAGATAGAAGGAAAGAAAAAATGGCCGGAATTTATAGCCCCTGAAGACAGGATGAAACTTGAAAAAAACCACGAGTTGAGACGAAAGAATGCCGATCTGCCTCTGAATTTTGAATTCAAACTCATAGACAAATTCGGCCGTTACCATAAAGCCTTCATGACAATAACAATGATCCCGGGGACAAAAAGAAGCGTTGCATCAATAATAGATCTCACGGAAATTCACAAGGCTGAAGAGATACTTCTGGCAACGCAGCAGAACTACAGGCTCCTTGTGGAAAACACGAAGGAGGCCATTGCCATAATACAGGATGAACTTGTACGCTATGTCAATCCCAAACTCTGCGAGATCACAGGGTACTCTGAAAAACAGATTCTCAATAAAAAATTCTACAAACTGGTTCATCCGGACTTTAAAAGCGTGGTGAGAAACGAATACCGGCACAGGCTTGATGGAAATGAAAAATACACCATGTTCCCGGTAAAAATAATAGACACAAACAATATGGAGAGATGGTTCCAGATCAATTCAGTACTCACGATATGGAGTAATAAACCTGCTGTACTTCTCTTCTTTAACGATATCACGGAAACCAAAAACGCGCAGGACGCTCTCATGGTGAGCGAAGAGAAGTACAGGCTTGTTGCCGAAAATGCCAAGGACATAATTATAATATATGATGAAAACGGTATCATAAACTACATGAACGCATCAGGCTATGACACCTTCGGACTTGGCAAACATGTTGTGAAAGATATAAACATCCGAGAGATACTTTATCGCACCAGTGAACACCGCCCGCCATGGCAGGCGATAGAGGAAGCCACAAAGGAGAACAGAAGTTATAAAAACCGCGTTGAGATAATTAACAGTTCAGGAGAGATGATCCTTCTTGAAACACTGTCAAGCCCTGTAAAGCTTGACAACGATCGCCCCGGGATGCTTGTTATAGCGAGAAACATAACTGAACGGAAAAGGCTTGAAAAAGAGATGATCCTTATTTCCGAACGTATCAGACAGCAGGTAAGCCGCGACCTGCATGATGATCTTAACCCCCATCTCATCGGGATAGAGGCCCTTGCCCAGGTGCTGTCAACCGGACTGAAAAAGATGGAGCTTCCGGAAGCGGAACAGGCTGAAAAAATAGCCTCTTTAATAAACAAGGCGATCACAAAGACATACAGGCTCGCCCGCGGCCTCTGCCCCATAGATCTTGAGTCAAGCGGCATACAGACCCCGATGATTAACCTGCTGAAACTCATAAGAACTATTTACGGAATTGACGGCAAATTCAACTGTGATGAATCGATAACAATAGAGGACCCCAACCTGGCAACAAACCTTTATTATATAGCTCAGGAGGCTGTCTTCAATTCAGCGAAATATTCAGGAGGCACATCAATTCTTGTTAAGCTGGGCCAGACAGGCGACCACCTTGTACTGTCAATCGAAGATAACGGAAGCGGTGTAAAAAAACAGAAGGAGCCGGATGATGATAATAAAACCGGCGGAATGGGGCTTAAGATTATGAAATACAGGGCTGAAATAATAGACGGAACATTTCAGGTTCAGAATAACAGGCCGACAGGTACTGTTATTACAGTAAAAATTCCTATTGACACACTGAAAGACGAGGGGAGGATCTTTTATGGCGGAAGGTATGCTAAAAAGCAACAGGAAATATAAAATTTTTATAGTGGAAGACCACCCTATATTCCGGGACGGAATCTCCCAGCTGATAAACAAAGAAGAGGACATGTTTGTTGTTGGCGGTTGCGAAAACTCCATGGAATGCCTGAAGTACCTTAGGGACAATCAGCCTGACCTTGTAATTATAGATATAACTCTTAAAGACAGCTGCGGCATAGAACTGACCAAGGAGATAAAGAAGACATTCCCCTCTTTACCGGTTCTCATCCTCTCCATGCATGAAGAACTGATTTTCGCTGACAGGGTATTAAAAGCCGGAGCAAGAGGCTACATGACAAAAAGGGAAGCAACCGGTAAAGTAATTGAGGCCATACGCCGGGTAATTCAGGGTAAAATATACATCTGCGATACAATGATTGATCACTTTCTCGAAAGATCAATTACCGGGGGGCAGAATTTCAATTCCTCACCTGTTGAAAAACTGAGTGAAAGGGAATTCGAAGTATTCAACCTCATCGGTAAAGGAATGACAAACCGAAACATCGCGGAGGTGCTCTCAGTTAGTACAAACACCATCTCAACTTACAGGGAACGGATAAAGGAAAAACTCAACCTGCAGAATAACGCTGAACTTAACAGGTACGCCATGCAGTGGATACAGAAATAAACCACCCATTAATCATATTCACGCCATCCTATATCTACTGATTTGAACCACAGGGATAACTGTATATTACCCCATTACAAAAATCCAGTTTTACCTACCGGCAAATTCAATTAATCAGAATTGTATTAATAAACAATCCGGCTTATATATTTTATAAAAATTGAAAATTAAAAAAAATATAAGCCGGAGGTTAATATGTATTCAATACAGGGAAATGTTATACAGAAGCAGAGAAGCTACAAACAATATGGTTCCTGGAAAGAGGAATACCAGGATAAACTCTGTTCTGCTGATGAAGCAGCGGCACTGATAAAATCGAATGACAGGATCGCCATGAGTGGTGGAACAAGTGTTCCTTATGAATTCTCAAGAGCTCTGAGCAAAAGGGCGGGTGAGATTAAAAATGTCGGGATCAGCATGGGTTATGCCATGGCTCTTTTTGACTACATGAAGCCTGAAAACCACGAAAGCTTCTATCTTGAAACCGTTTTTGTGGGCCCAATGGAACGGATCTGCATGGACTGGGGAGTATGTCAGTATGTGCCGATACATCTCGGGGACACTGCAAATTATATCCATTCTTCAAATATAAACATAGCAGTTGCAAGGGTAACCCCTCCCGATGAAAACGGTTTTATGTGCAGGTCAAACTTCGCATCTTTCCTTGATCCGGAGACAATCAAAAATGCAGACTACATGATCGTGGAGGTAAATAAATACATGCCCCGCCTCGTAGCTCCTGAATTCAAAATCCATGTCTCTGAAGTTGACAAGATTATAGAGCACCATGAACCGATTTTCGAAATTCCAAACATCGAGATCACAGAACCTGAACAGAAAATGGCGGATATTATATCCGATATGATACCTGACGGCTCTACAGTACAGCTCGGTTTTGGGGGGCTCCCTAACGCAATAGGATACAATCTGCGCAACAGCAAGAACCTTTCAATTTACTCAGAAGTGGCAACACCGGCGATGAAAGACCTGATCGAATGTGGTGCTATTGACGGATCCAAAAGAAGCTTCATGAAAGGAAAGAAAGTTATTGCCGGTTTCTGCGTGGGGACAAGGGACTTCTACGACTATGTTCAGGACAACGAGGATTTTGAATTCAAGCTTATAGGATGGATCAACGATCCCCGTAATATAGCTAAAAATGACAACCTTATTGCCATTAACAATGCGCTTATGCTCGATCTTACAGGGCAGGTGGCGTCTGAATCTATAGGCCCCAAACAGTACAGCGGTACAGGGGGGCAGGTGCAGTTTATATGGGGAGCCAAATTCGCCAGAAACGGGAAAAACATACTGGCTATAAATTCAACTTACAGCGACAAAGACGGAAAACTTAAAAGCAAAATCATGCCAACCTTCCCGGAAAATACTATAGTTACAACATCAAGAAACGATATAGAATATGTTGTCACTGAGTTCGGTGTGGCTTACCTTAAATACAAAAGCATAATGGAAAGGGCAAAAGCCCTGATCAGTATTGCACACCCCGATTTCAGGGATGAACTTAAATTTGAGGCCAAAAAGCGCTCCTGGTTATAAAATCCGGCTTAGCTCTATCTATTTTAGCAATCTCAATAGTTTTTTGCTGACCTTTCGGTCAGCACTTTTTTTATATTAATGTAATATTTTTAGTGACAAATAAGTAATAATTTTGTCCCCATAATAAGTATGGGAAGTACGATTAACATTGAAAGTTTTACCAGTTTCGGTACATTGAAAAACGGGCTGAGTGAAAATGACATGTTTCTTTTCAGAAGATCAGAAGCCCTGATAAACCTTGCTTCATCTTCAGTAAAAGGGGTAATTCACGGCTCCGGCATGAAATGCTCAGATTTTACCGGTATTTCAACCTGCAGTGGAGAGATCAAGGTACTCCTTACAGATATTCCCAATGAACTACGGTGGTCCTGCGATATATGCGGCTCTGAAGGTGTAATAAAAAACTGGCGTAAAAGTCCGGGGTACCTGAATTCAGTAAAAAGGAAAATCCGCGAAAAAAATCTCGAACCTACTATCCTGCAGCTTTCTCCTGAAAGCTACGGACATATAAAGAGACTCGCCGAAGATAAAAATGATCTGAGCAATCTTCTTGACTCCGCTGAAGAAAAAGATGGTGGATACAACATCCACATCTCTGAATTCGATATAATGAGACTTATAGAGATAATAGCACTGCGGATTGAAATGAGGGGTAAAGACAGGCCGGCCCTGTCGACACTGCGAGACGAAATAATCTCCTCTTTTTCACGCAACCCGGCACTTTAATCATCCCCTTGACGCATGAATTACTGCGCGCCATATATGATAGGCAATCCTGTCAACCCATCTCATTGCCTCCAGAAAACGGAAAGCCGAATCGGGATCCATATTTCCCTGTGCTATATCATCAATGATCTCGGTACGTTTCTCCTTCCGGGTTTCAGCAAAAAGGGAGGAAATATCTTCAACTGATTTTACGGGAGCTTCATCCATATCCCCCTGAAGCCAGGTAATTACACCGTCAAACTGCTGAAGCTGATTAACAGTAAGGTTTCTTAAAAATTCCGTATGCCCCGCAGTCCTGATGTTCTCCACTTCACGGCAGGCCTCGTTAAGCCTTTCAAGGTGGTCTATGCAGTGAATAATATCAAGATGCTCAGAATGGAGCGCCGAGGAGGCTGGATCAGAAGTAACAACAGACATAAACCGTTTTGTCTCGTTGAGCCCTGTTGACGCAGCATCAAGCTTACGCGACAGGTTAGCATAAGGTATCTCAGCAACAATGAGGTCCCGAACAACCCTCATCGTAAGGAGGAATATTTCCGTAACCGTAAGATGGGCCGTTTCTATCGCGATGGATGGCACATTTACAACTGAAAAATCGAGACGCCTCGAAAGAAGAGACTCCTCCTCTTTGACCAGCATACTCATCAGCCCTGAAATTTTTGACTGGAAGGGGAGAAGGAGGATTATCCCCAGCAGATTAAAAGAAGTATGAAAAGCGCAGAGCAGGATAGAGGGCTCACAGCTCCCGCATAAGGAGCAGATCCCGCTTACCGCTTCGATAAAAAACTCCAGAAAGACAAAAACGATTATTCCGGTAAATACGTTAAAAAAGATATGAACAACCGCTGTTCTCTTTGCTGACACCGTAGCTCCTATAAAGCCTATAAAACCGTAAAAGGTCTTACCCACATTCTGACCGATAACAAGTATTGCCGCCTGTTCAAGATTTATCGAACCGGCGCTGATTGCCGCAAGGGTGGTAACAAGAGCAACGCTTGATGACTGAAGAAGAATCGTCATAATAACTCCTACGAAAAGGAGGAGGAGCCTGTCGCCAAACGAGTCCACTACAAAACCGGTAAGATCTATTACCTGTGAAAAATCCCTCATGCCGTCCTGAAGGATATCTATACCTACAAAAAGTATGCCGAAACCGGCAATTGCAAGACCGGCGTTTGCCTTCTTCCCTTTACAGAGAAGTTTCATCAATGCGCCGATACATATCATCGGAAGGGTTATACTGCTGAAACTGAATTTGAATCCCACAAGTGCAACTATCCAGCCGGTAGTTGTACTCCCCAGGTTTGCCCCGAATATAACACCGATAGCCCTGGGGAAAGTAAGAATTCCCGCACTTACGAATCCTATTGTAGCCAGTATTGTCGCGCTGGAAGCCTGGACAAGGGCTGTTATTGCTGTACCTGATAAAACAGACCTTATACCGGAACCGGTAAACCTGCTGAGAATATTGCTGAAGGAGTTCCCCGCAAGGGCCTTCAGTCCGTCTGTCATAAGAACCATTCCAAGGAGGACAATACCTATCCCTCCCATAAGAGCTGTTACCATGGCAATTGTTCCATTCATCCAGTTAAACCCTGCTGATTATTTCATTACAGTATAAATAATAAATCATGAACGGAGGAGTATTTTTAGTAAATAAAAATCTTAAAAGTATTCATAAATCGGGAAGTTTTTTACCAAAAAAAAGGGCCGCCCATACAGAGCAACCCCTTTTCCGTATCAGAAGCCCTTAAAGGCCTTTTCAACAAGCTCATCCTCAGGCGGTTTTGTAAACATACTTACAACCGGAATCACCACAAATGGCAGAATCATCGCTATTGAAGAGGCAATGGGCGAATTTGAGGCCCCCAGTTTAAAGAAAAGTATAATAGAGGTGAGAAGCCCGGTAACCATACCTGCAGCAGCGCCTGCGAGAGTTGTCCTTTTCCAGTAAAGGCCGTAAATATACGCGGCCATAAATGTACCTGCCACAGCCCCCCATGAAAGGGACATAAGAGTAATGATAATGGCAAATTCATATCTCGCTATAAAATATGAAATAATTATAAAAAGGGCACTGAGAAACCTCATCATTGCAACAGAATTTTCTGTTGATACTTCTGTATTTACATGTCCCTTGTAAAGATCCACTGCAATGGCTGAAGATGAGACCAGAACAAGCGAAGAAAGCGTAGACATTGAAGCGGACAGGATAAGGAGCAGTATCAGCGCCATCAGCATTGACGGAAGATGGGTTGTGAGAAGATCGGGAACAATCCTGTCAAAGGCAGGATGGCCGTTAACAACAGGAAGCTTGTCAAAAAAAAGATGCGCCATTGATCCTGTAAAATAAGCGGCAAACCCGATTATAAGGGCAAAGAAGAATGTGGCTATTGCGGCCTTAGTAATGACCTTCTCATTCTTTATCGCGTAAAATTTCTGGACCATCTGCGGAAGCCCCCATGTCCCGAAAGAGGTCATAAAAACAAGGCTTACGAGGAGGAGTGTAGGCGGTCTCTTAGCCGCAGGCATATGCTGCGCGTAACCGGCACTTATATTGTTTATGATTTCACCAAACCCGCCGCCCTTTGAAACAAGGATCGAAACCATGGCAAGTGAACCGAAAATCATGATTATACCCTGGATAAAATCGTTAAATGTAATGGCGAAATACCCTCCCAGAACAAGGTAAATCCCTGTAATAGCGATCATTATAAGAAGCGCCACGTCATATGAAATATGAAAATTCGCCTCAAAGAGATGGCCCAGGCCTTTAAAAACCGAAGCCGAGTATGGAAGGAGAAATATAAAAATAACCACGGCGGTAAACATCTTCGTGTATCTCCCCTGATACCTCTCCTGGAGAAATTCCGGCATAGTCATAACATCAAGGTTCTGCGTCATCATTCTTGTCCTGCGCCCCAGTACTATCCATGCTCCGAATGCTCCGAACAGGGCATTACCTGCCACTATCCACAAAGTATTAAGGCCGAAAACCCACCCGAGTTTACCGGCAAAACCGATAAAGACCACAGCGGAAAAATAGGTTGTGCCGTAAGCAAGGGCAGAGACCCAGGGGCCTATTGTCCTTCCGCCAAGAAAAAAATCATTAAGAGAAGTTGTTTTTTTCATTCCCCATATGCCAATAAGAATCATAACAGAGAAAAAAACAACAAGCAATACTATTGAAAATGTCATTTATCACCTCATCATTAAAGTATATTGATTATAAGAATTAAATACCGGTCCCGAAGGAATTGCAATAACCGGGAGGACGCATCAGCGAATCAGATTCTGTTTTTAACCCGACTCATCAGTCATATCTCTTTACAGGGTTTTGTCAAACAGTTTTTCCGGCTCCGGAAGACATCCCCGCAATCCCAGGCCACAGAAAAACCGTCCTGCATAATCAAAAAAACCGGGCCCTGAAAATGGGCCCGGTAAAAAATATATTTAATGTCTGCTCAGTTCTATTCTTCAGGAGCGCCTGTAAAAATGGCGTCAGTTGATTTAATAATCGCGGTCTCTTCCGCGAGTATTGATTCAATCTTCCCGAAATAGTTCTGGAAATAGGCCCCTACATAATACTGGGAGGAGAGCACCTTCCCTGAATAGAAAGCGGCCTCGTTGTTTTCATGTATAAATTTATCTCTCTCTTCACCCTTCAGGCCGCCAACAAGTTCTCTCATCTTCCTGCTGGATATTACGAGGCTCCAGAGATGCATCCAGGCGTGCGCCAGCATTGTCATTGCATGACGGACAGGTGTTGCGCTTATAAATATCTGCATCAACCTTCCGGAGGCAAGATTCTTCATCATCACGTCAATGAGTTCATCCATCTTATCAATACCGCGTACAAGAGGCGAAATGTATTTATAGTCAACTACCCCCTTGGCCTCTTCAATGGTCTTATAGATTCTCTTCTTAAAAACATTGTAGTTATACTGTTCCCTGTTCATCAGGAGCTTTCTTGTAATAAGGTCAATTGACTGTATACCGTTAGTCCCTTCATAAAGTGAAAGGATCTTTGCGTCCCTTGCGAGCTGCTCAACCGGATAGTCACAGCAGAAACCGTATCCGCCATAAACCTGAATGGCCTCAGCAGTAACCTCCCAGGCCAGATCAGAATTCCCCGCCTTACAGATAGGTATAAGGAATTCAACAAGGGCCTGCGCCTCTTTAGCTTCAATCCCCTCCGCGGAATGGGCGACATCTATATTATAACTTGTAAAGTATGTAACCATCCTCATCGCTTCCACATGGGTCTTCATCCACAGGAGCATACGCTTCACATCAGGATGCTCAATAATTGAAACAGAAGGTGCACCCGGATCCTGGAGTTTCATAACATGCGGCATCTGCTTTCTATTCTTGGCGTATGAAACGGCGTGGAGATAGGCCGAACTTGACAGGGCAAGAGCCTGGTTTGAGCATTGCAGCCTTGCCTCGTTCATCATCTGGAACATTATCTTCATCCCCTCACGCTCTTTACCCATGAGCCACCCTAGACATTCATTGTTGTCGCCGAAACTCAGAGAACAGGTTGGAGATCCATGGATTCCCATCTTATGCTCAACCCCTGTGCAGGCCACATCATTCCTCTTACCCAGAGAACCGTCAGAATTGATGTGATATTTCGGCACCATGAATATCGATATACCTTTTGTACCTTCCGGATCCCCTTCTATCCTGGCAAGTACAGGATGGATAATATTCTCATAAATATCATTTTCCCCTGCTGAGATAAATATCTTCTGTCCCACAATTTTATATGACCCGTCAGGCTGTTTGAATGCCTTTGTCTTCAGGGCACCAACATCTGAACCTGCATCAGGCTCTGTAAGACACATTGTGCCGCTCCACTGTCCCGTTATCATCTTATCAATAACGATGTCCCTGTCAGCTCCGTGATAAAAATTTTTAACAAGGCCAAGAGCTCCTCCGCTCAGAATAGTAAACATATTCCATGCGATAGATCCTGCATTGAAAAGCTCATTACATGCTATGTTCATGGTAACAGGCATACCCATACCGCCTATTTCAGGCTCATATGCCAGACCCGGGAAACCGGCCTCATTAAAAGCCGCTATTGCAGGTTTATAAGGTTCCGGTACCGCCACGTTCTTTGTCTTCGGATCGTACTTGATCCCTTCTCTATCAGTTTCACTGTTAAACGGATATACCTGTGCAACCGCAATCTGCTCCGCCAGTTCAAGAGTAGCCTCATAAGTGTCCCTGTCAAAATCCGCGTATTTTTGCGTCTGTGACATCTGATCCAGGTTAAACATCTCAAATAGAACATATCGCTGATCTCTTGTATCAACAAGTTTATTAAGGCCCATAAGTCCCCCCATTTATTAGATTTCATATGTTACAGGCTGGCTTGAGTTTGAATGTTTCCGGCTTTTTATCTTTTTTTGAATTAACAGGAAATTCTTCCCTTCATACAGGAATGTATTATAAAAACATATAAATTGTCAAATATAATTTTGAAATTAAAGTAATAACTTAAAAAAATAAAATTTAAATTGCGTCATATTAAAAAAAGAGAGCATATATCATACCTGCGATAATATATTCCATTCAAAACAAAGGTGGCCTCCAGATTGACTCTTTTTAATCGCTTTTAACCCTCAAATGCTGATCAATAAAACGGGCCTGATTCACATTCTGATAACAGAATAAAAAACCCATCTATCTTATTGATAAAATTTAAGATATTTTGTTTGACAATCCGGATATTAAACTTAAAGTTAACTTTAAGTTTAATATCCGGAAATTTTCATTTAAGAATAAAAGGGGGAAAGCATGTTCGATTTTGTTATGACTGATGAACAGAGCAAACTGAGGGACGAGGCCAGGGAGTTTACGAAATGGGTCCCGAAAGAGATGATACTGGCAATGGACGCTGAGGAGATACAGTTCCCCAGGGAGTACCTGACAGAATGCGGAAAGAGAAACCTTCTGGGCGTAAGGCTTCCGAAAAAATATGGCGGGCGAGGCCTTGGCTGGGTTGAGGATACGCTCGTTGCAGAGGAGATCGGTGTGGCAAGCTACTCACTTGCATGTATCTGGGGTGTAGGAGCTGACATAGTCTGCGAGGCAATTATAAAATACGGGTCAGAGGAACTGAAACAGGAGATAGTAGTCCCCCTCCTGAAAGGGGACACATTCGCTGCCGAATGCCTTACAGAACCGCGGGGCGGATCTGATTTTTTCGGCGCGACAACAAAAGCGAGAAAAGACGGGGGCGACTGGATCATCAGCGGCCAGAAAAGGTTTATTGTGGGAGCTGAAGGGGCCGACTGGTTCATGGTTTACGCCGTTACAGATCCCGGTGCACCGCCCCATAAACGCATGACCTGCTTCATGATACCGCGCACAGAAGGTGTTGAATCAAGATATATTTACGGCCTCATGGGTGTACGTGGAGGAGGAGCCGGAAGGCTTATCCTTGATGAAGTACGTGTTCCGGAAAGATACGCGCTTAACGGTATAAACAACGGATTTGAGGTTTTCATGACAAACATGATACCTGAAAGGCTCGGCACCGCTGCAATGACAATAGGGTCCGTGCGCCCGGCACTTGAGATCGCCACATCCTACACGTCACGCAGAAAGGCATTCGGCCAGCCTATAATGAACTTTCAGGCAGTGGGATTCAAAGTCGCTGATTGCGCGATGACCATGGATGCCATGAGGGGCATGGCATATTCAACAGCCCTGGCGATTGATTCCGGAAAAGTATCAGCGGGAAGAATAAGGAGAATGGTATCCCAGACAAAAAAATTCATCACCGAGGGTTCATGGCAGGTTGTAAATGACTGCATGCAGGTAATGGGCGGTATCGGCTATACCAACGTGTTCCCCATTGAAAGAATACTCAGGGACATTCGCCTCTCCATGATCTGGGTAGGGACCAACGAAATCATGCAGGCAATCATCCAGACCGAATGGTACAAGGAATACGAAAAAAGCAAAGAGAAGAACAACACTCGTGACGTTGAACTTGACGCTGTCTCCGCCCATGAGACAGAAGAGAAAGTCTACGAATAAAGATAAGGAGGATTAAGATGCCTCTCGTAGTAAACAGAAGAGACCAGGACTTTGTCCTGTATGAAATGCTCGGTGCGGATTCACTTTTCAGCACTGAAAAATTCGGTGATTGCTCACGCGACGTGTTTGAAATGACTCTCGACATGGCGCAGAAGATCAGCGAAAAAGAGGTCCTCCCCAGACTGATGGAGGCGGACAGAGAAGGGGCCTCCCTTGTTAACGGCGAGGTTAAAGTCCCTAAATGCTATCACGATCTGCAGAAGATTATGGCGGAAGGGGGATGGTTCACCATTGCCGCGCCGCAGGAGATCGGCGGGCAGGGGCTCCCCTACGTAATAGAAGTGGCGTCGCAGGAAAACTTCCTCTGTCACATGGCCTATTTCATGTATTCCGGAGGAGCTGTGGGGGCCTCACACCTGATACGCGATTACGGCACTGAAGAACAGAAGAAAAAGTACATGTACGGCATGCTGGAGTGCCGTTACGGCGGGACAATGGCGCTCACCGAACCTGACGCCGGCTCGGATGTAGGCGCGCTTAAAACAAAGGCGTACAAGCAGCCTGACGGCACTTACAGGATCAAGGGCCAGAAAATATTCATTTCAGGCGGTGACTGTGACATGTTTGAAAATATCATTCACCCTATTCTGGCCAGGATTGACGGTGATCCCGCGGGTACGGGCGGGATATCAATTTTCCTCGTGCCGAAATTCCTGATTAACGATGACGGGACCCCGGGGAAAAGGAACGATTATACAATAACAGGGATAGAGCATAAAATGGGCCTCATGGGTAATGCCACCTGCGCCATGAGTTTCGGAGACAATGACGACTGCTACGCCGAACTCCTGGGAAACGAAAGGCAGGGGATGAAGATCATGTTCAAAATGATGATCGAAGAGAGGATAAACATGGGGATACAGGGGCTCAGCACAGGCTCCGCAGCGTATCACCATGCCCTGGCTTACGCAAAAGAGAGGATACAGGGAAAATCCCTCCTATCGATGATGAACCCTGACGCGCCCCCTGTTACAATCATAAACCACCCTGACGTGAGAAGAATGCTTTTATGGATGAAGTCCCACGTTGAGGCCCTGAGAGCCATGGTCTTTTTCTGCGCCTATGCCATTGACATGAAAGAGTCTATGGAAAGTGAAGAGGCTGAAAAGTGGCATGGACTGATGGAATTCATGGTGCCAGTGCTTAAGGCCTACGGAACAGACACCGGATTCAGGATCACTGAAACAGCTATGCAGGTTTACGGCGGTTACGGCTACTGCAAGGACTACCCCATGGAGCAGTTCCTTCGCGACATGAAGATCGGTTCAATCTACGAGGGAACAAACGGGATACAGTCAATGGACCTCGTTCTCCGCAAGCTCAACCAGGATGGCGGGAAAAACTTCAAGGCGCTTATACAGGAGATGAATTCCACACTTGAAAAATACGGCACTTCATCAAACCTTGTTAAATTAAGCGGGAAGATCACTGAAGCGGTCAACGTTCTTGCCGGAGCTGCGGCATTCTTCAGTGAATGCGCGAAAGAGAAAAAATTCATGGTACCGGTGGTAAACTGTTACCCCTTCCTTACTCTGACAGGAAATGTTATAGCAGCATGGATGCTTTACTGGCAGGCCGGGATTGCAGACAGAAAACTTTCGGAACTGTTTTCAGAAAAGGGAATTGAAAAAGGTTCAACGGAATACAAAAAATTCATTGAAGAAAACAACGAAGCCTCATTTTACAACAGCAAGGTTCTCACTGCGACTTTCTTTATTAACAGTGTACTGCCGCAGGCCCTTGCGATCAGGGAATCAATTGAGAACAGTGACCTCTCTCCACTCAAAATGAAGGAGGAGGCCTTCTGAAAATACCGGGAGCCGGTCCCCGGGAAAAGGCGGCTGCATACAGCCGCCGCCTCTAAACCTCCGCAAAATAGTTTAGAGACGGAATATATATAAAGAATTCTCCGCAGCAGGAAGCAGAAATGTTAGGTTTAACATTCTAGGCTAAGGAGAAATATTATGAACCAGAGACTTGTAGATGTTCTCCGCACAAAAAAGTGCAGTGCCGAAGAAGCTGTGAGCGGTATTAAGGCAGGTTCATGGATCGATTACGGCTTCTTTAACGGCAAGCCTCAGGCATGCGACAGGGCTCTTGCGGCGAGAAAAAAAGAACTGCGGGACATATATATAATATCCGCGGTAACCCTCCCACCTGTCCCTTCTGTAATTGAATCGGACAGTGAGGGTGAGACATTCACTTATCATGATTTTCATTTCAGCCCCCTTACACGAATCCTTCAGGAGGTCAAGGGTAATGTTTTTTATAACCCGATAATCTACAGCGAATGTGAGAGGTACTACACTGACGTAAAAAATGAACCTGACCTTGTGGGCACACCGGCAAGGAGCGTTTCAATTGTCCAGACATCTCCCATGAACAGTGAAGGCTTCTTCAACTTCGGACTGCATAACTCTCACACCTATACATCCCTGATGAATACAGGGATAAGAATTATCGAGGTAAACGAGAATATCCCGGTCTGCCCCGGCGGGCAGTACGAAAAGATCCACATATCCGATGTAACGCATGTGGTTGAAGGGGAGCATCCTCCTCTCCTTCAGGCACCTGTGCTTGAGCCCGATGATACTGAACAGCAGATTGCACTGCATGTTATGGATCATATCAGTGACGGAGCATGCGTACAGTTCGGTATAGGAGGGGTGCCGAACTCAATCGGCAAGATGATCGCCTCCTCCGACTTTAAAGACCTGGGGTGCCATACTGAGATGCTTGTTGATTCCTATGTTGATCTCTATGAGGAGGGGATTATGACAGGAAACCTGAAGCAGATCGACAAAGGGAGAATGGCCTACACCTTCGCCGTGGGCGGAGCACGCCTGTATGAATTCATGAACAACAACAGGGCCATAGCCTCGTACAATGTCGGCTACATCAATGATCCGCGCAACATAGCACTGAATGACAATGTTATATCTATTAACTCCGCACTGCAGGTAGACCTTTACACGCAGGTGAACGCGGAGAGTATGGGATTCAAACAGATCTCAGGCAACGGGGGGATGTTCGACTTTGTCCAGGGGGCATACTGGTCAAAAGGGGGAAGAAGTATTATCTGCCTTCCTTCGACATACACTACATCAAAGGGTGAAATAAAATCAAGGTTAGTGCCCTATCTTGATCCCGGCACCATAGTCACTGTCCCGCGGCAGATGATAAATATTATAGCAACGGAATTCGGATGGATCTCGCTGAAAGGGGACTCTACCTGGGCAAGAGCGGAAAAGATCATATCAATCGCGCATCCCGATTTCAGGGAAGAGCTTATTAAGTCTGCGGAAAAACAGAAAATCTGGCGCAGAACCAGCAAAATATCATAAGGAGGAACCTCATGAATACTATTATGAACAAATGGAAAGAATTATACAAACAAAAACTTATGACACCGGAAGAGGCAGTCAGTAACATTCCACAGGGGGCCTTTATTGCCGTTCCCCTCGGAAACGGCCAGCCCCCGACTCTTATCAACGCAATGGCTCTGAAAATGGCATCAGGCGAACTTAAAGGATGCGAATACCTGTGTGCCATAAGCAGCAGAATCATGGAACTGCATAAGCCCGACGTTATCAGCAATATTACTAAAAACAATAATGTTCTGGATGTAATGTACAACGGTCCGCTGGACAGGCACTTCGTTAATTCTGGCACATATTCCTATGTCCCGCACAGACTTTTCGACGGACCGAAAATGGTTGAGGTTGCCAACATGAAGGCCGCCCTTATAACAGTTGCACCAATGGACGAGCACGGTTATTTCAGCACGGGTTTAAATCCCGATTATATTTACGGCTTTATAAACCACAGCCCTGAATGCAGGATTATAGCTGAGGTCAATGAAAACATGCCGCGAACTTACGGACACAACCATTTCCATATAACAGAGCTTACAGCAATAACCGAGAATAACGCCCCACTGGTGGAGCTTCCTGAAATTCCACTCAATGATAAGGATAACCTCATCGGTCAATATGTTGCTGATCTTGTACCTGACGGAGCGTGCCTGCAGCTTGGAATAGGGAGCATACCAAACGCGGTAGCGCAGCACCTGGATGATAAAAAAGACCTGGGAATACACTCCGAGATGCTGTGCGATTCAATGGTTGACCTTTACGAAAAAGGGATTATAACATGCACGAAAAAACAGTTTATGCCAAAAAAATGGGTAGCATGTTTTGCTCTGGGCTCTAAAAAGCTCTACAATTTTGTGAAAGAGAATCCCCTTGTTGAGATGCATTCCTGTGAACTTGTAAACGATCCCTATAACATAGGCCTGAATGATAATGTTATATCAATAAACTCAACCCTTGAAGTTGATCTTGCAGGACAATGCGCCTCGGAATCAATCGGACAGTCAATGTATTCAGGCGCTGGCGGCCAGATTGACTTCATAGAGGGGGCGTGGAGATCAAACGGCGGGAAGGCAATCCTTGCCCTGTACTCAACCTACGAGGATAAAGAGAACGGGGCATTAAAATCCCGCATAACACCCATACTCAAACCGGGATCATATATTACAACGGGAAGAAATGATGTTCAATACATTGTAACAGAATACGGTGTCGCACAACTTAAAGGACTGAACATGAGGGACAGGGCCAACGCACTGATAAATATAGCGCACCCTGACTTCAGAAGTGAACTCCGCGAAGAGGCAAAAAAAATGAAGTATATGTAACGGTATTTCTCCTGATATGACAGCACAGACCTGTAACCGGAAAATTTCATCAGATGGATCTGGCTAAAAAATTCCGCTTACAGGTCAATAATGCTGTTATAGATATTTACTTTAAATTCAGAAACCACCTTTTTTGAATCTATAACAATAGAGCATAAAACATAAAAACAGCTCTTTAAAATACAGAAATCAGAATTTTCTTTAAGTAATTGCTCAAAATTTTCAGCACAAATATCAATATTATCTTGACTAAATGAATTTTTTATAAAAAATTTTTTATAAAAAAAGAAACTTTTTGAAGGTTATTAAGTGCAACTACTATAAATAAAAAAAATAAGTCCCGGAGGCAAAAATGTCAATCTCCGAAAGCATCAACAATACCTTCTTTTCAAAATACAATGAACAGGATATTTTCACAAAATCGAGCGCGCGCCTGCTGTTCACTATATCGCTTTTATTTTTTCTTCTTATGTTTTTTCTTTTTTTTATCAATGCCCGAAATCTCGGATACTTCAAATCGTTTCTAACAAGCGGCACGTCATGCATATCAGCTGCTCTGGCCATGTATCTTGTGACAAAAGGAAAGCTGCGAACCGCGGGTACTATTTTTACCATTGTCCAGTTCTGCATAATACTCGTCGGTTCAGTATCACGCTCTTCAGACATGTCAATGGTAACACTCGCTTTTTTTATCTTTCCCACAGTTCTTCTCGGACTTATTTTTTCGACGTCATTTATTCATGTCCCGCTGATTATCCTTTCCCTGGGTTTTATAATTTTTAATCTCCTGAAATTCAATCCTGATAAAGCCATAAACAGCGCAGCAGGTGCTTATAAACTCGTAGCATTCGGAACCGCTGGATTCATCGTAACCATTCTGCTTACCTATTTTCTGGGACTCATTGCGATGAGATCTCTGAAACTTGCATTAAAGGTGAGCAACGAGGAAATTTCCAGAAGCGTGGAGAAAAACGATTTCATTTCAAAACTTCTTCAAACAATCAAGTCTTCTTACGGTGAGCTTACCGAGGCAATTGAAAAAACCGATAACACCATTTCAGACACACTTAACAATATTCAGAATGAGGCGGCAACAATCGAGGAACTTGTTGCTTCCATTGAAGAAATTTCATCCAGCACGTCAGCTATAGAAGAAACCACGAAAGAACAGAATGAATCCGTTAACAATCTCAGTTCCAGTATTAAAATTCTGTCAGACCAGATAGACACCCTGCAGATATACGGCAGCAATATGCAGAACGAATTTATCAGCATAGCATCCATGGCTAAAGAGGGGAGCGAATCCTCCAGTGAACTTGAAGAGGTGAACCTTAAAACACTTGAAAACTCGAACAGTATCCAGTCAATAGCTAATATAATAGACGACTTCTTTGAAAGAATAAACCTTCTGTCGCTGAACGCATCCATTGAAGCCGCACGGGCCGGAGAACACGGCAGGGGCTTTGCTGTGGTGGCGGACGAAATAAGCAAGCTTGCTGATAACTCTTCATCTGAACTTAAAAAAATTACTGACCTGGTTAACAGAAACCGAAGCGATGTTGAATATTCAAGTTCTATAATTGAAAAAATTATAAAATTTATAGAGTCCATTAATTCAAGCCTGACAAACGTACAGGCCAGCGGAGAGGACACTCTCAAGATTATATCCAGGCAGCATGAGATACAGGGTGAAATGCTTACAGGTACAGACAGTGTTAATGAAAAATCAGATTTCATTAAAACCTCATCAGTAGAGCAGTCAACGGCAATAAAAGAAATTGCCCGCTCAATTGAAGACACTAACATGATTGTACAGAAAAACGCCGGTAACGCGGAAGTATTAAAAGCCAATTACGAAAGTCTCAAACAGCTTGCCGAAAACCTGCAGGAAGTGATGTCAGAGAATTCTGACACATTGTCTTAAAATGGTGAGGAAGATATACCTGCACTCTGAAGCGCAGGTCAAACCTCCTCCGGCATTACAAGGAAATAAATGATCTGTTTTAGCCCGGCCTTAAAACAGATCATCCGGCCCGTAAGGGATATTAAGTGAGCCAAGCAGATCAACTCCTGTTATCTCGCAGACATGGCTCTCTATAAAAGCGGTGCCAGCACCTTTGAATTCCGTCTCCAGTTTCTTAACCGGATAATCTTCCCGGGAACACCTGTTCATCAAAACCATGGGGACGTTGATTCCCAGCTCTTTAAGCCTCTTCCATATATCCCGCGACTCACCGAGGGAGAGGCTGTCGTTATTCATTATTATAACAGCCGCGGATCTCCTGCTGTCTTTCAGAAGAACTGAGAGCCTGCTGTATCTGTCAATAAGCTCATTGACCCTTATAAGTATACTGTCAGTCTCCTTCAGCGCACCTCGTTTTCCTGTTTTTATCTTCGTAATTATGCTCTTTTTATCCAGAATGCTCTCCCTAAGTTTTTTAAGCTCCTTCAGCCAGATAAGGGAAACTTCAGGGAGCGAGAGGAACTTCAGGGTCAATGCAGTGGGAGGGGTATCGAAAATTATATAATCCATATCACCGTATTTATCTATTGTCTCCTCAATGGACAGGAGCACGGCATACTCCTCAAGGCCGGGAGCGTATCTGAGTGACCTGAAATATCCGTCTATGTTAAATGCCTGCTGGTATCTGTATACATTGCGGTATTCCTTCTCTGTCTTCTCGAGATAATGGCTGACCTTGCGGTTTAAATCGGTCTCCATAATTAAAAGATTTTTTTCAATCCGTATAGGCCTGTGTGAAAACTTCATTAAAAAAATATCGTGAAGGTTATGCGCGGGATCAAGGGAATTAAGCACAACCTTTTTGCCTGACCTGGCAATATTAAGCGCGAGAAGAGATGAGTTGGTGGATTTCCCAACACCGCCCTTACCTGTAAAAAATATTATTTTCATCTCCCCTCCTTATTAATGACTGTCCAGTATATTGCCCAGTTTACCTACGGGATCGCTTGCAGTCTCCACGCTGTCCAGCATGTTGATAAGCTCCTGGTGCATGAGGGGCATAAGCTGCAGAGTTATATGGGGCGGAGGGGCGGGCATACCTGTAAATGTTCCGAAGATCATGAGAGAGAATATATTCTCCATCTCTTCAACCTCAAATTCAACCATACGCGTGGACTTGTCAGTAAAAGCGCTGAAAAATCCCTTCATAAAATAAAAAGTGTCCAACGCGGCTTTTTTGATTTTCATCAGATTCCCCTCAATTCATCTCTATTCTGTAATACCTTACTTCTGCGGCAATTTTTTTCTCCACGGGGATTATACCGTATATGCCGTAAATAGCTGCAAGCACCGACCCGTAAAGATAGAGGTCCGGAACAGCCAGAAAATAATTAACTCCCGAAAATATAACCGCAAGCATTGTAACTGCATTGATCCGCAGATTATGATTCAAATATTCACCGGCGGAAAGAGCTCCCGATTTCACCATGCGGTCCTGAATTAAAACCCTTAAAAGTATCGGGCCCGCTACACCACATGCTATTGCGAGAATAAAAAAAACAAGGCCTGCAGTACGCAGAGTCTCTCCCTCAAAAAAAGTCCCCCCTCCCCTTCTATGATACAAAAAAACTGATGAATAGATTATGACAGAAAATATTGATAAAAAGATAAAATATATATTAAGCCTGTTCTTAATATTTTTCATATAATAACCGTATAAAGGGCGGGCCACATGGCCGCGCCCTTTTAATTAATTCAACTTCAATCTAAAAATTTCTCAGGCATCTGCCGCGGCCTCTCCTCCGAACAGCAATGCCCTGAAACCCTCAAAAGCTACAATAATCGCTATGACTATAACTATGGCATTGATACTTGTAAGCATCATATTATCAGCCTTCAGATAGTTCCCCTGGTTGATAAACAGCGCCCACACAGTCATAATAATCATAAACAATGCAGGAAGAAGGGTGAACATATACTTTATTCCGCCTTTCTTCTTCAGATAAATAGTCATTACGATGAGCGCCAGCGCAGCCAGAGTCTGGTTGACAGCACCGAACAGCGGCCAGAGTTTAAGAGCCCCCTTACCGTCAGCACCTGTTGAGTAAGCAACTATCATCGCAGAAATAACTGCAATCAATGTTGCGATATACTTTCCGGTGATACCTTTAGCGTGTATCCTTATACCAATCTCCTGGACAATATACCTCTGCAGCCTTGTTGCTGTGTCAAGAGACGTACCCGCAAAAGAGGCTACAAATACACCCATTATTACAATTGCTATCTCCCTGGGTACACCAACAGATGCGATCATGTTCGCAGCACCGATAACAAAGGCACTTACCTTTGAACCGAGACCTGCTGATGCCGCCCATGAAGCATAGTGATGCGTCCATGCAGCAGTCCCTGTAAGCAGAGCCCCGTCTTTAACCTGATAGGCCATACCAATACCAGCCGCAGTTGCAACAATTACAAGAGACGCCAGGAAACCCTCGGTAATCATAGAGCCGTATCCCACAGCCAGGGCGTCCTCCTCTCTTGCGACCTGCTTGGCCGAAGTACCGGAACTCACCACAGCATGAAAACCGGAAATAGCGCCGCAGGCAATGGTGATAAAAAGGAAAGGCCACATTGACGGCGCCCCCTGAGGAGTTGCCTGTATCGCCGGAGCCACAATATGAAGTTCCCCTGTAAAACCGGACGCTATTGCACCAAACACAATGAGCCCCATTGCTATAAAAAGCTGCCATGCGTTAATATAGTCCCTTGGCTGAAGAAGAGTGGTAACAGCAAGAGTTGATGCTATGAATGCATAAATAAACAGAAAAAAGCTCCACACGCCTGTTGCCGGGAGTCCCCACATGGCAGGCATGTCATAGGGTAGATAATGTCCCATTACAACAGTAACATACATAAGGAATACAGCTATTACCGTTGCCTTTACAACACCGACACCTTTTTTGTAAATAGCGTAGCCAAGGGCTATTGCAATAGGGATCTCACACCAGACAGGTAAAACCGACTGCGGAAACATATGAAAAATAATCGCTATTATCATACCGAATATAGCAACAAGTATAAGAAGCTCCAGAAAAACAATTATAAAAAAAACAGTCTGGGTTCGTCTATTGATGTATTTCCCTGCAATATCTGATATTGATTTACCCTGATTACGAAGGGAAAGCACAAGAGCGCCGAAGTCGTGAACAGCTCCCATAATGATACTTCCAAGGAAAATCCATATCAGGGCCGGTACCCATCCCCATATTACACCAATTGCAGGGCCGACAATAGGTCCGGTACCGGCAATAGATGTAAAATGGTGGCCGAAAATTACACCACGTTTAGTAGGAACATAGTCCATTCCATCCTCAAATTCCTTCGCCGGTGTAATGTTATCATTGGTCAGTTTGAATATCTTACTGCCAATGAATTTACCGTACAAATTGTAGGCTGCTATATAGCCAATAAAAACCGCTATCATAATCAGCACTGCATCCATAATGACCTCCTGTTGTTTTTTTATAATAACCTGACAATTTTTATACCACAGAAAGAGCATTTGTCAAGCTGTTATTCTACACCTAACATAATGATTATTCAACTTCACCCTGTATCAGAATTTAACTATTTTCACAAATATATACTGTTTTTAATATATGAAATTATACTGCAGAAACAAATTAATTATATTGTTAAAAATCAAAGATTCAAAAAATACCTTATTAAACCAGAATCAGAGATACCCGCCATAAAACAAAAAAGATGTAACGGTTACGTGATAAAGTTGCTTTCCCCTGAAGATTGGCTAACTTTTAAACAGATACCCTGCACTTTTATAACAGCAAAACTGTTGCACGGTATATCAAGGGGGTTTAATATGAACAGGAACAGTGCATGGTTTAACAAAAACACAGTAAGATTTCTGGCCGGCGGTCTTGCTGTATTTGCAGTTTTCGAAATCTGTGATTTCATTATTCACGGGCCTATCCTTGGCAGTTACTATAACTCTCTCACTGGACTGTGGAGACCGGAGATGATGTCCTTGATGTGGATAATGCATCTCAGTACTTTTATCTTTTCATTTCTAATAATGTTTATATTCATTAAAGGTTATGAGGACAGGGGCCTTCCTGAAGGGGTAAGGTTCGGTATAATGATTGGCCTGATAACCGCGGGAATGGGTGCATTATACCAGTACGTTGTTTACCCCATCCCTTTTACCCTTGTTATTCAATGGATTGCATACGGACTCATTGAGTTCATTTTAGCAGGACTTGTAGCAGCGGCAATTTACCGTCCCGTACCGGAAGAAGAGAAAGAATCTGAAGAAGACGAAGACGATCTTGAAATTGTTGATTAAAAGTAATTAAAATACGGGCGGTCAGAAAAGGCAGCCCGTATTCCCCGCCGGATCTGTAAAAAAAAACCAGACAAAATTTATCGACTCCCCCATGCAAAAACTAAAATACGGAGTATGCCGGTAAATTATTGTTGACTAATCAACCATAATTTACTACCCTTATACCATGAAAAAAACTGTAAAAGATTCTATCGGTTACCTTACAGCTCGTGCTTCATATGCACTTGCCTCACAGGTATACCGAAATTTTCAGAAACAGGAAATAGATCTTCCCCATGCACAGTTTATAATTCTACGCCATTTATACGAAAATGACGGCATGACACAGCAGGAGATGGCAGATTCCCTTTTTAAAGACAAGGCGGCAATTAAAAGAACGGTTGAGAGCCTCATGCTGCGGGGTTATGTTTCACGGGTGAAAAAGGGTAAAACATTTAAAATATTTCTCACTGCCTCCGCAAAAAAAATTAAGGGAACGGTACAGAAAATTGCTGATGCTACTATCAGACAGTCTTTAAAAGGGGTAGATGCCGCTGAATATGAGATATGCCTTGATGTTCTGAAAAAAATTACAGAGAACCTTAAAACTGCCGGTTAAAAAAACTGAAAAGGAAAAAACATGAAAAAACTGAATCCGGGACAGACACGAATTTTAAAAATAATCCACCTCCTTTTTTTTATCTCATGGATAGGAGGGGGTATTGCCCTTATGTTCCTGATGTTCATTGCACAACCAGCTGTTCCTGATGATATTTACATGAAATTCCGTTCCATGCAGGTCATTGACGATTATATAATTATCCCGGGTGCGCTGGGTTCCCTTACTACAGGGCTCGTATATTCTGTCTGGACAAACTGGGGGTTCTTCAGACACAGATGGATCACTGTGAAATGGGTTCTTACAATAGCCCAGATACTCTTCGGCACCTTTGCGCTTGGCCCGTGGCTCAACGGTAATGTCGATATCGCCATTAAGGCAAGAGGAGCTGCCCTGGCAGACCCGCTATTCCAGGCCAATATATCCCATATAGAGTTCTGGGGAGCAATACAGGTGCTCTTTCTTCTGTTCATGATGATCATTTCGGTTATTAAACCGTGGAAAAGAGCTGCTAAAAATTAAAAATGAATGACATTCCTGTCATATTTTAAAAAATGCTTTTCAATTCATTCATAAAAGTTTAAACCTGCACATGTAATACATCCCTGAGGGTGGCTAAAAAATCGATTTTCTTTTTTTGTCATTCCGGTTTTGCAACTTCAATTAGTGGAGCAAACACTATGTTTGCCTGCCGGCATAGAATAGGATGTTCTAATAAAGCCGGCCAAATACCGGAATCTCCTGATTGAATTAGTTGTATGAGATACAGGCATTTTACCCCGAGAGTACTTCTTCGCTACACTCAGGGTGCGCACGCTACAGCCGGTATGACGAAGAAATTACTTTTGGGACACCCTCCTTAATACAACAACAGTAATCGGAGGAGTTCAGTGAAAAAAGCTAAAATTGCGTTCATAGGTGGTTCCGGGCTTTACGATATTGAGGGCGCGAAGCTCATCGAACAGGTTGACATAGACACACCATGGGGCAAACCATCTGACAAAATAGACATAGTTGATATCGACGGCACAACAGTGGCTTTTCTTCCCAGGCATGGCAGGGGACATGTACATGCACCGCACCAGCTCAATTTCAGGGCGAACATAGCTGCTCTGAAGATGATCGGAGCGGAGGAGATTATCGCCTTCTCTGCGGTGGGAAGCCTAAAGGAGGAAATCCCTCCAATGGACTTTGTTCTCCCGAACCAGATTATAGACAGGACAAAGGGGATCAGGCCCTCCACATTCTTTGAAGACGGAGTTGTCGGCCATGTCGGATTTGGCGATCCCTTCTGCAACAGACTGCATGATATAATACTCCCTGTGGCAAAAGAACTTGGGCTGAAGATGCACACAGATGAAACACTTATATGCATGGAAGGCCCGGCTTTCTCCACAAGAGCTGAAAGCAATCTTTACAGATCGTGGGGGGCAGGAGTGATCAATATGAGCACCATACCTGAATCAAAACTCGCCCGGGAAGCTGAAATATGTTATGCAGTCATCTGCATGAGCACAGACTATGACTGCTGGCATGAAAGCGAAGAGGATGTAACAGTTGAGATGGTTGTCAATAACATGAACACCAACTCCGCGAATGCGAAAAAACTTGTTAAAGCCCTTGCAAAAAAACTTGATAACGGCCGCAACTGCGGGTGCCATGAGGCTGCAAAATTTGCAGTAATCACAGCACCTGAAAAAAGAAATGCTGAAACAGTGAAGAAACTCAAGGCAATACTGCCCGATTATTTTTAGTAATCATTAAAAATACAAGAGCCGCGAAATTCGCGGCTCTTGTATTTAACAAGATATTAGGTTATTCCCATCAATAAAACATCGACAGGCCTGTTACAAAATCAACGGTATGTGATTCAGGTCTCACCTTCATGGATATGGCGGGGCTCTCCTGTTCAAGAACTCCCTTAACAAGATGATAATTAACACCGAACATAATACTCAAATCATAACTCAACTTTATATCAGCCCCTGCTGTTGCCTGGTATACAGTGAAATCCATGTGTGCTTCTGCTGTGTCGAATTCATCTTCTGATTCAGATTTATATTTTAGAACACTTCCTCCCGCACCAAGAGTGGTTCTTCTGCCAAGCTTATAAGTGACTCCGCCTTTTAACTGAAAAGCGTAATCAAGAGTCACATCGGTTGACACTTCATCAAGAGTGTAAATCTCTTCATTGCAGCGCTTCTCTTCATGTGTGTATGGCACCCCGGCAACAGCTTCAAAAGCAAAGGATAAATTATATGAAGGCTTAATATTAATTCCCGTTACAACACCCGCCCCCTCATCATTTATAAAATGAGTTGAAATCGATTCGTCATTTTTAACGCCATTAAATTTATCATCATACCTGTATTCAATATTTTCAAAACCGTATCTGCCGCTTTTTATTCCAGCACCAAATTCCAGAAGTCCCCCGGTATAAAAAAAACCAGCAATTACACCTGATGTTACACTCATCTGATCCGAATCAACAACTGTATGTTCAACAAGAGCTCCTCCAGTATAAGATTTCGAATCAGTTTCCTTTATAATCTCAGAGCCCTGAGTCTCTATTTGAAGACCAACGGAACTCCTGTTGCCCAGCCTGTATGAATAAGAAAGCAGAAAAGATGCGCTGAAAACTTTCGTCTCCTCATCTGATATATATTCTGTTAATAAAGCCTGATTCTCAAGAGTGATTTTATTGCTGCTCAATACAATCTGTCCATCCCCCCCTTTTGTAATACCAATACCCCAGGAATGTTTCCCCGTATGATAAACCGAAGAGAGGATGAAAGCGCCGTTATATTTCTCGTCGGTTTTATTTGAGGCATCAAAAACAACTCCACCTGATTCAGCATCAATATCGGAATCTGAATCTACAAGATATGAATATATGTAACCTATAGAGATATCATCCCTTGTCCTGAACGACATCAGTGCCGGACTACGCAGAGCGTTAAATCCGCTGTGAGGATCAACACTTGACATATTGCCTGAAAATACACTCTCCGCATGCAGCGCAATTCCTGCGGCCAGAAATAAAATTATAATAAAAAATATCTTTTTATTCATAACGGTTAACATTTTCTCGCAAATAAAATACATGATTAAACATTGCTCTTTAAAATTTAAAAGCAAAAAATAACTTCAAGACTCAGTTTTTAAACGGCAGGAACAGGCTGTATATAAATTACTTAAAATAATAAATAACTCCCTCATTTAATTTTAACTTTTAATATCTTATTAATAAATAAATGATAATAAAAATTTTAAAATTATTTAAGAAAATAATGCTATTGCCAAAGAAATATTTTAAAAAATTGTATCAAGCCACTTCAAATTTACCCTAATTTGTTAATAAAATGAACATTCATTTGTTAAATGTTTCATTATGGTTAATTTTAATCAATTTTTTTAAAATTTCTTTTTATTAGATTTGACAATTTTGAGGGATGGAAATCTTCTTGTCATTAGTTAATAGCATTATTATATGATAGACATGAGTGAAAAGTGGTTAATAAAATTACACTTTATACAAAATTTTTAAAAAAAATTTACAAAAGCTATTGACTAGACTGGTATTTAATACTTATGTTAAGTACAACACACACCTTATACGGAAATAGTTTACTATTTTTGTATAACTCAATCAAATCCTCATAAAAAAGAACCGGCAAACTTTAAGCAGCCCACCCCGGGCTGTATTTTTTTTCTCTAATGACAGCAATCAATAGATTGACATCTTTATTGTTCTAATCCTTATTAGTATTATATATATATAGTTTCTAATATGTCAGAGGCAAGCCATGAAACAAAACTATAACGCCAGAGAAACACTTCTCATAAAAACCTCCTTTTCATACATGGTATCTTTTTTTATTACCATGACTGTTGGAGTTTCCTTCCTGTTTATCAGTAAAGTAGCAATTACCGAGACTATCGCACCTATAACTATCACACTGATATGCTGCAGTTTATCTTTTATTTCTTACAGACTTATTAAAAATAAAAAAGATGCAACAATCACGATCTGGATTACAACTCTTCTTTCAGTCGCTATACCTCTCGTCGCTAAGTTCAAATACGCGGCGTCCCTGGGATGGACCTTTGCGCTTTCATCATATAATTCATCGGCTCTTCTGGTTATAATGGTCTTCCTCAGCTCCCTCTACCTTCGTGAAAAGCTTTTGCTGACAATAACAACTATATCAACAGTTATATGGTCCCTTTTTATTTATCTCGCTGTCATAAACGGTGCTGATTACTCTTTTGACGCTTTTAAAAACGGTGAAATTTTCCATGGCGTTGTCATGACAAGGGAAATATTCTTTGTTGCCACAGGTGTTCTAATACCGGCAATTTCATACCGCTGGGTAATGATAGTAAACCAGTTTGTAAATAAAACAATGGTTCAGAACAAAGAAATTCAGACGCGGATAGACCAGATGCAGGAGATGAACGGAGTAATTAAAGACGAAGTAACAACTCTTTTCAGCGAAGTGGAATCCCAGAATGATCTTATAGTTAAATTTAACGAAAAAATGCAGAGCCAGGCAGCCACCTTTGAAGAAATATCTGCAACCCTTGAAGAACTGCGGGGCTCATCCGAAAGCATACACAATACCACTATCGAACAGATTGACGGCAACGTCAGGATGGATGAAATAATTGATGACTTTAAAAACATCAAAACAGAAACAAAGACAAACCTTAACTCAACCTATACAGGCATACAGAACGTTTCCGACAAAACAACTCTTGCAAATGAAAAACTCACTGACGTTGAGGAAACAATGAATACAATTGCAGCACAGAGCGGGAAAATATCCGATACAGTTTCAATAATCATAGATATTGCGGATAAAATAAACCTCCTTTCACTCAATGCAAGCATCGAGGCTGCCAGGGCCGGGGAACACGGCAAAGGCTTTGCTGTTGTTGCGGATGAAATAGGGAAACTGGCGTTTCTAACAACTGAAAGTATAAAGGAGATAGAAAAGGTTCTGTCCCTTAATAATTCGGTCACCAAAAAGGGTGTTGATGTTATTAAAGACTCCTCCCTTGTGATAAAAGAGATGATAGACGAGATGTCAGGAAGTACGGGCAATATAAAAATACTTCAGGACTCCCTTATGGTTGAGGAAAAATATATAAATTCTATAATACGTCAGATGGAGGAGAATATAAACCTGGCCAAATCGATCTGCACAGGCACCGATGAACAGAAAAATGCCATAGAAAATACCAGCAATGCACTGGAGGACCTGAATTTAATCGTAAGCGAAATGGTATCAGAGATAAATGAACTGGCTCAGTCATCTTCCATAATTTTCCAGAGCGCAAAAGACCTGATGAAAAAATCAGAGGAAAACGTCTGATTATTTTTTTTTGAGAAATCCCAGAAGATCAGTTCTGGTAATAATTCCGACAATCTTCCCGTTATCAACAACAGGAAGATGACCTATGCTGTTGACAAACATCCGGTTTTCAATTGCCCTCATAGTATCATCGATAGAGCACGTTATAAGTTTTGTTTTCATATGCCCCTTGACAGGGGAATTCATTTGATTGTTCTTCCGACCCTTCATTATATCCCGTAATGTAAGCATCCCGGCTATTTCTCCCTCTGCGTTAACAACAGGGGCGCCTGAAAGCTCTGTCTCTTCAAGAAACTCAGACGCATCCCTGAGAGTCCAGTTTTCACTTATCGTAACAAGCTCTCTTGACATTATATCGCCCGCGGTTACCGCGTGCTCAAGATGCGATGTGAGGTGTTCCAGAAATTTTCTGAAAACCTCCTTCCCCTCCTCCTTCTTGACCAGAGCTGAGGCGGCCTTGGGATGCCCCCCTCCTCCGAAAGGCCTCATAATATCAAGCAGGTCTATGTTGTTCTTCTGGCTTCTTGCAATAATAATAGTACTTCCGGGTTTATTAAAATGGAATATACCGAATATCGCATCGGGATTCTCGATATTGAAGATCTCCTCAACAACGGCCGCAAGCCCGGCAGCCTGTTTTTCCATGGCCAGATAACTGAATACAATCTGATGCCCCTTAATGTCCTGCCATACCAGGGTATTCATAATATCATGGAAGAGTGAAAGCTGATAATCCTCACGCAGCGATTTTAAAAAATTATTCACAAGCTTGATGTCCGCCATCTGCTTCAGCAGGTATGAAGCCACACGAAAATCATCCCCTGTGACATTATCATGGGTAAAGTTCCCTGTGTCCGCGTATATGCCTGTCAATGCTATTGTTGCATCCTTGGGAGAGATCGACACCCTCCTTTTAATAAGCTCAAGGCCAATCATCGTTGTATTGGACCCGTAGTCGCCCTCATGCACCACCGCATTTTTAAATTCGCATGAATCCTCTGAATGATGATCATATATGATAACGGATGTGCTGCTGCTGTCAAAAAGTTCAAAGTACTCTTTAACTCTCGACGCGGACCTGGTGTCAACTATAACCGCATCCGTAACAGTCTCCCCTTTAATCTCATCCGGAGTCGCGAAATCAAGATGATAGTGATACAGGTTGTAGAGATTCTTGGCAGAGGGATGAATAAGCCTGCTCATTACAGGCGTATAATCGGGATAAAGGTATTTCACCAGCACAATAGAACCTATGCAGTCCAGATCCATGTTTGTATGGCCCACAATAATTTTCATAAAATATTACCGCCTGATAAATAGTGAATATTTTATTATTAAGCCAGGCAGTAAAATCCATCAACTTTTTTTTTAGATAAGATTATCTTGATATTTTAAATTCAAAATAGAGGGAAAAAAACGACGTGAAGTTTAATACAGCACACATTCATGTGAAAATAACCTGAGTTCCTCTTCAGTGAGGATTTTGAAAAAGGGAAGTATGCCTGTTATTGAAAAAAGCCTTTTCAGGGAATCCGACATCCCGGTAAGAACAAGATTTACACAGTAAATTTTTGTTTTCTTTTGAATTTTAACAAGGAAACCGATACCTGCTGAATCAATTGATGACAGCTCTGAAAAATCAATTATAACCATAGCGGGATAATGCTTCAGCCCTGACTCAAAACATTGCCATGCATGTTCTATTTCATTTACAGTGAGGCTTTCACCGGTTTTTATAGTTATGTTGCTGTTTTTCAGAAAATAATACATAAATATTGTTATTCCCCATTATTCTATCGGCATAAAAACAGGAAATCTTTAAAAAAATTTTCTCCGGTACTTTTTTTGTTAAATTAAAAATATGCTTTCCCTTTCAACCGCAGCCTGTTAAAATTGCTCTTATAGAAGAATGTGCGGCGGGCATACACAGGGCATAATCGAGACATGGAGAAGCTGAATTGAAAAATGGTAAAGCGCTTATACTGATAGTTGAAGACAATCCCATTAACAGCACTCTCTGCAGAAGCCTCCTCAATAAAAACGGATACGCAACCGAGGTATGCAATGACGGTGAATCCGCCCTTGTCTTTCTATCGACAAATTCACCCGATCTTATTCTTCTTGATATTATCATGCCCGGGATTGACGGTTTTGAATTCTGCGAATCACTGAAAATTCATCCAAGGCATAAAGATACGCCTGTTATTTTTTTAAGCGCCATGGATGACGAGGCAAGTATAATCAAAGGTTTCAACAGCGGCGGAGTAGACTACATAACAAAACCCTTCAGAACACAGGAACTGCTGGCGAGAACAAAAACTCACGTTGAACTCAAACGGGCCAAAGAAAAGCTCATAAAAATGGCCACTACTGATGAACTTACACGTCTCGCCAACAGAAGATATTTCATGGAAAGATTTAACAGTGAATTTGACAGGGTCAAAAGATACGAATCAAAATTTTCCCTTCTCATGATTGATATAGACCATTTCAAAAATATTAATGATACTTTCGGACATAAGGCAGGAGATAAAGCGCTGCAGGAAGCAGCTACTATAATGAAAAAATCTCTCAGGAGTTCAGACATTATCGGACGGGTCGGGGGGGAGGAATTTTCTGTCCTTCTCCCTGAAACAGATATTAATTCAGCACTGTATATAGCGGAAAGGCTGAGAAATAAGGTCGAAAAATCAACAATTGATCATGAAGATGTCAAAATATCAATAACCATAAGCATAGGCACAACCCAGTCTGATGCAGGAGATCATTCCGTGGATGACATAATAATCAGGGCCGATAAAGCAATGTATAACGCAAAAAATGAAGGGAGAAATAAAATCAGCTCTCTTTAGTTTCCATTGCTTCCCGCCTCCCTGTAAAACCAGATACTGTATAAAGAACAAGAGCCGTCCAGATAAAGGCAAAACTTACGGCATGAACATGAGTAAAAGGCTCGCCATAAATAAGCACCCCGATAACAAGAGAAAGCGTGGGCGCTATATACTGAAGAAACCCCACCCTTGATAAAGGGATTAATTTCGCACCACTTGAAAACAGGTAGAGAGGCAGAGCTGAAACTATACCTGAGCCAGCGAGAATCAAATCAGTAGAAAAAGAGATACTGCCGAAAGCACCTGTACCGCGGGATTTCATATAAAGAAGTACCGGTAAAGCGACCATTGTTAAAAGCATCGTTTCAATAGTCAAAGATGTAACTGAGTCAAGGTTTCCGATCTTTTTAAAAAGGCCATAAAGACCGAAACTGAACGCAAGGGTTATTGCTATCCAGGGGACACTCCCGAGGCTGAAGGTATTGTAGGAAACACCGCATATAGCGAGAACAAGGGCTACAGTCTGAAGACGGGTAAGCCGCTCCCTGAGAAAGACCATCCCCAGGAAAACAGATACAAGGGGGTTAATATAATAGCCGAGGCTTGCTTCCACTATCCTGTCCGTATTAATCGCATATACATAGGTAAGCCAGTTCAGGGCAATCAGGGCGGATGTCAGATACACAAGAAGCCTCAACTTCCTGTTCGCAAGAATATTTCTGAACAGACTCCCCCTCCCCGCAAGGAACAGAAAAGATGCGGACACAAGGAAACTCCACATGACCCTGTGACAGATGATCTCCTCTGCAGGAACAGCTTTAAGCTGTTTCCAGTATCCGGGAAGAAGACCCCACATTACAAAAGCGAGAAAAGTAAAAACAGTTCCCTTCATGCTCAGGGCCGGATCATTTATAATTTTAAAGTTCAAAAATATATCCAGTAATATCCATTGAAATAATTAACATAGGCTGATTTTAAGCATTAGCCGTCAATCCTGAAAATGCATTGACCTGATAAAAATTTTAATTTTAAGAAAAAATACTCTCTGCAGGATGAGAAAAAATTAGTGACTTAGAGGGTTAAGAATTATATTTAGTTTTATACTTTACGTTTATTGTCCCGTTTCCAGGTATTAAATTTAATATATGAATAATAACTTTACACCATACCTGATTCCGCCGCTGCTATCATTGATAACAGGTTATATTCTCGCAGCAGTTTCCATTACCAGGAAAAAGCTCAGCGAAGAAAATATAATGCTTTCAATGATCTGCATCTGGTGGACTCTTCTGTCATGGGCATTTATCTGGCATAATATCGAAACAGATACCCTGGTATTAATGAGTGTTGAAAGGATTGTTCACACTTTTTATGTCTTTACTCCCGCGGTCACACTCCTCTTTTTTCAGACGATTACAGGACTGAAAAACCGCATTATATTATTATTAACATTTTTAATATGCACCGTGATATCCGCGTATGTTCATACAGACCTCTATTTCTACGGATTCAGACATTATCCATGGGGAATGATAGCGACACCGGGTCCTGCTTTTTATCTCTTTGCAGCATACGGCAATCTCCTGACTTTTTACATAATATATCTTATAATCAAAAAACTTAAAACTGAAAAAAACAGGCTCGTAAGGCTGAAAATAAACTACCTCATGATCTCCTACCTTCTCTCTCTCCTCCTCTCAATGACAAATATACCGGCCATGAACGGAATAAATTTTTACCCGTTGAGCAACTTTATATTCATCCCCCTGGGCATCATGACATACGGGATTGTAAAATACCGGCTTATTAACATCAGTATCGCCCTGCAGTATTCAATATTCTGGGCCATACTTTCATCAGTAGTCGCTATACCTAACATCTTCATCTTCATACATATTCAAAAATTTTTCCCCCGCCTGAACGCGTTTATACTGATGCTGATTTTTATAATCTGGTTTGCCGCAAACTATTTCTATTTTAACAGGATTCAGCCTGTTATAAACAGAATGCTTAATAGAAAACATTTTAACCTTAAAGAGACAGAAAAAAATTTCATGAGAGATATAGGCCTCCTGAAAAATCTTGAAAACCTTATCCGCGAAGTAACACAGATTCTGAAAAAAAACCTGGAACTCAGTCATGCCAGACTTTTCCTCAGGGGAACAAACAGGAATTTTTTCAGAAATGAAGAAAGCGATAATATCAGGATAAATGATGCCACCCTGGAATTCCTTGCCGGTTTCCAGGAGATATATATTCAGAAAAGTATTCTTGAAACAGAAATCAATCCGGATTTCTCATCAGCAGAAATATTATCTCTTCTCAACGATCACGGCAGTGAATACCTCATACCTCTTGTTAACCAGAAAGAACTGATTGCGCTTATATTCCTTTCCGAAAAAACAGACAGCAGGCAATTCAGCGGAGGCGAAATACGCTTTATAAAAAACATCAGCGCCTACGCGGGAATATCACTGGCGAACTCTGTAATGTTTCAGACCCTGACAGAGATAAAGGATCACCTGGAATTTATGGTTGAAGAGAGAACAGCCCTTATTGAGCAACAGAAATCCGAGCTGGAAAGTGACGTGCAGCTCGCGCGTAAAATACAGATGTCTCTGCTGCCAAAAAATATCCCCTCTATAAAAAAAGCACGTGTAGCCTACAGATATCAACCGGTAATGGGTGTAGGGGGGGATTTTATTGACGTGCATTACAGGGAAGGGATGGACGACATGGGACTTTTTATATGCGATGTTTCAGGTCACGGCGCCTCCTCCGCCATGATAGCATCCATGGTAAAGATGTCACTTAACTCATGGGGAAAGTACATCCAGAAACCGGGTGAAGCCTTTGCTGAAATGAAAAGACTTTTATCCGGAAAGATAGGGGATAACTTTCTCTCAGCCTTCATGTGCAGTATAGACCTTAATACAGGGATAGTTACCTCTGCATGCGCGGGACATCCGCCTATGATCATTCTCAGAAAAAACGGCGATACGGAATTAATAAAACCGAAGGGTAAAATTATTTTAGACATTGCCGAGTCGGAATACGAAGAGAACAAAAACAGGCTGAATACCGGCGATATGGTTATACTTTATACTGATGGAGTTCTGGAGGCAAGGCTCTCTTCAGGAGAAATGCTTGGAGATGACCGGTTTATAGAGATGCTTAAAAAATATACAGGGCTTTCCCCCTACGCACTCTGCAGCAGCATATACGATGAAATATTCAATAAAAGCTATGAAACAGTAATCGAGGACGACTTCGCGCTGCTGGTTGCGGAGTATACCGGCTGAGTTACGGCTCTCTTTTACATTTCATTTCACCCGGTAATACAATCAATCACGCTTTTAATATGAATTGCAGTTGTGTTAAGAAAGGGTATCCCTGTTGAATCGCTCTCCTTTTTTTTAAGAATAAGAGGGAGCTCCGTACATCCCAGTATAACTGAATCGATCCTCTCCGCTGAAATCATCCCGCTGATTATATCCATAAGTTTCTTTCTTGAATTATCCGTCACTTTGCCGAAAACCAGCTCACCGAAAATTATTTCATGGACCGTCTCCTGAGACCCGGGGTCCGGAACCGCAACAGAAATATCCATCTCTTCAAAAACCGAATCATAAAATCCGCTTTTCATCGTAAAAGTTGTGCCAAGAAGTCCGCATCTTTTAAGGCCGCGCCTGGAGGCCTCAGCACCGGTTTCACGTACAATACTGATCATCGGTATCGGGGATTCTTTCTCAATTTCATTAAAGGCAATATGCGGAGTATTGGATGACATCAGTGCGAAATCAGCGCCGCCATCCTTAAGGGAATTGACCGCCGAAGATATATAATCAACAAGACCCGGACGATCTCCTTCCTGGATAAAACTGATCATCTTTGTCATGTCAATACTGTGGACAATTATCTCGGGATAACTTCCGTCTGTAATTATCTCCCTGTAGCCATTAATAATCCCTTTATAATAATCAACAGTTGCCTCAGGGCTTATACCCCCGATAATCCCGCACTTTTTCATTTTGCTTATCCTTTCATTAATAATACTTTCTCTTTATAAAAATAAATAATATTGAAAAAACAAAACACAGATGAACACAGATTTTAAAACAGCTTACCGTTTAAGAGGCACTATCCGTGTCTATCTGTGTTAAATTATTTATTCTTAATCCCCTGTGCTTTTACGCTTTAACGTTTTTCGAAAGCACTGTTTAAATTACCCCAGAGCCTTGTTCCACTCCGCGATCCTGTCTGCAAGCCCTGTAAGGAGAGCGTCCGCGTCACCATCGATTGTTATAGTTTCAATTGTATCGTTCTGCCTGATACTGTTAACAATCTCCTGATCACTCTCATCCACTACAGCGCCGAATACCGTATGTTTTCCGTCAAGCCACGGAGTAGGTACATGTGTTATAAAAAACTGGCTGCCGTTTGTATTCGGCCCGGCGTTTGCCATTGAAAGCTTGCCCGGTTTATCATGCTTCAGCTCAGGGGTGCATTCATCTTCAAATCTATAGCCGGGGCCGCCTGTACCGTTGCCTGTGGGACATCCGCCCTGAATCATAAAATCAGCTATTACCCTGTGAAATTTCAACCCGTCATAAAAGCCTTTCTTTGCAAGGTTAACAAAATTCGCCACTGTTACCGGCGCTTTATCATCAAAAAGATTAAGTTTTATTTCTCCCTTTGATGTTTTAATTGTTGCTGTAAGATTGCCCATTTTTTACATCCTGATTTAAAAAATTTTTAAATTTCCCGGATATCCCCATCCTGAAAATTCTCTGCCAACTATTACCGGTAAATATATTACTGTCAAGAAATGTATAACACCCGCAGGGCGCTCTTTAATAACTAAAACCGGACAACACAGAAGACTGATTATAAAAATAATAAAAAAAACAGATTTTTATTCAACCAGGAACATCTTTTTTGTTCAAATATCAAGTAAGGAGGTAATGTTATGTTTAATCCCACAAATATACTCGTTACAACTGACTTCAGCATGGAATCTGATAAAGCCTTATCAGCAGCTGCTGATATTGCCAAAAAATATCATTCCAGGATTGAACTGCTTTATATCCTTGATGATATCCAGGATTGCATGGAGGGCTACTGCATACCAGAAAAAGACCTTATTGCTGCAAAAAAAGAACTGATGAAAACCGCCCGCAAAAAAATGGACGAGCAGATCAGCAAGGTTTCCATTTCAAAGGATATCCCTGTGGAAGAAAATGTAAGGTTCGGTTTTCATTTTGACCAGATAATCAGGGAAATTGATGATAAAAAAATAGATCTTCTTGTAACAGCCCCTCATGAACATCATAAAGGATGGCATCTGCTTTACCCCCATCTCACTGATGAGCTGGCAAGAAAATCAAAATGCGAAACCCTGCTTATAAGGCACTAAAAACAGCAGCGTATTCCGTCTTTGAGCAGAAAATACTCACTTAAAAAGGAAGATATTTTCCTATGTATCGGGATGAAAAATTTTTGACTAAAATTATTACAAATACTTACAAATTTTTACTCTGAAAAATTAAGAGAGTTGATTTTTACCATCGGCTTTTTTAATATTAAATAAGATCAGTATCTATTCCTAAAATCATATCAGGATAAAATAATATTATCCTGCTTTAGAAAAGAGGATCATATTATTCATATTTCTGCACTGAAAATGATGATAAGGAATTATTACTGTAATAAAATATATAAATATTTCTTAAAATAGTGAGAGGTACTTAATGAAAAAATTTCGATTACCAATTTTTTTATCTTTAACAATCCTTTTTCTTATCTCTAGCTCATTTGTCTCATGTACAAAAAAGGAAGCTGAGAGCGGCAAATCTCTCATGATGTCCACAACAACAAGCACAGACAATACCGGCCTCCTCGATGTCCTTGCTCCTGAATTTAAAAAGGACACCGGAATTGAACTGAAATGGACAGCAGTGGGAACAGGAAAAGCCCTTGAAATGGGTAAAAACTGTGACGTTGATGTTCTCCTTGTACACGCACCTGCTTCAGAAAAAAAATTCGTTGATGACGGATACGGTGTCAACAGGACTGAACTTATGTATAATGACTTCGTAATCATAGGCCCTAAAAGTGACCCCGCGAAGATAAAAGGGCAGAGTGTAAGCAAGGCAATGCAGACCATAAGCAAAAAGAAGGCCAGGTTCGCAAGCCGCGGAGATAATTCGGGAACTCATAAAAAAGAACTCACTCTGTGGAAAGACTCCAAAGTGGCCGTGCCTGAAAAAGAGGAATGGTATATTCAGACAGGACAGGGTATGCTGCAGACAATTAATATTGCGGCTGAAAGAGATGCATACACCATGACTGACAGGGGGACCTATATTAAATACGAAGCAAACCATAAAGGAAATCCTCCCCTGGTTATAGTTGTTGAAAACGATAAATCTCTTTTCAACCAGTACAGTGCAATTGAAGTAAACCCGGCTAAATGCGCACAGGCTAAAAACGAATTTGCAAAACAGTTTATCAGCTGGATGGCTTCAGATAAAGGACAGAAGATGATAGGGGATTTTAAACTTATGGACAAACCCCTTTTTACACCAAACGCAAAAAAATAATTTACACACCGGTTGTTTATTTACCATATTAAACTTCTGAGTCTTCAAAACAGACTCAGAAGTTTAAGAACTACCCGGACAATAAGCATAAAATGGAATATCTTGCACAGGGATTTATCAGCGCATTTAAACTGCTCATCTCGGGTGACGAGCAGACTTACAGTGCTGTTTTCACAACAGTGAAAGCCTCATCCCTGTCAATCTGCATAAGCCTTATCATAGGTCTTCCTCTCGGTTTTATACTGGGCTATTACGATTTCCCCTGTAAAAAACAGATAAGAGCTGTAGTTGATACGCTCCTTGCTCTTCCTACAGTTGTCGTCGGTCTCTTAGTGTATGCCTTTGTGACTAAAAAAGGCCCCCTTGGAGATTACAACCTGCTTTTTGAAATTTCAGGAATAGTGGCCGGGCAGGTTATACTTATCCTTCCAATAGTGGTGTCACTCAGCGCCACTGCAATTGAAAGTCTGGATGAAAGGCTTAAAAACACTCTTATCACCCTGGGCGCCACGGGAAACAAAATTATTCTGAGCAGTCTCTTTGAAGCGCGTTTCGCCATAATGGCAGCAGCGGTGAACGCCTACAGCAGGGCCATTGCAGAGGTCGGAGTATCCATGATGATCGGTGGCAACATAAAGTGGCACACAAGGACAATAACAACAGCTATAGCCCTTGAAACCGGCAAAGGACAGTTCGCCATGGGTATAGCCCTGGGGATAGTGCTGCTGTGTATAGGCTTCTTTGTAAACTGGGTACTTATTTTCTTCAGGAAGAGGGCATAGGCATGAATAAAACTCCTCTTTATGAACTGAAGGATATAAAACACACATACAACCGGTTTATGCTCCGCATACCTGAACTTATAATAGAAAGGGGAGACTCAATCGGCCTGGCCGGCCCGAACGGGAGCGGCAAGAGTACACTGATGCGCCTTCTGGCACTGCTGGAAGAACCGGCCCACGGCTCTGTTGCCTTTCACCCTTCCGGCGAAAGAAAAACATCTGTTACTATGCTGCAGCAGGATCCCTACCTGCTTAAACGCTCAGTTTATGATAACGTATCTTACGGACTTAAGATAAGAAAAGACAGAAGGAGTCTTAGAGAGAGAGTTGCCGAATCCCTTGATCTTGTGAACCTTGACCCGGCAAAATTTATGCATAGAAGCTGGTATGAGCTCTCCGGGGGGGAGGCACAGAGAGTTGCACTTGCATCGAGAATTATACTTAAACCTGACGCCCTCCTGCTTGATGAACCGGTGGCCAACGTGGACACGGAAAGTTCATACGCAATAAGTGAAGCTGTAAAAAAAATGAGGGAGATGCATTCAACCACTCTTATCATTTCCAGCCATGACATATCATGGCTGAACAATATAACTGACAAAGTATTAAAGCTGCACAATGGCAGAATAACCGGTGCGGGGAACATCAACATTCTCCCGGGGCCATGGATTAAAGGTGAAAAAGGCCTCTGGCAGTATACTCTTCCGGAGGGGTATTCCGTATACGCAACAGAACCTCCTGAACCCGATTCAATCGGCATACTGCACCCTCATGAGATAATAATCTCAGACAGGAAAGTTAAGAACATATCAGCGGTAAACAAAGTTCCTGCGACCGTAAAATTAATGGTTAAGGAGGAGAAGACAGGGAGTATACGTGTTGAAGCCGATGCTTCAGGGAGGATTATAAATATTGAGATTACAGAGGAAAGTGCAAAAAAAATGCAGATAATTCCCGGTAAAAAAATCTTCCTTATCTTCAAGGCAACATCAGTTATCTGGCACTGAGATACCATCGGCATCCAGCCCGAGAAGGAGAGCCGCATTACCACCTGCTATCATCCTGAAAGCCTCCTCCGAGCCTGAATTTATCCTTATATCATCAATATACCTTTTTACTCCAAGCAGGGGATAATCACTGCCGAAAAGTATCTTTTCGGGAGGGATAATAGCAAGGGAGGAACTGTAAACAGTACTGCTGTAAATATAGGGCGTGGCAGCCGTGTCATACCAGACATTACTCAGGGCCTCTCTCACCTCCGGCATAAGCTCATAAAAAACCATACCCCCTCCCCAGTGGGAGAGTATTATACGGCACTCCCTGAACCGGGAAATAAGCCTGTAAAACGCCGCAAGATCCGGCTCATATTTCCCTGGGTACATGTGCCCCACCGGCTCGTTTAAATGTATGCATACAGGAAGGGAGAACTCTGTTGCAGACTCAAAGACCTCCTGCAAAAACCTTTCACCATCTCTGTCCAGGCCTGTATCGTAAAAGGCAATCTCCCCTATACCGTAAAGCCCGGAACTTTTTATCTCCCCCGCAACTTTCCGCACAGACCCGATGTCACCGCGCGGCACCATGCCGAAAGGAAAAATTTTTCCCTTCCCGTCCTTCAGTGAATCGCACATATATTCATTATGCATTCTACAGAGGCTTTCATCAGACCATGGAAAACTCATGGCCACAGCGCCGCGCAGACTGTTCTCATCAATATAATCAATCAGTACTCCCGCATCGGCAAGCCTGCTCTTCTCTGAAGAATAGAGGATGCTGAATGAAGGATCATTTAAAAAATCCCCCCTGTTTTTAATAATCCTGTCCGGAAAAATATGCGTATGAAAATCAATTATCACAAAATACCTGCCGTTTGTTTCAAACTTCAGCTGTCGGATCCCCGTTTATCCTCTTTAGCCTTCAGCATATTGCTTATTGTTATAAGAAGCCTCTCCCTGTCAACAGGCTTACCGATAAAATTATTCATTCCCGCCTCCCTGCACATGGTTATATGATCTCTGTACGCATGGGCGGAGAGGGCGACAATAACTGTATCTTTATTGGGATTGTCAGTGTTACGGATCATCCTTGTAAGCATAAGGCCGTCAAGGTCAGGCATGCTCAGATCCATCAGTATAATATCAAACAGCTCAGTATCCGCCTTTTTAAGCGCGTCAATTCCGTTGGGAGCCTCCTCAACAACCGCCCCGGCATTTTTAAGCACTGAAGCAAAATAAAACCTGTTTACAATATTATCTTCAACAAGCAGCATCTTTTTACCCGGAAGCAGGCCGATATTCCCTGTCTCTTCAAAATCAGACTCGAAAGCGTCATCTGCCGTTTTATCCACGGGAAGTATAACAGTAAAACTGGAGCCCTCCCCCGGTTTGCTTTTTACTGATATTGTCCCGCCCATAATAGATACAATCTGGCTTATTATAGAAAGCCCCAGGCCAAGCCCCGTCTGGCTTTTGACATAATCAGTGTCCTCCCTTGAAAACGGAATAAATATAGATTCAATTTTTTCAGGCTCGATCCCTATCCCTGTGTCACGCACTTCAATGGTAAGTTTATCGCCTGAATCAATAACCAGATCAACCTCCCCTCTCCTGGTATACTTTACAGCATTCATTATAAGGTTTATTATTATCTGGAACAGCCTGGTTTCATCACTTGCAACAATCGCGCCCTCCGGACACAGACTTGCTTTAAATTCAAGCCCCTTATCCCGGATACTGTCACCTATACTTGCTGTAATCTGCGATATAAGATCCCTGAGATTCACCGGCCCCTTTTTAATTGATATCTGGTTGTTTTCAATAAGTGTAAAATCGAGTAAATCCTGTATGATGAATGACAGGCTTTCACCGGACCTCTTTATCATCCTTATCATACCGGCATCTTCATCCGTAATACCCTTTGAAAGCATCAGGCCGGATATGCCTATTATCCCGTTCAGCGGTGTTCTCAGCTCATGGCTCAGGTTGGCAAGAAAACGGTTCTTTGCGCTGTTCGCGTCCTCCGCCGCTTTTTTTGCCCTCTCCAGTTCTTCGTTTCTTTGAGTAAGGATGTTCTTTATCTCTTCAAGTTCCGCATTACGGGCATTGAGTTTAGCACTCTCTTCAGCCAGTTTTTCTGTTCTCTCCTCCACTTTCATCTCCAGCGACCGGCTCAGCTGCCGGTTTAACTTCAATTCATTCTGTGTAATATTGAGAGCCCTGTTTGTTATGGACATGTTGAAATAGGCCACTGAAGAAATGATCACAAGAGAGATCAGGTTGTTCAGGGTACCGGCTATGAGATTGTATTTTGTCGCCGGGATAGTATATGCTGCGGCATAAATATGAAGAGACAAAGTCAGCAGAAAAAATATCAGGCATGTCAGAATAATCATTTTCCTGGTACCGAACATCGCCGCAACCGCAATAACCGCAAACATCAGTGGGGCAAAATTGTTCAGACCTGCCTCAATCTGAATACTTACCCGGAAAAGGTTTCCCGCCACAGTAAGCAGAATGCTGAAAATAATATCAGTATTGGCTGCTGTAAAAAACATACCTTTGCTAATCAGTACAGTACCGGCTAAAAGTATGAAGATGAAAATAATATCAATGACAATTATAGCTGCCAGGTTGTGTGAAAATGTAAGATAGAGCCTGTAAAAATTGATAAACAGGTACAAAATCATTACCGGAAGCATTATAAGGTGGATATTCAGCAGAACATAGGCTTTCTGCTGAATAACGAATGAGGCATTTATATATGCTGAAAGAAATTTTTTTCTTATAAAACCTTCTTTTATAGCCTTTTGCATTTTAATCTCATTTAAAATTTAAAAAATTTTTAATAAAAACCCGCTGCCACATTTTACAATATAACATCTTGAATTTGATTCATGTAGATTTTTTATGATTACCGGAGTCATGGAGGCCACTGCCAAGAGACCTGAACCTGTCTACTAAAGTTCAACCGGCTCTATACAAATCAATAAAAAATCAAACCCCCTATTGTAAATATTCTAAAAATATTAATAGCCAGTAAAATTAATTTCTATTTTTACTTCTACAACTATTTATTGATTGACATAATTTAAGCTATACAATATTTTTCATTTATTTTTACAGCAAAATATCAGTTTTTATTACAAAAATTTTACAACAAGTAAGATTTATACATTTTTTCGGAGAAATATATGAACAGTGGAGCACAACCCAAAGACAGAAGGATAAAAACAGAGTCCTGGAAGGAAGATTATAAAGCCAAGCTTATATCAGCCGAAGATGCCGCAAAATTAATCCATTCAAACGACAGGGTCTTTGCAGGCGGCGGAGTTAACATACCGAAGGCATTCTCGACAGCAATGGGAGCCAGAGCTGCAGAACTTGAAAATGTGACAATATATCAGGGTTTTGCCATGGCCCTGTATGACTACATGAAGCCTGAAGCAAAAAACAGCTTCAACATAGAAACAATGTTTGTCGGCCCTCTTGAAAGGATATGCATGGAATGGGGCGTGGGGTCATATAAACCTCACAGCTTTTCAGATCTTGGCGAAGTTGCCAGGAGAGCGGCACCGAACAGGGTGGTTTTTTCAGCCACACCGCCCGATAAGGACGGCTACGTAAACAAATCATGTTTCGGATCTTTCCTCCCAAGAAAGGAATGCCTTGAGCCTGCAGACATTGTTATCTGTGAAATAAACAGGCATCTGCCATGGTGCTGCGGGGAGGACTTCAAGGTCCACATTTCAGAGATTGATTATATAATTGAAAATGACAACCCGCTTTTCGAACTTCCGGAGACTCCGATTGCTGATGTGGAAAACAAAATGGCTGAATATATAGTAGATATGATCCCCGATGGTGCAACAATACAGCTGGGGTTCGGCGGCCTGGGCAACGCCATAGGACATATGCTCTACAATAAAAAAAATCTCGGCATGCATTCAGAGGTTGTAACTCCATCGGTAACTGAACTAGTAAAAGCCGGTGTAATAACAGGCGCGAAAAAAAATTTTTACCCGGGAAAAATAATAACCGCCTTTGCTGTGGGCACAAAACAGTTCTACGAAGACCTGGACAGGAATGAGCTCTTCGAATTTAAAGAGGTTCACTGGGTTAACCAGCCTGTAAATATAGCTAAAAATGACAGCCTTATTTCAATCAATAACACCCTGATGATCGACCTCACAGGCCAGGCCGCGTCTGAATCGATAGGGATAAAACAGTACAGCGGAACAGGAGGGCAGGTCAACTTCAACCAGGGGGCAAAGATGTCAAAGGGAGGCAAAAGGATTCTTGCCCTTGCGTCAACCTTCACAGACAAGGAGGGAAACATTAAATCAAAAATACTCCCCACACTCCCTGAAGGGTCCATAGTAACAACATCCAGGAATGAACAGGAGTATATTGTTACGGAATACGGAGTTGTAAACATTGCACTGGACTCAATTGCCACAAGAACTAAAAAGCTGATTTCAATAGCACACCCTGATTTCAGGGATGAACTTACCTTCCAGGCGAAAAAATATAACTGGATATAAACAGAACGGGGGGCTTAAGCCCCCCGTTCTGTTTCTTACTCTTCTATCTCTTCATCTTCAGGTTCAATTTTAATCTTGAAATTAAAATTTTTCATCCTCTTGTCCTTCTTCGCCCCGCTCATAACGAGTTTGAACAGAGGATCCACATTCATTATCGGCTGGGTTTTATCATCAGGGCACCCGTACATAAGCCATCTTATAACGATAAATTCAACACTCCCGATAAGAACTGATCTTATAAAATAAGGATCCATATCATTCTTCAGTTCACCTGAATTTATCCCTTCTTTTATAACATTTGTCATGATAGTATAATATTCAATGAGATCCTTATATATCTCCGTTTCCATAAATTTCTTATTTGTTTTAAGGGTCATAAGAGAAATGTTGGCAAAATAGGGATTATCCTGATAAAATTTACAAAGGTGATAAATCATACCCCTGAGCTTATTTACAGGCCCGTTTATATAGCTGAGATGAGAATCAAGAAGTTGCTTGCTCAGTTCAATTCCCTCTCTGGGTATAGAAAAAAGGAGATCCTCTTTAGAGGAAAAGTATTCATAAATAGTAGTATCTGACACACCAGTCTCTTTAGCGACGTCTGAGATAGTTGAATTCTGAAATCCTTTCTCTGAAAAGACCTTCTCCGCAGATTTAAGTATCTGTTCCCGTCTTGCCTCTTTTAATGATTTAACGCTCATATTTTTCTCCAATTAAAAAATTTACTGACTCTAATATATTTTTAATTATTTCAAAGACATTATAAGCTTTATGACAAAAAACATAATATTCCGAGTCAAGACTTTTTTATATTAACACTTGCACTTCTCTGGTGTATTTTAATTTACACCTATCCTATTATGTTTAGAAACTTCTCAAATCATCAGGTGCGGAAACACATAGGCTGCCGGTTTGCCAAAGTAATTGACTGTTTTATATAAAAAGTTATGATTCTGCCGGACAGAATTATATATTATACCCAGAGTAATCAATGGAGGATTCTATGGTGAGGCGAATCATATCGGCTACGGTCATTATTATTTCTTTTTCCGCTTTATCCGTAAACGCGACTACTGCGCCTATATCAGCAAAAAGCAGAATAACCGCTGTAAAACTTTTTACAAACAGAGCTGAGATTACAAGGACATCCAGAATAAGGCTAAAAAAGGGGATGAACTCCGTATTAATCGAAGAGCTCCCTGATAACCTTTATGACTGGTCGGTCAGAGGAAGTCTCCCTGAAAATTTCAAAGGTAAAATAATCTCCATGGAGATTTCCCGCCAGGCGCTGCTTGAAAAAAGAAGAAAGAAGATCGCGAAGATTGAGGAAAAACTTGAGGAGCTGCGGGACATTGACGCGAATCTGGCTGATGACCTTGACAATATAAAGGGACAGAACAACTTCATCAATTCCATAAATGAATTCACAAGGGAGACTGCATCAAAGGAACTGCAGACAAGAATTCCGCAAACTGAACTCTGGAGCAATACACTTAACTATACAGCGAAGAAAAAAAAAGAACTCCAGAACAGATCAAGAGAGATACAGAAAAAAAGAAGAGAACTTGCCAGGGAGATCCAGAAATGGGAATTTGAGCTTGTCCAGATCGGAGGAAGCTCCTATTTTTCAAGCTACCAGAAAATAAACAGGGCAATGGAAAAAAACATAGCAAAGACCGAGGTGCAGCAATATGCCGATGTTACAGATCAATATGCACAGCAGCAGAGTTATCTCAGAACTGATACATCGGGGATAGACACGGAAAAAAGGCTTCTTCTTAATATTTACTCCGCAACAGAAGATGATACCAATTTTCATCTTATCTACATGATACCGAAAACATACTGGCACATGATGTACGATTTCAGGGCAAGTAAAACAAATAATGAAATTGAAGTTATCCTTTACGCTAATATATACCAGAAGACAGGTGAAGACTGGGAAGGAATAACTTTAAGCCTGTCAACGGGGAAACCTCTTACGAATATTGCATTACCTCATCTGGCACCATGGTACCTTAATTCAAGAGGGCCGCGCAGAGATCAAATAGGAGGCTATTCAAAATTATACAAAAAAGCCAACGGGAAAAGCGGTTTCGCAATGGCTGAAGAAGATGAACTTGAGGATAAAAAAAAGGAAGGGGGAATGCCTCAATCAACTGTTAAGAAAGCCGGTTTAAATTTCGAAGTATCTTTCCCTGTTAAACAGACTATTCAGTCTTCTGAAAAGTACCAGAAAAAACTGATAAAATCATACACCCTTAAATCTTCAAAAGGCCTCAAGTATTATTTTGAAACAGTGCCTGAATCAACGGGTAAAGTTTTCCTCATGGCAAAAACAACAAACCAGACAGAGCTGCCGTGGCTGGGAGGAGAGGCGCAGGTGTTCCTTGAAAATGATTTCATAGGGAAGGTAAATATACCTGATACTCCTGTTGCCAAAGAGCAGGATCTTGTCCTTGGAATTGCGCCTGACATGACAGCGAAGAAGGAACTTGTGAAAAAGTTTAACGACACATCCGGGGTGTTCGGCGGCAACAACAGGGTAATATACTCCTATAAAATCACGGTTGAAAATAATTCAAGTGAGAAGAGGGAAATCATTGTTCTTGATAACTTCCCGGTGAGCAACAACAAGGAGATTGAAGTCGAAATAAAAAATCTTTCAATGAAGTTCGTTGAGGATGAAAAAATAAAAAAGACAACGGAATACAAACAGGGAATAAGAAAATACACAATGAGTCTCCCGGCAGGAGCAAAAAAAGAGATAACATATGACGCCGTTATAACGTATGACAAGGAACTGATAATAGACGGCCTGAAATAGGAGAAGACAATGAGAAAGACAAAAATTATATGTACCCTTGGACCATCCACCGATGATCCCGAGGTGCTCAGAAAAATTTTTCTCACAGGGATGGATGTAGGGCGCATGAACTTCTCGCATGGAAGTCATGAAGAACACCTTAAAAGAATTACCACTTTCAAAAACATCCGTTCCGAACTGAAAAAACCCGCCGCTCTCCTGATTGACACGAAAGGGCCTGAAATCAGGCTCCGCACCTTTAAAAACGGCGGGATTATGCTTAATGAAGGAGACCGGTTCACACTTACTACCGAGGAGGTTGAAGGTGATGAAACAAGAGTATCCATCTCATACAAAGGTCTTGTTAACGACGTCTCAAGGGGAGACAGGCTACTCATTGATGACGGCCTTATCGAACTCCGTATTACCGAAATCACCCCTATAGAGATTGACTGCGAAGTAATAAACGGAGGGGAACTGAGCAACAGGAAGGGGGTCAATGTTCCTGGAGTAACGATCAAACTTCCTTTCATGAGCGAAAGCGACAAGAAAGATCTACTCTTCGGTATAGAGAACGACTTTGACTATGTTGCCCTCTCATTCGTAAGGAGCTCTGAAGATGTAAAGATAGTGAGAAACTTCCTTTCAGAAAACAACGGCAGCTTTCTTAAGATAATCTCGAAGATAGAAAACAGGGACGGGGTGACCAATATCGATGAAATCATCCGCGTCAGTGACGGGATAATGGTAGCCAGAGGTGATATGGGTGTTGAAATCCCCTTTGAAGAAATACCGCATCTGCAGAAGATGATCATTAATAAAACCAGAAACGCCGGCAAGCCTGTAATAACGGCAACGCAGATGCTTGATTCAATGATAAGGAATCCCAGGCCCACAAGGGCGGAGATTACAGATGTTGCGAACGCCATCTACGACGGCACAAGCGCAATTATGCTTTCCGGTGAAACATCCATAGGAAAATTCGCTGAACTTACAGTGGCAACAATGGCTAAAATTGCCGAAAAGACGGAAACAGAAATCAACTACGTGAAAATTCTGGAGAACACCCATATTAATATTTCAAAAAATGTGACCGATGCCATAAGCTACTCCACCTGTTCAGCAGCTCATTCACTGAACGCCGCTGCAATCATCAGCATAACAAAATCAGGACACACATCAAGGATGGTTTCCAGATACAGGCCGAAATGCCCGATTATAGCATCCACCCCACTTGTCAAGGTCTTCAACCAGCTTGCACTCTCCTGGGGGGTAACGCCTGTATTATCAAAGGAGGCTGAAACAACTGATGAAATTTTCCAGAACGCCGTGGACAACGCAGTGCAGGCAGGATTTATAAAAAGCGGCGATCTTGTTATTATCACAGGCGGAATGCCTGTAGGTATAAGCGGCACCACAAACATGATCAAAATCCACATTGTGGGCGATATCCTTACAGGGGGAACAAGCCTTAACGGCCTCTCGGCAACAGGTGTATTATGCGTTATAGCGGAAAACAAATCCACGGTTGATGACTTCAAGGGCGGAGAGATTCTTGTAATAGAGAAGTCGACTGAGCAGATACTCCACCTTATAAAAAACGCTACAGCTGTAATAACAGAAGAGGAGGGGGCTGATTCACCGGCAGCAATTGTGGCAAAGGCCCTTGATATACCTGTAATAACAGGAGCCTTAAAGGCCACTGAAATTCTTACCAGCGGCATTGCTGTAAGGGTTGACGGGGAGAAAGGACAGGTATATAGCGGTCACAGCAGGATAAAAAGCTGAAAATGAAGATATAACAGGGTTTAATCAGATTTGAAAAAGTCTCTATTTTTTATATTCGCTCTTATTGCCGTATTTATTGCCACTGAGAGTTTTACTGAAGGAATACATGATGTTACACTCTCATCATACGCCTCTTCAGTGGCCGAACAGGAACACCCTGTAAAAGTAAATATCCGGATCGCTTCATCAAGGCTCAATGGTATTGAGATCCTTCCAGGCGGGACATTCTCTTTTAATGAAACAGTAGGTGAAGGGAACTCGGCCAACGGTTATCTCAGTGGCAGGGTCCTCTATATGGACATGACTGCGTATGAACCGGGGGGAGGAATATGCCAGGTCTCATCAACTCTATTCAATGCCCTCCTTCTGTCAGGCTGCATTATTATAGAGAGGCACCGGCACGCCCGGCCTGTTACGTATGTGCCGCTCGGGCTTGATGCCACGATCCGGTACGGAAAAAAAGACCTGAGGATGAAAAATCCTCACAGGCAGTCCATTTTTATCTATACCTCAATGAACGACAGCACCCTGCTTATAACAGTAAAAGCGGGAAACAGGCTGAAAACCTCATACGAACTTTTTACTGATGAAGAAGAGGTCAACATCCCCTTTGGGGACAGCAATGAGAGACGAATCAAGCCTGGCATTACAATCTATGTATACAGAAAAAAATTAAAAAACGGCAGCCCCCTGGAAACAGCGCTGCTTTACAAAGACTTTTATCCGCCAGTTTACACAGAATAGAATTAATCCTTAAGTTTTTTTAACCTCTGTATTGTTTCATAAACCGATTCGGTCACGGGTGTCGCCACACCTGCCTCTTTCCCAAGCCTTATAATTGCGCCGCCGAAAAGGTCCCTTTCATCCGGCTTGTCAACTTTTTCAAAATCCCTCTGGAAGGAAGTCTTTGTTTCAAAGGGAAACTGGGCCCCGGCATCATAAGATTCCTCTATTATGGCCTCCGAAAGAGATACCCCTCTCTTCTCCGCAATCTCAACTATCTCTTTCATTATTCCCCTGACAACGCCGCTCAGATCTTCTGACTGCATCACCTCACCGATACTCTTATCATTAGCTGCACAGACCAGGCCGAAAGGGGCAATAAAGGTAAACTTGCTCCATATATTTACATAGGGGTTATCCGAGAATTCATGTTTAATCCCTGCCCTTTTAAAAATTTCTAAAACTTCACTGTTTATATAATCATTTGAAGGATCTTTACCGAACAGTATTTTGCATGCCCCACCTCTCTGTGTTACCTTGCCGGGCCTGGCTATATACGTTCCTATATATACAGCAGAGGGGAAGACCACACCTTTATCTATTACTGATCTTATCCTATCATAAACATCAACCCCGTTCAGAAGAGGGAGGATCATTGTCCTTTCATGGACCTTTCCCTTAAACTGAATCATGGCGTTTTCAAGATCATATGACTTGACGCATACAAGACAGAGGTCAATTTCAGGAAGGGAGGATATATTATCCGTGGCGGTCGTCGGGACACATATAAACTCCCCTTCATCCGCATCGAGGACAAGACCGTTTTTTCTTATTTCCTCAAGATGCGGGCCCCTTGCTATAAAATGTATTTCCAGATCCTTTTCAATCTTCAGAAGCTGTGTAAGCTTCCCTCCGAAAAATCCCCCTACTCCCCCTATTCCTATAACTGCTATATTCATACGTCCCCCCTTATCTATTTTCAAACCAGTACATCCTGTTCTAATACCAATTTAATATAATCCCTGTTTCCGGCAAATTATCTTTTCTCTTAAACAGTTATTAATATAATATCTACAGCGGAATATACTGAACCTCTGTTATTGTATTAAAATTAAAATATTTTATCAGGCATACTGTCACAAAAATGTAACAGAAACGAACCTCACTGGAGATATATATCTTCAGGATTATTTTTCCAGTTATCGTTCTTGACATATGCCGTGAATAATTGCGACATTTTTATCTTAATATATTATATTATTAGTTATAACAGATACCGGACAGGAAATATGACTGCAACAGACAACAGCGATAAATCAAAGGAAAACAGAATCGAGGTAAAACTGCTTAAACCGGGACACAGGTTCTCTCTGAATATGTTTGACAGTGACAACAACCTGATTCTTGAGGCACATACCCCGATCTCTCCTGGTGTACTTAACCACCTCAGGAACTCCGGTATTCAGTTCCTCTATTTTGACCCTTCAAAAATCGGGGAGATGAAAGACGGCCCGTTATACAAAACGATATTATCAGACGAACTGAAAGAGGAGACTTACACACATACCAAAAATCTTCTTGAGGAGATACGCTTCAACCTGACCAATGCACCGGACAACCTTATAGGAAAAGGACTCATAGATAAATCGAGGTCCCTTGTTGACAAAATTATAACTGATACTGAAAAGAACAGTGACGGAGTATACGACGTTGTCACAAAACTTAAAGACATGGATGACTACTACTACAATCATTCAATGAATGTGGCAATAATAGCCTCCATTCTCGGTTCAAGGCTGGACTTTAAGCCTGACGTAAAATCAGCAATGGGTGTAGGAGGTCTTTTCCACGATATCGGCTTTACATCTGTTTCAAAGGACATCCTCCACAAGGCGCAGCTGAACGACAGCGACTTCGATATAATAAAAAGCCATACACATGTGGGATACAAATTCGTTGAGAAAAACCCGCTAATGCATGAGATAGAAAAGAGGATCATTCTCCTCCATCATGAACGGGGTGACGGTGAGGGCTACCCATACGGTTTCGATCTCGATATGTACCAGAACAATGTACCCAGAGAGGTGAGGCTCCTGGGGCTCATAGACACTTTTGTTATTCTCACAATGCCTAAACCGGGCCAGGAAGGCATGACCCCTAAAGTGGCGATGAGGCTTATGGTCAACATGATACATGCCCCGTATAAAACAAAATACAGTTTTATACCCATGGATGTAAGGGACTTTCTGCGGGCCCTTGGATTTATAATAAATAAAGGGGAATCTTTTATGAAAGCCGGGGATCTTGTGAGAATCAGCACAGGTGAAATTGGAATAATAGAGGAGATGAACCGGTTATACCCTATGAACCCCAAGGTGCGTATTCTCAGGAACAGCCGGGGGGAACCATTAAAAAGGCCGGTTGTACTTGATCTTATCAAAACATACCAGGAATATGTTTCCAATATTTACGACAGAAACGCATCAGGGAAATTTTCTTTAAATGACCGGAAGGATCTGAACAGGATATAACCTTCAGGGAAAAACTTATTATTACTTATAATGCGTAATATTTTTTCATTGCAGATCAAGAAAAAATCCCGATAAAATACAGGTAGATCAACACCCTCCCCGGGTGGTTACGGAGACCGTTTGATGAGTGAAATTTCCAGTGGTGAAATTATTGAACAGATTCTCGGCAGGAGATCAAGATTCACTGAATATAACAGGGCGAAAATAAGTTCCCTGCATGCCTCTCTCGGATCAACTGAACTTGTTAATTTCTTCGAATATATACCATTCCTTTTCACGGTAAACCAGCCGGAATTCCCCGGCTACGTAAAAGAGGTATCCGCCCCCCACGGAATTGCGGGGTATACTGTTCCGTCAAATCTCCTGTCACAGATAAGGATTACAAATCCGTCATATACTCCCCGGAAAACAACCACCGATGAACCTTTGATCCGGCTGATAGCCCTAATAGGGAGCGCCGGGACCATCGCATTCACTCCGGATTCAGACCTGGATTTCTGGATATGCGGAAAATTCAGTGAAATGGAGAGCGAATCACTGGCCCTGCTGCGGCGCAAATGCAGCCTTATAGAAAAATGGGCAATGAAAACACGCAAAAAGGAGATCCATTTTTTCCTTAATGACATAGACCGGATTAAACTGAACATCTTTGATGAAGATGAAGAGTACGGGCTATCCGGCACATCACTGGGGCAGCTGCTGAAAGAGGAGTTCTACAGGAGCTCAATTATCATAAATAACGTAACCCCGTTCTGGTGGGTTGTCCCCGCGGACACCCCGGATGATGAATACGACCGTCTCTATTCCATAGTTTCAGAGAGCCCGCACGCAAAGGATTTTGTAGATCTCGGAAATATTTCAGGCCTTAACAGGGGGGATTTCCTCATAGCCGCCCTTTTCCAGATTATAAAGTCCCTGGGCAATCCCTTTAAATCTATTATCAAACTGGGTCTTCTTGAGCGCTATATACATGACGAGAGGGAAAATCCCTTTATAAGCAACCAGATCAAGAAAAACGTACATGAAGGGAAAACCGACAAACACAGTGTAGACGCATACTGTCTAATGTTTGACAATGTCTACACCTACTACGGGAAAAACACCGATGACATGACAGCCCTTAATATAATAAAGACTTCTTTTTATCTCAAGGTAAACCCCCGGCTCTCAACCGGTGAGCTCCGGGCCGAAAAAGATGAGAACCGTGAAATAATGAACTCTTACACGAAAAACTGGGGCTGGGATGAGGACACCATAGCACGCGTTGATTCATTCGAAAACTGGGACATAGAGTCAACGAACAGAATGATGAATAATACAAAAAAAATCATTCTCAGGGGCTATAAAAATATACTTAACAGGCTGGGGGATGAGATAAACACGGGATCAATAAACAGGGAATCCCTTCTGGCCATTAACAGGAAAATATACTCCCACTTCAATCCTGAAGAGACTAAAATTGACAACACCCTGAACTTTAAAAAATATCCGCCTGAAAAACTCCTTTCCCTTGATTACGTAAGGGACGTAAAGGGGAATGAATCCTGGTACCTGAGTAAAAGGATCATTTCAGTGGGAAAAGCCTCCAAGACCCTGATAAGGAAAAGTTCCCATCTTTTTTCACTTATAGTCTGGATCAGCCTGAACGGACTTTATAAAAAAGATTATACACGACTCGATATAGAACAGGGTTTCTATCACATGGACACTAATTATATAAGGGACCTTATATCAGTGCTATCGGAACATTTTTCTATTAAGGGCCTTCATCTGCAGAACAGCTTTTTTCTCCGCAACCCTTTCCCTGTAATGAGTTTTATCATGATTAACCCCTTTTCAAAATATTCAAAACAGATTGATGAAATAATCTTTCTATATCATAACAGCTGGGGGGAGACCCGGTTTGAGATCTACAACAACGCGAATGACCTTGCCCAGATAGCGGCGCGTATAATAAACGGCACCCTGACTTCAGGAATGGACGGCATAAACGCGCTGCAGGTAACTTCATCCAGCCCTTTCAGCAGTTCAAAAGCGTTTCAGGAGACCAGGACAACTCTTAAAAACATGCTTCAGTTCTTTACAGTGACCTCAACCCCGGTAAAACAGAGATTCATCACTATGCTGGGCAACAGGCTCACCGTTTTTTCAAACACGGTCAGACAGCGGGGGATTTCCCCTGTATCGTTCACGCAATACAGCTCAGAAGCCCAGATGCTATATTCAATATCTTATAACCGGGGCATCCAGAACAGGAACTTCGCTGACGGAAAAATCCCGGGGCTCGAATACCTTTCAACGATGCTCTCATACCACTCGCCCGATTCAATTAAGATTTTCTTTGATGAAGGGAGAAAGTACTCCCGGTTTTTTGTACTGAACGAAAGGGGCGCGCTTATCATGCTCCGTAAAAAAACTGAATACACCGCCCAGTACCTCTCAGGACTTATATCGTATGCGGAAAGTGTTATTGAACATATAATATCATCCAGCCCTGAATCAGAGCTGGCAAAAAACGCCGATTCAATTAAAGTATATAAAATAACACACCCCTCTCCCGGCAACAGCGAGATCAGGGAACATGACTACCGTAATGATGGAATGCTCAAGCTGCAGAGAGATAAAAATTTCCCTGTCACACTTTCACTCCACCTTCTTGACAGCGGTGAAGTGGGTTACAGGTTTACCCTGCCTGACGGCGGGCTCTCTGAAATTTTCAACCGGGATGAAATTGAAAGTGTAAGCAGAGAGATATCATCCCTTATGACAAGCGTCAAGGGATACAGCTTCTACCCCTCTGCGGCGAATCTCGATCACACTGAAATAAAGATGTACAGCATTTACACATCCTTTGCATTTTCTGAAAAAAACAGGTTCGAAATGATGATAGAAAAAAACCTCGGCATGGTTTAAGGAACACGTAACTTTAATGGAAATAATGAAAAATAAAGCGGGAAGAATACACTCCCTTGACCTGCTGCGCGGCATAGCGGTTCTTCTCATGGTACAGCAGCATACCGGTTTCTGGTTCTGGAATGAAGGAGGGGCCATGGGCTCACTGCTTCATAAATATCCGGTAATGGTCACCATAAACGGCCTCGGCGGGCTGGCGGCACCGCTTTTTATCATACTGGCAGGAGCGGGAACCGCTCTTTCCCTGAACAGCGGGAGATCAGGCCGGCAGATATTCAGGCGGGGACTGGTCCTCATCCTTTTCGGATACATCCTGAATATTCTGACACCGGCATGGTTCTCGCCGCGGTCGTGGTACGTGCTTCACCTGATCGGTTTCGGGATATGCGTATCCCCCCTCCTGCATAAAAAAAACTCTTTTATACTCTTCACTGCCGCTGCCGCCATTGTGGTAATATCAGTATTTCTCCTCTACCATTTTAAAATGCCAAGGTACTTCAGCAATGAGTTCATGAGAGGAGAGCCGGGTTTTGCGGGATTTATGAAACTCGCACTCTTTACCGGGCACTTCCCCCTGTTCCCCTGGATAACCCTTTACATGGCAGGTATTATTTCAGGAAGATGGATCAGCGAAGGAGCGTACGGCAGGATACTGAAATGCGCGGCCCTGGTCTTTTCATCTGCCGTTCTGCTTTACCTGGTAAAACAGGGCAACTTCGCCTTTATGAACAACGCTTTCGGCAAACGGTTACTGATCATCAACCTCTACATGTACCCCGCCTACCCTGTGCAGTTTCTCACACTTACGGCAGCATCCCTGCTGATGCTCTGCACGGCACTTTATACGGGCGGAAAATTTAAGATCACTTCATCCAATATACTTGTCCTTACGGGAAGAGCTTCACTTACGATCTTTATACTACACATAGTTATAATAAGAAACTTCATGGTTAAATCGGGCCTCTGGCAGACATTTTCAGAACCGCTGACTGTTACGCTGCAGATCAGTATAATAGCCCTTATCCTGCTCCTCGTTTATCTCTGGAATAAAAAAGACTTCAGATACGGGTTCGAATGGATCCTCAGGCGTATTACCTGAACCTTTAAATCAGGCTGCAGGCACGCCTGCAGTTGCCCCGCAATGAGTAGCGCTATATCTCTGATATTACCATATCTTCCGGAAGCCTCGACTTGGGAAGATTTTTATTGAAGTCTGAATCAGCATGCCTCCCAAGGGCAACAATCAGTGATGCTGTAAAACCCTTTTCACGGAGATTCAGCTCCCGGTTAAGCGCTGCCGCATCGAATCCCTCCATTGGGCAGGCGTCTATACCAAGCATGGCAGCACCCATGAGAAGCGTGCCCAGGGCTATATAGACCTGTTTTTCAGTCCAGTGCTGAAGGTCCTTAAGCTCAAACCTGTGCATGCCGGAATAGAAGGCCCTGACCGCGGCCTGGTTTTTCTTTGCTTCGCCATCGGGAAACCGCCCCTCCCTCTCCTCGTTTGCAAGAAGTGAATCAAGGTAAGTGTTATCAACAGATGAACGGGAACAGAGCACAACAACATGAGAGGCGTTTCTGATCTTGGGAGCGTTAGCCTCATAACGCCCTGTTGCGGCCCCTGCAATTTTCTCCTTACCCTCATCAGTACCCGCGATTATAAAATACCACGGCTGTGAATTGGTTGATGATGGCGTATACCTGAGTAGAGTTTTAATCTCCCCTACCTGTTCCCCTGTAAGCCTGAATGATGGATCAAAGACCTTGGTGGTATAACGCTGTTTTACAAGTTCAGTAAGTGTCATAGAATTCACCTTTCTTTCCCGTATGGTTTCATTTGCCGTCTTTCATTTTAAAAATACATAAATTTAGCGGGCAGTCTTCCCAAATTAAAAAAATTTTCCTCACATAAACACAACAAAAACCTTGACTCTCTTCATAAACGCTTTTTAATAATATCTGCATACACAAAGGATACAGCTATGATCATTGACGCGCACACACATATATACCCGGACGAAGTCGCGGCAAGGGCGATTAATACCGTAATTGAAAATGGCAACGGCCTTGTTAATTTTCATACTGACGGAACATACAGAGGCCTTCTTGCCTCAATGGATGAGGCGGGCATAGATTATTCAATAGTTCTCCCTGTTGCCACCAGCCTGGGACACGGGAAGACTATATTAAAATGGATCAGAAGTACTGCCCACCTGTCAAAACGGCTGATCTTCTTCGGTTCGGTCCACCCTGAAGATACCGGCTACAGGGAGACAATAAAAGAGATGAGGAAAGAGGGGATACAGGGTATAAAATTTCATCCCGGCTACCAGAACTTCCCGGCCGATTCACCGGAGGCCTTCAGGGTATATGAAGAGGCGCTTAAAAATGACATGGTTCTCCATTTTCATTCAGGATTTGACCCCAGCCTCCCTGCATGTGATTACACCTCTGTCGAGCGCTTTGCAGTAATGGTAAAGGCCTTCAGCGGTTCAAAAATTGTGCTGGCCCATGCGGGCGGGATGGATGAATGGCTGAAAGTAAATGACCTGCTGGGGAACAGGGGATGTTATTTCGATATAGCATGGGTACTGGAGAAGATGAAAGCCAGCGAAACCGCCAGGGAGCTGTACAGGCAGAATGATGATTACTTCCTCTTCGGAACGGACACTCCGTGGTGCGATCAGAAACATTATGTACAGCTGATTCAGAATTCTGAAACCCTTACCGATGAGCAGAAAGAGAAGATGTTCTTCAGAAACATACTGAAACTCATCAAAATTGAAAAATTTTAAAGACGGAATTTTATCCTGCATAATTATTTTTTATATAAAAAAATACTTGCCCACACATCACCTCGCCCTTTTACAATACATTTGAGGACAGGAAGCTATGGGAAACAGAACTCATCAGATGTACGCCAATATAGGTAAACTGATCACATCATCACTTGAGATACACCAGGTGGTGGACGGCGTTATGGAGGAGATAAAACAGTTTTTCGATCCTGAGCACTGGAGCCTGTTAAGGCTTGATCACACATCGGGAGAACTCTATTTCATTTATATTCAGGGTAATGATATCGAAGCCCTTAAAAAGTTCAGGCTTAAACCAGGTGAGGGAATCGCCGGGACTGTTGCCGAAACCGGGGAATCAATCTTTGTTCCTGACGCAAGGTCCGATCCCAGGTTTTCTGACAGGGTTGACAAACTCATTAATTTTAAAACCCGCTCTATTATCGCCGTACCCCTCATACACAGGGGCATCACTTACGGCGTTATCGAAATTGTTAACTGTGACAAAGAGGTACTTTTTTCTGAAGACGACCACCTGATACTCAAGACCATTGCTGATTTTACGGCAATTGCAATGGCAAACTCATCACTTTACCACCAGGTGATAGAGCAGAACTGTCATGATCCTCTCACCGGGCTCTTTAACCGCAGAATGCTCCATGACTATATTTCCCAGTGGTCAGGGAAAAATGTTCCTTCACGCAGACATTCCGACTCGGTGGAGGAGATTGTTGTTGTTTACATGGACCTGGACAATTTCAAGGACATAAACGACAACTACGGTCACAGAGAAGGGGACCTTGCACTTGTGTCTGTTACGGGAAAACTGAAAAACATATTCAGAAGCGAAGACCTGCTTTTCAGGATAGGAGGGGATGAATTTCTCGCTGTTATGAAGGTAAGTATCGGTGAAGACATCTCACACATCATCGAAAGAATTACTGACGATTTCAACAGCACCTTTTACACCTCCCCCGACGGGAAGAGAGATGTTTCAATTTCTCACGGGATTGCAAGGGGCTCCATAAGGGAAATTGAGTCTCTAATTACAGAAGCCGACAGGCAGATGTACCTTAAAAAGGAACACTCCTGATTTAAAAAGCTTTACCTTGGAAAAAAATAAAATTCTCGACTGCCGGCATGCCTGCCTATAAAATCAGTCTTATGAAGATACATTTCATCACGCCGGCAGCAATCCTGCTCATCCTTGCTTTGTGTTCATGGCAGAGCACCGAGCCTCTGAAAGAGTGGGAGGAGTTTTCCCGCCTGAAGAACAAAAAAGTATTAATGAAATGGCTGAGAATAAGCGCTCTATCCATATGCAGCGGTGAAAAAAAAATATCTCCATGTAATTTAAAACTCCCGGGCGCATATGGCAGGGCCGGGCTATTCATAACATTGATCAAAAACGGAAAAGTAAGAGGATGTTTCGGAGCTTTTGACCACAGTGAAACAGATACTGCAATACTAATTTCAAAATACCTTAAAGGTGCTCTTTCGTATGATCCAAGGCACGCCCCTCTTGAACTTTATGAACTGGATGAAACAGATATAATAATAACCATAACATCCCGCCCCGAACCGGTTGAGAATTTAAATAATGTTGACATCACTCATTTCGGGGTGTTTATTGAATGTGAAGGTAAAGCAGGGACCGTACTTGTGCCTGCCGAATACAAAACCGCCAGCAGGCTGAACCGGAACAACAGATATAAAAACTGCCGCCTTAGCCGTTTCAGGGCAGTAACAATCAGGGAGGACCACAGATGAAAAAATCACGGGTAGCCGCTCTTTGCGCATTAATACTATCCGCCATGGTGCTTACAGATATTGCACCTGTTACTTTTGACAGCAGCGTTAACCCGGCTTACGCGGGTACAGATGAACTCGAACAGAAGGCGTACATTGAAGGGAAGATCACAGACTCCGCAACAGGCAAGCCTGTAAAAGGGGCTGTTATTGAAATAAAAAACGCGAACAGAGGTGTTGGATATTATAAAACAGAATCCAACTGGAGAGGTCTCTACAGGATAGATAACTTTATCCCCTATATAAAATATGAGATTGAAGTTTCAGCTAAAGGGTATGTTTCCTGGACCCAGACTTCAAGCATAACCTCGGTAAAAAATGATATAAGGCTCACTAAAGAATCGGTTATTTCCGGAACAGTAAAAAACAGTTCAGGGAGGGTACTACCCGATGTTGAAGTCTCTTTAAAACCTTCTTACGGTTATTATAACGGAGCCGGCGGAAATTACCCCACAAGGCCTGTTTTCACAAAAACGGACAGCAAAGGAAACTACAGGTTCAACAAGCTCAGGGCAGGCCCCTATCTTGTTACATTCACCAGGGGGGGATATATCACAGAAACAGCATCCCTTTCAGGTATCAAGTCAGCCGAGGATTTCAGGCTCCAGATGGTCATGTACAGGCCTGCAACAGTCTCAGGAAAAGTATCAATTCAGGGTATCGATTCCCCTGCTGTAAACATAAATGTCAACGCGGGGGGGAGATACAATTATTCCAATATCACTTACCGCGACGGTTCATTTCTTCTTGAAGACGTAAAACCGGGCAACTATACACTTACACTCTCACACCAGGGCTTCAATACCATCAAAGTGAAAAACCTGAAAGTCCGGGAAGGAGAAAACAGGGATAACCTTAAATACAGCATCAAGGCAAAATCCCCTGACATAAAAATTCACTCATACAGGTACACCTTCACTCCCGGGAATGAAGTGGAATTCAACCTTCGTACACTCCGTCTAGATACAGTACACGTAAAAGTTTACAGAGTGCCGGTAGAAAACTTTCTCGCGGACAACCGTGACCCGGAAGACCTTAACCCCGCCAGGGCGGGATTTAAGACCGTAACAGAATGGGAGCAGGGGGTTAAAGACTTCAACCCCTATGAATGGATGTATTTTTCAGTCAGGGTAAACAAGCCGCTTGCCGCTGGAGGATACTGTATTGAGGCCAGTGGAAAAGGGGGAATCCTTTCAAGAAAATTCTTCACTGTTACCAATCTCGGTGTTGTTGTAAAACGATCACCCGAAAACATAAGCGCATACGTAACAGACCTTGTTCAGAACAGGCCGCTGAAAAATGTAACTGTCGTAATATATGACCACAGGTTTAAAAAAATAAATAACGAAACCTATCTCAATGAAAGTCAGGGGATAGATATAGAAAGACTCCCCGTAAAGGTCCTGGGAAAAGGAAAAACAGACAAAGACGGCATCTTCAGATCAAGAGCCAGCTCTGGTGAAAAGATGTTTCTGCTGGCAGTTTCAGATGAGGGAAGCTATGCCATATGCGGAGCAGGCGCATCCAACTACTACAGGAGTGAAAAGGACAAGCTTTTCATATACACTGACCGCCCTGTATACAGAACCGGCGACAAACTGCATTTCAAGATACTGGCCAAAAGGATGGAGCAAAAATTTATTCCGATAAAAAACAGGACCCTCTACTACTCTATTCAGAAATCATACTCAGGGAAGATTATATCATCAGGGGAAATGAGGCTCGATGAATGGGGGACTATTCACGGCAGTGCCGATATCCCCTCCGACTCCGAGCTGGGCTATTTCACTATAAAAGCAGGTTTCAGTAAAAAGGATATGTACGGCACAGGCTCCTTCTACATAGAGCAGTACAGAAAGCCCGAATTCAAAGTAGAGATAATGCCGTCAAAAGCCTTTTTTATAAACGGAGAAACCGCTGAGTTCAAGGTTGAATCAAAATATTTCTTCGGGGCACCGCTCCCGAACGCCCTGGTGAAATACCGTTTCTTTGAGCGCAAAATTCAAAGCAGCGATGATCCAATGGCCGATGAATATAACTCACGATCATCATATTCCCGCATGAAACTTGAAGGTGAAAAATATACTGATGCGAACGGCAACACCCTTCTGAAAATTGCCGCGGGGAACTACCCCTACGACAGGGAGATTACCCTTGAAGCATCAGTTACAGATAAATCAAACGTAACAATCACCTCTTCCAGAACAGTAAAGGTAGGGCGCGGTGAATTTTACATTAAAATAACACCTGAAGAAAATTTCTTCGGAGCAAAAAGCGAGAAGAGGGTAACAGTAACAGCCCTTACTCATTCGGGTAAACCGGTGAGCACATCACTTGAACTTAACCTCCTCAAATATATATGGAAGCCTGTGCAGAGAGTATATGTTCACGACACCAGGCCCTATTTTACGAAAAAGATCACAACAGATAAAAAGGGAAGAGCAGAATTCAGGCTCCCCTCTGACTTCACCGCATACGGTGAGTTCGACCTCACGGCTGCAGGAACAGACGCCAGGGGAAATTCAATTACAGGCTCAAAGATAATATGGATATACAACGACGCGGGAGGGGATTCAGAATCAAAATTCAGGAACCTTGAGCTTACTGTCAACAAGTCTGAGCTCAGCGGACCTGGAGAGATAACCTGCCTTATTAAGAGCAGGTTTAAAGACTCATACGCGCTTGTCACTCTTGAGGGAAGAGACCTCTATGAGTACAGGGTAATTAAAATGTCAAAAAATATTATGCCCGTTAAGTTTAAAATAGACAGGAAGCTCGCCCCCAACCTGTTTGTGAGGTGCGCGATGCAGCGCGGCCGGGCACTGTATACCGCGGAAAGCGAGGTAGCCATACCGGTTGAAGATGTTAAACTGAACCTTGCCCTAAAACCGGATAAGGAGAAATATTCGCCCGGTGAAACCATCAGAATAAAAATGAAGATAACAGATGAGAAGGGCTCCCCTGTTTCAGCTGACGTATCACTTGCCGCTGTTGATGAATCTATCTTCATGATACGATCAGACAACACACCTGAAATTTCAGGATACTTCTACTCAAAGATATCAAACTGGGTACTCACCGCGTACTCGTACCCCATAACCCTCCTTGCAGGGGCGGGAAAGGACGCACAGGTCAAGGTACGGAAGGATTTTAAAGACACCGCATTCTGGAAAGCGGGAATAAAGACCGACAGAAACGGAGAAGCGGAAATTTCATTCAAGGCCCCGGACAACCTAACCACCTGGAGACTCACAGCCCGCGGCCATGACATAAAGGGACGTATGGGGGAGGCTAGAAAAAAATTCCTTTCAACACAGGACATTATAGCCAGGCTGGGTAAACCGAGATTTCTTGTTGAAGGTGACCGGGCCGGTATAATAGGGATCATAAACAACAATACCGATTCAGGGATAGAAAAGATCTCAACCGATCTGAAAATTGACGGCAAAAAAGTCAGGCCTGATAAAGACTTCTCTGTAAGCCTCACAGGTTTCGGTTCAGCAAGGAAATTCTATACACTTGACGTTCCGGAGGGGAAAGACAATATTGCACTTCAGTACTCCGTACTTACCCCGGAAAAGAAAGGTGATGCTGTTCAGCATAACATACCTGTTGAAAAAAGGGGAATTAAATATTCAATCACAGGTTCAGGAGACGCCTCAACCGGCGGTGAAATAGAAATCAGACCTGTTAAGGGGGATGAGGATTTTGAGTTTGTCCCGGAAGAGATAAGGGTCACGCTTACACCGTCTCCGCTGCTGCAGATGTTCAGGGCAGCCGAGTACCTTAACAGTTACCCCTACGGCTGCGTTGAACAGACAATCAACAGGTTTTTACCGAAACTTGCCATACTCTCCCTGCTTAAAAACAGGGAGTATGAAAACCTGATACCGGAAAAACTGAAAACCGGCATAAAGAATGACATACCTGAAGGGATCAAAAAAATCGAAACCTCGCAGAACTATGACGGAACATGGGGATGGTGGAGCGGAGACAGGGGAAACGGTTATTTAACAGGCTACGCTCTGTTTTCTCTCTACCGCCTGAAAGAGTACGGCTACAGGATAAACAAAAGTGCTGTAGATAAAGGCCTGGGCGCCCTGCAGCGGTTCTTCCGTGAAGAGAAAAAACATAACAGGGATGAACTTTCATATCTCATGTATATATATGCGCTTCACCAGAGGTGGGACCACGGCACATTCAAAAGGATAGCCTTTGACAAAAAGATCAACCCGTACCAGGCGGCAAACCTCCTTAAGGCGGTTACTCTCTTCAGGGGAGCGGGGAAACTTCAGGATTTCGAGGCCCGTGAAATAAGCCAGTCTGTAAATGTGCTTAAAAAAACTATAACAGAAACCGCCGGAAAAGACGCATCCGGTATATACTGGCCTGTAACGGAAGGCCAGGCATGGTCATGGCCCGGAGGAAGGGGCGAAATTACGGCACACGTGATGTCGGCACTGGTTCTTTCAGGTGACAGATCCTCCATGTCTGAGCAGGCCCTTGCAGCCCTGTCAAAAAGGTTTAACGGTGAGTGCTGGAACTCTACAAAAGAGAGCGGCACGGTTATACTTGCTATATGTGATTACCTTAAAGGAAAAGACGCGGGCTTTAAAACATCAGGAAAGGCCTCGTTCTCCCTTAACGGCAGCAGGCTGGGGGATATATCGTACAACCTTAAAGAGAACAGGAACTTAAACCAGCTTTCCAGGACTTTCAGGCTCTCACGGAACAGCAGCAGCGGTTCGTATAAACTTAAAGCCGAAGGCGATCTCTCGGGCGGAGCAGTGGTGTCAGCAGCGGTAAGCGGCACACTCTACTTCAGGCCAAAAGGATTTTTCTCTTTTCTTAAATCTGAAAAGAGGAACATAAAGGCCCTTTCCAACGGCATTGATGCAAGGAGGGATATGTTCTACCTCAACCGCGTAAAGGACCACAAGATGCAGGAATACCTGGTACCCCAGGAGGCCGGCGAGAAGGGTAAAATCAGCGTAGGGGATGAACTCCTTGTAAGGCTTAAATTCAGACCGGAGGAAAGCTACGGCTTCCTTATACTTGAAGACTTTCTCCCCTCCGGTTTCGAGGTTGTGAAGGAGTCAGCGTATAACGAATTCCAGCCGTACTCGCATGTTGAGAGGCGAGATAACCGTATGGTCTTCTTCTTCACCGGGATTGAAAAGGATAAAGAATACGAGGTGGCCTACATTATACGCGCCGAACTGCCTGGCAGTTTTATCATGCGTCCCACAAGGATAGGATGCATGTACCAGGATGAAATCCAGGGATGGAGCCAGCCCACAATAATTGATGTCAATAATGAATAAATTTTTCAGGAGGGGGATTATCCCCCTCCTGCTAACGCTTTTTATAGTCTTTACCGATCATTCAGCAACGCCGAACCAGTTGCCCTCAAACAATATTCTCAGGATAAACATACTATCAAAACACCTTGAATCTTTCAGAAAAAACAGCAAAGGGGGCCTGAACTTCAGGCTGCCGGCAGGGACACTTGCACGGACAGATGACAGCGAAACATACATCAAAGATCTCGAAATAAAGTACGCCAATGAAATGTTCAGAATATCCGCAGGGGAAAGGGAATTGCATTCCGGGAAATACCTCCTCCATTCAGAAAAAGATGGTTCACTCTGCACGGTATTTATTAATGGGGAGGCGAGGGTCTACCCTCTCCCGGTTGAAATAATCCGGCAGAAAAACAGCATCAGAATCTACATCTCTGAAAATGCAGGGCAGTACGCAATAGACTCAGCCTATTCTGAACTCGGGCATGAACTGGCAGGAGAACCAGAAGCGTTATACGCCCTTGCACTTGCCATCAATGCACGGTGCGGCATAAAGCCATCACGCAGCAGGCACAGCGACTGCGACTTCTGCGATCTTACATGCTGCCAGACATACAGGGGAAGGTGCGGGCTGCCTCCACTGACCGGACCGTTTATCGACACTTCAGCAACTGAAAACCGGTTTTTCTTTCATTCATCCAGCGGAGGGAGGCTCTTCACTGAATCGGTCTTCAACAGTGAAACAAGAAAAAATAAACCGCCGGCAGACAGGCTCTACTCTGCAAACCTTCACCTCAGCAGGGAAATGCACAGTTCATGGGAGGCAAGGCTCCACAGAAATGAAGCCGCTGAAATTCTGCTCCGGGGGAAAAACACCATTCTGAAGGATATAGTCTATGAACCTGAACTGGAGATTACTTTACTCTACACGCCTGAAACAGTAAATAAGATGCCCCCTGAAAAATTCAGGCTGCTCATTAACAGAAAAAAGGGGTGGAACTTCATAAAGAGCAACAACTACACTCTCACATCTGACGGCAATAATTTTATCTTCAGGGGTTCAGGACTGGGCCACTGTACAGGGATGAGTATGGAAGGCGCATTTCAGCTTGCTTCACACGGTTACTCAAGGTATGAAATACTTGAACATTATTATCCTGACCTTAAATATATCTCTTCCGGTAATAAAACACAGAGCAGTCAGTATATACTATATAATATTAATACAGGGGAAGTAATCCGATCCTCCTCCGGCCCTACCCTCCTTGACAGACGGGTACCGTGCGGATCCATATTTAAACTGTTCCCCGTTTTATACCTTGCGCAGGAAAGGAAAGACATTTTCTTCAACCATAAATTCACCTGTAAAGATGATCACCCCTCCCCCCTCCCCTTACACTGCTGGGACAAAAAGGGACACGGCGAAATGGATCTGAAAAAAGCCGTGAGCAACTCGTGCAACATATGGTTCGCCTCACTGCATGACAAAATTGACAAAAACGGGTTCCGCCGTTGGTTTAAAACGTTCACTGAAAAGCAGGGTATCTCAATGCGCATACCCCGGACAAAAAACGAAAGCCAGTGGTGCGAACTCCTTGCAGGCCTGAACTTCAGGGCTGACATCGCGCTAAAGGATATAATGATACTCTCTATTTATATAAATAAAAACATAAATAATGGCGGAGGGGACATATCACCGGTGGAGGCGGACACGATATCAAAGGCGTTAAGGAACACATTCATATCAGGCACGGCAAAAATCACGGAGAAAGACATTGAGGCTGATCCGGTCCTCGCTTCTCTCCCGGAAAAGCTCTGGGGCAAAACAGGCACCATGATTGCCGGAACCAATTCCCATTTCTCATACGGTCTCTTCACAGGGGGAACAGGGGAGAAAGGGATCATTGTGCTGGTAAGAAAAGGTAAAGGAACTGACGCTGCCCATCTTGCGGTGAAACTGCTGAAAGAAGAATAAAGGGTTATACTTAAATAATTTCAGGATAAAAATTATAAATAATTAATGACAATAAAAGTTCCTGAAATGCAGAATAAAATTGTTATTATACACTTCATCAGTATGGCTTTACATTACCCGAAAGGAAATAATATATTTATAATCTGGAGTTTCTCATGATAACCGGATATAGTGATGCGTATATAATACTTATCGTGTTCAGTTTCTTCAGCGCTTTTTTCGGCCCTGTGCTTTTCATGGCCGAACTGGCAAAGCCGGACAAGTCTAAACAATCCAGAATTTTTACCTTCTCACAGTTCATGCTCGGCATATGGGCTTTCCAGATTGCCCTTTATTCAACTGGCATAATAAAACACTACCAGGTGATTTGCACTGCTCTGCTGCCATTCGGTTTTTATGCCGCCTCCCTGCAGGGGATGCGTTTTAAATGGATTTTTGAAAACAGCAGGGGATCGCTTCTGACCCCGGTTGTAACCCTTCCTGCTCTGATAGCTCTTTTATATATTCTGTTCCCGCTGTTATCACCGGCAACTGACTACAATACGGATATGATGAATTTCGTGCCTGTCTGCAGCAGGGAGTTCTCTGCCCTTCCGATCTACTACCGCGGGCTGCACCTGCTCTTCCCTCTTATAAGTTTATATCATATTATACTCCTTGCAACTCCCCTTGCTTCAATATCCTATATATGGAAAATGGAAAACAAGGCCGGTTCACTTAACTTTGTAAAGGCCGCATATATAAGTGATACATTACTGATTGTTACATCTGTTTTTTTAATGACAGGGTTTCTTTTCAGCAGGGTGATACTCTTTACAGGTCTCCTCTTCGCGAACCTGGCATATATAACGACATTTGTAAATGCCCACCGTTTTCCAAACTTTAACGGCAGGCTCCACTTTGAGGTAATAAAGGCAAGATATGAACATTCCAAAATAAGGGGCATTGATGTTGATCTTATAATAAACAGGCTCTCGGACATGATGAGATATGAAAAGGTCTATGCGGATGAAGACCTTTCACTGAAAGGACTCGCCGGGGAACTGAACATAAGCCCCCAACAGCTCTCCCAGATTCTCAACGAACGGCTCAATAAAAACTTCAACAGATACGTAAATGAATTCAGGCTTGAAGAGGCAAAAAAAATGCTCCGTGATGAACCGAAGAGATCCATAACGTCGATCGCCTATGCCGTTGGGTTCAACTCCAGTTCGACCTTTTCCATTGTATTCTCAAAGTATGAAGAATGCACTCCAAGGGAATACCGGTTAAAGAACAGCCCGGAATAAAAAAATTTCCCCTCTCCCGATGCTGCCGGTATAAAATCACCGGAAGAAGGGAGGAAATACTTCAGACATTAAAACTCAATCAGTAAAATCAAAGGGCCCCTCCCAGCTCTCGCTTTCTGAGCTCCTTACGGTCAATCTTGTTCACATTTGTTCTTGGAAGCTGATCAATAAACTCCACCTGAGTCGGCACCTTGTATGGAGCCAGCGATTGTCTGCACCATTCAATAACCTCGTCTTCATTCAGGGTCTCTCCCGGTTTTGTCACAACAAAAACCTTGATAGTCTCCCCGCGTTTGGCATCAGGAATTCCTATAGCGCTCCCTTCAAGGATCTTCGGATGGGCGAAAAGGACCTCGTCTATATCGCGGGGATAAACATTGAATCCGCTGCATATTATCATGTCCTTTTTACGGTCCACGATAAAGATATAACCGTCCTCATCCATGTAACCGATATCTCCCGTATACAGCCAGCCGTCCCTTATCGCGATAGCTGTCTCCTCCGGGTTATTCCAGTACTTTTCAGTAATCAGAGGCCCTTTAAAGATAAGCTCCCCCGGCTCCCCGATTGGCATATCATCTGTCCCCTTTTCAAGGTCCACCACCCTGCAAGCAATGTCAGGAAATGGAACTCCCACTGAACGGACTTTCTGTCTGTTGACCGGGTTTGTAGTTATGCCGTTTGTTGTCTCTGAACCGCCGTAACCTTCAAGGATCTTTGCACCTGAAATTTCCTCAAAAGTTCTCATTGTCTCTTCAGGAAGAGGGGCTGAGCCTGAAAGTATACATTGAATGCTCCTGACCCTGGATGCTTTCAGTTCAGGGTGAAGGGTAAGAAGATGCAGCAGGGTCGGTACCGTAGGCCAGAAAGTCGGCTCATACCTGTTTATCGCTGCAATAATATTATCAGGAGTAACTTCCGGAATAAGGACTATGCTTCCCCCTGTATATGTTGCAAAATTAAAAGTTGTATTGATCCCGTAAATATGATAAAGAGGGACAGTACAGAGGCATTTATAATGCTCACTTGAGATTAGAGACGATGCCCATTTTAAATAACATGTGGAAACAGTTATAAAATTCGCGTTTGAGAGGCAGCAGCCTTTCGGCACACCGGTTGTCCCGCCTGTATACTGAAGACTCACAATCTCTTCAACAGAAGCGGCCCTGTCGGGAATCTCGGGCATTACACCCCATATTGCTTCATTAAGATCAATAAAACCCGCCTGGACACCTGTTACGACCTCTTTACCCGGAACCTGAATAACCAGTATATTATCAAGACTGCTTTCACCGCCCTCTTTTATCGCCCTGAACTTTTCAGCAACCGGGCTTACGGTAATTACTGTTTCTGCGCCGCTGTCAGTGAAAAAAAATGTAAGTTCAGGCACAGTGTAAAGAGGATTCATCGGTACAAGAATCGCGCCTATCTTCATGCATGCATGACAGGCGATAATGAATTCCGGTATATTCGGAAGCCCCAATGCAACCCGATCCCCCTTTTTTACTCCAAGATCAAGAAGAACCTTTGCCAGCCTGACAGCTGTATCATTAACAGTGGAATAACTCAACTCCCTGTCTCCGGAATAAATCATAATTTTGTCAGGATGTTTTTCAACCCATTTCAGAAACTGATCCTTAAGTGGAACCTTTAAGTAATCGAAAGATTTCGGTATGCCTTCCTCATACCACTTCTGCCAGAATTTTGAATCATAGATACCCATAACTAACTCCTTAATTGAAAAATTCATATCCGTTTTTGCCATGAATATCTTACGATAACTTTATCAGATGATCTTTTAAAAATATATATTTAGCAAAACCCGTTTTTTAAATATATATTTTTAAAAAAGCCCCCTTGACGGTTTAGTGAAAAGTTTATATTTTAAAATTGTCAGTATTTTATAAAATACTTAAACATCTTAAACTCAAATTTTACTGAAAGACTATAACCAGACCGGAGAAAAACTATGGAAGCTAAAAAAATAAACGACAGCAGTGTAACAGTGGTCCAGCAGATGACTCAACAGGATGCAAACCTTGCCGGAAACGTTCACGGCGGAACAATAATGAAGCTCATAGACAACACCGCAGGTATCGTCGGCGTGCGGCATACAGGAGGGAATGTTGTAACAGCTTCAATTGACAGGCTAGATTTCCACTCCCCTGTATTTGTAGGCGAACTTTTAAGGGTAAGCGCAAGCTTAAACTATGTGGGGACAAAATCGATGGAAATTGGCGTACGAGTTGAAGCCGAAAACTTCCTTACAGGCGAAAGGAGGCATACCGGTTCAGCATACCTGACATTCGTGTCCCTTGACGAGCATTTTAAAACGCGCCGGATTCCCCCGATAATTCTTGAAACAGAGGATGAGAAGAGAAGAAACTGTGAAGCGCAGCAGAGAAAAGAAGCAAGGCTCCATGCAATTGAAATGGGAAAAGAAAAATGCAGTATATAGCTCCCCCCCTTAAAAGAGGGGGGAGACGGAGATTATTTCATAGATACAGCCCTGGGTGCCCTGATTTTAAAGAGAGAATCAATATACTCCTTTACAACAGGGTCACTGCTGTCTCTGCAGTAAACAGAATAACGCAGCAATGGCTTTGTGACTGTAGAGTACCCCTTTCTGTAATACTCGGTTTTAAACTGCATGTAATATCCGCCGGCATTTCTGCCGTATGTAAAAAGCGCTTCATATTTATTGGTTTCGTCTATTTCCATAAGCTTTATATTGAAACCGTAAACATCCTCGAACACGGCAGTATTGTCATTTTTCTTTAAAGTATTCTCTAACGCATCAAGGGATCTCATTTGATCAGTATAATTTTTCCTGAAAGCGGTGCCTGAGATAATATCTCTTTTAAGCTTCGCAATATCATCTGTGAAAAATTTAGAATCAGATGTTTTTCTTATCCTGAATTTTTTTGTGCCCGGGAAATATTCCACAACTGAATCAATTGTGTTATCACTGTTTTTATCATTTATAAGAACAATCATCTTCTGCACACCTGAAAAATCACCGATTACAATGCAGCTGTCACTTCCGACAGACTGAAAAAACATGTAGTTACGGTTATCGTCAGGTACAGGAAAATGCTTTATCCTGTGAGGTGTGACTTTATTGACCTGAAGATCATCAAGCGCTATTGAAAACGCCGATGAACTGAGAACAAAAAACAATATTGTAAAAATTAATGATTTTCTCATTTTTATCCTCCGGAATATTTTTACAGACATTAATCCAGCTTGGAAAGGCTCTCTTTCAGCTTCTCGAGCATATCATTGTACTCTTTCTGCTTTGCCCTCTCCTTTTCTATAACTTCAGCCGGCGCCTTGCCTGTAAAGCTCTCGTTTCCGAGCTTAGCCTCAACTCTCTGAAGTTCCTGCGTAATTTTCGCAATCTCCTTCTCAAGTCTGGCTTTTTCCTTATCAGTGTCAATCAGGCCCTTAAGAGGTAAAAATATTTCAAGATCTGACATTACCGCAGCAGCATCAGTTTTTTCAGGAACGTAATCAGCGTCTACAGTTACAGATTCAACCTTTGCCAGCGCCTGAATGTGAACAGACTCATTATTAATTATTCCTGTTATTGAACCGCTCCCTGTTTTAAAAACAACTGCCGCTTTTTTATCAGGCGGGATATTCATCTCCCCCCTTATATTTCTTATTTTATATATTATCTCCTTGAAGGTTTCAGCATAAACGGATTCATCTGCAAAAACCATGGAATCATCAGACTCAGGCCACTGCGATACCATAATATCCGGTTCACCCTTGATTTTTATGATGCTCCAGATCTCCTCGGTTATAAAAGGCATAAATGGGTGGAGGAGCTTCAGCCCTGTTTTAAGGACATAGTAGAGCACCTGCTTTGCGGCATCAGAGGATTCACCTGCAGCCGGGTCCTTGGAATAAATTCTCTGTTTCACAAGTTCAAGGTACCAGTCACAGAACTCGTTCCACCAGAACTCATAGATAAGACTGGCCGCCTCGTTGAACCTGTACTCTTCAAGGGCGGCATTTACGTTTTTTACCGCCATATTTGTCGTGTGCAGCATCCATCTGTCAAAAACTTCAAGCTTTGAAACATCGGGCATCTTCGGAGCGAAGTCATCCCCCAGGTTCATGAGGATAAATCTTGTGGCGTTCCATATCTTGTTACAGAAAGATCTGTAACCTTCAATCCTCTTCTCTGAGAGGATAATGTCCCTCCCCTGTGCCGCAAAGGCTGCAAGGGTAAACCTGAAGGCATCTGTTCCATACCTGTCCATCATGATAAGAGGGTCGATAACATTACCTTTCGACTTGCTCATCTTCTGGCCGTGCTCATCACGCACAAGGGCATGGATATAAACATCCTTAAAGGGTATATCATCCATGAACTTGACCCCTGTCATAATCATCCTGGCGACCCAGAAGAAAATTATATCAAAACCGGTAACAAGAACGCTTGTAGGGTAATACTTTTTTAGTTCAGGTGTTTCATCAGGCCACCCCATCGTTGAAAAGGGCCACAGCGCGGAGGAGAACCATGTGTCCAGCACGTCCTCATCCTGTCTTAAATTTTTTGACCCGCACTTCGCGCAGACTTCCGGGTCATCCATTGTTACTGTTATTTCACCGCACTCTTCACAATAGAAGGCAGGGATCCTGTGCCCCCACCAGAGCTGCCTGGAAATACACCAGTCCCTTATATTGTACATCCATTCGAAATAGGTCTTTGCCCAGTTGGCCGGCACAAACCGTATATCCCCCTCCTCAACAACCCTGATCGCCTCGTCAGCAAGGGGTTTAATCTTAACAAACCACTGTTTTGAAAGATATGGTTCAATTACCGTATTACACCTGTAACAGTGCCCGACAGAATGGACATGTTTTTCAACCTTTTCAAGAAGGCCCAGTTTTTCCAGGTCCGCCACAACGCGTTTACGCGCCTCATACCTGTCAAGACCGTTATATTCTCCGCCGTTTTCATTGATAACGGCATGTTCATCCATAATAATGACCTCTTCAAGGTTATGCCTCTTACCCATATCAAAGTCATTGGGGTCATGTGCAGGAGTCACCTTCACAAATCCTGAACCGAACTCCATGTCCACATAACTGTCCGCGAAAATCGGGATCTCCCTGTTCATGAGAGGAAGAATGACGGTCTTCCCTATAAGGCGACTGTGCCTCTCATCCTCCGGGTTAACAGCAACACCAGTGTCGCCGAGCATCGTCTCAGGACGTGTTGTTGCCACAACTATATATTCATCGCTCCCCTTAACGGGATACTTTATGTGCCAGAGATTTCCGTCAAGCTCCCTGTACTCGGTCTCAATATCTGAAAGAGCAGTCTCGCACCTGGGGCACCAGTTAATAATCCTGTAACCCTGGTAAATCAGCCCTTCATCATAAAGAGTAACAAAGACCTTTCTGACAGCTTTTGAAAGCCCCCCGTCAAGGGTGAACCTCTCCCTCTCCCAGTCAAGAGACGAGCCCAGGCGCCTCAGCTGCCCCTGTATCTGCCCGCCGGAGTGTGCTTTCCAGTCCCATACCCTTTTCTCGAAAGCCTCACGGCCCAGATCGTATTTACTGCTACCCTCAGAAGCGAGGAGCCTCTCAACAACATTCTGCGTGGCAATACCAGCATGGTCCATTCCCGGCATCCATAGAACAGACTTGCCCATCATCCTCTGCCATCTTGCGAGAACATCCTGAAGAGTATTGTTAAGGGCATGCCCCATATGAAGGTTACCTGTTACGTTAGGCGGAGGGATTACTATTGAATAGGGCTCTTTACCGTCATTTACATCGGCGTGAAAATACCCGCTTTTTTCCCAGTGTTCATACCATTTTTTCTCAACATCTTTAGGTTCATAAGTGGAGGGAAGCTGCATCATTAATACTCCGTAATCAATTTATGGATTTCCAGAGTCATTAATTCAGCATAAAAAGCAGTGTCAATAAATTTTAAAGTAAGGAAAATAGATATTCCCGAAACTTTTTTATACTCACATCCCTGCCGATAATCAGTTTATATTTATACATTGACAGAATGAAAAAAGAGGAATCCCGTTAACTATAGCATTTTACGAAATGATTAGGGCTTCGTCATTCCGGTTTTGTCGCAGACAAATACCGGAATCTCATAAAACCAGTACTATGGGATTTCCCACAAGGGGACTTCCGAAGGTCGCCCACTTCGCGGGAATGACAACGGATGCATTAATTCAACCGTAAACCGCTATAATTACATATTCATTCAGAAAGATGTAAAACAGTATAATCAGAAACTTAAAGGCGGAAAATTATGGCAGCCAGAAAACCCTCAGGTAAAAAAATAATCGTACGGATGTCACCGGAAGAGAGGAGGAGCCAGATACTTGACAGCGCGAGAAAACTCTTCGCTTCCGGGGGCTACTACCAGACACAGATATCGGACATACAGAAGGAGTCAGATATCGCGCGGGGAACTGTTTACCAGTACTTTAAAAGTAAAGATGATATATTTACAACGATCCTGGAAGACCTTTTCATAAAATGGAAAACCGCCCTGAGCGACACCCCCGATCCCGGTTCTGAAGAATACAGAAGCGGAATTAAATTTTTCAGGTATAAGATCAAAAATTCTTTTGAGTTTTTTGCAGACAATCCTGACTACTGCAATTTATTACTGAAAATCGGCCTGGGCCTGGGGGAAAATTTTGACATCCTCATAAGCCGTTTCGATTACCAGATAGTGGAACTTGCCAAAAAATATATCACTGTGGGGATAAAACTGAAAAGGATAAAACATGATACAGATGTGGAACTTGTGGCAAACCTCATAGGAGGGGCTTTCATGAGGATGGCATATTATTACGGCGTTACCAGGAAAAATAAAGGTTCCATAGATATAGATAAACTTTCAGAAAGATTCGCAAATACATTCTCATACGGCATTTTCATGGAAGAGAGTGAATCATAACAGAATCAATAATTCTGAATATTTTTAGTCAATCTTCATTTTAACGCTTAATTTCTTAGAGGCTTTGTATTAATTTTTTTTAAAAAAACACAATAACATGAATATTATATAATTATCTTCATATCATACAATATTTACACAAAAAATCATTATAACACTTCATTTTTTGAATAAAAAAAAGACCGCATAGCCGGTTTTTTATTGACACATAAGTTCACTAACCTACCATGCAGTAAATCCACAATCTTACTTTTTTATGAGGAGAAAACATGAAACGTTTTGCACTACTGCTTTCAGCTCTGTGCATGATTTTTTTTCTTTCCTGCATGGATGCAACAGAAACAGAAACAACCGATTCCGGTTCATCGGCAACAGTTAAATCCACAACTCTTCCCGGAGTTGACGGAACTCTGAAATCCGCAAGCTCATCCACAACAACCTATGAGTACACATACACCGAATGTGTATACATAGAATCCCGGGGAGATGAAGAACCTGCAACAATTGCGGGTAATATTCTCATCCCTAAAGCCGTTACTGAAGGGGAGACATTCCCGGCAATCATATTCGCAAACAGCTGGGCCCTGGAGGAGCATGAATACCTTGCCCAGGCAATACACTTTGCCAAAAAGGGATACATCGTACTCAGTTATTCAAGCAGAGGATGGGGGGTCTCCGGAGGCCAGGTAGCCCTTGGAAGCCCGGAAGACTGGGCCGACTTCAGCGCCGTAGTTGACTGGCTCATCGCCAATTCCCCGGTAGATGAGTCTAATATCGGAGTCTGCGGAATATCACTTGGAGGCGGAACCGCCCTTAATGCAGCAGCCCATGACGAAAGGGTAAAAACAGCAGTTGGAATATCCGCGTGGACAGACCTTGAAACCCACATGTGGTCTGAAGAGACACCTAAACTCGTATGGGGGAGCCTCCTTGTAATCACAGGGACAATTCTTGCAAGGCTTGACCCCGATATCTATTCCATCTACTACGCCACACTGTCAAATTCAAACATATCGTGGCTGAAGGAGTGGTGCGGAATACGTTCCCCTCTTACATTTGTTGAAAATATAAATGAAAGAGACTGCCCGATCTACATAGCAAACGGAATGGAGGACTATCTCTTCACTCCCGACACAGTGCTCAATTTTTTCAATGCCCTTACCGTAAGCCACAAAAGAGCAGACCTGAGCCTGGGAACTCATTTTACTCCTGAAGCTACAGGAATCCTTGGCCTCCCTAACTACGTTTTTAACAATGTTGACATGTGGTTTGACTACTGGCTGAAGGGGATTGATACAGGCATTATATCCGATCAGGAAAGAAGTGCTGTTGTAACAATGCAGCTCAAGAACTCACTCAACAGGGTCGAATTTGATACCGCAAGCCTTAAAAAATCAGATACGGAATATTCATGGCCACCTAACAATGTTGAAGAGCAGACATTCTACTGCGCAGAAAGGACACTTTTCACAAACGGCAAACTGAAGACTTCGATGAATACAAAAACCTCAACCGACAGTATGTATTCAGGACTTCTCTCCGGTTCAACTGCGGGTGCGGTTATATTCCCTATTCTGGAACAGCTTGGTGTGGGCGTGACAACAAGTATGCTCCTTCTCAACAGACTTGAATCTGTGGCATGGGAATCCTCTGCTTTCAGCACGGACAAAAAGATAAGAGGGGCATCCGAAGCAAAACTTCGTCTTTCTCTTTCATATAAAAAGGGGCAGATTATCATTTACCTATACGACGTGGACAAATGGGGAACCGCAACCTACATAACACACGGTTTCCATACATTCTGGGATGCCACACCTGGAGAGGTTATGGATGTTACTGTTCCTATTACAACAACAGCGTACGACATCCCGGCAGGTCATCATCTTGCAATGGTTATAGATACAAGTGATCCGCTCTATTCAAAACCGAGCCTCAGGCCATTTAACATAAAATATTATTACGGGAAAACAGCTGACACGCAGGTTATGCTTACAGTCCCATTTGAAAATTAGTCTTTTTCCACTTGATTCAAGTGTTCCCGCGCCGGTTCAGATACTGAACCGGCTTTTTTTATCTGTAGTCCGCAACAAACATTATATTATACTGTTATTATCAGGAAAAAAGGGCGCTTGCAGAGTTTTACCATGCTGCCTGTAATATTTCTTTGAACATTCTTAATTTTTTGCTTTAATTAATTAAGATGTTAAAGCTTTTTATTAACTGTCAGCAAAATCCCGGCATCCTGTAAACGAGAAATTTTAAATGAATTACGTGCATGCAACCGCTTTAATTACAGTATTATTAATCCTTATAAACGGGTTTTTCGAATACACCGATTATAAAGAACGTAAAGACCTGGTTATAAACAATCACCTGCAGACTGAAATGCATATTGTAGAGGGGATATCAAGATCCGCGGAGCGATGGATCAGGCACAATATTCTCTTATTAAACAGGAAAAAAGAAACTGTTGAAAACGAAGTCTTTGATTATTTTGTTGCTCCTGTGCTTCTCTTTAAAAATGGAGACGCCTGGATATATAATAAAAACTATGTCATCTATGATAAGAGCAGTGATTACCCTGATATATATCGAGGTAAATCAATAAAAGAGATATTTGAAATTCAGAAACATAATGGTGCCTCGCATTATGAAGAGCTGGTTAATGGAGTTCTCAGCGCATCTGAAGGTTCAGGATGGTACATATGGCTTCCAGAGAAAGGGAAAGAATGGGTTTCATGGACTTCGGTTAAAGTCGGGGAAGATACATGGACTATAGGCCTCTCAACCCCTGAAAATGAAATTCTCGAAGCTAACGGTATGAACCAATACCTTAGAAAATGCCTGATCAACTCCGGGCTGAAAACATCATTACTTATCATTATTTTCATAATAGTATTTATTATGAACCGGAACAATATCTCAAAAGAAAACCGGCTGCTTAAAGAGAAAAAAATCGCTGAAGAGGCAAACAGAACTAAAAGCCGTTTTCTTTCAAATATTTCACACGAAATAAGGACACCTATAAATAATATTATGGGCCTTGCATATATGATTTCAGAAGCCGAACTTAACGAAGAGCAGAAGGAATATATAAACCTCATACAGTCCTCATCAGATTATCTGATGGAAAACATTAATCAGCTTCTCGATATTTCTAAAATTGAAGCCGGGAAGTTTATAATCGAGAATAAAATTTTTTCTCTTAAAAATATATTAGATAAAACAGCCAGGGTTTTCCACTTCACTGCAAAAAATAAAAACCTTACATTTCTTTACGAACCGGACATATCTCCGGAAACCTGTAATGTCATGGGAGATGAAAAAATCCTCAAGCATATAACTAACAACCTCCTCGGTAATGCGGTTAAATATACAGACATCGGGCATGTTCTTTTTGCAGCAGTAACTGAAGAGCTTCCGGACAACCGTATTAAACTGATTATTACGGTAGAGGATACCGGAATAGGAATCCCTGAACCGGAGACCGATAAAATTTTTAATTATTTTTACCAGGTGAAAGAGCCGGCTACCGAGGGAAAACATGGAACAGGGCTCGGGCTTACAATCGTAAAAGATCTTATAGATCTGTCAGGAGGGGAAATAACAGTAGAATCCTCTCAGAATAAAGGTTCAGTTTTCAAGACTGTTCTCTATTATGATAAAATGGAGAAGCAGCTTCCCCCGGAAATTGATGAAAGCCCGGATTCTGAATTTGATACGCAGATTACACCTGTTAAGAGCAGGAATCTTTCAGTACTTATTGCTGAAGATGACAATGTCAGCGCACTCTATCTTAAAAGCATCCTCAATAAACTTTCATGCGATGTTGTTCATGTAAAAAACGGCATGGAGGCACTGTCAGCCAGGATGGATATCGACTTTGATCTTTTCATAATCGACGGCCAGATGCCTGTAATGGACGGGATAGAGACCATAAAACAGATAAGAGCCTATGAATCTGAACACTCCCTGAATAAAGGAACGATCATTGCCCTGACCGCCTATGCCATGCCAGAGGAAAAACAGAGTTTTATTGAGGCAGGAGCTGACGGGTATCTCAGTAAACCTATAAACCGGGATTTATTGATTTCAATTATAGAAAAATCCGGGGCCGCAATAAAAACATAAACTGCTGATTATAAAATTACACCACGAATTTTGTAATACTCCCGCATGCTTCAGGTACAATCTCAAGGCGTGCGTCAATTCTCTCTCTCAATTCATTAACGTGTGAAATTATTCCCACAAGCCTTCCGCTGCTCTGAAGGTCAACAAGAGTGTTAACAGCTAAATCAAGGGTCTCACTGTCAAGCGAACCGAAACCCTCATCGATGAATACCGTATCAAGGTATATACCCCCGGAATACTGCTGCACCAGGTCCGCGAGACCCAGGGCAAGTGATAATGAAGCAAGGAACGCCTCCCCCCCCGAAAGTGTGACGACCGGCCTGCTGTATCCGGTGTATTCGTCAAAAATCTCAAGGTCCAGACCGCCGGCCATCCTGCGGTCCTCGACTTTGCCCGGGCTTATAAGCCTGTACCTTCCCCTGCTCATCCTTTCAAGCCGGTTTGAAGCTATCATAAGAACATCCTCAAAAAGGGACTGAAGCACGTAACGCTGAAAGGTAAGCCTGAACCTGTTCCTCCCTCCCGCTGTCTCCCACAGGGTCTGAATTATGCCGTAATTCTTCTCCTCTGACTCAAGCAGAAGGTCCAGTTCCTCTATTTTCTTCAGGGCCTTTGATATCCTCTCAACAGCGGATTCACCTCCCTTTATCCTTCCTATAACATCTTCAGTCTCCTCTTTAAGTTCTGATATCCTGACTGACATCGATTCCAGGTCAGGCCTCTCCAGATTTTCAATACCTTCTGAAGCCCTCTTTGCACGATCTGAGGCGGAAATCAGCCTCTCTTTAAATTTTTTCAGTGTCTCTTCAATATCCTTCACTGTTCCGGAATTTTTCAGTGCTTCATTAAATTCATCTTCAGAAAGAAATTTCTCATCCGAAAGTCTCTGCTGAAACTGAAGGTTTTTTGAAGAGAGCCTCTTCCCAGCCTCAATAAAATCTTTTTCAGATTTATCCAGAAGTGTTTTTACAGCTGTATACTTTTGATTTGCGGTGTGGAAATTTTTATCGATGCCGTTAATTTCCGCTTTAAGCTCCGTGGCCCTCTTCTCAAGCTTACCCGTTTTCTCTTTAAGAGATTTCATATCAGGTATACCTTCAGGAAGTCCTTTCCTCAGCTGACTGATCCTCCCCTCCAGGGATGTGAGTTCAATCTCCGCTTTTTTCAGGATGAGAGAGTTCTCCTCTATCTGCGAGTTCACCTGTTCAGATCTTTTTTCATTCTCCGCCAGCTTTCCCTTTAAAGAATCCAAGGAACCTGCAGTGATCTCCATTGACTTAAGGTTTTCCCTTTCCGCTTCATATAAAACCCTGAGTTCATCCCTGCTCATTCGACCGAACTCCTCCGGGATATCATCCCCTGAATTTTTCTGTTTCTGCAGAAATTCAAGAGACGCCTTTTTCCGGATTACCTCATTTTCAATCTTTTTCAGCTCTTCGGAAATCTCCTTTTCGGCCATGCGCAACGACTCAATTTCATCTATCGAAGGGACATCCTCACCCGCCCTTGCAGGAGAGGGATGGTGAATTGAACCGCAGACAGGACAGGGTTCCCCCTCTGAAAGAGTTCCGGATATGACAGCGGCCTGTCCCCTTATCCAGAGTCCCTCCTTATTTTTCCTTGCGGATTCGTTCTCCCGGAGTTTTTTCATGGCTGTCTCAGCGGCTTTCTCAAGTTTTGATATCTCTCTCTCCGTTTCAGTAAAGGAAACGGATAATTTTTCCTGCTCGGCAATTTTTTTCCCCACGGCAACTATCTTCTCCATCAGGTTCTGCTGCACCTGAATTTTTGCTGCCGCGATCTCCGCCCCGCTGATTTTCCCCTGAAGATTTGCAAGCAGGGCATGCAGCTTTTCTCTCTCTTCAGTGAGGGAGGAGAGCAGGTCTTCTGCAGACTTTTTATTCTTTTCATGAACCGCGATCCCGCTTTCAAGCCTGTCAAGTTCAGTATAACTTCCGCTTACAGACTCAAGGCTGTAGAGCTCCTGTTCAAGCCTTTTCAGCTCCGCCTCCTTTTCCGGAAGGGTGCGGAATGCCTCCTCAGCGGATTTCTTCTCTTCCCCTGCGGCCCCCTCCTTATCACGCAGAGAGTTAACGGTCTTCTGCTGCTCCCCGCAAACGGTCCTTTCATCATTCAGGGATTTATAGAAATCCTTTAACCCCGCAGCCCTGCGGCAGGTATCAAGAACCTCTTCCAGCCTTTCCATTTCAGGTTTTTCAGATTCAGCAATGCTGAGAGATTCCATGGCGCTCTCCATTTCAACAAAGCGCGACTCAACAACCGACGCCTTCTTAAATTCAGCATCCAGGGTTTTTTCATCAGCTCTAAGTTTTTTCAGAAGCACGTTAAGTTCTTTTATTTCATCTCCAGCCCCGGACAGAGCCTCTTTCATCTCCTCCTCTTTTTCAACCCCCTCGCCGGCCAGAACAGTGTTCCTCTCAAGCCTCAACTGATCGAGCCTCCCCTTTACAGATGCTGCCCGATCTTTAATCATATTCTGGATCAGAGTGAACCTCCCTGTTCCGAAAAGCACCTTCAGTATCTCCTCGCGCCCCTCCGCCTTTGCTGAAAGAAGTTCCCTGAACTTACCCTGGGGCAGCACAATAACCTGCCTGAACTGTTCACCGTTGAATCCCAGCAAAGACTCAATCTTTTTTGTGACCTTTGTCGCTCCGGAGGCGAGTACGGCCTCCTCCCCTCCTATACTCCAGAGGGTTGCATCAGGATCAATACTCCTTGTCCCTGTTCCCCTCTTTTTATTCAGCACCTGGCCGGGCCTTCGCCTGATCCTGTATAGCCTGTCACCTATAAAAAAATCAAACTGTACATAAGACTCGGTGTCGCCGTCTGCCCAGTGGCTCCTCATCTGCTCAAGGCTCCTCTCGTCCCCGCTTGTGCTGCCGTAAA
>ERZ795057.63-NODE-63-length-105268-cov-9.640206_pt1 | contig 105268 bp, 78 predicted proteins | sample MGYA00375141_ERZ795057 | MGnify/ENA primary metagenome ERZ795057 (study PRJEB30186, sample SAMN05720163) | activated sludge metagenome | isolation source: Anaerobic digester | place: Hong Kong | collected 2015-01-26 ...
CTGAAGGTGGTTATCTTTCTGTACTGAATGGTTATCTTCTTGATGCATCTGTTTCAGGTACAGACCTGCATTTTAAGTCCTTAGGTGCATATTGTCAGAACACCGTTTTTCTGTCGGATGTGACTTTGCACGGGGTATTTCAGGCGGGTATTGGTGTTGCTTTTTCAGGGAGCATTGTGAATGAAGGAATGATAAAGAATAGGGGATTAAACTCTTATACAATTCAAGTGCAGGGTGATATCCACAACAACGGAATTATTATGAATAATATTTATTCATTTACCATCACTGTGTTTGGCGATTTATATAACAATGGTACCTGGGCTAATACCCTGACCACTCTGGATGGAACAGCAGATCAGAATATCGTGCTGATTAACGGGGCGCCAATTGCAGGGACAGTCAGGCTGGATGCCAATTTTTCTGGCTCGGGGCTGGCCTGGTGGGGGCCACAAGGCATTCTGACCGGTAATCCGGGATTTTCCGGCGCCAATACTCAGGTGCTTACTTTCCTCAACCCCATTTCTGATGCCCTCACGGGGCAGTATTATTGTATGAATGATGAAGCTGTTCAGTCGCGGAATATCTACATCAGTTCGCAGATAATCCCGGTTAAAACTTTACACCTTACATTAATGCTTGAAGGGCTTTTTAATAGTGCAAGCGGATTAATGAACCCTGTGCTTGATGCAAATGGAAATGCTATCTGGGATGTAACAATTTCGGACCAGATTACGGTTGATTTTCACGATGGTGACAACTACGAAGATGTTATTATGTCTGCACCGGAGGTTCTTTTGTTTGCAGATGGTAACGCTACCGTTACAATCCCTGCCGCGTACGACGGGAATTACTATCTGGCGGTCAGGCATCGCAATAGTATTGAAACTGTCAGCGCAAGTCCTGTTAGTTTCATCGAAAGTATCGTTTCATATAATTACACAAGTTCGGCCGGACAGGCTTACGGCGCAAATCAGAAAGACCTTAACGGCCATGGCTCAAAATGGGGGTTCTTCTCCGGTGATGTCACACAGGATGGCTATATCGAATTTGTTGATGTAATCTCTATTTATAACAAGAATGTAGAAAGCGACTCAGGCATCGCGCTGGAAGATATTGACGGGAACGGATATGTCGAATTCCCGGACTACATTATCGCATACAACAACAGCGTCAACAGCGCAGGGATTATTTCGCCCGCCGATTAGGAAAGAAGTCTGCAATAAGTTTGATAAGATAACCTGTTTCATTCAACCGGGCAGTTATTACGTCCCGGTGGCATTTACTGGCTGTTATTACTAACTTCTCCGGTGAAAACCGGGGCAAAACGCTAAATTGTGAATTTTCCGAGGTAAGTCTGCGGACTGATGGCTTTCAGCTCTTTTTTAACTTTATCGCTCACATGGAGTCCGTCGATAAATTCAATGATCAGTTCGTGGGTCACACGGGTATTGGTTCGGGTGAGTTCTTTCAGGGCTTCGTAAGGTTTTGGGTAGCCTTCGCGCCGGAGAATGGTCTGTATGGCTTCGGAAACTACAGCCCAATTGCATTCGAGATCAGCGGTTATTCTGTCTTCGTTGAGCAGCAGCTTACCCAGGCCTTTGGCAATAGATTTTACCGCAATAATGGTATGGGCAACCGGAACGCCGATGTTGCGGGTTACGGTGGAATCGGTGAGGTCGCGCTGCAACCTTGAAACCGGCAGTTTCGATGAGAGGTGCTCAAGAAGCGCGTTGGCGACACCAAGATTTCCTTCTGCATTTTCGAAGTCGATGGGGTTGACCTTGTGCGGCATGGCTGATGAACCGACTTCCCCGGCTTTGATCTTCTGCCTGAAGTAGTCCATGGATACATAGGCCCAGATGTCCCTGCAGAGGTCGGTCAGTATGACGTTGATGCGTTTCATGGAATCGAACAGGGCGGCCATATTGTCGTAATGCTCGATCTGGGTGGTTACTTTCTGGCGCTCCATGCCCAGGTGCTGGCGGGTAAAGTGTTCGGCAAACGATACCCAGTCGGTTTCGGGGTAGGCTGCATAATGGGCATTCAGCCCGCCGGTAGCGCCTCCGAATTTCACACTGAAAGGCACGGCTTTCAGAAGTTTGATCTGTTGTTTCAGCCTGTCAGTAAATACATACAGTTCTTTTCCGACCGTGGTGGGAGTGGCGGGCTGTCCGTGGGTGCGGGCAAGCATGGGTATATTCTTCCAGAGCTTCGCTTTTTGGGCCAGCTTTGTGGCAAGGTCTTCATAAGCAGGCAGAATTACCTCGTCAATGGCCAGTTTAAGCGCGTAAGGGCCGGCGGTATTGTTAATGTCCTGGGAGGTAAGGCCGAAATGCAGGAATTCCTTGTATTTGCCCAGTCCCAATTTATCAAATTTCTTTTTCAGGTAATACTCCACTGCTTTCACATCGTGGTTGGTAATCCTTTCGATTTCCTTGACTTCTGCGGCATCCTGAAAAGTGAAATCGCGGCAGAGCGCCCTGAGTTTTTCAAAATCGTTTTTGGTAACGCCGTCCAGTTGGGGAAGGGGCAGTTCGCAGAGGGCGATAAAGTATTCAACCTCAACAAATACGCGGTAGTTTATCAGCGCTGCCTCTGAAAAAAAGTAGGCAAGCACTTCAACCTGTTTCCTGTAACGCCCGTCAACGGGCGATATGGCATTTAAAGGTGTTAATTCCATGGCAATAACATATTATCCGGTTCAAATGTAAGCAAGCAATTTTAAAGTTAGCAACTTTTTTTGCTTTTTCATTGTTTTTTGGAAAGAATCTCAAATCCGGTCATTTTTTTTCCAGCATCCGGTTAATATGGCTGGCAAGCCTTTCCGGCTCCGACGTCCCTATCCTTACTTTTCGCTTACTGTTCCTGAACCTCAGTTCCACCGCACTGAATCCACTGACATTGTATACCACGGTATTCAGGGTATAATGAATGCCCCAGCCATGAAAAAAACTGTTCCTGACCGGTTCAGCGCTTTCAATGGCTGATAGTTTCCAGCTTTTCCGTATCAGGCCAATGCCAAATCGGATTTTTATGGTCTCACGATCCACCTTAACAGTGAGCTGATAAAATAAGAGCATTACAAATATCAGAACGGGTGAGAATGCTAACATGAAAACTCTGCCTGTGCCCTGCGGAATCAACCATACGGAAGGGAGGATAAATGCGGTCAGGGTAATAGCAAAAACTATGATGATTGTCCATCCGGTTTGTTTGGTTTCCATCTCTCTTTTTTATAGTTATCCTATTAATGATGATCTTCTTAAGTGAATGGGTTAAAAAATTACATACCCAGGTTTTCTCCGACGATGATTACCGTGGTCGGGGTATGCGCCGGCCGTTTCCGGATGATGGTATATGCCCTGCAGCCCCGTTCCTCTGAGAGACAGTTGTGGCATATGCCATCAGAAGTGCAGGGGGTGTTTCTTCCAAGCCTTTTCATATTCATGGGGCCGGCGGTACTCTTCAGCCGTTCAAATGCGGCCTGCTCGTCTCTGACAAGCTTATTGATACCGGCCACCACCATTACCTGCCCGGGTCCGAAGATCATGGCTGCCACGCGGTTTCCATAGCCGTCGACATTTATCAGTTCCCCGCGCAGGGTAAGTGCATTGGTGCTGCTCAGAAAGATATCTGCCGTGAGTTCCCGGCGCATTTCTTCCAGTCTTTCTGCTTCTGTGAGGCCCGGTTTGCCATGGTCAATCAGTGTTGCACCCATTGCAATCGCTTTTTCGCGTATGCCAAGCGCTCTTATTGTCATTGATCCGCCAAAGGCTACTTTCATCCCTGGCTTTATCCGGTTGCAGATATATTCTGATGCTTCAACTGCCGTTTTAAAGTAAATAGCTTCAAACTGGTTTCTTTTCAGGTTTCCGATCACTTTATCCGCAATGGTTGTATGGTGCCATTCCTGATATTCATTCATTTGTATATGGTTTAATAAGTGGCAAATATAGGATGTATGTTTAATAAAAAGTGAGATTCCTCTTTACTTTCCGCACCCGGCCTTATTTTTTGAAACAGTTTGTTTTCGCCTGAATCAGCGTAAGACATTAATGATACTGCAATTAAAGCTGTAGCAGAGGATTGGCTAAGCGTAGTATACGGATATAAATGACCGCCACCGGACAAATCTTCAATAAAAAAACCGGCTGAGCTGCCGGTTTTATGAATTTATCGTTAAATACTAACGTGTAATATTCCGGAATACCTCCCGGATAATATCGGCATATTTGTCGTTAAAACTGACCATACACCATATCTGCAGCAAAACAATCTCATCCCGTTTCAGGAACCTGATTGCCTTGTTCAGCTCTTTCTTAAAAAGATCCCTGTTAAAACTGACCTTTTGGAGGATGGTTTTTGAATATTCCAGCATGGTACAGCGGTTTTAGGTGTGACTTGATTTCTCAGTAGTTTCAGATCATATAACGCAGGAATTGCCTGGCTTGTTGCAGCGGCTGGAGCGGTTTAACAATTTTTTAGTATTTGAGGAAGTTTGCACATCCGGAGGGATGGCAGGCCGGGTTTCAGCTTGCTGTATTATATCAGAAAAGCGGTAATAAATGCTATGGCGATAATGATTATGATAGACGTCCAGTTGTGTAGTTTTTTCATGGCTGCCGGTGTTTGATTTGGTTACAGCCGCTAAATTACGGAGATGCGCGGGTGCGGCATCAGGGGAATCGGTGAAAGCGGAAAAATGGAGTGCGGGTCAGCAAAAAGAGAGGATGAACCGGTGAATCCGGTAATGGATTACCGGGTTGACCTCCTTCGCCTGATTTCGGTTTTCAGCAGCTTCAGCTCGCGGCTGGTTTGTCCGGCAATACTGGTATTTTCTTCGGCCCTGCGGAAAAGGTAAGGCATGACATTTTTCACCGGGCCGTAAGGTACATATTTTGCCACGTTAAAACCCCTGTTGGCCAGGTTGAAACTGATGTGGTCGCTCATCCCGTAAAGTTGAGCAAACCAGAAACGCTTGTCGTTCAACGGGAGTTCCCTTTTGTGGATTTCCTGTGCCATAAGCAGGTTGCTGGTTTCGTTGTGTGACCCGCAAAATACGCTGACGATATCGCTGTTGTCGAGTGAAATTCTGATGGCTTCGTCGAATGCGGCATCGGTAGCGGCTTTGTCAGGGTGTATGGGAGAGGGGTACCCTTTTGCCTTTGCCCTTTCGCGTTCCTTCTCCATATAAGCTCCCCTGACCAGTTTTACCCCGAGAAAATAGTTGCCTTCCCTGGCGTTTGCGATACTGTCCTTTAAAAACTGTATCCTGTCGTGACGGTACATCTGCAGGGTGTTGAAAACAATCGCCTTCTCCCGGTTATAACGACGCATCATTTCTTCAGTTGTATCGTCAACCAGATGCTGGTACCAGCTGTCTTCCGCATCTATCATCAGCGGAACGTCAAGTTTAAAGGCTTCGTTGCACAGCACGTTAATTCTTGAACGGAAGCGGTAATACTCATTTTCCATTTGTCCCTCAAGGGGGCGGCCGGGTTCTGAATGCTCGAACAAATCAGGGACAGCGAAAGCGGTTGGTTTAAAAACAGCGAACGGTATGGCTTCTTCTCCGGCCGCGTTTCTGATTGATTTAAGGGTTTCGAGCAGGGTTTCCTGTATGCTTTTGTCATCGTGGTTGCCTTCAACAGAATAGTCAAGAATTGAGCTTACCCCAAATTCTTTGTGACGGGCAACCGTTCCGGCACATTCTTCTATGGTTTCCCCTCCCACAAAATGACGGTATATGGTCGGTTTGATCAACCAGTTAAAAGGCAGCTTCAGTCTGAGTGCCGCGTTAGTCAACCATGTGGCGGATTTAACCAGCAGAGGGCTGGCCAGCGACCTGAACAGCCACAGCGCCCGCTTAAGGTCAGCGGAAGTCTTGCTTCTAAAAGCTGTTTCAGTGTTGTTGAAGTTCAGTTCCATATCAGATAGACGCCCCGAAGAATTGATTTTCAAAAATACTTAATTGGCCTGATAAAAAGTGCCGGAAACATTGAAAAAAATAAAAATTTAAATGGCCGGACGGTTTTTGATGAATCGAAACCTGTATTGATTTCAGCGAATTGCTCCCGATAATAGGTTAACCAAATGATAATGAGATACATATAAAGTCATTCGTCGCCGTTCAATCATGCCTGATACACAGTTGGCCTGCAGGGATAACACACATGAAATATCCCGAAAAAATTTTATCCCCGGGAATATATCAGTCATCCATAATTTTTCATGCCTGATAGTGAATTTTTCTGGTAATTTCAGCAAAGTTGCTGTATGTTTGCATTATGGCAAAGAAGATGCAGACATTTAAGATTGCAGGCAGTCCGGTATATGTCGGACAATCGGCCCTTGAAGAATTGCGTTACAACCTTACAACGCTTTTCGTAAACAAGGAATCAATATTTGTACTGGCCGATGATAATACGGACAAACTTTGCTATCCGTTGCTTGCCGGCATGGTTCCTCAGATTGAAAGGGCTTATAAGATAGTGATTCCGGCAGGAGAGGATCAGAAGACCCTTCAGACCTGCGAGCAGGTATGGAATCAGATGGCCGTTGCAGGCGCCAACAGGAAGTCGTTGCTGATCAATCTTGGCGGCGGCATGGTGAGTGATCTAGGTGGTTTTGCTGCATCTGTTTTTCACAGGGGAATGGAATATATAAATATTCCCACCACCCTGATGTCAATGATTGATGCTTCGCTGGGAGGGAAAACCGGGGTGGATCTTTATTCACTGAAAAACCAGATCGGGTTGTTTGCGCCTCCTGCAGCCGTTTATGTCTGGTCGGGCTTTCTGGGCACGCTGCCGCACCGTCAGTTATTATCCGGTTATGCCGAGATGATTAAACATGCCCTGATCGCTGATGCGGATTTCTGGAAAAGGCTGATCAGAATTCCCATGGCCGTGGTTTCAAGTTGGGATGATCACATTCTTGAAGCAATCAGGATCAAAGCTGAAATTGTAAACGCTGACCCCCTTGAACAGGGCTCGCGCCGGTTGCTTAACTTCGGACACACCCTCGGGCATGCCTTTGAAACCTGGTCATTGCGCAACGATAAATCCCCGCTTACCCATGGTGAAGCAATTGCCATGGGGATGATCTGTGAAGCATATATTTCATATCGTATTGCCGGATTAAGTCATTCTGACCGCGATGACCTGGTACGGCATATCCTGCTGAATTTCAATCATTATAAAATACCGACCACTGCCATCGATGAACTGGTTGAGATTACAAATTACGACAAGAAAAACCAGAAAGGGCGGACCATGCTTACCCTGCTTCGTAACATAGGGCATGCGGTGGAAGGTCAGCAATGCGAGCCGGCAATTATCAGGGAAAGTCTTTTCCGTTTTACCGATTTTGGGCGGCTGGCTGAATAATTTCATTTACCCGGATGTTACGGATCATTCCGCCGGAAGTTATCCGGCCACTATCGGTGAAACTCCCGCTGTCGAAAAGTATGGCCAACCGTTTAATGGTTATCCGCTTTCTTGCAGGTGGCGGTAGTGATGGTGAATTTCCGGATTGCGATGACACTCGGATTATGCACACCCTGATCAGGCAGCTGATTACACTTTCCGATAGCGATGAATTCAATGCAGGGGATGCCGGTACCGTTTTCCGGTTTATGGCTGCCGTTATGGCGGTAACTCCCGGAACCCGCCTGCTCACCGGCTCATCACGCATGCTGCAACGTCCGGCAGGGCCGCTGGTGGATGCGCTCGTTAAGCTTGGCGCCAGCATTGATTATACAGGCAACCATGGCTTCCCACCATTAAAAATCAGCGGAGGCAGGCTGAATGGCGGAAGCGTTACTATAGATTCAAGCGTCAGCAGTCAGTTTATATCAGCCCTGATGCTGATTGCTCCAGTAATGAAACATGGTCTTGAACTGAAGCTTCAGGGCGAAACGGTTTCTCTTCCTTATATTCATCTCACCGCCAGGCTGATGGAGGAAAACGGTATAAGGGTTGAAACAGAGCTGCCACGCATCCGGATTTATCCCGGTAAATACCGGCTTGGCACTGCAACAGTCGAAGCCGACTGGTCTGCAGCGGCATTCTGGTATACACTTGTCGCCCTGATGCCTGACAGTGCTGTTACACTCAGGGGCCTCAGGCAGGATTCGGCCCAGGGCGACCGGGCGGTGGCAGTTCTGTCGGAGAAGACGGGGGTGAATTCAATCTGGACAGGCAATGAACTCATCCTTCGGCATCTGCCGGGAGGATCTTCGGAAATCAGTATCGGCTTTACCCGGACTCCTGATCTGTTTCCTGCAATGGTAGCCGCCTGTGCCGGGAAAGGGTATGGAGCGGAATTTTACGGGCTTTCAACCCTGCGCATTAAAGAAAGCGACCGCATTGAAGCCATGATCGATGGCCTTTCACGTCTGGGATACCATGCCTATGCGCCAGCACACGACCGGATGGTGTTACTTCCCGGCAGGGAAAAAAAGGAGCCGGCGGTGATTTCTTCGTTTGCCGACCACCGGATTGCTATGGCATTTGCCATGTTGAGTGTAAAAGCCGGTCCCCTGATCATCGACTGTCCGGAAGTGGTTTCAAAATCCTATCCTGCATTCTGGGACCACCTGAAAGATGCAGGATTTGTCCTGGAGTCGTGCTGATTTATCTGTGATAGGGGAAAATTCCTTCTTTATTGAGAATCTGCCTGCTGATGGATATCCTTGCATCAGTATCTTCTGGTTTCTTAATGTCTATATTCAGTGCAAAAATCCAGATGTCACCGGGCGTTTCCACGAATCCTACATACCACCCTATTTGTTTTTGTATGCGGGCCGCCCATCCTGTTTTGGCATACAGTTTAAGGTTTCCGGATGTTTCAGCAAGCATGATCTCAACCACCGTTTGCTGATATTTTTTTTCAAATGGCAACTGACTGTTCCATAGTTTATTAAGAAATTCAATTTGTTCGCTGGCCGAGATAGCCACATCTCCTTCGAGCCAGAACCGGTCGATAAAAGGGCCGGTCTTCATGTTACCATATCTGCAGATTTGCAAAAGTGAATCCATCGCTTCCCTGCCAACACGTCGGGCTACTTCCTGATAAACCCATACTGCCGACAGCCTGAACGCTTCCCTGATGCTAAGGTCACGGTTCCATGCATTATAGCCATAGTCAGTGCCATTCCATTCGAAAACTTCATCCGCACTTTTGATGGCCCCGGTCTGAAATCCGAACAGGGTGTTGGGTATTTTAAAGGTGGATGCCGGCAGGTATCTTGTGTCAGCCCTTTCTTTGTTATTTGTGTAATGTTCGTCTCTGGAAGTGGAATACAAAACAAAGGTGCCGCTGACATGATGTCTTGCAAAAATGGTGTCCCATGAGGACGGGTCGGGCGTTTGATCATTTTGTGCCTTTGTTGAAACGCCGGCTAAAAGGTTGATAAACAGAATTGTAGTGTAAATATAGCCAGGGTTCATGCCTCTTTTTACTTATGCGGATATTTTAAAGCTCTGGAATCAGAAAATGTTACCTGTTTTTAGGTTACCGGTTGTTTCTTCCGCAAATATAGTGTAGGTTTGTTAAAATTTTCCATTGTCCGATGGTTGTAGATATATTTATACCCTGCTTTATTGATCAGTTTTACCCAGAAACAGGTTTCAGCATGGTTAAAGTGCTTGAAAAGGCCGGAGTTACAGTGCGTTATAATAAGAACCAGACCTGTTGTGGCCAGATTGCCTTCAACGGCGGATTCTGGGATCATGCAAAGGCCATGGGTGAGAAGTTTATCCGTGATTTTAAGGACTGCAGTCATGTTGTAGCCCCTTCGGCATCCTGTGTGGGTATGGTGCGGAATTATTACGACGAAATGTTCTACAATTCCGCCCTGCATAACGAATACCGGATCCTGAAGAAAAATATATATGAAATCACGGATTTTCTGGTCAATATTTTGAATGTTAAAGATACAGGAGCCACCTTTAATCATATCGTTACCTGGCATAGCAGTTGTGCTTCCCTCCGTGAATATGGCCTTAAGAATGAGCCGGAAATCCTGCTTAGTCATGTGCGCGGGCTTAAACTTGTTGAAATGGAGGAAAGGGAGACCTGTTGCGGGTTTGGCGGTATGTTTTCCGTGAAAAATGAGCCCGTTTCAACGGCTATGGCGGCTCATAAGGTAGAAATGGCACTTAAGACCGGCGCTGAATATATTGTATCCACCGACAGTTCTTGTCTCATGCACATGCAGGGATATATCAGCAAGCACAAAATTCCGCTTAAAACCATTCACATCGTGGATATTCTGGCTTCCGGCTGGGAATTATAGCTCACTGCCGCTAATCAGTGTTGCCCACGAACCGGCAATTTTTTTAATGTTTCCTTCAGGGTCCAGAACAATCAGCAGCGGAGCCTTGGGATACCCGGTAAACCGTTGAATCTTCGCATATTCCTTTTCGCCCGGCATGCATATATTTTCAGTTTCGTTGACAGGGATTATTTCAGTTCTTTCAGCAGTAAGGGTAAAGGCCTGATACTTCCCGTATGTGGATAGTTTCAAAGATTGTATGACATTGTGTCTCAGGTTTTCATCCCATATGCAACCGGGTACTGAAAGAATGACCAGACTACCTTCGTAACTCCCTGGCGGTTGTTGATTTATACACGCCTTTATCCGGTTGTATGCCGGAATTTTTTTTCCGGACAGCCTTGTTTGATGCGATTTTGCATATTCTGTGAATGCCCGGGAATGGCAATTGGCGTTAAAGCTTAGGCTGTCAAGTTCTTCAGCAAGCCGGATATGGCCCAGTCGGGTAAAGCCCCGGATCAGATAGTTTTTGATGAAACCGAACATTTTTTCTGAATTGCCTGAGGCTGCCAGCAGGTTATAAGCAGCGAGCCTGAAACCGTACGATATGCTGTCAGGTTCGGGCCACAGGGCTGTGACGACAGAAAGGTACGAGATGACTTCGGCTGACAAGGCATTGGAGTATAGAAGTGTGGTGTCGCTGTAATCAATGTATCCAAGAAACCGGCTGAAAACGTAACGGTCGCGGTGTTTCTGCGGCCAGGAGGGGTCAGGTTGAGGTTCGCGGTCGATTTGAATCAGTTTTGCAGCAAAAGAATCCTCCCGCCCGTTGATCAGCCCGAACGTAAAGTCATTTTCCTGCTTCATCAGGCTCATTATTTCCAGCTTTGTACTCATGTATTGACCGTTACCTTCAGGAATGGACAAAAGCTGCCTGTGTAATTGCCGGATCCGGTATCTGCTTTTTGACCTGAACTTTAAATATCTGTAATACAAATCGTTTTCGTCAGAAACTGAGAACCTGATGCTGTCGATCAGGTGGTCAAGGGTAGTCGAGAAACTGATATCCCCGTGATTAAAGATAAGATCGAGGAACCTATTGCCATTGAATATTAAGCGGTACTGGCCTGAAGGCAGAGATTCATCCAAAGTAAAGGTAAAACATCCTTCGGGAGTCGTTTTTGCAGAGTCGGTTTTAATTTCAAGATCTCCGTAGAAACGGTAAAGGTAAATTAGCGGATCCCCGGTTCCGCTGATACAACCATTGATTCTGGATTCACGGGCTAAAAGGGAGTAGCCTGCCAGTAGCAGGATCAGCGCGATCAGCAGTGAAAATAGATTCCCCCGCATTATTCAGGCCGGGTTGTAAAGCGCCATACGGGCCCGGCGGTGTAATTGCCGGCAACATCCTTAGCAAAAATCTGCCAGTAATAGGTTTTTTTGAGCTCAAAACCTGCATATGTGGTTTGGAAAACTTTTTGTCCGTCTTCCATGTTGAATTCCGTGATTCCGGTTGTTGCAGGTAACATTGCCTCAGTACTGCGGCCGGTCCAGAGGTCAAAGGTCAGGGAGTCATTTTCAGGATCACTGCACGTCCATTTGAAAATTACCTCCGGTTCCATCCACGATTGCCAGTTTGGAGGCGTGATATACGTCGGCATTGATGGCGGCAGGTTCGACAGATCGCTTACAACAACAATCATATGTCTTACGGAGTCTTTCATGCCTTTTGTGTCGCAAACCAGCATCAGCGGGAAATAAATCCCGGTATTTCCATATTGATGGGTGAATGTCTTTTCTGTTGTGAAATCAGTGTCATAAACCCCGTCATTGTCAAGGTCCCAGCATACTTGCAGCTCGCTGGCCGGGTCTTCTGCATCGGATACATCCGAAGCATCAAAGAAAAATTGTGTATCGTTGTCCCCCCTTGCCGGATTCACGGTATAGCGGGCTTCAGGGAGGTGATTGAAGGTGTTGTTTTCTTCTTTGATGCAATGGGTAAACATCAGCGGGAAGGCAAGTAATATAATGCAAAACAGTCGGTTACAATACAGGTTTTCGCGCATAATCGGTTTATGTTGACAGGATTATAACGTCAATGCAGACGCAAGCGTACACAAAAAAACACATTTTTTTTGAATTTCGCATTTCTATTTTCCTTCCCTTCCCCGGATGGCCGCATCAGATGGTCAGGATTGTGTCAAATTCCATTTTTTTTATGAACTCCTGATTCCGGGTTATATTATTATTAAATTTGCCTGTGTGCTGGCTTTCTCAGCAGTTTATTGTTTTCTTTCCTTTTTGTTAAATCGTTATAAGCAGTTTTTTTATAACGGAAACATTGATGTCATGAATTATCTTTCCTACAAGGGAAACAGGCCTGGGCTTTTATTAACGGTTGTTTTTGCAATATTTTTTTCAGGTTACGCCTGGTCTCAGGTTCCTACCATTCAGGATTGCCTTGGGGCCATCCCGGTTTGCACCGGTTTTTATGATCAGCCACTGGTGCCGCTCGGTTCAGGGAACTATCCTGATGAGATCAATCCGAATCAGAGTTGCCCCCGCAGTTGCATGGATGGAGAAACCAATACCATATGGTATGTGATTTCTGTTCAGACATCCGGAATGCTGCGTTTTGTAATAACTCCCGTAAACCCCAATGACGATTACGACTGGGCGGTTTATAACCTGAACGACATGGAGTGCAGTGATATATACAACAATGCAGCTTTCATGCAAGAGAGCTGTAATGCTGCAGGAGGTGCTGGTTATCATGGCTCAACAGGTATCAGCAGTCCCAATGGCGGTAATTCACATTGTAACGGCGGCGGGCCTACCAATAAATGGAATGCCGACCTGCCCGTTGAGGGAGGAGATACCTATGTGTTATGTATAAGTAACTGGACAGCTTCTTCGTCGGCTGGTTATACCCTTGATTTTGGAGCTTCAACCGCCGGAATCTATGATGATGTTGCGGCAACCATCGCGTTTATTGATAATGAAATAGGTTGTGCCGGAGCCACTTCATTGTATTTTGGCTTTACCGAAAACCTTCGTTGTCTTTCAGTGAATCCTTCCGACTTTCTGCTGGTAGGCCCTGACGGAACTGAACACACGGTTACAAGCGTAAACGGAGCAGGTTGTCAGGCCGGAGGCGAACAGGAAAAATTCTTTACCATTGAATTTTATCCACCCATGTATGAAAACGGAGAATATGAACTGCGTTTGATCGGAAATGTGGTAGACCTCTGTTCTAATAATTCACTGCCGCATGGAAAGACCTTTGATGTTGAACTTGATCCGCTTCCCACGGTGCTGGCAGGACCGGAGGATCAGATGGTCCCCATTGGCGGAACGGCTGTCTTTAATGTTGAAACGCTTGGAGATACAAGTTTCAGATGGCAGTTCCGGCCAGATCCCACCGCTTTCTGGCAATATCTTACCGAATCTGCTCCTTATTCCGGAACAAATACAAATACGCTGACAATCAATCCGGCTACGTTTGAACTCGGACAATATCAGTTCAGATGCGTGGTTAGCGGCGACTGCCCGCCACTCACCATGTCGCCTGCGGCAACCTTATTTGTGGGTGATGCACTTGCTGCTTCAGCTTCTGCCAGTCCCGATGAAATCTGTTACGGCGGTTCCTCACAACTCGAAGTGAATGCATTTGGCGGCAATGTGCAGCAGCCTTACACTTATGGGTGGAGTGCGCCGGGCGGGTGGTCCTCGAACCTTCAGAATCCGGTTGTAGAACCTGATCAAACAACAACATATACTGTTGTAGTAGATGATGGTTACAATCCTGTTACATCACAGGTGACCGTGGTGGTTAATCCTTTGCCTGTTGCCGAAGCGGGAGATGATGTCCAGATCAACCACGGAACCTTTACTCAATTACAGGGAAGTGCCGGAGTCGGAATGCCACCTTTCAGTTATCAGTGGCAGCCTGCAGATTCGTTGTGGAATCCTGCCATACAGAGTCCTGTGACCAGAAAGCTTAACAACTCAACATTATTCAGTCTTGTTGTAACAGATGCAAATGGCTGCGTAAGCGAAGAAGATCACATGATGGTCACCGTCGTGGGCGGGCCGCTGGCGGTGATGCCTCAGGCTGTTCCTCCTGTCATCTGCCTGGGAGATACAGTGCAGCTGATCGCACTTCCCAGTGGCGGCAATTATCCGCATTATTTTTACAGTTGGAAAGTTGGCGATACGGAAATCTCCACCGATGAAACCGTTCTGCTGAACCCTTCCGAAACCACAACCTATACGTTGGTACTGAATGATTTGTTTAATACCATTGAAACTCAGATTACGGTCAGTGTGAATCAACTGCCGGAAGTAAACCTGATCAAGCCGGAGTATTTTGTTCAGGCAGGAGCAATTCAGGTTTGCGTATACGATACCCTGATCCTGGATGCTGAAAATGCCGGTGCGCAGTACCTTTGGAGTAACGGGTCCACCGGGAGAACTCTTGAAACAATGACCTCCGGAATTAGTTTTGACTTTCAGGAACATTCAGTAAGGGTGACCGATCCCGTAACAGGGTGCATCAGCAGCGATACTGCCGGAATTGCTTTTACATTTACTGCCTGCTCTTATGGTATGGATGAGCTCAGCCCGGAAGATTTTATCAATGTGTATCCCAACCCTGCCCGCAGAGATGTTACGGTATCGCTCGACGGCCCGGCCGACTTTTTTGACATCACCCTGACCGATCTCAGTGGCCGTGTAATTATGCGCAGCGGAATCAGTAAAACCATGCCGGGTGTCAGTCAGACTATGTTTGACTTGTCGGATAACAGCCCCGGAACCTATCTCCTCAGGATTACATCAAAAAGAGGCACTGTTGTCACGAAACTGGTTATTCACTAACTTTGTCCGTTATGAGAACCCATGGCCCTGAAATATTGAAGCTGATACCATTGTTCATATCGGTTATTTTTTTTGCGGGCCAGCCAGTCAGTGCTCAGGATGGTTATACTGCCAGGTTTGTGAACGCGGAGGATTTTTTATTGCACGACAATGGCAGGGTTAAAACTATTTTCTTTATTAATATTGACGATTTACCTGATATCGAACCCGTTACCAGCCAGGCTTCTCTGATGCCTGAAACCTTTACCCTGGCTGTTGATCAGCCATCTTCCGATTTCCATCGTTTTACTCTTTCTTACATTCACCCGACTGATGCCGCTTACGTAAAGAAAATCCTGTTGTTCATCGGGATCCGGCAGATTATTATCAATGGCAAAGAGCATAATCTTGAGGACTTTAAGCCTGAAGATTAATCTTCTATAACTTAAAAGGGTGTTTAATGCATAATAACCGGAGTTTTTTTCTTTTGGTGGCGCTGGTTTTTTGTTTTGATTTTCAGGTAAAATCACAAATTAATGCAGGGCCGGATGTTACCATTTGTCAGGGTGAAACGGTAACATTGTTTGCTGAGGCAGAAGGTGGCTATGGTACCGATAGCTATACCTTTGAAGTCTATCCTTATCAACCTGAGACTTATTCGGGCGGGACACCGGTGACCTTTGGCGGAAACCAGGACGACCAGATTGCCGGTCCCTTTAATATAGGGTTTCAGTTCTGCTTCTTCAACCAGTATTACTCGCAATTCTACATTGGTTCCAACGGTTGGGTCGGATTTTCCTACAATTCATCCTGGACAACCTACACCTCTGCACCCATTCCCAGCACAAGCAGTACAGTGCCTAAAAACTGCATTATGGCGCCCTGGCAGGACTGGCATCCGGGCATAACATCTGCCTACGGGCCACCTTATGTTTATTATAAGACCATCGGTACAGCCCCGAACCGAAAACTGGTCGTTTACTGGTACGAATGCCCGATGTTCAGTTGTACCACAACCCGGGGGACTTTCCAGATTGTCCTTAACGAACAGAGCAGCATTGTCGAGAATCATCTTACCAGTAAACCGAATTGCCTCACCTGGGCGGGGGGAACCGCTACCCAGGGTGTCCACAACAGCAACGGTACCACCGCCTTTACGGCGACAGGACGGAATTCCACCCAATGGGTGGTTACGAACGAAAGCACCCGTTTTGTCCCAAGCGGGATCAAATGGTATACCGGCGGTTACCCGGGAGGTACCATTGTTGGATACGGGCCGGAGTTGGTTGTAATGCCCTCATCGACAACGGTATATACTGCTGTGATAAATCTTTGCGGAGGACAGGTTTTTTCCGATAATGTTACAGTCACTGTTATTCCCCAGGATAACGCGGGTTTTGGTTACGGATCCTCAACGCTGTGCCAGAGTGGGTTCTCAGGCAATCCTGTTACACCTTATCCCGGAGGTATTTATTTTGCCACTCCTCCCGGATTGTCGATCAATGCTTCAACCGGAAATATAAATCTGGGTGCAAGCAATCCGGGTACCTATACCATTACTCACATCACGCAAGGTTCCTGCCCTGACACGGCAAGTATTTTACTGACAGTGGTTACCTCGCCTTCAGCCACATTTGGATATCCGCAGCCGGGTTATTGTGTCACAGCGATCAATCCGCTTCCGGTTTTTGCGCCGGGTTCTTCAGCCGGCACTTTTTCAGCAACACCACCAGGATTGGTATTTGCGAGCATCTACACCGGTGAGATCAACCTGGCGGCTTCCGCACAAGGAACTTACCAGGTAACCAATACCATTCCTCCCTCTGCTGCCTGCCCGCAGGTGGTATTTTCAACCATGGTGCAGATTTATTCAGTTCCTCCGGCCGGCGCCCCGATCCAGGGGCCAACAGCCCTCTGCGAGAATCCGCCCAATACGGTCTTCAGTACACCCCCCCTTGCCAATACAACGAGTTACCTTTGGGAAATGTCCCCTCCATCGGCCGGAACCATACAGGGCAGCGGAACATCTGCAATGGTCAACTGGGTAGATAATTTTATAGGGACAGCTTATATTCAGGTAAGAGGCGTTAATGATTGCGGAACCGGCCCGGGTTCGCCTCCGTTGCAGGTAAAAATAAACCCCTTGCCCAAGGAGACCGGAACACCGGCCGGCCCTGCGGCTTTGTGCCAGGGTGCCGGGCTTACAACCTATTTTACTTCAGGTTCCGCTTTTGCCGACCATTACGAATGGACGCTCTTACCTTCATCAGCCGGAATTGTTGTTGGCAATGCACAACAGATTACGCTGTCGTGGTCTGCTTCATTTTCAGGCACAGCTCAGCTGGCCGTCAGGGGTGTGAACGAATGTGGTTCATCAGTATGGTCCGACCCGCTTTTAATTGTAGTAAGCCCATTGCCATTGCAGGCAGAGCAGCCTTCAGGACCCGGGTTTTTTTGCCAGGGAGGAGCCTCGGGCAATTATACTACCCAGGGTGTGCTGAATGCTTCAGGCTACAACTGGACTATAGATCCTGCGGGCGCCGGCGTGGTTGCAGGGAGCGGTAATTCGGTTTTGGTGAACTGGGACCCGGCATTCACCGGCATCGCCGGTCTCAGGGTGGCCGTTATCAACAACTGTGGCGCAGGCCCTTTTTCACCCCCGCTGCAGGTCGAAATTGCCCCCGGGCCCCAGGTGAGCGCAGGAAATGATACTACCGTGATGTTCGGTGCGTCTGTTATACTCAAGGGGAGTGTACAGGGAGGCGCCAATCCGGTGCTCTGCCATTGGGAGCCCGCTTCACTGCTGCTTAACCCGGATGTTATGCGTCCTGAAACTCTGCCGCTCGAAACAACAGTGCTTTTCAGTATTACATCCACCGACGCGGTAAATGGTTGCGCTGCCAGTGATGAGGTTTTGATTGAAGTGGCAGGCAGCCCTCTGGCAGTATCTGCCACCGCTGATCCGCCTTCATTTTGTGCCGGTGAAGGAACCACCCTCCAGGCACAGGCCCTGGGCGGGTCAGGCACAGGATATCAATACAGTTGGTTAAATAACGGGGTGCTGTTCAGCAACCTTCAGCAGCCTTATGTGATTCCTGATGCAAGTACCGTTTATGAAGTCCGGGTCTTTGACGGGACTTCAACTGTTTCTGCCCTGGTTAGTGTGGAAGTCTGGCCTCTGCCGCATGCAGCCGCCGGAGAAGATGTTTTTCTTCAGACCGGCAGCAGTGTTCAGCTACAGGGCAGCGCATCTCCTCCGGGAATCTATAACTTCTTCTGGAGCCCGGCCGATTCGCTGATCAATGCTTTTGTGTCTGATCCTGTCACAGTTCCTCTTTATACAAGCAATCTTTTTACACTTCTGGTCGCTGACACCCGCGGTTGTGTAAGCCTGCCCGACCAGGTAAGCGTGATCGTGCAGGGAGGTTTGCTTAATGCATCCCCTGTTGCTAATCCTGACACCATTTGTCTTGGCTCTGAAACTATGCTGCTGGCCCTGCCATTCGGCGGCATTCAAAGTGGATATTATTTCCGCTGGTACGATGGAAATACACTTATCTCCGAACTTCCGGAAGTAAATGTTTCACCGCTTGTTTCCACTGTTTACCGTCTCGAAGTCGGTGATGGAATGTCAGTAATTGAAAGAAATGTTCCTGTTACTGTTCTGAGCCTCCCGGTTGTTAATCTGATAGCGCCGGGCGTGCCATATGAAGACAATACCATTCTGGCCTGCGTTTTTGATACCGTTACCATTGAGCTTCCTTTAAACGGGGTATCGTATCTCTGGTCTGATGGTTCTACCGGAAACTACATGCAACTCCGGACATCCGGTATTACATTCGATTTCAGGCAAATATGGGTGGTGGTCACCGACCTCGTTTCCGGGTGTTTTTCAAGGGCAGATGTAAACGTATTGTTTAACTTCATCAATTGCTCATACGGAATTGACGAACGGATGGTTCTCAAAGATTTTGTTGTATTTCCCAATCCTGCCCGTGATATGGTTTGCATCCGGCTGATGCCGGTCGCTTCCATCGATATGCACGTCAGGTTGTATGATATCCGGGGCAGTCTGCTTGCTGCGCAGGACTTCAACGGCGATGAAAATAATCCGGCCTGCATGAGCATCGGAAAATTTCCCGGAGGATTGTACCTGATCAAAATAGAGACTGACTCCGGTTGTTATGTTAAGAAATTGATTATAAACAGGTAGGTGTCAGGAAGAAGTATTGTAATTCCCCATAATCCGCATTGCGCTTTTTGCCTTTGCGTCGAACTAAATTGTTTTTTCAGGAAAGGATGAAAAGATTCACAAGGATCATCAAAATTCTATTGGGGGTTATTGCAGGTATTTTAATCCTGTTGCTGTTGCTGATCTCTCCGTTAGCAGAATACCTTATTGAAAAAAACAGCAGGGAATGGGCCGGCAGAAAGATCGAGATGGAAAGGCTCGGAATAAACCTGCTGAGTGGCGGGGTCAGCATAAAGCAACTGAAAATTTATGAAACAGATGATCATAATCTGTTTGTAACAGTTAATAAAATCCGGATTAATGCAGCGCTGTTTTCATTCATATCCGGCAGGAATATTATTGAGGAAGCATTGATACAGGATGCAATTATTCGTTTTAAGCAGCAAGGTGGTTCTTTTAATTTTGATGACCTGATACTGCGGTTTGATACTGCTGATACTGTACAGGAGTCTGTTGCCGGAGAACCGGTATCCTTCGAAATGCGTAACATTGGAATCATCAATGCTGAAATAGCGTATTCTGTTGATTCTCCCCGTGCGGAATATTTAGTTAAGTCATTGAATATAAGCTGCCCGCTCGTTTCTTCTTCTGTTCCGGATATTGATATTTCAGCAGCATGTAAATTTGGCTTGGGAGGGAGTCTGAATGCAGACCTGTCTTTTAATCAGGAGCGCTCGGTGTATGATCTGCATGCCGGAATAAAAGATTTTGACCTTGTCCACATAGATCCGTACCTGAAGGACTTCGTGCTGGTGAAATCCCTTGAGGGATTGCTTTCTGCCGACCTCAGGCTGGCCGGCAATACCCTCAACCCTGCTGATATTAATGCATCGGGGGCTATTTCCATCGGGAATTTTTCAGTGGCGGATACTACCGGAGAAGTGATTGCATCTGTCGGTAAATTGCGCATAGATGCTGATTCCGTCAGTGCTGAAGGTAATATTTATCACTTTGGGTTGATCAGTGTTGACAAGCCTTATGTAAAGTTTGCCATTTATGATGACGGAATAAATTTCGACCGTATGATAAAAATGGCTGGTGAATTGGATTCAGTGGATTCAACCGGAATGCCGGTAGAGGATTATGCGAATCTTTTCAGGCTTGTCGCTGATTACATACATTATTATACAAGTCAGTATAAAGTGAGCAACTACAAGGCTGATAAAGTGCAGATTACCAATGGAAGGGTTGTTTATACAGATTTTACCCTTGAAGACAAATTTCAGTATGAGCTGGATTCCCTTTCAATTTTATCGGAGAATCTGAATTCTTCAAACGAGCGAATAAATGTTTTCATAAGGTCGAAACTTAACCGGACCGGAAGTTTCAACGGGAACTTCAGTATCAACCCGGATGGATATTCGGAGATGGAGATGAGCTACAGTATCAAAGGAATAAGATTATCTGACATCAATCCTTATTCTGTATATTATGTAGCTACACCGTTTATTGATGGGGATCTTACTTTTGAAAATGAGATTTACATTAAAGACCACAAATTAACAAGTGAGAACAGGTTATTTATAGAGAAAATAGTAGCCGGGAAAAAGGTTCAGAATAATACAGCTTTGAATATTCCCTTACGCCTGGCCATTGCTGTTCTTAGGGATCTTAACGGGAATATCAGGCTCTCTGTTCCTGTGGAGGGCGATCTGGATGATCCGGATTACCGCTGGGGAAAGGCTTTGCTGCAGGTTTTAAAAAACCTGGCAATCAAGTCTGCAGTTGCTCCTTATCGATTGGTGGCTGATATGTTTGGAGGGGAAGAAGATGATTATCGTGTATTGAGCATGGAATTTCTTCAGCAGCAGCCCGACCGGGATAATCTGCTTGCACTTGGCCGGATTGCTGAAATGATGATGAATAAGCCTGAACTGACCGTTCAGTTTACGGGGAATAACAGCCGGGAGGCAGAAACGGAATTCCTGGCCATCTACAAGGCGAAACAGAAATTCCTGGGTTTGGGAATAAGCGACAGCCTGTCGTCTGAAGATCAATTACGCATCAGGCAGGTTTCAAACCGTGATCCCGGTTTTTCGGCATGGCTTGCAGATCAGGCAGGTGTAAGTGCAGCCCTCACCTCTGTTCAGGAAAAAGCAGTTCAGCTGTCAGGAAGAGCCCTTCTTGAGTCAAAGATTACAGCAATTGAAGAGGAGAGGTCCCGGGCTGTTAAAAACTATCTGATATCTAAAGGAATATCTGCCGACAGGGTAAAAATGGCTGGTCCAACCCTGGGAAATACCGGGGATGTCAGTCAAGCGCCTTCATTCACAATCAGTTTTGCCATTTCAGGTGAGGAATCTGCATCGGATGAACCCGTTAGTGAAAATAATTGATCCGTCCGGTTTATTAGAGGCCGCCGCAGTGCAAATTTTATGCTGATCCATTGATGCGCATTGACTCTATGCCTTCTCCGGCGAAAAAAAAATCGAATTGCGCAAGGTGGCGGGCACTTTCAGGGGAAGGCCATAAAGTAGTACTGCAGGTTTCTCCTTAATAATTGGATTTATGCCGGCAATGATCCGCGCAGATTTGAAAAAATATTAATAAATTCATTGTAATGTTCGTCACTTATTAATAAATTTATAATTTTGGGACTGCATTGGTCGCCAATATTTTTGGGAGGGATTTTGTTCCGGGGATTCATTTATCAGACTTTAAGGCTGAAGCATCAGGTGCACACCTGCATGCACACATTTACTTCGGCTGATAGTTGATTGGATAATTTTCCGGTGGTTACAGGTGATCCTGATTGTTTGGCTTTCATTGAGTAAGTATTGATTGAAAAAGTAATAAAAAGCATGAAAACAATTGCCAAACTGAGCCTTGCACTTACGAAAACAAATTTAATTTTTGCCCTGTTCTTTATTTTTCAGCATGGTGCGAATGCTCAGCAGGTTATCAGCCGGGGTGCTGAAGATCAGCATATCCGGGTTGAATTGATGAATTATTCTTATTTTGAACGAATGGTAATGGTGAGTGAATTTAACTCACTTACCGATGCCAAGGTAGTGATTTCAGAAGAGACCGGAATCATTTATATTTATCCGGTTGCCAGTAGTTTCGACCGGATTGAGACAGCAGTTTCAGGCATTATGAGCAAGGCCTGTTCGCTGGATGAGGAACTTGACAAGGATGCACAGACCGCCATGATGCTTCAGCTCGGATCGCAGCATGGCAAGTGGCTTGAATATTATGCCCTTACGGGACAGCGTGATACTGAAAATGATTCCTGCCATAAATCAATGCCTTTCTGTACCGGGACAATCTACACCTTTCCGGCAGGAACAAATACGCAGGCTCAGTCAGGACCCGCGTACAATTGTCTGAGTACACAGCCCAATCCGGTATGGTATCATCTCAAAATTGAAGATCCTGGTCCCATTGGGATTTTTATGTACAGCACGCCATCCCGCGATATCGATTTTTGTCTTTGGGGACCCTTTGCAGATCCCTACAATCCGTGCCCGATGACAAATTCTACAGGTGGTCTGACGAACAACAAAGTGGAGGATTGCAGTTATTCACCGAATCCAACCGAAACTGCGAATATTTCCAACGGGCAAAACGGGGAATATTACATTCTGGTTATTACCAATTACAGCAATCAGCCCTGCGACATTACATTTCAGCAACAAAGCGGTTCCGGCACCACGGACTGTACAATCCTGCCTCCTCCGGCAACCAGCAATTCACCGGTTTGTGTTGGCGGTACATTGCAGCTCAATGCATCCAATGTGCCCGGTGCTTCGTATCAATGGACTGGTCCTGCCGGGTTTACCAGCAACCAGCAGAATCCCGTCATCAATGGAATAACCCACAATAATGCCGGTGTTTATTCACTAACGATTACCTATAACGGCAACACCAGTGATCCGACCAATACCGAGGTTTTTGTTTATGATCCGCCAACAGCTTCGCTGACTGGTACAACAAGTATCTGTGAAGGTGATTCCGCCCTGCTGACAGTTACTGCAACCAGTGTAGGCCCGTTCAGGGTCACCATGTCTAATGGGTTCGGTGGAATCCCGTCGGTGATCAATTTCTGGCAGACCCCGCATTCTTTCTGGGTTTATCCTTCCCAAACCACAACCTATACGCTTACATCCGTGCAGAACAATGCCTGTGCAGGAACCGCATCAGGCGAAGCTGTAATAACTGTGCGACCTAAGCCTGTACCTGCGTTTACCACCTCAAATCCCTGTACCCGGCAGCAGACTCAGTTTACTGATCAAACCACGGTGCCTGTCGGCGGGATTTCTTCCTGGGCCTGGACTTTCGGTGACGGGAATACCTCTAACCTTCAGAATCCGCAGCATACTTATACCAATTCCGGGTTTTACAACGTCGGACTAACCGTTACCGGTAACAATGGCTGTGGACAATCCATCACACAGCCGGTTTCCATTTCACCCACACCCGATGCCAGCGCCGGGCCGGATAAGACAATTGCTTATGGAACCAATGTTCAGCTTGATGGCACCGCTTCCGGAGGGTCCGGGAGCCATACTTATCAGTGGGTCCCCGCTGATAAGGTAGACAACCCTTCAATACTGACGCCGACCACCGTGTTGCTCGCTGCTACAACTGACTTTACGCTCACCGCTACCGACAATGGAAACGGCTGCCAGAAATCTGACAATATGACGGTGAATATCACCGGAGGTCCTTTGGCAGGAATCTTACAGGCCAATCCAGCTGAAATATGTTTGGGTGGAAGTACCATGCTGAATTCTATGATTTCAGGCGGTTCAGGGAACTATACTTATACATGGACATCCAATCCCCCCGGCTTCAGCTCAACCCTGGAAGATGTAACTGTAAATCCTGAAGTTACGACAACATATTATCTTTCGGTTTATGATGGTTTCAACACCGTCCAGGTACAGGTTCAGGTAATTGTTAATCCCCTTCCTTTGCCAAATGCAGGTCCAAATCAGACAATTCCGCACGGCACAAGCACCATGCTTACCTCGCAGGTTACCGGGGGTACTTCTCCCTATACTTATCAATGGAGCCCGGCAAATCTTGTTGTAGCGCCCTCCATGTGGGTGACTCCGACACAGAATCTTTATGCCTCCCAAAACTTTACCATGCAGGTAACCGATAGTAAAGGCTGTGTTTCGACAGGGCAGACCGTTGTTACCATCGAAGGTGGGCCTCTTCAGGTGAACCCGGTTGCGGATGATCCGGTTATCTGCCGCAATGGCTCTACCCGGCTCAGGGCGATTCCGGGTGGTGGATCCAACATTTATGAATCCTATTCCTGGACATCCGATCCGCAGGGATTTACCTCCTCCGAAGCGGAGCCTATGGTAAATCCGACCATTACGACCACTTATACGGTGGTTGTTGATGACGGATATAACACCACCGAGGGAAGTGTAATCGTGACTGTAAACCAGCTTCCGCAGATCAATCTTGTTCCTGACGACCCCAGGGTGCTGGTGATCAGCCCGGTTGAAATCGGGGCTTGCGTTTATGATACCATCACCCTCGATGCCGGCAATCCTGGATCCTCTTATTTATGGAGCAATGGCGCTGTTGATCAGACTATCGATATTAAAACATCAGGGATCAGCTTTGATGTGCAGGAATTCAACGTTACAGTTACCAATCCCCAGACAGGATGCGTAAATACCGCAGGATTAACCGCTTATTTCACATTCCAGAATTGCAGTTATGGCATCGACGAAAGAGAGTCTGACAACAGGTTGCTGGTATATCCGAATCCTTCTGATGAGGGCATGTTTAACTACATGATTAAAGGATTGAAAGGCATTTCATTGCTTGAGGTATATACTGCTCAGGGAAAGAAAGTATATACGGAGGAAATTACGCTTTTACCGGGAAGGGACTTTAGTTCTTCTCTGATGCTTGTACGGGGTGCTCCCGGAATTTATTACCTGAAGCTGACCAACAATGAGGCTGTAATTCTGAAGAAACTGATCATTCAATAATAATAACTTACTGCTTCCGGGTGAGGTGTGATTCAAAAGAACTGCATATTCTGCTGAAACTTGCCGGAACAAAATGAAGAATTCCTTAATGAAAAGAAATCTGCCCATTACTCTGCTGATGCTCTTTGTCGGTTTACCGATAATGATTTTGGCCCAAAGCCGTGCTGTTAACAGGTGTTCATACATCCCACCCCGGCAGGCCGATAATTGGTTTTTCTTTCAGAATGCAGGATTGCGTTTTACCGATGCCGGTGTATCGCTGAATAATCCTGCAAACAACAACCTGCCTGTTGGAAAAGGAACCGCTGTTTATTCCGATGAGGAAGGCAACCTTTTACTGTATTCTGATGGTATCAGGGTCTGGAACGGCAACCATGAACTGATAAATTTCGGCCCTAACCTGGCCGGGGACCTTGGTTCAACACAATCCTCGCTGATTGTGCAGAATCCCGGAACCCCTCAGATGCTCTATGTTTTCACCACCGACATTCAATATCCTGCTGCTTTCGGAACAACCAAAGGGTTTAATTATTCAAGGGTAGACCTTACGCTGGGTAACGGAATAGGGGCGGTGACTGCCGACCGGGATATTAACCTGCTGCCAAAATCGGCCGAAATGATTTCAGGCGTTAAAAAGGCAGATGGAAAGGGTTATTGGGTTGTTACCCATGGACTTGGCAACAATAGTTTTTTTGCATATGAGGTCACGGCTGAAGGGGTAAATACAACTCCGGTAGTAAGCAATGCCGGCTCAGTATTGAGCGATAACTATAACGCAAGGCATAGTGTAGGTGCCATGAAAATCAGTCCTAAAGGCGATAAACTGGCGTATGCTTCCTTTGGCAAGGGAATCGTTGAAGTGTTTTCATTTAATAATTCAACCGGAGCGGTCAATAATGGTCTGACCATCGTACCTACTGATACCACCTCCACCAAGCGGCCCTACTATGTTGAGTTTTCTCCCGATGGTAACAAACTTTATGTCACTGTGGTCAATCTGAGTACAGGAAGGGAAAATCACCTTTATCAGTATGATCTTTTAAACGGGAATCTGGAGACGGAAGTCAATTTAGCTCCCCTCGAAACGGACCCTTCGGCCATGCAGCTCGGCCGTGATGGGAAAATTTATGTAACCCGTTATCAGCAGGATGTGCTCGGGGTTATCGAGAACCCGAACCGTCCGGGTATCTATTGCAATTATAATGAATCGGGATTCTCACTGGGAGGTAAACGCGGACAGAATGGCTTACCCACATTTATCCAGAGTTTCTTTGATATTCCTCCATTCGATTATGATACCAAATGTGACGGGGATGAAACCCTGTTTACCATCCTGAATACTTCCAATATTGATCAGGCAACCTGGGATTTCGGCGATCCGGGCAATACCACACCCGGAACCGGGCTTAATCCGGTGCATGTATTCAGCGGCCCGGGCACCTATAATGTTACGCTTACTGAAAATTTCGGCGGACAATCATTTTCAACATCATCTCAGGTGGTAATCAACAATCTGCCTCCCAAAAGCTTTATTCCAGACAGCCTCTATATTTTCCCCGGTTCAACCATCCCGCTTGATGCCGGTGCAGATATGTATTCCTATCTATGGCAGGACGGGAGTGATGGCAGGTATTTCAATGTGACGGATCCGGGCATGTATGTGGCGGAATATATTGACATTAATTGTTGCCTTAATTCTGACAGTCTGAGGGTGATTGCATTGGATATTTCTTTGCCTACTGCATTTACCCCGAATGGTGACGGACTTAATGATTACTTCAAACCTCTGGGACCCAGTGACGGGATTTCTGATTATGCCCTTGTGATTCACAATCGCTGGGGAGAAAAGGTATGGGAGTCAAATAATTTTGCCGACCGCTGGGATGGCACTTATAACGGAGAATCAGCCCCTTCAGGCATTTATGCATGGTATATGACCTTTAATGTGATCGGAAACATTTCATCCATCGGTAAGGTTAAATATAAAGGCAGTGTTATGCTGATGCGCTGATGGTTCAGTAATCAGGATATCAGGCCGGCTTTGTCCGGCCTTTTTTTAACCGTAAGTTGCCTGCACCTGATTTGTGGCAGGCTTATTCAAATGTCAGCACCTGTATTGTTCAGGGGCGCAGGCTATGATACAGACCTGACTGATACCGGGAGCAGATGGAGCGAAAGGGCTGCGTGCAGTCGTTCAAACGGCTTGGTTTGGTAAGGGAGTTTTGTAATGTATTTAAAAAATGTTTATTTTTGTATATGAGAGGTGATAATTAACCCTGGAACTGATGAAACTGAAAAGAATTTTAATATTTCTTGCATTACTAGCCTCGTTTTCAATCGCCAACGCTCAGAAACAGGCCAATTACTGGTACTTCGGCCAATATGCCGGGCTTAGTTTTGCAATGGGCCCGCCAGTGCCCTTAAACAATGGTGCGCTGAATACCGGTGAAGGGTGTTCGTCAATATCCACTGCTTCAGGAGCCCTTGAATTTTATACCGATGGCCGTTTTGTGTACAATAAAAACCATGCGCAGATGCCCAATGGTTTTGGGTTGTGGGGACATTCGTCCAGTACCCAGTCAGGGATTATTGTTCCAAAGCCGGGCAGCACTACTGAATATTACATTTTTACGGTAGATGCTGCAGATAATGGCCTGGCCAACGGGCTTTCCTATACCAAGGTTGATATGTTGCTCAATGATGGACTGGGAGATGTGGTGACCACCGAAAAAAATATCTCGCTGGTCCCCCTGGCTTGCGAAAAGGTTACAGCAGTGGGGCATGCCGATGGACAGACATTCTGGGTGATCACAAAAAAGTGGGGGAATTCCGATTTTTATGCCTATCGTATAACCTGGGACGGGGTGAATACAACTCCCGTTATCAGCTCAACAGGCCCCCCGCTGGTTGGTAACATCGGTCAGGCTTCGAAAGGTTACCTGAAGGTATCGCCCGACGGAACAAAAATCGCTGCAGCAAATAATACTGCCTTTGATGTGGGAATTTATAATTTTGATAATTCCACGGGGGTCATTACCCATCTGGTTACTGATAATAGTTATACGAATCCGGGGGGTGGAGATCCGGGCGGTCCTTATGGCGTGGAATTTTCGCCAAACAGTTCAAGATTATACATAGGCGAATGGAAATCAAACAGAAAAATCCATCAGTATGATCTTTCTTCCGGAGATCCGGCCACCATTCTGAATTCACGTACAGTGGTGGCTTCCGTGGGGCAGAGCTCCGATCCCATCGGAGCCTTGCAATTGGGGCCGGATAACCGGCTTTATATAGCCAGGTATGGATCTCCCTATTTGTCGAGAATCAATCAGCCCAATGTTTTGGGCACTGCCTGCGAGTTCGTCGAAAATGCAGTTAACCTCGGAGGCCGGGAATGCCGGTATGGCCTTCCTCCATTTATACAGTCGTTTTTTTATCTGACCGTTGACTTTTACTGGGATGAACCGGCCTGCGACGGCAACCAGATTCATTTTTACGCCAGTGCTTCCGATACGCCTGATTCACTGAAATGGACATTCCCCGACGGTTCAAATTCCGTTGTGATGAATCCGACCTACACTTTTCCCGGTCCAGGCCTGTATGGAGTTGGGTTGGTTGTGTATCTTTATGGTCAGTCTAAAACCGTCAACCGGTTTATACGGATTCATCCTGCAACAACAGTCTCGCTTGGCAATGATACAACCATTTGTGCGAGTGAAGCATTTTACATTGACCCCGGAGTATATAATTCATACCTATGGCACGATGGCTCGGTTTCACAGACAATACTTGGTGACACTTCAGGTTGGTACAGATGCACGGTAGCCAATGAATGGGGATGTACTGCCACAGACTCTGTCTATCTTACGGTGAATCCGAATCCTGAAGTTAATGCCGGGCCGGATACCGGGATCCCTGAAGGAACCTCCTATACCATCCCGGCAGCTGTTGCCGGAGGGTCAGGTAATTACTCCTATCAATGGGAGCCGGCGGCATTGCTGTTGAATGCTAATGTATTGCAACCCACAACGGTTGTGATGAATACCACTACCACTTTTACTTTAACGGTAACTGATAATCAGACAGGCTGTGTCTCTCAGGACGAGGTGTTGATTACCGTGGAAGGAGGGGTGCTGAGTTGCAATGCCTATGCAAGTCCCCCTTCAATTTGCCTCGGTGATCAGACTCAGCTTACCGTGCTTGCCTACGGTGGTACCGGGCAATATACTTACGAATGGACGTCAAGCCCTCCCGGGTTCAGTTCAACGATTCCTGAACCCACGGTTGCACCCGTTCAGACAACAACATATACCGTGACAGTGAATGATGGTGAATCTTCGGTCAGCCGCACGGTTGTTGTGACCATACATCCTTTGCCGGTGGTTTCCGCCGGTGCCGATCAGATTATACCGCATGGCACCAGCGCCATGCTGATTTCATCCGTTACCGGTGGCACCGGACCTTATACTTATCAATGGAGCCCGGACAATATGGTCCTGGCCCCCACTATGCCCGTTACCCCTACCAATAACCTGTATGTAAGCCAGAGTTTTACCCTTGAAGTTACTGATCATAATGGTTGTGAATCGGCTTCCCAAACGATGGTGATTGTTGAAGGAGGACCGCTGCATGTAAACCCGACGCCGATGGATTCTGTGATATGCAGAGGAGATACTACCAGATTACAGGCACTTCCGGGCGGTGGTTCGGGGATTTATGAGTCATATTCCTGGACATCCGATCCCCCCGGATTTGTTTCAGATGAGCCTGATCCGCTTGTGGCACCGCTGGTCGAAACCACTTATTTCGTTGAAGTCTATGATGGATTCAACCCAACTTCGGGAAGCACCGCAATCAGGGTAAATCCTCTTCCTTCCATTAACCTTCCGCCGGTTGGTGACCCCAGGGTACAATTGATCAGCCCAAACGAAATCGGTGTCTGCGTTTATGATACCATTACCCTGAATGCCGGAAATCCCGGGTCATTGTATCTTTGGAGCAACGGATCTGTAACACAGACCATTGACATTAAGACTTCAGGAATCAGTTTTGATATTCAGGAGTATAATGTAATTGTAAACAATCCGGTTACCGGATGCACCAATCAGGCTGAGATTTCAGTTTATTTCACATTTCAGAATTGCAGTTACGGCATTGATGAGACAATTGCAGATAACCGTTTGCAGGTGTACCCGAATCCTTCGTCCGGCGGAGTATTTAACATTCAGATTGAAGGATTGAAAGGACACACGGATCTTGAAGTTTATTCGTTACAGGGTAAACGTATTTATGCTGAAGGAGTTACTCTGATTCAGGGGAATTCTTTTTCTTCCACCCTTTCCCTGGGCAACTGCAAGCCCGGCTTGTATTACCTGAGGCTGGCCAATGAAGATGCGGTGATTATGAGGAAACTGATCGTTCAGCAGATGTAAGTCCGGATCTTCCGGAAATATCCATGACCCGGTGTTTTATTACTGGCAGTCCGCATGCTGCCATACAGGCATCGGCAGTTTTAATAAACTGGTCATTACCATACTGAAAATGTCTGAGCCGGTTCACACCGGCTTTTTTTATCTTTGCACAAAGCTAAATCTATTGTGAGAATCAGCCGTGACGCCTTCAGGTATTTATCAAGTTTCGCAGGTGAACAGATCATTGAGCAATATGCGGGAGATGTTAATCCGGTGATTGAGGTAGCCCTGGTTAACGGCCGCTATCAACTGAACGCTGAAAGTGTCAACTATTCGTATGGACCGTTGCATGATGCATTCAGGAAATACTTCCGGCTTGATCCCCCGGAGCTGGATTCCGGAGATCAGGTGCTGATTCTTGGCTTCGGAGCCGGAAGTGTAGCCGTGATCCTCAGGGAAGAGCTGGGACTTCAGCAACATATTACGGGTGTTGAGCTGGATGGTGTTGTGCTGCAGGTTGGACGGGAGCATTTTAATATTGAACGGTTGCCTGCACTCAGTATTATTAAGGATGATGCCCTGACTTTTGTTGAAAGCTGCCCCCAAAACTACCAACTGATAATTGTTGATCTATACCTGGATCGCCTGGTGCCGCCGCAATTTGAAAAGGAGACATTTATCCGGAGTCTGCAGCGCTTATTAACGCCGGGAGGAAAGGTGGTTTTCAATAAATTTGCGGGTACACCAGCTTTGGAAGCGGAAGCGACGGCCCTGGAAAAACGTTTTGCGGAAGTTTTCAGCGGGACATGTACTTTCAGGATCAGGGTGAACAAGCGGGCCCCTAATCTGATGATTACCGGCGTTAAGTGATCGCGTCCGGGTTATTAAGATTCTGTTTTGCAATTCAGGAAGAGAGCAGGTGCGGGAATTTGGGATTAACTAATTTTAGTGATGATGACGGATCAGAATAATCAATTTGCAGAGATGATTGCACGGGAACTGAATCTTCAGCCCTGGCAGGTTTTCAATACTATAAAACTGATGGAAGGCGGGGCTACCATTCCGTTTATGGCCCGCTACCGCAAGGAGATGACCGGAAGCCTGGATGAAGTGCAGCTTGCTGCCATTCGCGACAGGCATCAGCAACTGCTCGACCTTGAAAAGCGCAGGGAGTATATTCTGGGGTCGGTTCAGGAACAGGAAAAGCTCACGCCTGAACTTGAAAAGCAGATCCGGGAAGCTACAACACTCACTGAGCTCGAGGATCTTTACCTTCCCTATAAGCCCAAACGCAAAACCCGTGCAACCATTGCCAGGGAAAAAGGGCTGGAGCCGCTTGCGCAGATAATTTTGGCGCAGAATCCGGTTGATCTTGAAGAGAAAGCGGAAGCGTTCATCGATCCGGAGAAAGCTGTCAATAATACTGAAGAAGCCCTGGCAGGAGCCAGGGATATCATCGCCGAGTGGGTGAATGAAAGCATGCCGGCAAGAGAGCATATACGGAATCTTTTTACCCGTGAAGCCATGATTTCTTCCAGGCCTGTTAAAGGCAGGGAGCTTGAAGGGATTCATTATCAAAACTATTACGATACTACTGAGCAAATTCTGCGCGCTCCTTCGCACCGTATTCTTGCTATGTTCAGGGGGGAGGAGGAGGGCTTTTTACGGCTTTCCGTAGAGCCGGCCGAAGAAAAAGCCATAGGTCGCCTCAACAGGATATTTCTGAAAGGCGATAACGAAGTGACCCACCAGGTCGAGATGGCAGTGAAAGACGCTTATAAAAGGTTGCTTCAGCCTTCGATGGAAACGGAAATGCGGCAGCTTGCCAAACAAAAGGCTGACGATGAAGCCATTAAGGTATTTGCCGGTAACCTGAGGCAACTGCTGCTGGCAGCCCCGCTGGGACAAAAGAATGTGCTGGCAGTTGATCCCGGGTTCAGAACCGGATGCAAACTGGTATGTCTCGACCGGCAGGGTCGTCTGTTGCACAACGAAACCATTTATCCGCATCCTCCGCAGAGTGATGTGCGCGATGCTGCCGCAAAGGTTAAAAATCTGGTGTCAGCTTACGGCATTGAGGCAATAGCTATCGGAAACGGCACTGCCGGAAGGGAAACGGAAAATTTTATCAGGAAAATTCCATTTGACAGGCCCCTGATTTCCATTATGGTGAATGAGAGTGGCGCATCCGTGTATTCAGCATCAGCAGTCGCCCGTGAAGAGTTTCCGGAATATGATGTCACTGTCAGAGGTGCGGTTTCCATTGGTCGTCGTCTGATGGACCCCCTGGCAGAGCTGGTAAAGATTGATCCTAAATCGATCGGAGTTGGTCAGTATCAGCATGATGTAAATCAGCAGTCGTTACAGCACAGCCTGGAGGACACCGTAATCAGTTGCGTGAATCAGGTTGGGGTGGAGCTGAACACCTCAAGCAAACAGTTATTGAGTTATGTTTCAGGGCTTGGGCCTTCGCTCGCAGGCAATATCGTTGAGTATCGCAATAAAAACGGAGCCTTCCGGTCAAGACAGGATTTAATGAAGGTGAAACGTTTTGGAGAAAAGGCCTTTGAACAGGCTGCCGGCTTTCTGCGGATTCGTGATGCCGAGAATCCCCTTGACCGGAGCGCTGTGCATCCCGAAAGCTATGGCATTGTTCAGCGGATGGCTGATAGCCTTGGCTGCTCTGTGGACGATCTGATCGAAAAAGAGGAATTAAGAAAGCAGATAAAGCCGGAAAGGTTTGTAACCCCAACGGCCGGACTCCCGACCATTACCGATATTCTTCAGGAACTCGCCAAGCCCGGCCGCGACCCGCGCGAGCAATTCGACCTGTTCGAGTTCGACAGCAGCATCAATACCATAGAAGATCTGAAGCCCGGAATGATCTTAAGCGGAATTATTACAAATATCACGGCTTTCGGCGCTTTTGTGGACATTGGCGTCCATCAGGATGGTCTGGTACACGTAAGCCAGATGGCCAACCGTTTTGTGCGCGATCCGAATGAAGTGGTGAAGTTGACCCAGAAAGTCCGTGTAAAGGTAATGGATGTGGATGTAGCCAGAAAGAGGATTTCTCTGTCGATGAAGGAAGCCGCAGGGTAGAGGGGAGGCTGAGGTTAAGGTTGTATATTTGAAGTAATTACACCTGACAGGTTTTCTTCTAACCTGTTAGGTGTAAAAGAGGCGCTTTAACCGGGAGTAAAGTACCGGCGTTATCTTAACAGGTTTTCTTCTAACCTGTTAGTTGTAAAAGAGATGCACCGTCAGTCAATAGACCGGGGGCCCGGGAGGTGATGGTAATTTAAACGCAGATTATACGAAAAAAGGCGGGATCCCGTTTGATTTGAGGTTTTTGTTTTTAATGTGAAATGATAAAGCGAATTACAGGGGTATTGTTGTTTATTGCCGCGCTGTTGGTGCAGACCGGTTATGGACAGCGGATTATGGGGGCGGCTATCGTCGGGTTGAACGCTACGCAGGTTGATGGTGACGAGGTATATGGCTATAAGAATTTCGGATTGAATGCCGGGCTGTCGGCTATTGTGCCATTCAATAACAAATGGTCGGTGAGTGTCGAAAATATCTACAGCGAAAAGGGTGCTCATCAGCGGGTTAAATATCTCGATTCTCTGGATGGCTCTTATGATCTGAAATTGAATTATTTAGAAGTTCCTGTGTTGCTTCATTTTACGGATAAAGATATTGTTACTTTCGGAGCAGGGATGTCGTGGGGCCGCCTGGTCAAGGTGTGGGAGCAACGCAACGGTTACGAGATGCCCGCCACCACCCTCGAAAGTGGCATCTACCGAAGCAGTGATTTAAATTTCCTGCTTGATGTCAGGTTCCGGGTGTTCGAACGCCTGCGGTTCAATGCCCGCTACGCTTATTCCATACGCCCCATTGCCACCCGCGAAATTATCGATTCCAAAACAGGGCGCCCCAATATCCGAGATCAATACAACGGACTGTTTTCCTTCAGACTGATCTATGTCTTCAACGAACGCCTGAGCCGTGAATCGAGACGGCAGGGCCCTCAGCCACAGTTTTAATTTAGATTCAGGCTGAGGTTGAGGTAAAGGTTAGGGTTGAGGTTTCGATAAGTTTTAATAACCGGGGTTGGGTGTTATAAGAGTTGAAGCCGGAGGTAAGAAGAAAGAAGTTAATTTTCTGCAGGAATTGAGTTTTGGGAACAATCCGGGTGATGGATGAATGAAAATGAAATGTAGAAATTTTTGATGATTTTAATTTTAGATAGTACTTATATACCTTAAAAACAATACATTAGAGCTTAAATACTGAAGATTGAATTTTTTAAATGATCTTCCCTGTTTGTACTTCAATCCGAAATCCGCATTCTGCAATCCGCAATCAAAAAACCAGGTGCATCTTACTCCGGTTTCTCCAGCCTGCATCGTAGCGGTTTTCAACAAAAAAGATCAGCAGGTCGGCATCGTAACGGTTTTCGGCAAACCAGATTTTTTTATCGGCATCATACCGGTTCTGCACAAAGTACCAGCGACCATCGGTATCGACATCGTACCTGTTTTCAACTTTATAAACGAGCAGATCTGCATCGTAACGATTTTTTACAACATATACCTTAAAATCGGCATCGTAACGATTTTCGCAGGAGAAGATTTTCTGAGCATCCGCGAAACCTGCTGCAAGAATCGTTAACAGAAAAGAGAGAAGGAACTTTTTCATGAAAAGAGTTTTTCAAAATCAATCAAAAACAATGCCCTTATGTCAGAAATTGAGGTAGAAATTTTTGGTAAGGTTCCTGTATTCAGGGGTATATGTATTGTCCTCTCCGCGAATACCCAGCCCCCCGGTTGCAGTTTCAGTGTCCGGGTTTTTTCCAAATTCCATCAGCCACCGGTTGGCGGGGCGATGTGTGTACGGTCTGATTTCAAACGTACGGTAAAGATGCAATCCGTTTTCTGTTGCAGCCTTCCGGAACAAGGTGGCCTCAGGAACTGGCAGCACCAGACTTAATTTACCTTCCGTCTTCAGCAACTGGTGACAGCATCTTGCCAGCTCCGGAAAAGGCAGTTCATCGTTGTGCCTGGCCCTGTTGCGCGAAGCCAGGGGGGCTTTCAGCGAATTGACAAAAAATGGCGGGTTGGTAAGGATATGGTCAAACTGCTGGGGATTTTTGATGCAGAAGTCCTGCAGGCTCAGGTTAAAGACCGTCAGCCTTCCGCTCCATGGCGAGCGGCTGAAGTTGCGGTGGGCAACCTCAACCGAAGTTGTGTCAATGTCAATCCCGATAATGTCCGCTTCGCTCCGCTGAGCCGCCATCAGCGCGAGGATGCCGCACCCGGTGCCAATATCCAGAATTGTGCTGCTGCCGTTTACCGCGGCCCAGGCGCCGAGCAATACCGAGTCGGTACCTACTTTCATGGTACATGCGGTGTCCTCAACACTGAACTGTTTAAAGCGGAATGACATGGCGGTAAAGATAGCATTATCCGGCTAAAGGACTTCCGCAGAATGCAGCCTGTTTTTCGCGTACTACTTAAATTTTCACAAGTTTGTGCGTCTCCCGCGTTCCGTTTTTGGTGTGTATGGTAACAAGGTAAATACCCGGTTTCAGCACGTCCGTTGAAACATAGGCAGGCTGGCCCGGATCAGGGATGATTTGCTGCCGGATAAGGCTTCCTGTCAGACTGGTGATGGTCAGTGTTGCAGTACCCTGAGGGTTACTTTCCGGCCTTACCCTGAGGATGAAACCACCGGAAACCGGATTGGGGGAGATGGTAAACAAGGCTGAGTTTTTGTCGGCTACCAGGAAGTTTGCAGTCGTCACCCCTCCTGTTGAAGTTTCTATCATCAGCCCCCTTTCTCCAAAGACAAATCCGTTGTCATCATCGGAAAACCAGGCGGCATTCAGGGCGGATGAGGTATTTGTGTTCAAAGGAAACCAGGTGTTGCCGCCATCGGTGGTTTTTTCTATGGTGCTGAAGGGGCCTTCGCCCATGGCATACCCGGTGAGTAAAGAGGGGAAGAACAGGGCTTTATATTCGATGGGAGTCGCCCCGGTCGCCGCTTGCGACCAGTTATTGCCATTGTCATCCGACTTCATGATTTTGGTCCCGCAGGTGACCACTATCGTTTCTTCGCCCGGTAAGGCAATCTCGCCGGCAAAATCAGCCTCGTCTATGGTCCGGATGGTCCAGCTGTCTCCGCCGTCAATGGACTGGAAGAGTGCTGCCTGATTGTTGTATGATCCGGTGATCAGAATTTCTTCTGCTGACCGGAACGCAATTTTATTGAATATCCCGTTTTCCGGAGCAATACTGGCCCAGTTCTGTCCGCCATCGGTAGTTTTATATACCTCAAAATCTCCGGTGACGATTCCTGTTGCTTCATCATAGAATAAAATGTCTTTTTGATCGATGAAAAAGGTGAGGCTGCCCGGACAAATGGTCCAGGTTTCGCCCCCATCGGTGGTTTTAAAGACAGACATTGTATCGCTGAACTGCTCTGTGAAGAGATAGCCCGTTAAATTGCTGATAAAGTGGAAATCCAGGGTTGCTGACCAGCTGTTTTGGAAGATATTTGCCCATGTGCTGCCCCCGTCGCTTGTTGTTAAAAGGCTGATGCTTGCCACCCCGCCGCTCCCGGTGTCGGCAAGAACAAATCCCGTAAGGGGATCCGTAAACTGTGCCTTGTAGATTGCTCCTGTAAAAATCCGCTCGTATCCGGCTTCCCAGCTTTGCCCGCCGTTAGATGAATGATAGATCATTCCGTTATTTCCTGCTGCAATAGCAGAGGTTTCTCCGCTACATGTAAATGCATTGGTTGAGTACCATGGAAGCCAGGGCTGCGCTATCTCATTCCAGGTTTCGCCGGCGTCATCGGTCAGCAGTATTTTTGTCTGATACATCCAGGTGGCACAGGCGATCATGCCCTGCTGCTCATTAAAAAAGGCGAATTTTCCCGTATAAGCACTACCCGGATCTTCATAAACCTGAGTCCATGTGTTGCCGGCATCTGTGGTTTTATAAATGTAACTGTCGTAGTCTGGCTGACTTGAATAAACAAATACAAATCCTGTGGAGTCATTTGTAAATATGCAGTCGTCAACCCGGTTTACAGGCAGGCCCCGGAAGATGGTGTCCCAGGTCCATGTGTTTCCTCCGTCGCAGGTTTTCAATCCATTGGTTCCAGAATAAATGAAGCCATTTAAACTGTCGGGAAAAATGATTTTTTTGAGCCCCGCCGTTGTACCGCTTTCAACAGGGATCCATGTTTCGCCCTTGTCGTCGCTTTTTAACAGCAGTCCGTTTTCACCGCATGCAAATCCGACGGAGTCGTTAATGAACTGCAGATGGTTGACGTATTGTGTTTCATACACGGTGTTTCCCTGGTATTTTAATGACCAGGAATCTCCCGCATCGGTGGTTTTTAATATGGTTTCCCTGCCGCCGTTTATAAATCCGGTAGTTTCATCAATGAAACGTATGCCCTTTCCCGTGTAAGAATTATTCATTCCGGCGGGATTAAGCATTATCGTCCAGTTGGTTCCGCCATCGTCAGAACACATTACGGTAGCGCCTGCGCCCACAGCCATCAGCCTGCCTGAGCCCGGAACCTGTGCTATGTCGTTGATGGTGTTTTCCTGGGGTACCGGTGATATCCTGTTCCAGGCTTGCTGTGCATACACGGCTGATGAGGTAATCAGGAAGATAAGGATAACAGATTGGAATAATTTATTTCTCATGGCGCTGTCTTAATATATAGATTGCTCAAATATAATAAAACCGGACCAGTTCGCATATAAATCCGAAAAAAATTATTAAAAATTCATATCGGGTGATCTGCTACTCCAGGTAAAGTTCAATCAGCCCTTCGGGAGCGTGAATGCTGAGGGTGCGGTTGTCACGGTCGACGCCGGTAATGATGTCGTCGCTGACGGGGACGAGGATTTCTTTTTCGCCACGCATGATGCGCAGTATGGCCTGATGGGGGTATTCAAGCACCTCTTCCACGATACCGGTATCGCCGAATACTTCATCAACGACACGCCACCCTTTGATTTCATGGTAGTAAAACCGGTTACCCGTGAGGGGAGGCAGCATTGCCACAGGCAGATACAATTCGCAGCCGGTGAGCAGGGAAGCCTGTTCGGGCGAATCTATATCCATAAAGGTGAATACCGCGTTGTTGTTGTGCCGGAGCTGAATATCGGTAATAAAAAATGGAATCAGTTGTTCATTCATACGAACGAAAACTGATTCCAGATTTATGTAGTCTTCCGGGTTGTCAGCATCAAGATTGACCAGAAGGGCTCCTTTGGAAGCAAAAAGTTTGAGGATTCTGCCCAGATAGAAATACCCTTCCATAGTCCCGGAAATGGCCGGAATTACTCGGCGGCGGTTTCTTCGGCAGCTTCAGCTGCAGGTTCTCCGGCGGCTTCTTCGGCTTCTTCGGCAGCGGCTTCTTCGGTTTCGCCGGCAGCGGCCTGAGCTTCCTGCATGCGTTTTTTGGCGATGGCTTCAGCGCGGGCTTCGTTAACCCTGGCTTCCGCTTCCAGACGCTTCTTGGCAGCTTCCTTCTCGCTCAGTTCAATGGCTTTCACAGCACTGCTGGTCTTGTTTTCCTTGGATTCTTTCCATTCGTTGAAACGAACTTCAGCAACTTCCTTGGTAAATGCGCCTTTTGCAACGCCTTTCATAAGGTGGTTGTAGAGCAGGACGCCCTTCTCGCTCAGGATAGCCTTCACGGTTGGGGTGGGGTCAGCTCCTTTAACAAACCAGTCGTAAGCTTTTTCGAAATTGAGATCAATCTCGGCAGGTTTCGCAACTGGGTTATACGTGCCAATCTTTTCGATGAATCTTCCATCCCGGGGTGCACGACCGTCCGCAATTACAATGTGATAAAAAGGCCTGCCCTTTTTACCATGACGTTGTAATCTCATTTTTGTTGGCATAAATCTTAAATTAAGTAGTTAAAACTGTGATTTTTCAAACAGGGGTGCAAAATAACGGATAATTTCTGACATATCAAAGAGTTGGAAGGGATTTATTTTAATTTTCTAAGATGAGGCTAAGGCTGAGGTTGAGGCGGGAAGTAAGAAGTATGTAGTAAGCAGTAAGCAGAAGGAAGTGGGTATTAAAAAAAATCATTGTTGTCCGGAAAAACCGGATAATGAACTTGGAGATTTTTCGCTCCACGATGTTACGCTCAGAAAGACAATGTTTTAGGATTCAAAGGAGGGGGCTTGGTGGCGGCGAAGCCGCTGCCAAGCCCCCTCCTTAAAAAACACATGCAAATTGCAGCCATTGTGAGCGTTAGCGAAGAACCGATCCCGATCCCGATAGCTACCGGGACTATCGGGAGAGTTCACCGGAGGTAATCTCATACTTTTTCCCGGACAACAGTGTAAAAAATAAAAATTCTTTAAGCCTGGATTTCCCTACTCTGGAATGGACTTGTTCATCCGCCATCCGCTCCCGGTAGCTATCTGGTCCGCAATCCGAAATCCGCAATCGGCAATCCGCAATCGGCAATCCGCAATCCGCAATTAAAACTCCTCCCGTTCCTCTATCTCTCCAGCCGGAATTGTGTCCGTCATCACCACCAGTTCACGGGCGGGGCCTTTAAGTTCGACAGCCGGCGCCAGGTGGTCGTAATCTTCCTGCGAGATCCATTCCTTTCTGAGCATTTTGGATGACACAAGCTCATAATACGCTTTCAGGTGCTCCCGCAAATTTCCCTTGCTGTCGAATGAATACCTGAATGCTTTCGGCCGGGGCACGATGCTTGCCAGGAAAATGGATTCTGCCAGCGTCAGTTTTGAAACATCTTTGGCGAAATAAAAACGGGCCGCTTCATTTACACCGTAAACCATAGGCCCGGTTTCAATTATATTGAGATAGACTTCCAGCATCCGTTCCTTGTCCGTCAGTCGTTGCGATTCGATCAGCCAGGTGATCAGCATCTCCTCCAGCTTGCGGGTGATTGTTTTGTTGCGGTTCAGAAATACATTTTTCACCAGTTGCATACTGATGGTGCTTCCGCCACGGGCAAAGCGCTTTTCCCTGATATTGGTGATGATGCTTTCGCGGATGGCATCGGGGATAAATCCGTTGTGGTGAAAAAATGCACCGTCTTCCGATGTCATGATCGCATATTTCAGGTAATCCGGGATCTGATCAAGGCGACGGAAGTCGGGATTTTCAGGCCCGACCATAAAGGTCCGCACCGGCACGCCCTTTTCGTAAGCCGTGTAAGGAAAGTCGCCGTTAATCCTTCTGAAATCGGTTGCCCCGAACGACAAAATTGAAAACCCCTTTTGCTTCAGTTTAGCGTTAAATACCAGTGAATCAGGTAAATCAGGGTTCAGGTCAAAATGAAGGCTGAAGCCCAGCCGGCCCTGCACCCTGATGTCTGCCAGATTCGTGAAAAGCCCGTCGGGCAAGGCGTTGAAAAAGACGGCTGCATCAAAATCCGGTTCATTGATCCGAAGTTGTATCCTTTTTTCTGGTATTTGATCATATCGCGCAAACAACCTGAAATCCTGTCCGTTGAAGCTGATGCGGGTGGCGCTGTCAATTTCGGCCCAGGCGTTACCGGTTGCTATGCTGAATTCCGCGCTGCCTGATGAAAGTACCACGTCATAGGGGGAGATGCGCGCGTGATTGATGCGCTGATTTGTAGTCCGCATATTCCCGGTTAACCGTGAACAACTGTCAGATTCTTTTTTATATTTCAGCTCAAGCTTCAGGCTGTCGAAGGCAAGAAGTAACCCCCACCTGTGCTGCAGATACGGGATTTTCACCGGCGCCGGTCCGGTGGTGGTGAGACTGAATCCTGCCGAGAAAGTTGAGGGCTGAATCAAACCGCCCAGGTTCCATTGATTGGTGATGCTGTCCTCCACCACATAAACCCGTGTGCTGAATGTGCGGTCGTCAATCAGCAGGTCATCCATTCTGAAAAAAAGATGGTGGCGGTCAATCAGGGCGTTGGCCTGCAGCCCCCTGATGCGGATATTTTCCGGAATGTAGCTGAATATCAGACTGAATATGTGATCGGCAAATGCTTTGTAATTGCGTCCCTGAGTGTCGGGCGTGGTGCTGCTGTCAGAATCGGAACCATGGTTCAGCAGAAAAAGGTAATTGCTCTCACCCCCTTCCCGCCGGAGGGTAAGCTTTGGTTCGTTGATCTCCGCAAACCCGAATTTAAGTCGGAATCTCAGTAATGACAAAGGTCTGATATTCAACTTTATGCGCTGAATGGTCATCAGGGTGTCGGCTTCAGGAGGAAGCAGGTAAAGCTGATAAATGTTAATGGTACTTATTCCGGAAAAGCCGGCTTTCAGGTAACTGATATCCATCCCGGTCACGGCTTCCAGTTTTTCAATCCGGTCGCTCAGCAACCGGTTGAGCAGTACATTTCTGAAAATAAAACCCGCCAGCAGGACAGATGCTGGTATAAGTGCCGCTGCCAGGGCAATCCTGCGCAATTTCCGGTTTTGAAACATCTGCTGCTGCAGTTTGGAAAGTGCAAAGATAAGTCATAAAGCGGCGTTATTTCGTTTCAGAGCGCCCTGATTAGGGCTGATAAAATTTATCAACAATACAAACCTCCTCGGCTGATTTGACTAATTTTACCCACCGCAGTTGCCGTTGATCCCGGTTATGGGGTAGCTGTTTTTTTGTTCCTTGAACAGAATCTGAATCAGAACTAATCTTTTATATTACAGGTATATTGTGCCTGCCGAATGATTTTCTATGAATAAATTTACTCATCTCCACGTTCATTCCAAGTATTCCATTCTCGACGGAGCTGCCGAAATCAGCCAGATGTACGAAAAGGCTGTAAATGACAATATGCCGGCTATTGCGCTTACCGATCACGGCAATATGTTCGGGGTGTTCAAATTTGTGGCAGAGGCTGAAAAGTATAATAAGAAGGGGGAGCCTCCGGTAATCAAGCCCATCGTTGGGTGCGAATTCTATCTTGTTGAAGACCGGCATCGCAAGCAATTTACAAGAGACCTGAAGGATATGCGCTTTCATCAGTTGCTGCTTGCTAAAAACCAGGAGGGTTACAATAATCTGGTGAAATTATGCTCACTCGGCTACATGGAGGGATTTTACAGCAAATATCCGCGTATAGATAAGGAACTGTTGCTTCGTCACCACAAGGGGCTTATCGCCACCACCTGCTGCCTGGCCGCCGAAGTGCCCAGGGCCATCTTAAACAAAGGCGAAGAGGAAGGCGAAAAACTGTTTAAGTGGTGGCTGGATATTTTCGGAGAAGATTACTATGTGGAACTTCAGCGTCACCAGATTCCCGAGCAGAACAAAGTGAATGAAGTGCTGGTGAAATTCGCCCGTAAATACAATGTAAAAATAATTGCCACCAACGATACCCACTACGTGGAGCAGGACTTTTACGATGCCCACGATATCCTCCTTTGTGTAAACACAGGTGAAAAGAAAAGCACCCCCACCAATAAGGACTATAACGATGAAGATTCGTCGGTAAAAGGCAGGCGTTTTGCTTTTTACAATGACCAGTTTTATTTCAAGACCACGCAGGAGATGTCGGAACTGTTTTCCGACCTGCCCGAGGCCATCGACAATACTAATGAAATAGCGGGGAAGGTGGAGTTGCTGAACCTGAAGAAGGAAATCATGCTGCCGCATTTTGCCCTGCCAAAGGGTTATACCGACCAGTTTGAATACCTGCACCACCTCACCTACGCGGGTGCCCGGCAACGGTATGCCGAGCTGACCCCTGAAATTACCGACCGCCTTGAATTTGAACTGGGTGTGATCCGTCAGATGGGTTTTACCGGGTATTTTCTGATTGTGTCTGATTTTATCAAGGCGGGCAGGGATCTCGGGGTATTTATAGGGCCGGGTCGCGGTTCGGCAGCGGGTTCCGTGGTGGCTTACTGTATCGGGATCACCAGCATTGATCCGATAAAGTATAAATTGCTGTTTGAGCGTTTCCTTAATCCCGACCGCAAGAGCATGCCTGATATTGATACCGACTTTGACGATGAGGGCAGGCAGAAAGTGATTGATTATGTAGTGGATAAATATGGTCACAACCAGGTGGCGCAGATTGTCACCTTTGGTTCCATGGCAGCCAAAAGTTCTATCAAGGATGTGGCGCGGGTGCTTGATCTGCCGCTTAACGATTCGAATAACCTGGCCAAGCTTGTTCCCGATAAACCGGGCATCGAATTGAAAAGGGTGATGCAGGCGCCCCTCGAGGGAGCCGGAAGCCTGAAAGAAAAGGAAAGTCTGCTTGCGGAAGACCTGGAAGATGTGAGGAAACTCCGGGAGATCGCCAAAGGTAAAGACCTGCAGGCTGAAGTGCTCCGTGAAGCCGTGAAACTCGAAGGTTCCGTCCGCAGCACAGGCATACATGCTGCAGGAATCATCATCGCCCCTTCTGACCTGACCGATATTATTCCGGTGCACACTTCAAAAGAAACCAATCTGCTGATTACCCAGTTTGAAGGAAAGGAAATCGAAAGCGCGGGGGTGATCAAGATGGACTTCCTTGGTCTGAAAACCCTCAGCATCATCAGGGATGCACTGAGGCTGATAGAAGAGAATCATGGGATAAAACTCAATATCGATGAGGTGCCGCTTGATGACAAAAAGACCCTTGAGTTGTACCAGAAAGGAGAAACCAACGGTACCTTCCAGTTTGAGTCGGCCGGAATGCAGAAGCACCTCAGGGAGCTGAAGCCCGATAAGTTCGAGGACCTGATTGCCATGAACGCCCTCTATCGTCCGGGGCCCATGGAGTATATCCCAAACTTTATCAGCCGGAAGTTCGGACGCGAAAAGGTGGTTTACGACCTGCCCGAACTTGAAGAATATCTTGAAGAAACCTATGGCATTACAGTATACCAGGAACAGGTGATGCTCCTCTCCCAGAAACTTGCCGGCTTTACCAAGGGCGATGCGGATACCCTCCGTAAGGCCATGGGAAAAAAGGATAAGAAAACCCTGGATGAGAAGAAGGGGAAGTATATTGAGGGTTGTAAAAAGAACAACCTCGATCTGAAGGCCTGCGAAAAGATATGGACCGACTGGGAAGCTTTTGCCGCTTACGCTTTCAACAAGTCGCACTCCACCTGCTACGCTTTTGTGGCATTTCAGACGGCCTACCTCAAAGCACACTATCCTGCGGAGTATATGGCGGCCGTGTTGACGCACAACCTGAGCGACATCAAAAAGATTACTTTCTTTATTGATGAAACCCGCCGCATGGGTATTCCGGTGCTTAGTCCCGATGTGAATGAATCGGGATACCATTTCGCCGTAAATAAAAACGGGGAGATTCGTTTCGGGATGGGCGCGGTGAAAGGTGTCGGTGAAAATGCCGTAATGGCCATCATGGAAGAAAGAGCGGCCAACGGGCCATTTAAAGATATTCTCGACCTTACACGCCGGGTAAACCTGCGCACCATCAACCGCCGGAGCCTGGAAGCGCTGGCCAAAGCCGGGGCTTTCGACACGTTTGAAGGATCACACCGGGCGCAGTATTTTTACCAGGAAGCAGCTGAAGGTCCGACTTTCCTTGATAAGGTGCTTCGGCATGCCTCTGAATTTCAGGCGCAAAAGCTGGGTATGCAGGTGAGCCTTTTCGGAGGGGAATCGGAAGTGGAAATGCCCGAAGTGGAAATGCCTGAGTGTGAAGCCTGGAGTAACTTCGAGCAATTGAAAAATGAAAAGGAGGTTACCGGGTTTTATATGTCGGGGCATCCGCTTGATGATTACAGCCTGGAGATCAAATCATTCTGTAAAAATCAGGTGAGCGATATCCGGGAGGAGAATATCCGGCGTTTTCTCGGGAAAACAGTGAGTGTTGCGGGTATCGTTTCTTCGGCCAACGAAAGGATGAGTAAAAACAATACCCTGTTCGGGAGTTTTACCATCGAAGATCACAATGACACGGTTCAACTGATGCTGTTTTCGGATGATTATCTGAAATTCAGGCATCTGCTGGTGCCCGGGATGTCGCTGATGATAACCGGCACGGTGCAGAAGCGTTTCCGAGATTCTGACCTGGTAGAACTGAAAGTTTCCGGCATCCTGCTGCTTGCAGAAGTTACCAATAAGTTGACCAGCCGTGTAAGCATTCAGCTGGAAGGCGCTGCGGTAGATCAAGCCTTTGTTGAGAAACTGAAGGATGCCATAGTCTCATCCCCGGGTAAGGCTGCGCTTGACTTTATGATTTCTGATGAAATGACCAGTAATCTCAAAATGACTTCCCGCTACATGGTCAACCCCTACGACCTTGCCGGAAAGTTGAAACATTGGCCTGCATTGGAATTAAAACTTTCATAATCAGTTATATAAAGTGCTCCCGGGCGTTGGTTTTATCGCAAATTGCAAAGAAATTAGTTCCGGCTGCAAACTGTCAGCTAAAAAATACGTTATCTTTGAACCCTAAGCTGAATTGTTAAACCTAAAAATCTTATTTCATCATGGCAATTGAATTAACCGATGCTAATTTTGAAGAACTTGTATTGAAGTCAGACAAACCGGCCATCGTCGATCTCTGGGCTGAGTGGTGCGGACCCTGCCGGATGGTAGGACCCCTTGTTGAAGAAATGAGTAAGGAATATGACGGCCGGGCAGTGATCGGTAAACTGGATGTTGACAGTAACCCCGGAACCACCGCCAAATATGGTATCCGGAATATTCCGACCATTCTATTTTTCAAAAACGGTGAAGTGGCCGACAAACAGGTAGGTGCCGTACCTAAGTCGGTGTTGGTTGCCAAGCTCGAAAAGCTTCTGTAAACTGTTTCGTAAGATATGCCGGGATACATGGAACGCTCTTTGTGTCCCGGTTTTTATTTCAGAGGATAAAGTCTGCCCATGCCCGTTACAATTGATCAGTCTGGTTTTGAAGACCTGAGCCCGCTTGAACTGCTGGCACGCCAGGTGGTGGAAGGTTTTATCACAGGCCTGCACAAGAGCCCGTTTCATGGTTTTTCAGTTGAGTTTGCCGAACACCGGCTCTACAATCAGGGCGAATCGGTGAAGCACATCGACTGGAAGTTGTATGGACGCACCGACCGTATGTATGTCAAAAAGTACGAGGAAGAAACCAACCTGCGCTGCCAGATCGTCATCGATGGTTCTTCATCCATGTACTATCCGCTTAAAGACAAGCCTTCCCCTGAGGATCCGGATAAGATGACATTTTCTGTTTACTCGGCGGCCGCCATTATGTATCTGCTCAGGCGCCAGCGCGATGCCTCTGGATTGAGTATTTTTAACGATGAAGTGGTGCTTCATACCGGGGCGCATTCGAGCCAGGTTCATCAGAAAAGGCTGTATAAGGAACTGGAGCACCTGCTGGATGCCCCTGAAAACAAGTCAGGCAAAACCACTTCCGCCGCCGGCGCCCTTCACCAGATAGCTGATAATATCCACAAGAGGTCGCTGGTGGTGATTTTCAGTGATATGCTCGACAGCGACGCTTCACGCGAAGAGCTGTTCCCGGCCCTTCAGCACCTCAGGCACAACAAGCACGAGGTAATCCTGTTTCATGTGGCCGATAAGAAGCATGAGATTGACTTCGCCTTCGATAATAAACCTTATCGTTTCATCGATATGGAGTCCGGCGAAGAGGTGAAGATCCGCCCCAACGAGGTCAGGGCCGGTTATCGTGAGCAGATGAATGCCTTTAAATCAGAACTTTATCTTCGTTGCGCGCAGTACCACATCGATCTGGTGGAAGCCGATATCAACCTGGGTTACAAACAGGTGCTGCTGCCCTATCTGCTGAAACGCGTGAAAATGCATTGATTTCCGGTAAAAGTTTCAACCCTTCCGCTGATATCTCTTTTTATAAATTACCAATCACATGCTTAAACAGACGGGTCAATGACTTTTCAGCTTTGGCTGCGGTGGCAATGATGTCGCTGATATCGGCGGGCGCGAGGTTGTCGGGGTCGCATTCATCGGTAATCACACTTACGGCTGCACAGGGCAACTTCATGTGGTTGCAGGCGATCACCTCAGGCACGGTGGACATGCCCACCACGTCGGCGCCTATGGTTCGAAGAAAGCGGTATTCGGCCCTGGTTTCGAGATTAGGTCCGGCAACGGCAGCATAAACGCCGGTGTGCAGTTCAATGCCTTTTTCTTCAGCCGCTTTTGCAAACAAGGCATTGATTGCGGGATCGTAGGGCCGGCTCATGTCGGGGAACCGGGTGCCCAGTGCGTCGTGGTTGGGGCCGGTTAGCGGATTGGCCGGCAGCAGGTTGATATGGTCGTCGATCAGCATCAGGCTCCCTTTTGTCATTTTCAGATTGATCCCGCCCGCCGCATTCGATAACAGTATGGCCGACACCCCCAGCAGCTTCATGATCCTGACGGGCAATACGATCTGCTGCATGCTGTAACCTTCGTAGTAATGAAAACGCCCCTGCATCGCCAGGACTTTTTTCCCGCTCAGCAGCCCGTAAATCAGGCGGCCATGGTGCGTTTCTACTGTAGAAACGGGGAAGTCCGGGATATCTTCGTAGTCAATTATAACTTCAGCATCAATATGCCCGGCAAGATCTCCCAGGCCGGTGCCAAGAATAATTCCGGTATCCGGGCTTTTGATTCCCCGCGATTTCAAATAGTTAAGGGTTTCGGTAAATTGTATCATGAATATGTTTAATTTGGCTTGATTCAATTGCCGAAAGTTACGGCAAAATTGTGAACCGTTTTCCTGAACAAATTTATCGTGCCTGCGCAGATCAACGAGGAATTTCTGAAACGGCTGGAAGATCAGCTATCCCGGCAGGGAAACTGGCCGGCAGTGTATATGTTTAAATTCATTATTGCGGATTCAAACCGCGATTACGCGCTGCTGCGCAGCCTGTTCGGCGATGAGGCGCGTATTTTTACCCGCCATTCCTCGGGAGGGAAGTATATCTCGGTAACAGTAAAGGAATTAATGCTCAGCCCGGCTGAAATCGTGGAAAGATACCGGAAGGCTTCGGTGATTGAGGGGATAATTGCCTTATAACAGAAAGGAGTGTTACCAACAGATAACACTCCTTCAGAACCTGGATTAAGTAGTTATTTTGCAAAACTGATCGCTCTGGTCTCGCGGATCACGGTAATTTTTATCTGTCCGGGGTAGGTCATTTCGTCCTGGATTTTCTTCGAGAGGTCGTACGAAATTTTGTTTGCCTCGTCGTCGCTGACCTTGTCGGCACCCACAATTACCCTGAGTTCGCGGCCCGCCTGTATGGCGTAAGTTTTTACCACGCCGGGGTAGGAGAGGGCCAGCTCTTCGAGGTGATTGAGCCTTTGAATATAAGCTTCCACTACTTCGCGCCTTGCGCCGGGGCGTGCGCCCGAAATGGCGTCGCAAACCTGCACGATGGGTGCAATCAGGCTTTCCATCTCTACTTCATCATGGTGTGCGCCGATGGCATTGCAGATGTCGGCGGGCTCCTTGTAGCGTTCGGCCAGCTTCATGCCAAGGATTGCATGCGGCAGTTCCGGCTCATTGTCGGGCACCTTGCCGATGTCGTGCAGCAGTCCTGCGCGCTTGGCTTTTTTGGGGCTGAGGCCGAGTTCAGCGGCCATGGTAGCGCAGAGGTTGGCAACCTCCTTGGAGTGCTGCAGCAGGTTTTGTCCGTAAGAGGAACGGTATTTCATTTTACCGATCATACGGATCAGTTCCGGATGCAGGCCGTGGATGCCAAGGTCTATGGCGGTGCGCTTACCGGTTTCCACAATTTCCTGTTCGATCTGTTTGCGGGTTTTGGCAACCACTTCTTCGATGCGGGCCGGGTGTATGCGGCCGTCGGTCACCAGTTTGTGCAGCGAAAGGCGGGCGATTTCGCGGCGCACGGGGTCGAAACCCGAAAGGATAATGGCGTCGGGAGAGTCGTCAATTACGATCTCAATACCCGTAAGGGCTTCAAGGGTGCGGATATTGCGCCCTTCACGGCCGATGATGCGCCCCTTGATTTCTTCACTTTCGATGTTGAAGACCGATACACTGTTTTCGATGGCGTGCTCGGCAGCCGTACGCTGAATGGTTTCGATAACGATTTTCTTGGCTTCGGTATTGGCGGTAAGCTTTGCTTCCTCCACAATGTCCTTGATATGGACCATTGCTTCAGATTTGGCCTCGTCCTTAAGCGCCTCTATCATCTGCGCCTTAGCCTCTTCGGCTGACATGCCCGAGATGGTCTCCAGCTGTTCAACCTGCTGTTTTACTGCTTTGTCAAGATCTGCCTGCTTCTTGTTCAGCAGCTCAAGCTGCGAAGTCAGGTTGTCTTTAATGGTGGTTACTTCTTTTTGTTTACGTTGTAATTCTTCAAATTTTTGTGACAGGGTGGCTTCTTTCTGTTTTAGCCGGTTTTCGTTTTTAAGTATTTCTTTGTTTTTTTCCTGGTAAGTGTTTTCGTAATCGGTTTTCATCTGGAGGAACTTCTCCTTGGCCTGAAGGATTTTATCCTTTCTGACCATTTCAGCCTTTTCTTCAGCGTCTTTGAGGAGGTGTTCGCTCTTTTTTTCGATGGCCTTCCGCAGTAGTGTGCTGGTTACCAGCCCTCCTGCTACAATTCCGGCAACGGCGGCCAGAATAATCATTAGTGTATCCATTTTTTACAAGAGTTAATTTTGGTTATGTAGAAACGGAGGAAGGGACGGACAATAAAAAACCCGCATTGACTCAATAGTTTTGGTAAACCCCAAAACTACATAAATGGAACTGCCAGGGACTTCAAACTTCCAATGCCCTCCGGAGAGGGACCTGGCCGAAGCCAGGGTAAGGCCTGTTCTACATCCGTTCTGAGCTTTGTCCCAAAGTTGAAAATGTTGAGTTTACAAACTTAATAGAATCAATGCGGGATGTCATTAATTTTTTCAAAGAACTTGTTGCAGACTTTCAAATACGGTTATTCATTTGTTAAAACCCTGTCAATTTCAGCAAGCTTGTCAAGCAGCTCATTGTCGCGGTACCTTAGCTGGTTTTCCAACTCAACGGTACTGGTTGCATATTGCAGGGCAACCATCGCCAACAGATCCTGTTTGTCTTTATATTGAAAGTAACTTGCATATTTTTTCATTTGTTCATCGATCAACCTGGCTGCATTGCGGACCGCTTCCTCTTCTTCCCTCTGTATCGTCAGTTTATAGGGCCGGTCTGCTATAACCACAGTTATCGATAATTCATCCATCAGGTAGTTTAACAGTTTATTTATTTAAAAGTCCGATGCAATGGTCAATTTCCCGCACAAGCTCATTAATCTTTAGTTTGACATTTGTCCGGCTCTCTTCTCTGTTCAGTGATTTCGCCAGTTTTAATGCAGTTAAATTTTCGTGTAATTCCTTGATCTCCTTTTGGAGGTCTTCAATCCTCTTGTTCAGCGAGTTCACTTCATTATTCAAACGCTGGTTCTCGCCTTTTAGTGTGCCGTTTTTTTCGATCAGCTTACGCACTTTGTAGTCAATTCCTGCAACAAGCGTAACGGCACTTTTCATGAATTCCTCTTTAAGAGCGGCAAAGTTAGTTTAAAGTTTGACATCCGCAAGCGGGCTGCCAGACTGCCTGCGGTCATTTTTCTTCAAATATAAACAATTTCATGAATACATCCATCTTTTTTCTTAATTTTAATTAAAATTTCTTCATTGAAATGGTTGATTCAAAAAAGGTATCATGGCGGAAGCCGATATCCGGATAACCAGAATTGATGAATTACTAAAGTTATCGGTTATCTTCAGGATTTAGTTAGATTGACGATATAGTCTGGCATTTGATAAAAAATTAAGTTGATTGGTAGAAACCACCGTGGTTTTGGATAATAAGTCAAGAAGTGTTCCTTATTTAATTATTGAGATAAACTGATTATGAAAGAGGAATTCCTGCATTATATCTGGAAATACAGGCTGTACAATAAGCCGCTAAAGACCATTGAAAATGAACATATTAAAGTGATATCTCCCGGGATTCACAACCATAATGCCGGGCCTGATTTTTCCGATGTCAGACTGAGAATTGGTGAAGCTTTGTGGGCAGGGAATGTCGAAATTCATGTGAACAGTTCCGACTGGTACCGGCATGGTCATCAGCACGATCCGGCTTATGATAATGTGGTGTTGCATGTGGTTTTTCATCATGATGATACCTCTTCTGACCGCCGGATTCCGGTTCTGCAACTGAAGGAATTTTTTGATTCCTCATTGTATGTTAATTATCAGCAGTTTATAAATTCAAAGCGGTGGGTTCCCTGTATTAACCAGATAAAGGAAGTGCCTGCGCATGAGATTTCTCTGTGGCTCGAACGTATGCTGATCGAAAGGCTGGAGCACAAAGCGGAGTTGATTCATGGGTTTCTCAGACTGGGGAATAACGACTGGGCGGAGGCCTTTTATCATACCCTCGCGCGCAGTTTCGGTTTTAGTGTAAATGCCCTGCCTTTCGAGATGATGGCCAGGTCGCTGCCGTATCGGGTGATCGCCAGGCATCTGGATCAGCCCATGCAGGTGGAAGCGCTGGTGTTCGGACAGGCCGGGCTGCTCTCGCATGACCTGAAGGATCCCTGGCCGCAGGCGTTGTTTACAGAGTATTCATTTTTACGTCAAAAATATCATCTGGTGCCGATAGCCACCCACCTGTGGCGCTTTCTGCGGTTGAGGCCTGTTAACTTTCCGACCATACGCCTGGCTCAGTTCTCAGCGTTGCTCTGCGCCGGCGACGGATTGGTTGCGCGGGTGCTGGAGAGCACCACTACCGATGACCTTACGGAGTATTTCACTGGCGTCAGCGCCTCCGCTTACTGGGATAACCACTATGTTTTCGATCGTTTAACGCCCGGTCGTAAAAAACAGCTGGGAAAGGATGCAATAAGTCTGCTGATGATCAATGCCATGCTGCCGTTTCTCTTTGTTTATGGCCGCTCCATCGACAACGATCACCTGTGTAACCGGGCATTGGATTTTTTCAGCCGGCTTCAGGGTGAAAAAAATGCACAAATCAGAAAATGGAAAGATGCCGGCATCGATGTGTCCAACGCTTTCAACACCCAGGCCCTTATCTGGATGAAATCGGATTACTGCGACAAAAAGCGTTGCCTCGATTGCCGGATAGGCAATTACCTGCTTAAGCCCGGCTCAGGCATTTGACAATACCGAACCGGGGTAACCCTTATAAAATAAACAGATCTGCCCTGTCGGGCTTTTTGTCGATTGATTCAGCATAAAATAACAGTTGGCGAAAGATGATTTTTTTTTAATATTGCATTTATCAAACCGGACCGGCAAAGTTTAGTAGTTGAAACTATTGAAATGGTTGAAAGAATCGCTGGCAGAAAGGCCCGGATAGAGTTTCCATTACTTGTGCAGAATTCTTAAGTGTCAGAATATAAGTTGCTTGTAAAGCCATCAGGATTGCAACATTTACTTACTAAGGTTAAACTCACTCAGAGAAACGATGAGCACAAACACTGAAGCATGGGGGTCCAGGGTTGGGCTGGTATTGGCTATGGCAGGAAATGCCGTTGGATTTGGTAATTTTTTAAGGTTTCCTGTACAGGCTGTACAAAATGGGGGCGGGGCCTTTATTATTCCCTACCTGGTTTCATTCCTTTTGCTGGGCCTTCCGCTGCTGATGATAGAATGGGCTTCCGGCAGGTTCGGCGGGCAGTTTGGCCATCACTCCACCCCGTTTATTATGGGCTCTATGGACAAACGCTGGATATGGAAGTATGTAGGTGTCTTCGGCATTTTTTCAAACATCGCTATCGCCGCCTATTACTGTTACATTGAAAGCTGGACAATCTCCTATATCTTTCACTCCCTTTTCGGGACCTTTAACGGGATGGACCAGCTTGAGGTAGCCGGATTTTTCAGCAATTACCTCGATGTTACCACCTCAACGACCGGGATACCCTATGAAGCCCTGATTTTTTTCGTGCTCTGTCTGGCCCTGAATACATGGATATTGAGTCGTGGGTTAAGCGGTGGCGTTGAAAAGGTGGCCAAAATCGGGGTTCCCATGTTAATTATTTTCGGAATTTTCCTGGCTTACAGGGGCATCACCCTGAAGGCCGGCCATGAAGGGGCGATCAATAACGGAACGGAAGGCCTTAACTTTTTGTGGACCCCTGACTACTCCTCCCTGGCCAACCCCAAAGTGTGGCTGGCTGCTGCCGGACAGATTTTCTTTACCCTGTCGGTGGGCATGGGATCCATTCAGTGTTATGCCTCATACCTGAAAAAACGCGACGATATCGCCCTCAACGCGATGTCGGCCGGCTGGATGAATGAGTTTGTGGAAATCGTACTGGGAAGTGCGGTGATTATACCGATCTCTATCGGTTACCTGGGCATTGACAGGGTGGTGGAACTTACCGGAATCGGCGGACTCGGGCTTGGATTCCGGACCATGCCGTTTTTGTTTGAGCAATGGGGGCCAATACTTTCGGCTATAGCCGGGGTGAGCTTTTTCGGACTCTTGTTTTTTGCCGGTATCACTTCCTCCCTGGCAATGGGAACACCGGGTATGGGATTTCTGATGGACGAGTTTAACTGGTCGCGGTCCAGGGCAGCCTTTGCATTCGGTGCCGTAATCCTGCTTCTGGGTCTTCCAACCATCTTCTTCTTTAATGAGGGGGTGTTCGATGAATACGACTATTGGGCCGGAACGGTTTCCCTGGTCGTATTTGCACTGCTCGAAGCCATACTTTTTTCATGGGTATTTGGTCTTAAGAAAGGCTGGCGCGAAATCACGGAAGGGGCAGATATTAAAATTCCGCTGGCATACAGGTTTATCATCAAATACATTACCCCGGTTGTGCTGATCCTTGTATTTACGGGTGCCCTTATCCGCCCTGTAAACGATGACTGGAGCAACCTTAATCCGCGGGAATGGGAGTTTCATAACGAGAGTATTATCGGACAACTGCAGCACAAAGGCATAGGGCCCAATAAAACCTGGTTCGCTGATGCTTTTTATGCCGAAGCCGATGGAAAGATCGATTCTGTATTTGTCCTGCGCGAAAAACATTACATAAGAGTAACCCGTGTCGGCCCGGCCGGTGAGTCTGTATCGCGTGATTACAGATTCAATCCGGAGAAACATAAGCTATCCCTGGGGCCGGATGATGAAGTTAGGACAGGTGAAGTGCTCTATAACGGCATGATCGTGAACAGGATATTCTACATTGATATGGCCCGGCTGCTGCTGGTTTCGCTCTTTCTTTTTATTTCATTGCTGGTATTTATTGCCTGGCGTAAAAGAACCCTTGAAGGGAGGACAAACTGATGAATGCTTCTGCTTTAATACTTATGATCGCTGTTCAGCTGGTTGTAGTGGTATTCACTGTATACTTTTTTTATCGTGTGCTGGTATCGAAACCGAAACCTGAACCTGATTCCTATATAGAAAATGATGATGTAGAACGATAATCACTGCCCAGTGAATAACAGGCTGAAAGAATATTTTCATTTTGGCAAATCGGAGCGCAATGCCATTCTGATCGTCATCCTGCTGGTTGTTATTTTGGTGCTTGTGCCTCGCATTTACAGTAAGTACCGAACGCCCGTGCCATTTAGCGATGGCTCATTTGCGGCCGAAATTGATGCGTTCCTGAAACAGGAAGCATCGGTGGCCCAGGCGGATCAGCGCAGGTTCGATTTTACCCGCCCCGACAGATCTGCATTAAAAGAAAGGTTCCATCCTTTTGATTTTGACCCTAATACCTTGGATCATGCAGGCTGGGTCAGGCTGGGATTTACTGAAAAGCAGGCCGGTAGCATTCTGAAGTTCAGGGAGAAGGGTGGGAGGTTCTTCAAAAAGGAAGACCTGCGGAAACTATATGCTGTCAACGATGAGATTTATGCTCTTCTGGAACCTTTTGTCAGGATTGAATCTTCCGGATCCCCGGCTGCCGGGAATGAAAATCAGCCAGAACGTTCTTATCCGATAAACCGTTTTGCAGATGAGCGCGCAGAACTGAACAGCTCCGATTCGGCGGGCCTGGTTAAGGTCAGGGGAATAGGGCCGGCTTTTGCCCGCAGGATCATCCGTTACCGCGAAAAACTTGGCGGATTTTCCGATGCCCGGCAATTGCTGGAAGTATATGGTATGGACAGCTTAAGATTCAGCCAGATCAGTAAAGGCGTTTTTGCTGATACATCACTGATCAGGAAAATAAACATCAATACTGCAACCATGGACGAACTTAGGGCCCATCCATACATTGACTATTACATAGCCAAAGCCATCATTGATAAGCGAATACGGAAGGGGAGCTATGCAACACCTGAAGAATTGCTCGAAATTTCCCTGATTTACGAGAACCTGTATTATAAACTCAGGCCATACCTGACTGTGAACTGATGCTGATGAAACAACTTTTTATTAATTTTTTTCTGAAGTTTACCTGTGGTAATTTATTGCCTGTATTGATTGCATTGATTGCATTGCTGACTGTTTTAATTCCTTACAGGGGCGTTACACAGGTGTTGCCCCGTGTAGAAGATCTGCTTAACCAGGCCGATGAATTGCGAAACACCAACCCGGATAAGGCTATGCAACTGGCAATAATGGCGATGAATGAAGCCAGGAGTGTAAACCATGTTCCTTCAATAGCCAGGGTATACAGGTTCACCGGGGTGCTGAATTTTATGACCGGAGATCTGGAAACTGCCGCCCGGCAGTTTGATTCCGCCATAATATTGTACGAAAGGCTTAAGGATGACAAGGGGATTGCCGCCAGTCTCAACAATCTGGGGGTGATTTATCAGGAGAGAGGCGATTATCCCCGGGCAATTGACTGTTTTGATGAGTCGGTCCGCATTAAGCTTGATCTGGGTGATACTGCCGGAGCAACCAGCGGAATGATCAACACGGGGACCATATACAGTTATATGGGTAATAATGGTAAAGCTCTTCAGATTTTTGGTGATGTGCTGCGTATTGCATCTGAAAACCGCGATACAGCCAGGATCATAGATGTAAAAATCAATATGGGCACGGTATTTATCAATGATAAAATGCCCGCTAAGGCGCTGGAAATTTTACTGGAGGCAGCTTCCTTGTCGAAGATAACCATGGACAATTACAGCCTGGCTTACTGTTATAATAATATTGGTGGCGTTTATCAGAATACCCGTCAGGACGTCAAAGCGATCAATTATTTCAGTCAGGCGCTGGCCCTGCGCGATGATCTCGGAGATGTGGCCGGTATGGCCACCACCCTTGATAATCTGGGGAAAATGTATACCAGGCTCGGCGAATATGATACAGCGCTCGGTTACTTTTTTCAGGCCCTGAAAAACAATCAGCTGATTGAGGATAAGCGGAGCACGGCGATTTGCCTCAATTCTATCGGTGAGCTGCTGATGAAGAAGCAGGATTTCAATGGGGCGATCGGTTATTTTTCAAAAGCAGCAACCATTGCACGGGATCTGACCCTCAGGCAGGAGATCAGGGTTATGTATGCCAACACCATGCTGAGCTATGCAGCCCTGGGGCAGTTCGACAGCGCTCAGGTTTATCTGACGCAATACAATTCAACCGCTGATTCGTCGTGGTACACCGCGATAAATGCCGAAAAAGCCATTGCTGCGCAACAACATACCGGTCAGAATCTTCTGTTCAGTAACAAAACCGGTTTTTATCTGCTGGCAGGATTGCTGGTATTTTTTATAATGTTGTCAATTTTGCTATTCGTAAGGTTGAGGATTTTTAAAAAGCGGGCCATGGATCTGATCAGCAGGCAACGGAAGCTATAAGACTGAAATTATAATGATATTGCAGGTCAGATTGTTCCAGTCCGGAACATTGCTGATTCATCTTTTTATTAAGTACACAGTTAAAAAGCTTCTTCCCCTGCTGATCACTGCGGCTTAATCTTATTATCAGGAGTGTACTCGTAGTTGATCTGCATTTCCCTTGCAGACGCCGTCTGGCCGGATGCTCCCGGAGCATTATCATCAGGAAAATCTGTTGGCGGAGTTTCTGCTTCCTCCTCTTCATCTTCCCATTCATACTGTTTTGGCTGGGGGCCGCTTTTACGGTAATAAAGAGCCAGGGCAAATCCGGCTATTGCGCCCATCAGATGCGATTCCCATGAAATGTTCTTTTTGGGAAAGAAATCGGGAAAGAACCCCCATATCATACTTCCGTAAAGGAAAATGACCAGCAGGCCGAAAGCCATCAGTCGGGGTTCGCGCTTGATCAGGCCATTGGTGAAATGAAAAGAAGCCAGGGCATAAACTACTCCGCTGGCGCCGACATGAAAGCTGGTGCCTCTTGCGAAAAGCCATACCCAGAACCCGGTAATCAGCCATAGCTGGATGAAGATTTTTAAAGATTCTTTCGGATAATAATAAACCAGGGCGGCCCCAAGCAGAAAAAAAGGAGGCGAATTGGCAGCCAGATGTGCCAGATCGGCATGAATCAGGGGCGAAAAGATAACGCCCGGTAACCCCCTGGCCTGCAAAGGCAATATGCCCAGAGTGCCGAATGAAAAACCACCTATCAGTTCAATGCCCTTTACCAGCCAGAGTAAGGCAGTTATAATGGCAAAAGTAACGATACCGGTAATCAGCTTTCTTCTTTCTTCCTGAAGTACCAAAATATTATTTTTGATGTGAATGCGATACTTCTGCGAATATATCAAAAATTATTCCCTGAATTCAGCAGGTTTCTTCAGTGTAAAGACCCTGCTGATGTTAAACCCGAAATAAATATCCCCGTTTGTCCATTTGCCCCTGGTTTCCGTGATCAGTCCCCGCTCAAACATGGGTTGGGCGTTGGTAAAATGAAGCTGAAATACATGGCCCCCGGTTTCAATATCGAATCCCAGAGACAACGGGTTGATAAAATTATCTGCAGTGGTGCCGGGCAGGAGGTAAAAATATTCGGCATTCAGGCTGGTCCTGCGGGTTAGCTTAATCCGGCCGCCCAGCCCCATTGCAAAGGTGTCATTGTCATCGTTGGTGCCTGCAACCAGGTTTTTGTGAATAAATGTCGGAGTGAATTGTATTGAGAGGTTGTCGTTAAACTTGCGCGCAAGCAATAACTGATGCACAAAAGTCATGCGGGAGGTAAAGTAATTTTTTCGCTCTGTATCCTGCCACTTCAGTGAAAACAGATCCATGGAAGTAAAATAGGTCAGACTTAGCGGCATGTTTTTCTTTCCGCTGCTTTGCCGGAGTACTTTTGCCTTAAGGAATCCATCATAGGTTTTCTGATATGAACTCCTGCCGAATCCTGCACTCAGCCAGTCGTTGATGCCGTATTCGAAACCAAGCCTGATGGTCGCCTGATCGAGCCCGAACAGATCGTAAGCTCCTGAATTGAGTTTGCCAAAACGGTGCGAGATCATAAACAGCAACACCCCGTTGGCCGGATTTTCAACAGAATGGCCGCTGACGATCCGGGTTGTTTTAAATGTCGCATAGGTGTATTCAGTTACCGGCTCATCCTCCCCGAAAAGGTCCATTAGCTCCTGCGCGCGCAGTGATGAAAAGATGCCTGAGAGAAGCAACAGGATCGGAATAAAAATGGCGTTTACTTTGCTCATTGGGGGCTTTTTATAAGGTTAGTTCTGCGGTGCGCCGGCATCAATCCATGCCTTGATCTTTCTAAGGTCGCAGTCAGGCAGTTTGTTGCCGCCCTGTGGCATGGGGGATGCGCCTGCTTCATGATTGATGGCTTTCCAGAATATTCCGCTGTTTACTGCGGTCTTTAATCCGTCAAAGGTGCTGGTAACCACATTGCCCGAAGGAGCAGCAGGGTTGTGACAGGCGTTGCAGTTTGATGCCATCAGGGGGGCAACCGTGCCCGACCAGGTAACTCCGGTGGTGTCGCAGGAGCTGCCGGGTAGTCCGGGATAAAGATCTTCTTCTTTATCGTAATAGCAGGAACCGGCAAGAAGTATCAACACTGCAAATGTGAGCATTCTAACACTCATCCGCTGGAGGTAATTAATTATCCGGAGCTCCATTTTCTATCCATTTTCTGATTTGGGTGATGTTGCAATCGGGCAGTTTTGCGGCATTCTGAGGCATGGGCGAAAATCCCGGCTGATGACTGACAGCGCCATAGAGTGAGCCGTTTAACGCAGCCTGCCGGATGGTCGGATAATCCTCAAGCCTGATATTCCCTGAAGGTTGGGCCCCGTTGTGGCAGCCTTTGCAGTGATTGTTTATCAGGGGGAGGATGACGGCATTGAATGTAAATGCAGTAGTATCGCAGCCATTGTCACAATAATTGTTTTTGGCACCCTGGGTAATCCAGCGCCTGATGGTCTGTATCTGCTCCGGCGAAAGAGCAGCCATGGGAGGCGGGGGCATGCGGTCATCAAGGTCGTCATCGGTAATCCGCTCATACAGGTCGCTGTCGCCCGGATTGCCCGGCCTGATGTCAGCCGTACTCATCACAGTTTCATAGGAGGTGAGTACAACCCCGTCGCTTGCAGAAGCAGCATCATGACAACCTGACAGGGCGCACCCTGAAATGAGAACAGGAAGTACATCATTGACGAAATAGGATGTGTCAGGACTGCATGGAATGCCATTGGCAAGGGTATCCGAAGGTTCCGGTGGCCCGGGAAGCACCTCCGGTTCATGCTTGCACGAATAAAAGATCAGGACAAACGATACGAGCAGTGCTGATGCGGAAATAAAATTTTTACTCACGCCCGGTGCTGTTAGTGGTTGATAACTGATGCTGTAAGGACAGATGCGGTCAGGGTGGCCGGAATTTAAGTTTATTTAACAAGCTTAAACCACCGGCTTTGTCATTTGTTTATGCCATGACCTGATTTTTATATTTATTTTTGTCTTTCATTTTCAGATAAAGGACTTTAAAACTACCAAAAATGTCTCTTCAACGTTCCGGATTGTTTGTTTTTATTTTCATGATTTTATTTGTTGCCGGCATCCCTTCTGAATCCGTTTATGCTCAGCAGCGGAATGATTCCCGGTCAACCATTCAGAAATTTTCTTCCCTGCTTCAGATTATCAATTATTATTATGTGGATACAGCCAATGCCACGCAACTGACCGAAAGTGCCATCGAGGCCCTGCTGAAGGAGCTGGACCCTCACTCGGTCTATCTGTCAAAGGAGGAAGTAAAGAAAGCCAATGAGCCTTTGCAGGGGAACTTTGACGGGGTAGGTATTCAGTTTCAGTTGTTTCATGATACCATTCTCGTTGTTGCCGCAGTGCCCGGAGGGCCTTCCGACAAGCTTGGTATTCAGGCCGGTGATAAAATCATCACCATTAACGGAGAGGATGCATTCGGCAAGAAAGTGACAAACACATACGTGATGGAGCGTCTCCGCGGGCCTAAAGGAACCAGAGTGACGGTGGGTATCAAAAGAAAGGGGAGAAAAGAATTGATTGATTATACCATTACCCGCGATAAAATTCCCCTTAACAGTGTGGATGCAACCTTTATGATTCAGGAGGATATCGGTTACATCAAGCTTACCCGCTTTGCCCGCACTTCCCTCCAGGAAGTGAAGGAATCCATCGCAGCATTGAAAAAGCAGGGTATGAAGAATCTTATTCTCGACCTGCGCAACAATTCGGGTGGATTTCTGGATATAGCCATTGACCTTTCGGATGAATTTCTGCCCTCAGATAAATTGATTGTATACACCGAAGGACTCCGGAGCCCGCGGATGGATTTTAAAGCCACCATGAGGGGGAGTTTTGAAAAAGGCAAACTGATTGTAATGGTGAACGAGAGCAGCGCTTCGGCCAGTGAAATTGTCGCAGGTGCCGTGCAGGACTGGGATCGCGGGATCGTGCTGGGGCGCAGGTCTTTTGGTAAGGGGCTGGTGCAGCGTCCGTTTAATCTTCCCGACAGTTCAGTGGTAAGACTCACAACTGCAAGGTATTACACCCCTTCGGGCAGGTCGATTCAGAAACCTTACGAAGATGGGGTGGAGGACTATTATGCTGACCTTACAAACCGCTTCAGGCATGGAGAGTTTGTGTCGGCCGACAGCATCAGATTTCCTGACTCTATCAAATACTATACACCCTCAAAACGCGTAGTATATGGCGGGGGCGGTATTATGCCCGATGTATTTATTCCGATCGACACAACCACATCATCCCGTTACTATACCGATTTATGGCGTAAAGGACTGCTCAATGAATATGTGATTGATTACCTCGATGGCCGGAGGGGGCAACTTCAGGCATCCTATACCGATGTTGCATCTTTCAGGAACGGTTTTAATGCTGATGATGAGTTTCTGAAGCAGTTTGTCAGTTTTGCTGCGGAGAAAGGGGTGCCTGCCGATGAAGAAGGGCTGGCGCGTTCCGGTAATGAGATCAAACACATCCTTAAAGGTCTGATCGCGAGAAATCTTTTCGATGTAAGTGCCTACTTCGAAATTATCAGTCCTATAGATCATGAACTGATGCAGGCTGTTGAGGCGATGAATAACGAAATGCTTTTCAGGAAGTTTAGCATCGCAATGTAAGGCTCCGGCGAGATCAGGATATCGGTTGATTTACCTGAAACACCGGTTTTATTTAACTTTTTGCACAGAATTATCAAGGCTTGTTAGGAGTTTTGATTTCTATCATTAAATTTGTTAGCACAAATCCGGCATGAGGAGCCTTTAGCATTGCTGACATTTTAAATCAGGGTATTATGGCAAATATCGAAACCAAATACATGGGCCTTACATTGTGCAGCCCTGTAATTATCGGAAGTTCAGGACTTACCAGCTCTCTTGAGAATATCAGGGAGTTTGCCGGCAGGGGAGCCGGTGCGGTAGTACTCAAATCTCTGTTCGAGGAGCAGATCATGCATGAGATTGCGCATACATCTTCACATGACACCACTCCAAACGTTTACCCTGAAGCGCTGGATTATATTTCAAATTACAGTCGCAACCACCGGCTCGACGAGTATCTTTCCCTGATCAGGGATGCCAGGCATGCTGTTCAGATTCCGATTATAGCCAGCATAAACTGCATCAGTTCAGACGAATGGACAACATTTGCAAGGAAAATAGAAGACGCCGGCGCCAGTGCCCTGGAACTGAATATATTCGTTATGCCCAGTGATCCGACGCATGGGGCGGAACAGAATGAGAAACTCTATTTTACCATCCTCGACGAAGTTAAAAAACAGATCAGTATTCCAGTAGCTTTAAAGATCAGTTATTACTTCTCGGGACTCGCCAAGATGGCACTGAAGCTTTCATGGGCGGGCGCCAAGGGCATTGTGCTGTTTAACCGCTTTTATTCGCCGGATATCAATATTGATACCATGAAAGTGGTTGCCACCAATGTTTTCAGTTCTCCGGAAGAGATCTCAACTTCCCTCCGATGGGTGGCCATGCTGAGCGACAGGTTGTATTGCGATGTTTGTGCGTCTACCGGTATTCACGACAGTGAAGGCATGATCAAGCAGTTGCTGGCGGGCGCAAAGGCGGTTCAGATTGCATCTACCCTCTATAAGAATGGATTCGGTCGTATAGATGAAATGAATGCCGGCTTAAAATCGTGGATGGAGAAACATGGATTTGAGAAAACCGAAGATTTTATCGGTAAAATGAGTTTTAAAAAGGTTGAAAATCCGGGAGCCTACGAAAGGGTTCAGTTTATGAAACATTTTGCCGGAATAGAATAATTTTTCAGCACTTTCAGGATTGCCGCTTCTATAGGGGAGCGGCTTTTTTTTATCCTTTTCTGTTGATTGCCTGAGCAGCCATCCAGGCGGTGGAGAAGGCCGCCTGAATGTTGTAACCGCCGGTATCCCCGTCAATATCCAATACTTCGCCGGCAAAAAACAGGTTTTTAACTAATCCGGATTTCATGGTGAGCGGATCGACCTCTTGAAGCGAAACGCCACCGCAGGTTGCCATGGCTGTATTGAAACCTGCCACTTTATCAATGATGAAGGGATGACTGCAACACAGTTCTGTCAGGGTTTTCCGGCTTTTTTTCGAGATTTCGGCCAAAGGTTTGTCAGATGGGATGCCTGACATATCGAAGATGGCCCTGACGAGGCTGCGGGGCATGCAGGTATTCTTAAAAAACGAAATAACGGGCAGCTTTCCGTTGGCATTGGCAAGACCGGTGAACTGTTTTTCAAACGCAGCTTCGTCGAGCTTGCACAGGTTAATTTTCAGGGTATCTCCGTTTTTGAAGTGGCGCGAGAAATCAAGGATTCCCGGACCGCTCAGCCCTGTGTGGGTAAATCCGGTATCGCCCCGGTGATTTCTGATTTCCCTGTTTTCGCGGAAAAGTCTGATCGCAGCGTTGTCGAGCGAAACGCCGGCAAGCGGTGCAAATTGATAGTCCCTTACAAAAACCGGGCTCAGGGCTGGCCGGGGTTCAACCAGTGTATGTCCTGCTTTTGCTGCAAAGGCAAAGCCATCCCCGGTTGAGCCGGTTGAAGGATAGGATAAGCCGCCGGTTGCTAGTACCAGATTGTTGCAGGTGAAGGTCCGGAATCCTGTTTTTACTGTAAAATGATCCTCCGCTGAAGATATATCCGTAACCTGCAGGCCGGTTTTTATTTCTGTCTGCCGCTCCCTGCAATTTTTCAGCAGGGTGTTCAGGATTTCAGCCGCTTTAAGGCTGCGCGGAAATACTTTCCCGTTTTTATCGGTAATGGTTTCAACCCCCCTCTTTTCGAACCATGCAATGGCATCCCGGTTGGTGAATGCTTTCAGGGCGGGTTTTAAAAAAGCATAATTATCCCCGTAATGCCTGTAAAATTCATTTATGTTTCCATCGTGGGTGAAATTGCACTGCCCGCTTCCCGAAATCATCAGTTTTCGGCCGGGCAATTCCTTTTTTTCCAGAATCAGCGTCCTGCCTTTTACGATGTTCGAGCCCGTAAACAGTCCGGCAGGTCCGGCTCCGATGATGATGGTTTCGTATTCCGGATTTTTTTCCATGTTGAAGCAAAAATAGCGAATTCCATGGTTGGTTGATGGAACAGAAAAGTATGCCGCTAATGATATCTTTTTATCTTTGCTGATACAATTTGTATGTTCATGTCGATTAGCAAGATCCTGGTCGTTGACGATGATGTTACCTTCTGCCTGATGCTGGAAACCCTGCTTCGGAAGCATGATTATGAAGTAGCGCAATCGTATACCTTTGCCGACGGCAGAAAGAAATTAGCCGATTTTAAGCCTGAGGTTGTTCTTACTGATCTCAGGTTACCTGACCACGACGGGCTGGAGGTACTTCAGCTGGTAAAGCGCGATTACCCGGAAGTGCCGGTTGTTCTGATGACAAGCTACGGTGATATCCGCACAGCCGTCAGGGCGATGAAAATGGGTGCGTTCGATTACGTTACCAAACCGGTGAACCCTGACGAAATCCTTTCAACAGTCCATAGAGCGATAAACTCCCGTAATAAGGCGGCCTCTGAGGTAAATATGCTGGTAAGTGATGAGTCTTATATTGAAGGGATCAGTGACGCCTCGGTAAAGATTCTGGAACACACTACCCTGGTTGCTCCCACGGGGATGTCGGTGTTGATCATGGGTGAAAGTGGAACTGGCAAGGAGTTTGTTGCCCGGCGGATTCATGCCCTCAGCCAGCGAAGCGACAAGCCCTTTGTGGCCATTGATTGTGGTGCCCTTCCCCGCGACCTGGCCGGAAGCGAACTGTTCGGTCATATAAAGGGAGCCTTTACAGGCGCCATTGCCGATAAACAGGGGCAGTTTGAAGTTGCCAACGGAGGGACTATTTTTCTGGATGAAATCGGCAACCTTAGCTACGACATTCAGATTCAATTGCTCCGGGCCATTCAGGAACGGAAAATCAGGAGGGTCGGTTCTACCCTCGAGATTCAGGTGGATGTCAGAATCATTACAGCCACCAACGAAGACCTCAGGCAAGCAGTTTCAAGGGGCGATTTCAGGGAAGATCTCTATCATCGCATCAATGAATTTGCCATTCAGGTTGCGCCCTTGCGCGACAGGCCTGAGGATATGGTTCAGTTTGCAAAGTATTTTCTTGCCCAGGCCAATAAAGAACTTCAGCGTGAGGTAAAGGATTTTTCACCGGAAGTATTGCAGATATTCAGAAATTATTCCTGGCCGGGTAACCTCCGTGAACTCAGAAATATCATCAAAAGGGCGGTATTGTTATCCAAAAGTACGGTAATTAACGCTGAAGCGCTGCCTGATGAACTTGCTGCGGATAATATTACCCGCCTCGTTGCGCCTGTTACCGGGGACCAGGGCCTTGCTGCAAAAACTGATGCGGATATTGACCTCAGGGAAACATCCCGAAGGAGTGAAAGGGAGTTGATTATTGCCACGCTCGAAAAGGTGCGGTTCAATAAATCGAAAGCCGCCAGAATACTGAATGTGGACAGGAAGACCCTTTACAACAAGATGAAACAGTACGGGATTCCGCTTCAGTAATCCTTCAGTTTTTCTTTCAGTGCGCCTTCAATTTCATTTAAACCTTCAACAACCTGTCTGAGCAAAGGCATGATCACTTCCTGCGACGGTGTTTCAAGCCTGCCTGCCGTTTCAAGTTGTTTCAGCAAGCCGGCTTCGGTTGAAGCACCCAGGTTTCTGATGTTCGGCAACAGACGGTGGGCCAGCAGCGCGAGATTTTTGTATTCTTTATTTCGGAGTGCCTCTTCCATTAATCTGGCCGTTTCGTTGATGTTATTCATCAGCGACTCCAGTATTTTTTTCAATGCTTCAGGATCGTTACCGGAAAAATCATTGAAAATTGCAAGATTCAGCTCCCTGCCGGAAAGGGTTGGTTCAGGTGGCACTTCTGATCCTTCCGGGTTATGGTACCCCAACGCTCGGGCAACAGCCTGGTAAAATGCTGCTTGCCTGAAAGGCTTAATCAGGAATTGCTCCAAACCCTGACTCCGGTAGAAGTTAAAGTCATCCGGCGTGGCATGGGCTGTAAGTCCGATGAATGGAGGGGCCGCATAGCCGTTTTCCCGAGCGTGGCTGAGGATCTTTGCTATCAGGTCAGGGCCGCTCAGTAAGGGCATTTGAACATCGGTCATGATCAGATCGTAAGTATGCGGAGTCTGAAGATAAAGGTCCCAGGCCTGCATTCCGTCGGGCACAGCATCTACCCTGGCCCCGGTTTCATGCAGCAGACCGGTTATCAGCAGTCTGGTGGTTTCATCATCTTCTGCCAGCAGTATGCCTTTTTCTTTTAACACCGGCACCCCCGACAGGGCCTCGGGAAACTGCGGAGTGATCTCGCCCTGGTATCCGGGCAACTGCAACCTGATCTCCACCGTTGTACCTTTGCCGGGAGAGCTCTCCAGCCCGATGGTTCCGTTCATCATCCCGGTAAGTTTACGGCAAATGGCTAATCCGAGTCCGGAACCGCCGTATTTCCTGGTTATTCCTTCATCCACCTGTGTAAACTCTTCAAAAATCTCCTGCTGTTTTTCTTCAGGAATGCCAATGCCGGTGTCTGTTACCCTGATGAGCATTGCCAGCATCTCATTTTCCTGATGAGCCTCGAATTCCAGGCTGATTGACCCTCTTTCGGTAAATTTTATGCTGTTATTCAGCAGATTATAAATTATCTGCCTGATCCGGAGAGGATCTCCATTTACCGCCTTTTCTATTTCGCCTGTTGCCGTATAATGCATTTCAATGCCTTTGTCTTCGGCTTTTGACCGGAGGGTTTCAAAAACTTCACCCAGAAGATCTGCAGGGATAAGCGGATGTGATTCAAGGATGAGTTTTCCACTGCCGATTCTTGAGTAGTCGAGCAGATCATCGATCAGTCCGAGCAGGTGTTCGGAAGAAGAATTGATATACTTCAGATAATTCTGCTGTTCCTCCGAAAGCCGGGTGCCTGACAGCCTCTCCGAAAATCCGATGATGCTGGTAATCGGCGTTCTGATTTCATGGCTCATGTTGGCCAGAAACATTTCCTTGACCTTCAGCAGCTTTTCTGCAAGCAGTCTGGCTTTTTCAAGCTGTCTTCGGTAAAAAGCACTGCGGGCGAGATCTTTCCAGATAAGTATCACAAAGATCAGCATCGTGAGCAAACCTGCCATCCCAAGTATGATTGCTGTGTTCCACAATCTTTTAACCAGGGCATTGGCTTTTTCCGAGCCTTCAATTGCCCGGTTGATCTCTTCTTTCTCAAACAGAATCAGTACATTGCGTATTTCATCCAGGATTACCTGGTCTGTTTTGAGCAGCATCAATTCACGCTCGATGGTCATCTGCCGCTCAATACGTTCCTCTTCCTCCATTTGCTCAAGTTGCGTGCGTACCCGGGCCACGGTGGAATCATGCAAACGGGTAAAGGTTTGGATGGTGTCAGGCGTCTGACCGGGCATGTGCTGAATTACGGGGATACTGTCAGCAGCAGGGCTTTTACCGGTGATGCCCGACCACAGGCGTTTAAAGATGTTTTCCTTTTTCGCGGTTTCATTCTCCTTTGTTTTGGTTGCCGGAGTGGTTGACGGCTGTGCAATGGTTCTTGTGGAAAAAGCAACCGTATCGTTGAAACGCTGCAGCACCTGATTCAGCCTTTCGGCACTCAGAATGGGAGAGTCTGCCGTTTTACCCTGCCTGAAGAAATTCTCCAGCGTAGCTTTTTTCAGATCGAGCAGGCTGTCAACAACAAGCATCCTCAGGTACTGATCGGTATGCATTACGCTGGTGTATTTGAGTGAATCGGCAATCGCCCTGATTTCCCTTTCATCTTCCCGGTATTTTTTAAGATACCGGCGCTGGCCTGTTGTTATGTATGCCCTTGCCTGACCGTCGGCATCAATCAGTTTTGACAACATATTGCTGACAAGAGTCAGTTTGGTTACAGATTGCGAAACCCCGGTATCGGGCGGGCTAAGCTGGGTGGCAAGGTGAATCACGGCAAAAACTGCTGCCAGTGCCAGGAAAAGTATCACCAGAAATCCTGCGACAACTTTACCTTTTACCCCTTCCGGATTGTTCTTTTTGTTCATCTGTGCAAAAATAAGGTCTTCGGCGCTATATTGTTCCCTGATGGTGAAGATTCTGGTACGGTCGGGTGCAGACAGTAAGTCGGTTCAGCAGGCAAACGACGCTGCGATCAGGAAACGGGTTTCAACATAGGTTGATCACAAAAAAAAAGAACTCCCGCTTTGTGGTGGCGGGAGTTGTGCTTCAAAACAGTTTCCTGTCCGTTAATTGAAGCTGGTGTGCTTTATATGTCTATACTTCGGTTGAAATTACCAGCATCCTGGATTTCTGCCAGAAGAGGGCCGGATCCTTGATTACAATTTCCTCCACTTTCTTTTCGGTAGTAATCAACTCATACGACCCTGCAGGATGAACGGACATTAATGTTGCTTTTTTTACGCCCAGCGGAATCGATTTCAGGTTACGGATATCTATTTCGGTAAATTCATTCAGATCAACATCGCCGGCAATCTTCTGCGATTTTCCAAGGCCAAGAAACCCGCCCTGTTTATTCAGTATTTTTTTCTCAATCAATTCCTTGCGCTCACCCACAATAAAGTATGCCGTGTTCAGTTCGTTGGTTTTGTCGTTGATGACACCGGCCAACGCCCTGTTTTGATCTTTAATTATGGAGATAGTGTCATTCAGAACAGCAATGGAGAAATTGAGTCCGGCAAGCTCTTCTTTCAGGGTAAGTATTTCGCTGTCACGTTCGGCAAGCTGCTGATTGGCAAGGGCAATCATATTGTCAAACTCCTTTATTTTCAGGTCTGAATCTTTGATCTTCCGGTTGAGGGCGGCAATTTTATTTTTGTTCGATTGCATGAGCTCATTGATCATCCGGATATCCTCATTGATCCGCTCACGGATTGGTTTGCTCAGTTCCTGACCCTGAGCGGTCTGGGAGCTGATCAGTTTTTCGCGGCTTTTAATCTCTGCAAGGTTGGATTCTATTTCGTTGATCGTCATCAGAAAGTCGTTGACCAGAGAGTCTTTGACGGCGGCATCGCTCAGCATCTTGTTCTTTTCCTGGATCAGCTGATTAATCTGTTCAGTTTGCTTTTTGTTTTCACAGGAACTGAAGAGTACCGGAAGCACGAGCAGAATAAGCAAAAAGTTTTTCATGTTTTATTGGTTTTGGTTTTGCTTTGTTCTTTCAAAATGTAAACCAAAGAGGGATTATTTTTCAAATGCATGTATATCAATCTAATAGTAAAAACGGTTGCTGATACGTATTGGGTATATAACTCCACAATCCGGGAAAAACCTAAACCACATTTACCGGAAATCAGGGTAATTGTTGAACGGATTATCCGGTTCGGGAACCGGCGGTATTGTGCATTCGATATTTGTTTACGCGGAATTACTATGATTTCTCTTACTCAGTTCCCGGCTGACCTGTTCACGGGTCCTGACGCTTCCATGTGATGGCAGGAAAACGCTGCATCCGGTTTTGAGCAGCAGTTCCCAGCTTTTGAACAGCAATTTCAGATCATCGGCAAAAGGAGGAAAGCTACTTCCGGGGTAAGTGCCGAAGAGGGTATCTCCGGCGAGTGCAATTTCATTGTCAATAATCACACTTACAGAACCTGCAGAATGCCCCGGGGTGTGTATGATCTGGATATTTCTGAGGTCTTCTGAAAGATTTAATTGTTGATCAAAGGTTATATCCGCATCGCAGCCCTGATATTTCACCAGGCGGTTGGCCAGTTTGCCGAAAGTTCCGGTGAGCCATCCCGTAAACAGGTTGGTGCCGGCGGGAACCGGACTGTCGCCCGACCTCAGAAATTCCTCTTCGGATGCATGCACAATCACCCTGGCATTAAAGAAGTCTTTGATAGCCCGGGCGTTGGCTGCATGATCAAAATGGGTGTGTGTCAGCACAAGATAATCGATGGTCCGGATGCTGAGTTTCCTCAGACGCCTGATAATAATTTTCCGCATAAATGCAGGACCGGTATCGACAAGAATTTTATTGTTACCCGAAAGAACCAGAAATACATTGCTGCGACCGCCTGCCAGGCTGATGATTTCTGTCCCATACCGACCGGTGATTCTTTTCATAATGACAAGGGAATAAATGGTTTAAGTTCCCGGGCGGAAATTTTAATGGATGATTCTGGATGTTAGCATTCCGTGGGCAGTGTGGACCCTGATAAGATAGGTGCCCGGGGGGATGCCGCCAAGGTGAATGATCTCGCTTGAGTTGCCCCGCAGGTTGACGAGGCTGATCAAACGTGCGCCCCTGATATCGAATACTGTAATGTCTGAAATTTCGTCGCTCTCTATCAAAACCTGATCCGGGTTGAGCTTTGTGATCTGAAGTGCCGGAAGTTTTTCTTCTGCCAGCTTCATGGCCGATAACAATGAGCCATTTATACGGGAGCGCTGAAACCAGATATTCAGGCTTCCGTTCCGTGTATCGCCCCACACGGCACTGAGGGTGTCGTTGAATAATTCCAGGCACATGAAGTCGTTGCCATTCTGAAAAAGAACATCATCAAACGGAATGGCTGCACTGCTTATCCTGAAATTGGGATTGAAAACGGATTCGTTTTTCAGCCTGACGGCTGCATATATTTCATAGGCTGCAGCATAGCCTGTGTCGGTGGCATTGCGGCGGTCGCGCCAGGCAATGGCCAGGTCCCCGTCGGTATCGAAAGCAGCCCACACAAGATCCTGCATCCGGCCATTTCCGGCGGGATCATCATTGATCCGTATCCCTTCGCTCCAGGTATCGCCTCCGTCAAATGATTCCATCAGAAAGACATCAGCGTCGCCGGATTCATTGCGCAGATGGACGAATGCAAGATGCAGCGGATCGGAAGGATTCACGCGGAGCAGGTAGCCTTTTTTTGCCGATGTATCGCTGACGGCGATCGCAGTAGGTGCGGCAATCACACTGCGATGCGTAAAGCTGATCCCCGCATCGGCAGATGATGCAAGGATAAACTGTGGAAGCAGGTTCTGTGAGAAGACCAGACTGGGATAGATACAATGGAAGATGCCTGTTGAACTGATAGCCGGTGTCGGCATTGGTTTAGCTATAAAGGGGCCCGACAGCCATCCTGTTGTATCGGCGTAACGCCATGCCTGAAAAGACTGGCCCTGATCCACTGACCTGGCAAAGTACGGATGATATGGGGGAGCAACAGCCGGGCTGGCATTCATGGTGGTGATGTAAATGTTGCCGGTGAAGGCGCCTCCCGAACGGTCTATGTTAATCCATGGGCGGTCGATCGGGAATTGCCCGGGATCATCATCAAAAGCAATCACTTCAACGGCCTGTTCCCAGGTAAGCCCCCCGTCAGAAGATTTCCTCACATAGACGGCGCCTGACGTAAAATACGGATCATAATCAATATAGGAGAGAAATACGTTTCCCTGGATGTCGAATGCCAGGGAAGGGTCGGCTGAAGTATGGCCGTTCATTTCATGTGGTATATTGGCCGCAGCGCTCCAGTTTATTCCGCCATCGGTGCTGACCCTCGTGCGGATCATTATCCGGTTGAGAAAAACATAACCCATCCAGGCGACTACCATGTGTCGCGGATTTTGAGGATTTACCGCTAAAAATGGCTCCCCGTCGAAAACAATCCCTCCGGAAAGGTTTGAGTTCTGAGCCAGGCTTACATTGCCCAGAAGGCTTATGATTCCTATTATAAGGATTTTTTTCATAGCATGTCGGATATTAGCTTTCGCGAGGTTTTCGATGCCCCGGATCTGTCCTCAGTAAAGGAATTCTGACCTGTTGGCCGGAACATTCTATTAAAATCCCGAGTCTTTTTGCCCGGGTCACTTCCTGCCTGGCACTGAGGATCCAGTAAATGCAGGTTTTACGATATGAAGCAGATGTATTGCAAAACCATGCGTAAGCATTGGGGTGCTTCATAAATTCCTGTTCCATTTCCGGAGTTAAGCGGCCATTTTCGCGCAAAAAATTTGCGGAATCCGTTCGCTTTTTATTGCGGGCTTCATAAACGGCAAGCCCCGCGGGATGCATCAATCCGGCTTCTTTCAGCGCTTCAACCCGTTTGATGTTGGTGCTGCTCCATACACTTTTCGATTTTCTGGGGGTAAACCTTACTTTGTACCGTGACTCATCCACGCTCCGGGTAAGCCCGTCGATCCAGCCATAACAAAGGGCGATTTCAACCGCTTCCGGGTAATAAAATCCATGCATTACCCCTTTGCGTTTTTTTAAAAATCCCAGCCAGAGTTCCTTTACATGGCTGTGGTTTTCTTCAAGCCACTCCCTGAACTCACTGCTTTCGCGAAAATACATGACTTCCATGGTTGAAGCGGTATGTTTTATGCTGAAAATGCTTTTGCGAATTTATAATTTTAACAGGTTCCCGTCCCGTTTTATGCGGATTTTATGACTGATGCCCGAAAGCAGCCCGGGGAAGTTGAACCATTCAGCCGAAAAGAGGTTTATAACAAGTGTCTCTGCTTTGAGAGTCTTTGCAGGGAAAGGAATCTGTATAAAACTAAAATTAACTGTTACATGATGAGGTTTTTAATTTACGTTTACACATTTTCGATGATTATTACTGCTGCGGCTGCCTCAGCGGAAAATCCCGCTGAACCCTGTAAGCTCTGTGGTCATGATGTACCTGCTCCGGTGTCATCGCAACCGGATACCACCGTTCACTATCCTCAGGAGAAACATCTGAAAAATATCAGGCAACTCACCAATGGCGGCGATTTTGCCGAAGCTTATTTTAGCTTCGATGATTCCATGATCGCTTTTCAGGCGAAAAGCGCGAAATGGGGTACAAAGTGCGACCATATTTATTATTTTCCATTCAGCGACGGTCATATGAAGGATCACATTCCCGGGCTTATCAGCGAGGGCCTGGGCCGGACCACCTGTTCATTCTTTATGCCGGGTGATACCAGCATCCTTTATGCATCCACCCGCTCCGGTGGCAGTGAATGTCCTCCTGAACCTGAAAGAAGGGCCGATGGCAAGTACTTATGGCCGATTTATCCCGATTTTGATATTTATGTGGCCAACCTTAAAGGTCAGCTGATCGATACCCTCGTGAAATCGCCCGGTTACGATGCCGAAGCAACGGTTTCACCCAAAGGCGACCTGATCGTATTTACATCCGACCGCTCAGGTGACCTGGAGCTGTATACGTGTAAAATCGATGGAAGTGATGTAAAACAGATTACTTTCGACCTTGGCTACGATGGGGGCGCTTTCTTTTCTCCTGACGGAACAAAGCTGGTGTTCAGGTCATCGCGTCCGAAAACCCCTGAAGAGATCAAAGAATACAAGGATTTGCTCAAGGAAGGACTTGTTGCCCCTACCAATATGGAAATATATGTCTGCAATGTGGATGGCAGTGATCTCAGGCAGATTACCAGCCTGGGCAAAGCCAACTGGGCGCCCTTTTTTCACCCTTCGGGAGAGAAAATCCTGTTCAGCTCAAATCACGCCGGAGCGAGAGGCTTCGAGTTTAATCTGTATATGATCAACCTCGATGGCTCCGGTCTTGAGCGCATCACCTGGGACCCCGTTTTCGATGCATTCCCGATGTTTTCGTATGATGGCAAGAAGCTGATCTTCTCTTCGAATCGCAACAACGGCGGAACCCGCGATACCAATCTGTTCATCGCTGACTGGGTTGAATAGACAGGCGCACATTGCCGGCAGTTGATAAATCAGTATCCCTGTTCCTTCCTCTAACAGGCCGGAACAGGGATATTTTTTTTGCGGGTATTGATTTAACCCGGTTTCCTTTCCCTGAGTGTTGCTTCCAGGGTTATTGCTGCGGGGAAGAGTATGTTGTTTTCCAGGTGGATGTGCTTGTGCAGGTCCTGCTGGAATTCCCTGAGCAATTCATATGTAACCCTGAAGGTATTGCATGCATCTTCAGGCGGGGTATATCCGTTGCTGAGTTCTTCGATCTTCCTGAACCTTTCCCCTTCGTTATCATGCTCCTGCAGCATGACGCTGATGGGGTTTGCAACGCTTCCGAACGCAGCTTCAGGAATTGCGCTGCTGTCTGGCCTGGTATTCGCCATTTTGCGGATGATCGGGAAAAGGACCAGTTCTTCCTTTTTCATGTGCTTCGTGAGTTCACCGGCTGATATCCTGAAATGATCGGCAATTTCATATACTTCAGGATGTCTGCCGCCATGGGCGTTGATCACTTTTTCGAGCAGGCCGGTAAGACGGGGTATGGATTGTTCCACATAGCGGTGATGGATTTTCTCGATATAATCAGCAAGAAGATCTGACGGCCAGGAACTGAAATTGTCATTCCCCGTTATAGTGCCGGCTGCCGCCTGCGAGAGTTCTTCCAGCAGGGCTTCATAATTTATGTTTTCCTGCCGGCATACTTCTTTCAGCGGACGGTTGCCGCGGCAGCAGAAGTCTATGCCATAACGCCCGAAGACAGCGGCTGTCCGGTAATCTTCTGTGACATAGCTGCCAATGGTTTTATTTTGATTGTCCATATTGTTGATCTTAACGGATTTTTTTCTGAAATGCGAGTTTAAATACAAACCAGAACAGGGCAAGGGCGCCAAGGGCGAATACAGTATCCCCGATGGTCCTGAGCCAGCGGAAAGTGGTGAGGATGGGTTGCTGCATAAATTCGGCGGAACGGGCATACCACATGCCTTCGTTTACGCTGGCGACAGTTTGCATAAACCCGACCGGAAGTATGCTCAGGAAGATCATCAGCAGCAGACCGATGTTGATCGACCAGAATGAGAAACTGAGCAGTTTTTCGTTCCAGACCTGCTCCCGGTAGAGGCTGCGCAGCACGAACAGCATCAGACCGATGCCCAGCATTCCGTATACACCGAAAAGCGCGGCATGTCCGTGCACCGGCGTTGTATTCAGCCCCTGCATGTAATAGAGCGCGATGGGTGGGTTGATGAGAAACCCGAAGATGCCTGCACCCAGGAAATTCCAGAATGAAACAGAGAGCAGGCTGTAGATGGGCCATTTATAATCCCTCAGCCATGCCGTGGATTTCGAAATCCGGTAGTTGTGGAAAGCTTCGAAACCGATCAGAATAAGGGGAACCACCTCCAGTGCGCTGAAAGTCGCCCCGAGTGCCATCACGGCGGTTGGTGTGCCGGTAAAGTACAGGTGATGGAATGTGCCCAGAATTCCACCTGAAAGAAAGATAATGGTTGCGAAAAGTACGCTTGAAGTGGCGGTTTTTGTGCGCAGCAATCCCATCCTTACGAAAAGGAAGGCAGCCACAACGGTAGCGAATACTTCGAAAAATCCTTCCACCCAGAGGTGTACCACCCACCAGCGCCAGTATTCGGCAATAGCCAGATTCGTTTGTCTTCCCCACATCAGTCCGGCGCCGTAAAATAGTGCAATGGCTGCCGAAGCGATCAGAAAGAGGATCAGCAGGTTCTTTTCCTCCGTTTTACGCCTGAATACCGGAATCAACGGCCTTACCATAAGGGTGAGCCAGATAAACAAACCGACAAACAGGAATAGTTGCCAGAAGCGGCCCAGGTCAACATATTCATACCCCTGATGGCCGAACCAGAAGTTCTCTGCATACCCGAGTTTCTGCATAACACCCATCCATTGTCCGGCCATTGAGCCCAGTACAATGATCAGTAAAGCCACAAAAAGGAAGTTGACGCCCAGCTTCTGATATTTGGGGTCGCTGCCCGAAACCGCCGGGGCGATGTATAGGCCGGTTGCAAGCCAGGCCGTTGCGATCCAGAAAATGGCCAGCTGTACATGCCAGGTACGTGAAATGGCATACGGCATAAAACTGGCAAGGGGTATTCCGTATAGCCCGTCACCCTCCACACCGTAATGCGCGGTAACAATACCCATAATGATTTGCAGCAGAATCAGAAAATTAACGATCCAGAAATATTTCTCCACCGCTTTCATCGAGGGTGTGATGTTTTGCCGCATCAGGGGGTCTTCGAGCGGTTTTTCAATTTCTGTTTCTTCAGTTGTTTTTGCGTGATAAAATACCAGGATTCCTATCCCGATCAGCAGCATGATTACGCTGAAGCCGGTCCAGAGTACCAGGTCGCCGGTAGGTTTGTTGCCGACGATTTCGTCAGGGGGCCAGTTGTGTGTGTATGTGATGGCTTCCCCCGGCCTTTCGGTGACACAGGCCCAGGATGCCCAGAAAAAGAATGCATTCATTTTATACATCCTTTCCGGATCCTTGATTGAATTCTGCGGTATGGCATAGTCGTTCCGCAGCTTCTGATAATCAGGATTATCCATAAACAAACTCTCGTAATGACGGCTCAGGCTCCGGATGGCCTCCGCCCTGAGGGGCGATACCGTGATGGTGCCGGTGGAGGGATCCCAGGTGTTTTTTCTGAGTTCTTCCTGCAATCGGTGCTCCAGGGCTGCCTGCTGCTCGCCCGGAAGTTCGTCGTAAGCCCGGCTGAATTCCTGCCGAGACCAGGTGTTCAGGATAAAAACAGCTTCCCTGTGCAGCCAGTCGGCCGACCAGTCGGGTGCTACATAGGCTCCGTGGCCCCAAACGCTTCCGACTTCCTGCCCGCCGATACTCTGCCAGACATTCTGACCGTCCTTGATATCCTGAGCTGTGAATATAACCGTTCCATCGCTGGTAACCACCTGCTCAGGAACCGGCGGCGCCTGCTGATAAATCTCATAACCGTAATAACCCAGTACGGCAAAGGATATAATCACCACAAGCGCAAACCCTGTCCAGAGTTTTTTTTCATGTTTCATATGGGTGTCGTTTTGATGTGAATAATTGTGTTGAATTCCGGAAAATTGGTGAAAGTCCGGTTTCTTTGGTATGCATCCGGATCGGCCGTAAAATAGTTGGTCATGATAACCAGCAGATCCGGCTGCAATTTCGTTCCGGCTGAGATGTTCCTCCCTTACGGAAGTATGTCTGCCGGCCTTTTAAGGTATGTCTGTCCATCCTTCAGCCCGAGTGCCAGCTCTTTGATTTTTGTGTTGTCAAGCACCTGCTTCAGATTAAAACGGATATCGTTGAACTTGTCGTGAACCGGGCACGGCTGAGTCGGGGAGCAGTGCTTCAAACCCAGGCCGCAACTGGTGAAAATTGAATCCCCGTCAATGGCTTTTACAATGTCAGCAACGTTTTTATCTTCTATCTGTGCCGGATTCATCATAAACCCGCCCCGTTGCCCTCTCAATGAGGTTATTATGCCTGCTTTTGACAGGGTTTGCAGGATTTTGGAGGTGAAAGCTGCCGGGGAATCTATCTCCGCGGCAATATCACTCAGAAATGTGCGCTCATTCTCCATTGATTTGCCTGCAATGTAAATGCAGGCCCTTATTCCGTATTCACAGGCTTTCGAAAACATATCTGCTTTGTTTCTTAACTGCAAAGCTATGGTATTTTTTAATCGGACAAAAATATCCGAATAAAAAATTTAATTGATCAAACCCGGGTCTCCGGAGGATTAAAATCTGACTGCTCAGGGAAGCAGCAATTATTCCGGGATGGTGAAGTATGATTTTGCAGGTAACTTAATTTTTTAATAGTCCGGCTCACTGACTCTTCGCTGGTTAATAATATTGATTAAACCAAATATCAGACCTGGTATCCGTTTTTATTACTTTTGATCAGCGCTGACATCCGTCTTCGCAGAAATCTGTTCTTTTATCGGTAACCCGGCACGTTATTCATTAAACTGTTGAATATGAATAGAATAATATTTTTTATTATCGCTTTCTGCTTCCTGATGACAATTTCCGTTAAGGGTCAGCATCTGATTACATCTCCTGACGGAAAGCTTGCCTTACAGGTTAACGCTGCCGGCAACACTGGTTTTACCGTTTTTATGGATGGTAAGGAAACTTTTACTGTATCGGGGTTGGGTCTGGAGCTGGAATCAGGAGAAGAGCTGCCGGCTCCCGGCACAAAGCCCGCAATCTCCCGGAGCAGCGGATTAACTGAGTATCAGGCAGTGGTCCCGGTAAAGTACCGGCAGGCATCCTATCCTTTCAACCGCCTGGAACTGAAGTACCGCAACGGATCAGCCATTGAATTCAGGGTATATAATGACGGCGTGGCCTACAGGTTTATCACTTCGCGCAAAGGCTTGCTTAAAGTAAATAACGAAGGGATGAGGCTGAACTTTCCGGAAGGTTCAGATGCGTATTTCCCCCGCGAAAGCAGCATGTATTCGCATTACGAGCGGCCTTACCTTCATCAGCCCCTTGACAGCATCGCCCCCGGTGATTTTTGCTCCCTGCCGGTTTTATTTACGGCCCCCGGAAAAATACGGGTGCTCTTTACGGAAGCCGATCTGTTTGATTACCCGAATGCATTTCTGAAGAAAGATCAGGACAATGGTTTTCATGCTGTGTTTCCCGGGGTTGTGCTTAAAGCCCTTCCGCGTGGCGGAACCTCTGACCGTTCGGAGGATATTGCGGAACAGGCCTGTTATATCGCTGAGATACAGGGCGACCGGAGTTTTCCCTGGAGGGTATTTGCAGTTTCGCAGAATGATGCATCCCTTGCCGGAAACGATCTGGTTTACCGGCTGTCGCGACCTTCGGAGCTTAAAGATACGGAATGGATCCGTCCCGGCAAGGTTGCCTGGGACTGGTACAATGCCTGCAATATCACCGGTGTGGATTTCAGATCGGGCATTAATACGGAGACCTACAGGTATTACATAGATTTTGCAGCTGCTTACGGGATTGAGTATGTGATTCTGGATGAAGGCTGGTCGAAAACCACAACCAATGTATTGGAAACCATTCCCGGAATTGATTTGCCGGAGCTGATTGAATATGCAGCGTCGAAGCAGGTGGGGATTATTCTGTGGTTATTGTGGCATCCGCTCAACGGAAATGAGGAGAAAATCCTTTCAACATACAGGGATTGGGGTGTTAAGGGGGTGAAGGTCGATTTTATGCAGCGCGCCGATCAGGGAATGGTCAGTTCGTATGAAAAAATTGCCGCGGTGGCGGCGGCCAACCATTTACTGGTCGATTTTCACGGGGCTTACAAGCCTGCCGGACTGAACAGGGCTTATCCGAATGTGCTGTCGTTCGAAGGTGTGATGGGCAACGAGAACAACAAATGGAGCAATTTCGCCAACCCGGAGCACAACGTCACCCTGCCGTTTATCCGGATGGTGGCCGGCCCCATGGATTACACCCCCGGAGCCATGCGGAATGCGCAAAAGGATGACTTCTGCATTAACTTCGAAAATCCTTCAAGCCTGGGTACGCGCGCGCATCAGGTGGCCATGTATGTGGTTTATGAAAGCCCGTTGCAGATGCTGTGCGATGCCCCCTCGCTTTACCTCCGTGAGCCGGAAGTTCCGGAGTTTATCAGCCGGATACCGGTTGTGTGGGATGAAACCCGGGTGTTGCAGGGGGAGGTTGGTGATTATATTCTGATTGCCCGGCGAAACGGGGACACCTGGTACCTTGCTGCCATGACCGACTGGTCGTCACGGAATCTGGAAACCGGTCTGTCTTTTCTCGGGGAGGGAGTCTATCAGGCGACCATTTTCAAGGATGGGCCCAATGCGGATAAAAACGCCTCGGATTACCTGATCAGAAATCAGCATGTTCGCAGAAATGACAATGTTCTTCTTAATCTCGCTCCCGGGGGAGGATGGGTGGCCATTGTAAGTCCGGCAAATTAGAAACAGAAGGGCCTTGAACATTTCCGGTAATTTTATCAATATAATCAAACGAAACGGCCATTAAACTGCAATCATGATGTTCTTCACCAAACTGGGCATACTGCTGATCGGTTTTGTTTATGCAGGGCTGATGCCCTTTACCATCCGTAAAGTCATCGGCCACCTCAGGTTCGACCTTAAGCGGTATACACTCAGTTTTTTAAGTAATACTGAGCTGTATGGAGAAGCTTACCGCAGGGCATACAAAAGAATGCTGTTCATTACCGCCCTTCTTACTTATATATTTTTCTGGCTGATTACCTGGTTCTATAACCTTGGCGCGTATGAAAAGCTGATGCGCGCCATCGATATTAGCTTTGCATCCATTACCCTGCTGGCGTTTCTGCCACACAACCTGAAGCCTGTCAGCCTGAAAAACCTGGCACCTTCCCTTCAGCGCATTCTGCACAACCTGATGGCTGTGGTGGTATTTCTTGCCTTGCCTCTGCTGATCGTCAGCTTTCAGGTTGCCCTGATGCCATATGCCCGCTTTACCGGGGTTTCGGGGCTGATTATTATCGTGGTTGTGCTGGTGCTTACCCTGCTATCACTACTGAAGCAGGGAATCAACGGCGCAACTGAACTGGTGCTGATCAACGGCATCAGCATCTGGACAATCTACATCACCTTTCTTACCATGCTGCACTGACTCTTTCTTCTGAATCCGGCTCCCTGATTAAGGGTTAGTCTGGATAATAAATGCGTGCCTGATTCAGTTTATTGGTTATTAATGTATTGCGGTGTTTTTAGCCGGTTTTCCGGTGGGTTTTCAACCGCACCGGCCGGGGTTGTTTATAACATATATTTAAAATTCCCTTTGAATGCCGTAAGTTTGCCAGTCGAAAAAGGCAAGGATATTCATTTGATAACAACCTCTATAACAGCAATTCATGAGCAAAGATCTTACCACTCTGGCTGCCGATAACATCCGCATACTTTCAGCAGCAATGGTTGAGAAGGCCAGGTCGGGGCATCCCGGTGGCGCGATGGGCGGAGCCGATTTTATCCACATCCTCTTTACGGAATACCTCCGTTATGATCCTTCGGATATGACGTGGCACATGCGCGACCGTTTCTTTCTCGATCCCGGGCATATGTCGCCCATGCTCTATTCGGTGCTGGCCCTTTCGGGGAATTACAGCATTGATGATCTGAAAAGTTTCAGGCAATGGGGCAGCGTTACGCCCGGCCATCCTGAGGTGGATCAGGCCCGTGGTGTGGAGAATACATCCGGCCCGCTGGGTCAGGGACATGCCATGGCCATCGGCGCTGCCATCGCGGAGCGTTTTTTATGCGCCCGCTTCGGTGAATGGATGTCGCATAAGACTTACGCTTATATCTCTGATGGTGGTATTCAGGAGGAGATTTCGCAGTCAGCCGGCAGGATTGCCGGTCACCTGGGACTGAGCAACCTTATTATGTTTTTCGACAGCAACGACATTCAGCTGTCGACCGACACCCACGTGGTGACCAGCGAAAATACCGCGATGAAGTACGAAGCCTGGGGCTGGAAAGTGGTAACCATTGACGGACATGACCATGCAGCCATCCGCGCGGCACTGGACGCGGCTCAGCTGGAACAGGAACGGCCAACCCTGATCATCGGTAAAACCGTAATGGGCAAAGGAGCGCTCACGGCCGATGGAGAGAGTTTCGAGCGCAAATGTGCTACCCACGGCATGCCGCTGGGTGAGTCAGGTGCTTCATTTGAAAAGTCCATCGCCAATCTGGGAGGGAATCCCGGTGATCCGTTTGCCGTTTTTCCGGATGTAGCTGCTTTATATGCAGAAAAGCGGATTGAAAAGACAAATGCGGCGAATGAAAGAAAAGCGTTGCAACAAAAATGGGCAGAAGGGAATCCATCACTGGCAGACAAACTTGAGATGTATCTGTCAGGAAAATTGCCTGAGCTCGATTTCGGCAGTGTAGTTCAGAAACCGGGCATCGCCACCCGCGCCGCTTCATCGGCCATTCTTGCATACCTTGCTCAAAACGTGGGAAATATGATTGTTTCGTCTGCCGACCTTGCCAACAGCGACAAGACCGACGGGTTCCTGAAACAAACCAAAGCCCTGGCCAAAGGCGATTTTAGCGGTGCATTCCTTCAGGCAGGCGTCAGTGAACTGACCATGGCGGCCATTTGTAACGGCATTGCCCTGCATGGAGGCGTATGGGTCGCCTGCGGTACCTTTTTCGTGTTCAGTGATTATATGAAACCGGCCGTCCGGCTTTCGGCGCTGATGGGATTGCCTGTCAAGTATATCTGGACGCATGATGCCTTCAGGGTGGGAGAGGACGGACCCACGCATCAGCCTGTTGAGCAGGAAGCCCAGATCCGTTTGCTGGAACAGATGAAAAACCACCACGGCGCCATGAGCCTGCTGGCCCTGCGCCCGGCCGATGCCGCAGAAACCTCGGTGGCCTGGAAACTTGCCATGGAAAATACCTCAACGCCCACTGCGCTGATTCTTTCACGGCAAAATATCAGCGATCTGCCGGTAGCAGAGGCTGTAACGCCATACACTTCGGCACTTCGTGCTGCAAAAGGAGCCTATGTTGTTCAGGATTGCGAAGGAACGCCCGACGTTATCCTGCTGGCCAGCGGATCCGAAGTTTCAACCCTGGTTGCAGGTGCAGCATTGCTGAAGACGGAAAAGAATCTGAAAATCAGGATTGTTTCGGTAATATCTGAAGGCTTGTTCCGTCAGCAGGATCAGGCTTATCAGCAGCAAGTTTTACTGCCCGGTGCACCCGTATTCGGACTGACCGCCGGATTACCGGTAACCCTTTCGGGGCTGGTTGGCGAAAAAGGCAGGGTATGGGGCCTCGACCACTTCGGTTATTCCGCTCCGGCAAAAGTGCTGGATGAAAAGTTCGGATTTACCCCTGAAAATGTAGCCTTACAGGTAAAGGAATACCTGGGTTCATAGCCGGCACTATTGCAGTTTACATACTGACTCCGGCACTGAAGCGGTAGCTCGTTGTACTTTCGAAAACCTCGCCCGGCTTCAGCAGGGTGCCCGGGAAACCGGGATGGTTCGGCGAATCGGGATAATGCTGCGTTTCGATGGCTATGCCCGTGTAGCGTCCATATTTTACCCCTTCGTGTCCGGTCAGGGCAGGAATATAATAGCCTGTATAGATATGCACGGACGGCTGGTCGGTGAATATCTCCACCTGCCGGCCGGAAACCGGTTCCGATAGCACTGCCGCCGGAATAAGACCTCCTTTATCATTATCAAGCGCGTAACCGTGGTCGTATCCATCAGACAACCGGCCTATGTCGCGGCCAATGGTTTTGGGCTCCGAAAAATCAATGGCGGTGCCCGTAATATCAATAATCCGCCCTGTGGGGATCAGGTTGATGCTTTCAATATTTTTTTTACTGAATATCCTGAGCCGGTGACCCAGGATATCAGGTTGGCGCATATTCAGGTTAAAATAGGTGTGATTGGTCAGGTTGACCACGGTGGGTCTGTCGGTGGTTGCCTGGTATTTTATGGTAAGCGTGCCGGGAGATGACATCATATAGGTAACCTTTACCTGAAGGTTTCCCGGAAAACCTTCCTCGAGGTGGGGGCTGAGGTAACTGAGTTCAAGCCCGGGAATTCCTTCCCGGAATACCAATTGATGATCCCAGGTACGTTTGTCAAATCCCCTGAATCCTCCGTGCAGGGTATTGCCTCCGTTGTTAACCGGTAAGTGGTATCTTTCTTCGCCAATGCTGAGTTCCCCCCGGGCAATGCGCCCCGCGTATCTTCCGGTAATACATCCGAAATAGGGGCAGTCGGCAAGATACCGATCATCCAGATAGGCATCTGCTGAATCAAATCCCAGGACAACCTCACCGGATTGTCCGCTTCGATCCGGCGTACGTATTGAAGTGATGATTCCGCCATAATTGGTGATGCAGACTACCGTGCCTTTTCCGTCATCCAGGGTGTACAGCACAAGGCCTTTTTCCTCGCCGTCGCGCCCCCACGGCCTGACCCGCTGTTTCATAAAATGATTTTTCAGCAAAGATATAGCGTTCAGTCAAAATTGATTGTTTTTCCCGCTTATTTGACGGAGGTCCCTGATTCAATGAAAACCGGGCCGGTAGACATATTTCTTTACCGGATCATGCAAATGATACCGGCTTGTTTAGTACTTTTGAATGCCCCGGGTTAGGGTTTACAGGTCTGATAGTCATATTAAAATTATGGATAGTGAAGTTTTGAAATCCGGCTTCCTGGAGAAATACGGGCCGGGCCCCGTACAGGGATTTTTTGCACCCGGCAGGGTCAACCTGATTGGTGAGCATACCGATTATAACGGGGGATTTGTGTTTCCCTGTGCCCTGAGTTTCGGGAATTACTGCCTGATCCGCAGAACGGATAGGCCATCTGTTCGGTTCTTCTCTATGAATATGAAATTTGAAGCCGAAGTAAGCGTTGAGGACCTTGACAAACCGGTGGGTAAAGAATGGGTAAATTATCCCATAGGTGTTTTTGCCCAGTTTCTGAAAAAGGGAATAAAATTTGAGCGGGGGGCTGACCTGCTTTTTTACGGAGATGTGCCGGCAGGGGCGGGGTTGTCTTCTTCGGCGGCGCTTGAGGTCGTTACTGCGGTGGCCGTCAATACGGTGTTTGGTGCCGGATTACCTGAAATAGAACTGGTTAAGATGGCGCAGAAGGCTGAACATGAATTTGCAGGCGTGATGTGCGGAATTATGGATCAGTTTGCTTCGGCCATGGGCCGGAAAGATCATGCTGTTTACCTGAACTGCGATACACTTGAATATGAGCTGGTTCCCCTTAAGCTTGACGGGGTTAAGCTTGTAATTGGCAATACCAACAGCCCCCACAAGCTTGACTCCGGAAAATACAATGAACGGGTCAGGGAGTGCCGTGCTGCCGTTGCTGCGCTTCAGCCTTATAAGGTGATCAGTCAGCTTGCTGATATTAGTGTTGAAGAATTTGGCAGGTTGAGTGATCATATTCAGGATTCCACCGTGATGCGGCGTGCCCGGCATGTGGTTTCTGAAATTGAGCGTACCCGTGAGGCCGTTGCCCTGCTCAAAACCGGAAATATTGAAGCGTTTGGTAAACTAATGAACGAATCGCATGCTTCGCTGCGCGATGATTATGAGGTAACCGGCCCTGAGCTGGATGCGATGGTTGACGCTGCGCAACAGACAGAAGGAGTGCTTGGCTCACGCATGACAGGCGGCGGCTTTGGCGGATGCACGGTCAGCCTGGTAAAGGATTGGGCGGTTAATGACTTTACCGGCAGGGTAGGAGCAGATTATAAAGCCAAAACCGGACTGATTCCTGAATTTTACATCGCCGAAACCAGTGACGGAGGCAGGCGGATTTTCTGAAGAGGTATCTGGTTGACCCGTTTTTTCTGCCCCTGTGTCAGTTCTTTCTTTCTGTATGTCACCATATTTCAACATGGGCAATGCCTGTTATCGGTTGCCGGCAAATATTCGGACTACGTATAAAAGATGTGTCTGAGTGCTTTTTTCTATCTTTGCCACATGCAGGAAACCATTCTTATTCTCGATTTCGGATCCCAGTATACTCAGCTCATTGCGCGCAGAGTGAGGGAGTTAAATGTATATTGTGAAATTCATCCCTTTAATAAGATTCCGGAAATCACGCCCTGGATCAAGGGGGTGATCCTTTCGGGCAGCCCTTTTTCGGTGCGCGACAAGGATGCGCCGTATCCTGACCTGACTCATATCCGCTCCAGGGTTCCCCTGCTGGCCGTGTGTTACGGCGCTCAATACCTGGCCCACACGTCAGGGGGTGAGGTAATGCCCTCAAAGATCAGGGAATATGGCCGGGCCAACCTTGGCTTTATCGATATCACCAATCAGCTGATGCTGGGCTTAAGTCATGGAAGCCAGGTGTGGATGTCGCACGGCGATACCATTTTGCACAAACCCGATCATTTTAAGGTAATTGCCAGTACCGCTGATGTGGATATTGCAGGATTTCAGGTTGAAAACGAGCCCACCTGGGGCATTCAGTTTCATCCCGAAGTCTATCATTCAACCGAAGGCGCAGTGCTGCTCAGAAATTTCGTGACCGGCATCTGCGGATGTCATCAGAACTGGACGCCCGCCTCTTTTATTGAATCGACGGTTGCAGAACTGAAAGCCTCCTTGGGTAACGATAAGGTTGTACTCGGACTATCGGGCGGCGTTGACTCATCAGTGGCTGCAGTATTGTTGCACAAGGCGATCGGAAAGAACCTGCACTGTATTTTTGTGGATAACGGCCTCCTGCGCAAGGATGAATTTGTCAAAGTGCTTGACTCGTATCAGCATATGGGTTTGAATGTGAAGGGAGTGGATGCCACCGATCGTTTTCTTGACGCTTTGCAGGGAATCAGTGAGCCAGAGCAGAAACGAAAGGCCATTGGAAAAACCTTTATCGACGTGTTTGACCATGAAGCGCATCTGATAAGCGGTGTAAAATGGCTGGCTCAGGGAACTATTTATCCCGATGTGATTGAATCCGTATCCGTGAATGGTCCTTCGGCCACCATCAAATCGCACCATAATGTGGGCGGATTGCCCGATTATATGAAGCTGAAGGTGGTGGAGCCGCTGAAGAGTCTTTTTAAAGATGAAGTAAGGCGGGTGGGTACCACGCTCGGCATTGATCCTGATATCCTCAACCGCCACCCTTTCCCCGGGCCCGGACTGGGAATCAGAATACTCGGTGAAATTACCCGTGAAAAGATCAGGATACTTCAGGAAGCAGACGCCATCTTTATCGACGGACTAAAGTCAACGGGCCTGTATACTGAAGTGTGGCAGGCCGCCGTTATCTTATTGCCGGTGAAATCCGTCGGCGTAATGGGTGATGAGCGTACCTATGAATATGTAGTGGCGCTCAGGGCTGTTGGCAGCACAGATGGCATGACCGCCGACTGGTCACACCTTCCGTATGAATTTCTGTCAAAAGTGTCGAACGACATCATCAATAAAGTAAAAGGGGTAAACCGCGTGGTGTACGACATCAGTTCGAAACCTCCTGCTACCATTGAATGGGAATAATCCCCGTTCGTAAACATCGAGATACATGGTTTTCAAAAGAATCCTTTTCCGGCTTTTATTTCTTTTGTGTTTTCTCTCAAACCTGAATGCTCAGGAATCGGTCATCCGCCGCTCGCAGGTGGTTGAAACCTACAGGGGGAAGCAATATTACATCCATTTCGTTGAGCAGGGGCAGACCCTCCATGCCATCTCGCAGGCTTATCAGGTTACGGTAGATGATATCAGGCAGGCAAATCCGGATATTACGGAAGTGCTCCGCAATGATCAGCTGCTGATGATACCGTATAAAGAACTTCAGGCAACGCCGTCATCAGCCAAAAAGCCGGAAAGCCCCGCGGGATTGCCTTCCGTGGGTATTGACAGAGGTCAGAAAACCCACATTGTTGCTCCCAAAGAAACCTGGTATGCATTATCGAGGCAGTATAAACTGGGCGTAAAGGAACTTATAGCTGCGAATCCGGGGGTGGATACCCTGCGGATCGGTATGGCGGTAATAATCCCTGAACGGGAACAGCCTGAAGCACGACCCGGCCTGAAACTTTATACGGTCAAAGCACAGGAAACCCTTTACGGAATTTCGAGGGCACACGGGATTTCCGTGGATGATCTTGTCAGCCTGAATCCGGGATTAAGTAACGGGTTGCAGACAGGCCAGGTGATTTATGTTCCCGACCATCAGCAGGTGACGCAGCAGGAAGCAGCGCAGCCCCTGAGCAGGAAGGATGGATATCTGGAACACCGGGTCGGGCGGAAGGAAACGCTTTATAGCATAGCAAGGCGCTATGGCGTGAAGATGTCTGACATTGTTGATGCGAACCCGGGTCTCGGAGGATCGCTGAAGAAAAATGAGATCCTGCTGATTCCAATGCCTGGCGCGACGATACAGGGCAGCGGCAGGGCGAAAGAGGACTCCGTGGTGCTGGGGAGGGATGTGCATGCAGATCCGCTTCCCGCGCAGGTATTGCCGGGTTGCACACCTGTGGTTCCGGCGAAAGGCGTCTTTAATCTTGCACTGCTCATTCCCTTTTCACTTGAGGAAGCCGACAGCGTTTACACGGGAGATCCTTTGATGCTGAAGCAGCCGGGGGAATACCGGTCGATGGATTTTATACAGTTTTATGAGGGCGCGCTGATTGCAGCGGATGACCTGGCGGAAAAGGGAATGAATGTAAGGATTCATGTTTATGATGCGGATGCAGGGGAAGGGATGGCCAAGACACGAAGGATACTTGCCAATCCGGAGATGGAAAATATGGACCTGATAATCGGACCTTTTTTTGCCAGAAGTTTTGAAGCAGTGGCCGCCTTTGCTTCAAAGCATGCGATCCCTGTGATCAATCCACTGTCGCAAAGAGCTGAAATTATTGATGATAATGTATATGTCGTGAAGGCCCAGCCCTCAGGATGGAGTATGTATAACGGAGCAGCCCAGGTGCTTGCCGGTCGTTTTGGCGATGCCAACTTTGTGGTCATGCGACGGAATGATACGGAAAAAGCCTCTATGGCAGAGGTTTTTACAGCCTCCCTGCGCAAACTGCTGCCTTCCGCCTCCCAGGTGAAGGAAGTAATTTACAGCCAGAGTCAGGATGCCGGCCTGATGAAAAGTATGGTTCCGGGCAAAACCAATGTTGTGTTGATGCTGACAGCCGATAAGGCGTTGATTCCGGCACTCCTCAGGCGGTTGAATGATGCCCGCGAAGAATACGGGATTGTTGTGGTGGGTCTGCCTGAATGGGAAGGTATGGAAATGGATATCAATTACTTGCAACAATTGAATGCGCACTTCTTCGACAGGTGGTTCGTCGATTATACCAATCCTGAAGTCACCAGGTTTATCAGTACCTTCAGAGAGCGGTTCGTGGGCGACCCCGAACTTTCAAGGTATGCTTACCTGGGCTATGACATTACCGCTTATTTTCTGGGTGCGCTTTACATATACGGCCCCGGATACCTGAAATGTATTCCGGAACTTGAATCAGCCGGATTGAGCAACGATTTCAGATTTTACAAGCATGAAGGCGGCGGGTACGAAAATACTGGCGTAACCGTTTACCGGCTCAATGACTTCACCAGGGAAATCGTAAGGTAATCCATTCCTATTGATTTGACAGCTGATTTACCTGCCGCCTGATCAACATTCTGGTGCGCAGGACCTGAATTATTTTTGCCAGTCCGAACAGCACTACAAAAGCGAAGATAATGGTGGCTCCCGACGGGATATCGAGGTAATATGAGATGTAAATTCCTGTTAAGGAGCCTGTTATTCCGATGATGATGGAGTAAATCATCATCATTCTGAGGTTCTTGGTAAACAGGTTGGCAGTGGATTGTGGAATGGTAAGGAATGAGATGACCAGGATAATGCCGACGATTCTGATGTTCATTACAATGGTGAGGGCCACCAGGCTGATGAGGATGTATTTAAACAGGCCGACGGCGATGCGGTGGGCACGTGCATATTCCTCATCAAAGGAGATAAAAAGAATGGTGTGATAAAATCTTGCAAAAAAACCCACGATCACGGCGCTTAGTCCAAGCATCAGCAGAAGGTCTGTTTTCCCGACGGTCAGAATGCTTCCGAACAGGTACGACATCAGGTTGGGTGCATAGCCGGGGGTCATAAAAACGAAAATAATTCCCAGGGCCATTCCCAGCGACCAGAGGATACCAATGGCGGAATCTTCGCGTACATTGGTTTTGCCCGATACATACTCAATGCCCAGTGCGGATAGTATGCTGAACACTGCGGCGCCGGCTACCGGGTTGAACCCGAGAAAGTAAGCGATGCCGATCCCTCCGAAAGAGGCATGGGTAATGCCCCCGCTGATAAAAACCATGCGTTTTGCAACGATGTAACTGCCGGTAATTCCGCATGTTACACTGGCCAGCAATGCTGCCCAGACTGCATTCCGGAAGAATTCGTATTCGAAGAGATGCAACATATTTTCAGTCATGGTTATGGTGATGTTCTCCAAGTACGGTGTGGGGTACTTCACCGTGGGTGATCAGCTGTATCGGGCAGTTATAGGCGGCAAGCTGGCTCTGGGTGATGATGTTCGAGCGGTGGTAGTGCAGGTTTCGGTTTACACAGGCAATCGTTTTTACATACGAAGTAATGGTTCCCACATCGTGTGATACCATCAGGATGGCCATTTTTTCGTTCAGTTCGCGGAGCAATTCATAAAGGTCGTGTTCAAATTTATTGTCAACAAAGGTGTTGGGCTCGTCAAGAATCAGCAGTCGGGGTTCCGAAATAATGGCGCGTCCGAGAAAGGCGCGCTGCATCTGACCGCCGGAAAGTTCACCTATGCTTTTCTTCCTGAGGTGCGCTATTCCCATCATCTCAAGAATCTCCGATGCACGTGATCTGTCATTACGGGTATAGGTACTGAGGCCGGAACGGGCAGACATCAGTCCGGACAGGACGACTTCATTTACGGAAATCGGAAAACTGCGGTCAGTCTGGCTGACCTGGGGCAGATAGCCGATCAGGTTGCGTTGTTTGTCTCCATGATAGATTACTTCGCCCCGGAGGGGCTGAATAAGCCCGAGAATCAGCCTGACCAGCGTGGTTTTTCCGCCTCCGTTGGGTCCGATCACACCAATGTAATCCTCCTCCTGAATCGTAAGGTTAACATCATGCAGCACAACATCGTGGTTGTATCCTGCACTGGCATCGCGAATCTCAATAATCACTGACATGGCTGAATCAGATGCTAACGTTTGGATGATGCAATTTTTTCTGCAATATCAAGCATGTTTTTATCCCAGTCGGCACTTACCGGATTGAATTCCTCAACCCTGGCATTCAGCTGGTCCGCCAGTGCAAGCGCGCTTTGCTTGCTAAACTGACTGGATACAAAAATCGCCCTGATCTGCTTTTCGCGGGCAATTTCAATCAGCTGTTTCATATACCGCGGACTTGGCTCCTTGCCTTCCTGCTCTATGGCAATCTGTTCAAGGTTATAATCCCTGGCGAAATATCCGAGCGAAGGGTGATAAATCATAAACTCCTTAACCCCGGAAGTGTCGATAATTTGCCTGATCTGCCTGTCAAGCGAGTCAAGCGCTGATACAAGACCATTATAGTTGTTTTCGTAATAGGTCTTATGCTCAGGATCCAGTTCAATAAGCCCTTTCAGAATATTGCCTGCCTGGATTCTGACCGCGGAAACCGAAAGCCAGATATGCGGATCAACACCGCCGGGATGCACATGATCGCCATGATGTATCTCAGCACCCCTGATCAGGTCAAGCCCTTCGGAGGTGTCGTAGATTTTCATAGCCGGGTAATTCTGTTTCAGATTGTCCAGCCAGTTGATCTCAAAATCCAGATATCCGAGTTTAAAATAGGCCATTGACTTTCCGGTTTCTGCCATCTGTTTTGATGTAGGCTCATAGGTCTCATGGTTGCCTTCTTCAGGAATCAGGACATTAATGTGGAATTTATCTCCTGAGATTTTCGAGATAATGGTTTTTTGCGGCAATGTGCTTACGGTGATAATCTTGTCGTCTTCCGAACCTTTTTTCTTAGGTTGACATGAAGTGATGATAAGCAGCGGAATGAGGAAAAACGGAATGATAAGGTATTTCATGAATCTCGGAATTATCGGATAATGACAGCGATGCATTGCATATGCAAAACTACAATAAAATGGGGGAGTAAAACAAACGGGTTTTCCGATTGTTCGTCTTAGTCGTTTACCCGCTTTTCAGAGGTTCAGCGGGTCAGTCTGAAACTGCAGGGTTCTTTCATTGCAAATTGATGACTGTTTAAGCTGACATTGATTGTGAATCGGTTAACAAAAACCCTGAGCTCTTAAGTGATTAAATTATAGATTCTTAAAAATCATTAAAATACTAAAATTGCGCTCAGGAGCATCGATTTTAGTTTCCCAATTCAAAAAATAGCCCTAATTTTGCCTCAAAATGATAAATAGTTGTTTATGGAAAATAAACTTCAGGAACTCACCCGGAAGATATACAACGAAGGCGTGGAGAAAGCTGAGCAGGAAGCCGCGATCATAATTGATCATGCACGTAAGGAAGCCGCTGCCTTAACGGCAAAGGCCAGAACTGAGGCAGAGGAAATTGTTAAGCAAGCCAGGGTAAATGCCGATGAATTGATGCGCAATGCCCAATCGGAGGTCCGTATGTCTTCGAAACAGGCCATCAGCGCCATCCGCCAGCAGATTGCCGGGTTGATCACCGCCAGGGTGGTTGATGAACCGGTGAAAGATGCAGTCAGCGACAAATCATTTATAGGCGACATTATCCGGAAGGCGCTCGAGCACTTCAACCAGGATGCGGCCCTGATTCTTCCGGCAGCAGATCAGCAGTCGCTGGAGAAGTATTTTGGATCCCGTCTGAAGCAGGTGTTGACCGAAGGCGTTGAAGTAAAATTTGACGACCGCCTGAAAGGTGGATTTAAAATCGGGCCCAAAGACAATAGCTATCTTATCAGTTTTACCGACGAAGATTTTCAGGCGTTTTTCAGGTCTTTTATGCGTCCGCGAACCATTAACCTCTTATTCGGGGGCGAATAATGATCAGGAATAAATATTACTATCTGGTTGCCGGCCTGCCCGAGATTACGCTGGAACAGGGAAAGCTGCAGTTCGGTACGGAACAGTTGCGCGAAGAGGTGAAGCAAGACCTTAGTCCTGAGGACTTTCGCTTGTTCGAAATGTTGTTTCTGGCCGAAGATAATTCCAACCTGCTCAGCCTGCTGCTGAAAGAAGACCGCCCGCTCTCGGCGAAAGGCGTCTATCAGCCTGAGATGCTCGCGGCAGAAATCAAGGAACCCCGGACACTGATGAATTACATGCGGTTGTTTATTGAAAGCCTGTCTGCCGAGAACCGCTTGTATCCCAGCCTCTCACCACAGAATGAACTGACACTTCTCTACTACAGGGAAATGCTTGAAGTAAAAAACAACTTCATGCGGTCCTGGTTCGGATTTGAACTGAACCTGAGAAATGTATTGCTGGTGCTTTCAGCTAAAAAGAACGGCCTGCCTTATGAAAACCAGGTGATTGCCGCCAATTCATTAGCTGATTCCATGCGCCGGAGCAGTGCCAGGGATCTGGGACTGGCTTCGGAATGGCCATGGATCGACAGGTTGTTGCAGATTATTGAAATCCCTGACCTGCTGCAGCGTGAAAAGGCCATTGACATGCTGAGATGGAATTTCCTGGATGAACAGAACACTTTTAATTATTTTACGGTTGAAGTGCTGATCGCATTTTATATCAAGCTGGGCATTATCGAAAGATGGCTCCGGCTTGATCCGGCTACCGGCGAAGAGCTGTTCCGGAACCTGCTCGGCACCCTGCAAAACAGTTACGAATTTCCAAATGAGTTTAATATTAAAGATGGAAGAAAATAAAAAGACAACCGGAAAGGTCAGCGGCATTATTGCCAACCTTGTAATTGTGGAAGTTGACGGTCCCGTCTCGCAGAACGAGATTTGTTTTATCAATCTTCACGGCACCCGGCTGATGGCTGAAGTGATCAAGGTGATGGGAATCAAGGCATATGTGCAGGTGTTTGAAAGCACACGTGGTCTGAAGATTGGCGAAAGCGTTGAATTTATGGGGCATATGCTCGAAGTAACTCTTGGCCCCGGGATTTTATCGCGTAATTTCGACGGTTTGCAGAACGATCTGGACAAGATGGAAGGAACATTTCTGCGCCGCGGTGAATATACTGCTGCCATTGAGGTGGATCAGGCATGGGCGTTTACGCCTCTGGCAAAGTCCGGCGACAATGTGATTGCCGGCAGCTGGCTTGGTGAAGTTAAGGAAAACTGGATCAGTCACAAAATCATGGTCCCTTTCAAGTTTGAAGGGAAGTATACGGTGAAACAGATTCAGGCAGCAGGCAACTACAAAGCTTCCGGTGCAATTGCGGTGCTAACGGATGCCGATGGCCGTGATCACGAGGTGAGTATGGTACAGAAGTGGCCTGTAAAAGTGCCCATCAGGGCTTATACCGATAAGCCCAGACCATTCCGCCTGATGGAAACCGGCGTTCGTATCATCGATACCATGAATCCGATTGTGGAAGGCGGAACAGGGTTTATTCCCGGACCTTTCGGATCGGGTAAGACTGTTTTGCAGCATGCCCTCTCAAAACAGGCAGAGGCGGACCTTATCATTGTGGCTGCCTGTGGTGAGCGCGCAAACGAGGTGGTTGAGATTTTTACTGAATTCCCTGAGCTTGACGACCCCCGCACCGGTCGCAAACTGATGGAGCGGACCACCATCATTGCCAACACCTCGAATATGCCGGTAGCCGCGCGCGAAGCATCGGTTTATACGGCCATGACAATCGGAGAATATTACCGCAGCATGGGACTGAAAGTGCTGTTGCTGGCCGATTCCACTTCACGCTGGGCGCAGGCGTTGCGCGAAATGTCGAACCGTATGGAAGAGCTTCCCGGCCCCGATGCTTTCCCCATGGACCTGCCCGCGATTATTTCAAGTTTTTACGCCCGCGCCGGTTACGTTTATCTTGACAATGGCAGTACCGGCTCCATTACATTCATCGGAACAGTGTCTCCTGCAGGGGGAAACCTGAAGGAACCCGTCACGGAATCGACCAAAAAAGCCGCCCGCTGTTTCTTTGCACTATCGCAGCAACGCGCCGACAGCAAACGGTATCCGGCAGTGGACCCCATTGACAGCTATTCAAAATACCTTGAATATCCCGAACTCCAGGAATATCTTGCGGAGAATATCTCAGAAGACTGGCTCGGCAGTGTGCTGGAAGCAAAAAATATCCTGCTGAGGGGAAAGGAAGCCTATGAGCAGATCAATATCCTGGGCGATGATGGCGTTCCCATAGACTACCACCTCCGCTACTGGAAATCAGAAGTCATTGACTTTGTGATTCTTCAGCAGGATGCATTTGATAAAACAGATGCTTCAACCCCCATCAAACGGCAGAAGTACATGCTTGGCAAGGTGCTCGGGGTTTGTAATACAGGCTTCAGTTTCGAAGGCTTTGAAGAAGTCAACCCATACTTTAAACGCATCATCAATGTGTTCAAACAGATGAACTATTCACTTTTCGAGAGCGAAGATTTCAAAAAATACGAAGCAGAGCTGGAAGAAATTATTAATGAAAGGAAAGCTGCCTGATGGAAACCAAAGCATTTCAGAAAATATATACCAAAATCACACAAATCACCAAAGCGACCTGCTCCCTGCAGGCTACCGGAATCGGTTATGAGGAAATGGCTCTCGTAAACGGACGTTTGGCTCAGGTGGTGAAACTCAACGGCGATAATGTCACCCTGCAGGTGTTTTCAGGCACCGAAGGCATCCCGACGAATGCTGAAGTGGTTTTTCTGGGTAAACCGCCGGTGTTGAAAGTGGGAGAAGAACTTGCCGGAAGGTTTTTCAATGCCTACGGTGATCCGATTGATGGTGGTCCGGCTGTGGAAGGGGAGGAGCGCGAAATCGGCGGTCCCTCGGTGAACCCGGTGCGCCGCAAGCAGCCTTCAGAACTGATTGCTACCGGTATTGCCGGTATCGACCTGAACAATACGCTGGTTACCGGACAGAAAATTCCTTTCTTCGCCGATCCCGACCAGCCTTACAACCAGGTGATGGCGCAGGTGGCCCTCAGGGCAAAGGCTGACAAGATTATTCTGGGGGGCATGGGGCTGACCAACGACGATTATCTTTATTATAAAAACGTTTTCGACAATGCCGGTGCCCTCGACCGCATCATCAGCTTTGTGAACACCACAGAGAACCCGCCGGTGGAACGTCTGCTGGTGCCCGATATGGCGCTGACCGCCGCCGAGTATTTTGCTTTTGATAAAAAAGAGACGGTGCTGGTGTTGCTCACAGATATGACGCTATACGCCGATGCGCTGAGTATCGTGTCGAACCGCATGGATCAGATTCCTTCGAAGGACAGTATGCCCGGCTCACTGTACAGCGATCTTGCCAAAATTTATGAAAAGGCCGTTCAGTTTCCTGAAGGCGGTTCCATTACCATCATTGCGGTAACTACACTTTCTAGTGGTGATATTACCCACGCGATTCCCGATAATACCGGTTACATTACCGAAGGGCAGCTCTTCCTTCGTCGTGACTCCGATATCGGAAAGGTAATCGTGGATCCCTTCCGTTCGCTCTCCAGGCTGAAGCAGCTGGTAATCGGCAAGCAAACCCGCAAGGATCACCCCCAGGTGATGAACGCCGCGGTGCGTCTGTACGCCGATGCAGCTAACGCCAAGACCAAACTTGAGAACGGTTTCGATCTTACCGATTATGATGAGCGTACCATGCGTTTTGCGAAAGAATATTCAAACGACCTGCTGGCCATTGATGTGAATGTGGATACCACCTTTATGCTCGATAAAGCCTGGGAACTGTTTGGCAGGCATTTCAGCAAGGCGGAGGTAAGTATCCGGCAGGAGTTTGTCGATCTGTACTGGCCGAAGTAACATATTGTTTGTCAGTAACCGGCTGCGTCCGGTTGATATAATGCAATAGCTGGGTTACAGCTGAAACGTGCTCTGAAATACCCGATTACAGAAAAGATGGCAATAAAATTTCAATACAATAAAACCTCATTACAGGAGCTTAACAAGCAGCTGAAAGTGCGCGTGAGGGCTTTGCCGACCATCAAGAACAAGGAGTCAGCCTTGCGGATGGAAGTGAAGAGGGCAAAAGACAAAGCGCAGGCACTCAGCCAGAAACTGGATGAAGCGGTGGAAAGCTACCGGAGCATGGTGAGGCTTTGGGGTGAATTTGATGTAAACCTGGTTAAGGTGGATGATGTGGAACTCAGCATCCGGAAAATTGCCGGTGTGCGCATTCCTGTGCTTGATGAAGTGAAATTCAGCCTGGGCGAATACAGCATGTTCAACAGCCCGCTATGGACTGCCGATGGTATTGCCATCGTAAAGCAGCTGGCTTCCATTGGTATTGAAAGCGAATTTTTTAACCGTAAAATGGCGTTGCTCGACCATGCCCGGCGCAAAACCACGCAGAAAGTTAATCTTTACGAAAAAGTGCAGATTCCGGGATATGAAGATGCAATACTGAAGATCAAGCGGTTCATGGAAGATGAGGAAAATCTTTCCAAATCGGCCCAGAAGATCGTGAAAGACCGTCAGCAAAAGATGGAGGAGGCAGTATGATAGCCCCGATGAAAAAGTATTCCTTCCTGGTGTTTCACCGCGATTACGAGGCGTTTCTGCTAAAGCTTCGTGAAATCGGGGTGGTACATATCATTGAAAAGGAGGGCGCAATTACTGAAGCCATCAGGCAACAGTTGCAGCAGGTTGAACAAACGGATAAACTCATCCGGTCGCTCGAAGCCAGGGGAACTCAACCTGCAACGCCGGCTGTTGTTGAAGATGCATCGGCACTGAACGACGAGATTAACGAAATACTGAGTGCGCAGGCATCTCTGGTACAGCGACACACACAATTGCGCAAGGAGATGGCAGAAACGGCTCCCTGGGGTGATTTTTCGGCCGGTATAATCAAAAAGCTTGAAGAAAAAGACATCAGGGTGCGGCTTTTCATTGCTTCTCTCAGGTCGTGGGATCCTGCACTTGTGACAGATTACGATATTTTTGAGATCAGCCGCTCTGCCGGACTGGTATACTTCGCCTGGGTGGATACGGGACTGCCGTTTCCTGAAATTGATGCGGATGAAGTGAAACTTCCGGCCCATGCCGTGTCGGAACTGGAGACGCTGAAACAAGAGGTGGAAGTGGAAGAAGCACGCCTGAATGACCGCTTGAATGAGATAGCGTCTACAAGCCTGAATGCGCTCAAGGCATACCGGCAGCAACTGTTGCAGGATGCAGAACTCGAAAAGGCTTTTTCTACTACCACTTCCGAAGCAGGGGATAAACTGCGCATCCTTGAAGGATGGATCCCTGCTGAAACCACGGAGGTGCTGAACCGTTTCCTGGATCAGGAAGGCGTATTTTATCTCAGCGAATCGCCAGTACCTGGAGATGCAGTACCCATTTTGCTTAAAAATAAAGGGTTTGCCAGTAAGTTTGAGATGCTGGGAGAGTTATATTCCCTGCCAGGGTACAAAGAACTTGACCTGACCCCGTTTTTCGCCCCGTTTTATACCATCTTTTTTGGATTTTGTCTGGGTGACGCAGGATACGGTGTGCTGATGACCATCGCTGCCCTGATTGCCAGGGCCAGGGTTGGCAAACACCTGAAGCCGGTTGCCACGTTGGTGTCGTACCTGGGTATTTCAACCATCCTCTTCGGGTTGATCAGTGGCACCGCCTTCGGCATTAATCTCTATGAAACAGGCTTGCCCGGATATAGCCGTATGCAGGAACTTTTCGTCGCTAACGGAACGGATATCAACAGCTTATTGTTTGCGCTTTCGCTGATGCTTGGCGGCATACAAATTATTTTTGGTATGGTGCTGAAAGCGGCCAACGAAACGGTGCAGTTTGGTTTCAGGTATTCGCTGGGTACCATCGGATGGATTATCCTGCTTGTAGGGTTGGCAGCAGTCTTCGGGCTCAACAGCTATGCAGGCATATCAATGGATGTGCTCAGACCCTGGATGTATGCCGTGCTGGCAGCCGGTGGCATACTTGTATTGTTCCTGAATACACCCGGTAAAAACCTGTTGATGAACCTCGGTATCGGTTTGTGGAACAGTTACAATATGGTCACCGGCGTAATGGGTGACCTGCTTTCCTACATCCGTCTGTTTGCCCTCGGTATTTCAAGCGCCATCCTGGGCTTTGTATTCAACAGCCTGGCGCTTTCGGTCGGCACCAGCATCATAGGCATATTCTTTATGGTGATTATTCTGGTGGTTGGCCACAGCATCAATATTTTTATGTCGGGACTGGGCTCGTTTGTTCATCCGATGCGTCTGACCTTTGTTGAATTTTACAAAAATGCGGGGTTCTCGGGTGGAGGCCGCAAATATCAACCTTTCAGGAAATTAACCTAAGTCAAATCAATACCTTAATTACTTTACTATGGAACCGATTATTTTAGCTTACATTGGCGTTGGACTGATGATTGGACTGGCCGGGATCGGCAGTGCGTTTGGTGTTTCCATCGGAGGCAATGCCTCGCTGGGCGCGCTGAAGAAGAATCCGGACGCTTTCGGTAACTTCCTCGTGCTGAGTGCCTTGCCGGGAACTCAGGGGCTTTACGGATTTATGGGGTATTTTATCCTCCAGGGCTTTCTTACCCCCGAAATTACCCTGGCTCAGGCTGCTGCCATATTTGGCGCCGGACTTGCCCTCGGATTTGTGGCCTTGTTGTCAGCCATCAAGCAGGGACAGGTATGCGCCAATGGTATTGCTGCCATCGGCGCCGGACACGATGTGTTTGGAAACACGCTGATCCTTGCGGTATTCCCTGAGTTGTACGCCATTATCGCATTCGCGGCAACTTTCCTTATCAGCGCAAGTATATAGCAGCTCAACGCTGTTGCTGTAAATAACAAGGCATTACCGGTGCATAACCGGTAGTGCCTTTTTGGGATTTACAATCAGGGTTTTATTCTGTTTCTGAATGATTTAAATTGGTAAGTTTGATTCTGTACATTCAGGCCCGGGACTCTTTTTACCATCACTGCTGCTGTTTGATACTCAGCGTATCAGTATCTTGACACCCGAAGCATAATCTTTTATTCCAAGCCTTAATATGTAAATTCCGGGCTTCAGATTATGAGCAGGAATTATTAGCCGGGGAACAGCAATATCATTCTGGTAAACTTTGCTGCCGCATACATTGTATAACTCTGCCACAAAGTCTTGATTTCCTGCATCAATAAGGATGAAATCCCCGCCAGGATCTGTATATATGGAAACAGGTTCCCGGGTGCCGGCTTCTTCAACTGAAAGTGTTATTGTTACTTCCGCGATATTGGATGGAAGTGAGGTGCCCTGGTTATATATCGACTTTACGAAGTACTGGTATGTACCGGCCGGTAACTCTGTATCGGAAAAACTGTTTGAAGGAAGCAACTCATTATTGATTTTTTCATTATTTCTGAATACGTCATACCCGAGCAGTTGCAGGTCCGCCGGACTTTTTGTTGCCAGGATGTGTTTTTCAGCGAACTGGTTTGTGATAAATGCCCGCAGATTCCAGTTATAGCTCAGATCGGGGTTCAATGATACCAGTGAAACGAAATTGCTGCCATCGATGCATATCATATCGCCGAATCCTGCAATGGCCGGACCGCTGTCTGCACCGGCACCCTTGTCATTTGCAGGATGGTTGATCACCTTGTAGCCGATCCACAGTTCTTTGGTGATGTCAAGTGAAACGGGATTGCTGAGGGTGATGGTATTCCATTCATCAATAGTCAGTCCGTCCAATGGCAAGGTGAGCAGCCGTTCGTTTGCATTGGGTCCGCGGGCAATAAATAACTCATAGCCGGTGTTGTTGGCGCATGGGAACAGGCTTACATCTGAAATGAACATCCCGTCAAATCCTGATAACTGATCGGGCAGGAACCTTATCGCCACACTGTGTGTGCCACCGCTGGCCATCCCGACGGCGGTATGGTTTTCCCCGTTGTCATAATACAGCCATTGCTCAATGGGGGGAGGAAGGGGTTCGTGCCAGGCAAGTTGTACATCATTCCCGGAGGTGGTTGCCGTGAGCTGATAAGGGGGATTGAGCACCAGCTCATCTACTCTGACTGTGGAAGGACCGCAGGGGATGGAACAGCCCTCCTCATACAGGGCACAGAGGGTATAAGTGTAATCGCCCGCCGGAAGGTCATAATCAGTATAAGTGAGTTCCGTCAAAGGTTCTGTATTGACCTGATGCCCGTTTCTGAAAAGGTTATACCCGACCATGGAGGGGACTTCCTCCCTGCAGGATGAAATTAATTCACCCGGCTTTACCTGTTGCGCCTTTTGATGTATGTTGAATGTTCCGGATGCCACTGGAAGGCTGTTCCCATTGATATCGGTTACAAAGGCCTGAATGCTCCAGTTGTAATCCCAACTGGGATAGTTTTCGTGGGTTGAAACCCAATTGCCGTTATTAATGCGGAGTAAATCACTGTATCCCGGAACGGAAGGGTTGTTATCGTGCCCGGCCCGTGCATTTTCACCGGGCAGATTGATACACGTATACCCGATCCATAACTCTTCAGTGGCATCGATGATCAGCGGCTCCTGAAGGATAATCGTATTCCAGTATTGTCCGTGGTTTCCGCATATATCATCCCAATACATGTGAATCTGGCCTGGAAGTGGCTCATCAACCAAAATGTCTGATGCATCTGAGCCTTTCCAGATGTTAATACGATATTCAGCTTTTTTATTTCCGAGAATGAAACGAATCTTGTCGAGTATTAATCCATGGTATGCTGACAACTGAGCCGTATCGAAACGGATGGCTACCTGGAAACTTACGGCATTTGAGAAGCCTGTATTGCCGCCTGTATATGGACCGTCATAATGGATCCATTCATTCTGTGGCTCAGGGTCAGGCGGTGACCATGAGAGGAGAACGTCATTGCAGTCGGCAGTGGCACGGAGGTTACGCGGAGGGGTGCACCGTAGCGTATCCGGAATCAGGCCGGTGATGGCCCGGAGAATTGCATTGAAGTTATTGTTCCCGGGGCACAGGTTGTTGATCATGAAATAGCCGTTGTATTGATTTTCCCATCCCCAGTCAATATGGTAATAATTGTCGTCTGAATAGCCGTCGCAAATGAAAGCATGGCCTTGATCTTCGGTTGTATCCACGCCGGTCATAAAAACCGGCCTGGCTAAGTCAAGCTCGTTTTTCAGAATTGAATTCCAGTGTTCTGCGGTGTAATTTGCGCTGAATACAAGGCTTGACGCCGGAGAATAACCGAAATGCTCAATCAGGGCATTCTGCATATTGACCTCAAAGGCGCCTGAGCCTGAAGTTCCGTAGTTCATAAGCGCAGCGACACCACAGTGAAAAAGGAGTTCGGCAATGGCATCATGGCTGGTTCCGGTCGCTGTAGTTCCCATTTCGTTCCAGCGGTAATCCGTGGCGGAAAAATCGGCCGTAAGTGTACCGTAAACAGGGTGGGTGTATGTACAGGAACCTGTTCCGGTCTCCGGGTAACTGTAATAGCGCATCAGCTGTCCCATAGCTGTCGCTACGCATCCGGTAAGCGCATGACCGCAGTCGCCGGATATATCTGGCGGACAATATGCATTGTACCAGCAATCCTGCCCCCAGGTGGTAGTAAGTAAGGGTCCGACACCGGAAATTGCCCTTGAGGGCTCAGCAGGGCCATGGAGGTAATGTGCCCATTCGGCGCTTGTCTTTTCATTCATGGGAATGCCCCCTTCCTCTACAGCATCCAGCAGCCGCGTGTATTCATCCAGCATATAGCTGAATCCTCCGGGTCTTTCCTTTTCCTGCATCGAGAAACAACCATGGTTTGCATAGCACAGCACAGGATAGGTGGCATCATTGCCAGAAACAATGATAAAACCAGCATTATCCATGAGGTTAAATACATACATGGATGCCTGCTGATGTTTGCCCGATAGAATAATCATGCTGAAATTCGCCTGAGTTCCGGCAGGGAAAGAGCCCTGACTTATTTTTTCTTTCAGGAAATTCACGGCTACCTGAGTGGCGGTTTCAGGTGAGACCGGCTTTGCTGTTACCTGGATAACGGCCCACGAAAAGAGTATCGTGAGCATCAACGTTTTAATTGTGCTCATTTTACCTGTTTGTTGGAATCAGCTAAATATAATAAAAAAAATGATAAGTTGCTGATGTTTAATGAATATAATCGGTCTGTCATTCCGGAATTTAACTGCCGGCGGCTATTTTAAACCCGACTTCAGTGCTCCTCTTTGCCTTTTTACGGGTTATTGAGAATACAACAATTTGGTTGTTTCTTGTTGAATATTCTGCGGTCAGACATCCTTCGGTGAAACAGGTTTCTTTCGACTGCATTAACTAAAAATTGTAACCGGCAGTGTTTTTTTGCGTTTAATCACTTGAGAAAACAAGATATTATGGAAACTAAAAGTGAATTTAAAGTCAAAGGTGAAGAACTGCTCTCCAAAATAAAGGAACTCATCCATCAGGGGAATGTAACCCGCATCATTGTTAAAAATGAGGAAGGAAAAATATACCTTGAGATTCCTGTAACTGTTGGCGTAATCGGTGCGCTGGTGGTGCCGGTGCTGGCAGCGGTGGGCGCCCTGGCAGCCCTGGCAGCCAATTTTACCATCGAAGTGGTGCGAAAGGACTGATAAACAGGATCTTTAAAATTGTTTTTTCTGCCTCCTTCCCTTAGTGAAGTGACAGGCCCCTGTAAAGCGGGGGCTGTGATGTATGTGACTGCAGGTGACGCTCATTAAGTCAGGTAATGAGCATCGCGCTATCCGATTATTCTTGTTCACTGCTCTTCAGAAATCCGAAAAAAACTTCTACCTTTGCGGCCTCATTCCGGATCCATGTCCATGGAAGTTACCGGATTGAAAATGAATTAGCCACAACAAAATTATAATTCAGGAAATGAACATCGAATTACAGAAGACCGGTGAACTGACAGCAACGGTTAAAATAGACCTGTCGCCAGCCGACTATGAGGAAAAAGTACTTAAAGTGCTGAAGGATTATCAGCGTAAAGCCCAGATGCCCGGCTTCCGCCCCGGTAAAGTCCCTTTCGGACTGACAAAGAAAATGTACGGTCAGGCTGTAACCGCCGATGAAATCAACAAACTGCTCGGCGAGTCTCTGGATAGTTTCATCAGGGAGCAGAACCTCGACCTTTTGGGCAATCCGCTTGCTAATACCGAGAAAACGCCGCAGATTGATTTCAGCGAACCCGCTGAAATGAGCTTCTATTTTGACCTGGGCCTGAGTCCGCAGTTTGAACTGAAGCTGGATGGCAAAAGTGGTGTGATATATCACAGGATTGAAGTTTCAGATGAGATTGCCCGCAAATACATGGACGACCTTCGCCGTCGCAACGGAACCCTTACAGATGTTGAGGTTTCTGAGAAGGGGGACATGCTGAAGGGTGATTTCGCCGAACTGGATACTGATGGAACTGTAAAACCGGAGGGAATTACAAGCAATGGTTCCGTGAATCCTGAACTCTTTAAAGATGAAGCCATTCAGGCATTATTTACCGGTGTGAAGAACGGAGATGTGGTGAAATTCAACCCTATGCAGGCTTCAGGCAATGCCACCGATGTTGCCGCCATGCTCGGAATCAGCAAGGAACAGGCCGAAACGCTGAATGCTGAGTTTAATTTCACGGTTACCGGAATCAGCCGGATGATTCCTGCCGAAATGAATGCTGAATTCTTCGAAAAGATCTATCCCGGTATTGAGATTGCGGATGAAGCAGCGCTGCTTGAACAGATTAAGAAAGATGCCGCCGGTTCATTTGTCGGCGAAAGCGATAAAAAGTTCTTCAACGATGCCATCAAATACCTTATTGAAAGTTCAGCCATTGAACTGCCCGACGAATTTCTGAAACGCTGGCTGGTTGATGTAAATCAGGACAAACTTTCGGCCGAAGAGGTTGAAAAGAATTACGACGATTACGCCCGTTCCATGCGGTGGCAGTTGATTGAAAACCGCCTGATCAGAGAGCACAATATCCAGGTTTCGGAAGAGGAAATCCGGGATGTGTTCAGAAACTACTTCCAGCGGCCGGGCAGCGCCGAAATGGATGAGGATATGAAGATGCGTATCGATGGCATTGTGGATTCCTTTATGAAAAACAAGGAAGATGTCCGCAGGATCAATGATCAGCTGTTCGAACAGAAAATTCTTGCTTTCCTGAAAGAAAATATTCAATCAAAGGAGCAAACGATCTCGTATGAGGATTTTGCAAAATTGCAGTAATCCCGTAGTCAGATCTTAAATATTTTTAACG
>ERZ795057.65-NODE-65-length-104326-cov-10.172090_pt1 | contig 104326 bp, 76 predicted proteins | sample MGYA00375141_ERZ795057 | MGnify/ENA primary metagenome ERZ795057 (study PRJEB30186, sample SAMN05720163) | activated sludge metagenome | isolation source: Anaerobic digester | place: Hong Kong | collected 2015-01-26 ...
AGAAAACTGAAAGAGAAATTAAGCAAAACAAAAAAATATCTTTAATAACTTAAATACCAAATTATAACAGGAATGAACAAACAAATTATCTGGATCCTATTTATTGTAGGGATCATTAGCATGTCTGGCTGCAAGCAAAAATATGCCCATCCATTTCAAAATCCCGACCTGACAGTGGAGGAGCGGGTTGACAACCTGATCAGTCTGCTTACACTGGAAGAGAAGGCCGGGATGATGGTGAACGCCTCCAAACCAGTACCAAGACTGGGTATACCGGCCTACGACTGGTGGAATGAAGCATTGCATGGTTTGGGGCGTGCCGGACTCGCAACCGTATTTCCACAGGCAATTGGAATGGCTGCCACCTGGAACGAGTCGGGCCATCTGGAGGCATTCAACATCATCTCTGACGAAACCAGGGCCAAGCATAATGAGGCTATACGGAATGACAATCGTGGCAGATATTACGGCCTCAGCCACTGGACTCCCAACATCAACATTTTTCGTGATCCACGTTGGGGACGGGGTCAGGAGACTTATGGGGAGGATCCGTTCCTAACTGCAAGACTGGGAGTTGCTGCGGTAAAAGGCCTGCAAGGGGATGACCCAGACTATTTCAAAACATATGCCTGTGCCAAACATTTTGCTGTGCACAGCGGCCCCGAGTGGAATCGCCACTCCTACGATGCCTCCGTGTCGGGACGAGACCTCTGGGAGACCTACCTTCCTGCGTTCAAGGCATTGATTGATGAGGGCAATGTGAAGCAGGTGATGTGTGCCTACAATGCCTTTGAAGGTGAACCCTGTTGCGGTAGCAGCAGGCTGATGCTGGACATCCTTCGTGGAGAATGGGGTTACGATGGCATGGTGGTCTCCGATTGCTGGGCAATCAATGACTTCTTCATACCTGAGAATCATGGCACCCATCCAGACCCCCAGTCGGCGGCTGCCGATGCAGTAATTCACTCAACCGACCTGGAATGTGGCAGTACCTATGAAGAACTTGTAAAGGCTGTGGAAGAGGGTCTGATCACGGAGGATCAGATTGACCAGTCGCTCCGCCGCATCCTGAGAGGATGGTTTGAGTTGGGGATGCTGGATCCGGTGGAAAGAGTGCCCTGGAGTAACCTTTCACCCGATATTATTGACTCCGATACCCACCGTGAGATGGCTCTCCGTGTGGCAAGGGAATCGATGACCCTGCTGAAGAACAACAATGGACTATTGCCCTTAAGCAAAAATCTAAAGAAAGTTGCGGTTATTGGAGCCAATGCTGCCGACAGTGTGATGCTCTGGGGGAACTATAACGGATTCCCCTCCTCCACTGTAACCATCCTCGAGGGTATCCGTACAAAACTCCCTGATGCCGAAATCATATATGAAAGAGGTTCTGACTTGGTTGATCCCTGGGTGCGTAGCTCATTATACCAATACTTCTTCAATGGCGATGAAAAGAACCCAGGGATGCAAGTGGCTTTCTACAACAACAACCAATTCGAAGGGAATCCGGTCGTCCAGGAAGTGAATAGTGAAGGAATCCGCTATAACAATTCTGGTGGTACGGCACTGGCTCAGGGTGTGAACATGGAAAACACATCTACACGCATTACCGGTTCTTTCAAGGCTCCTTACAGTGGGGAAGTAGTTTTCTCAGTCAGCACCTCCGATGGCTACACACTCTACGTAGATGGCAAAGAAGTGATGTCACGCAGCGGTCGCGAGGCTTATATCCCCTCTGAATTTGTATTACAGACTCAAATGGGAAAGATATATGATGTGAAATTGGAGCATGCACAGACCGGTCGACGTGTGAGCATCGATTTCTCGGTATTCAAAAAAGAGCTTGCACAATTCAATGAATTAACTGAGAGACTCAAAGAGGTTGATGTCATCATTTATGCCGGGGGACTCTCACCACTCCTTGAAGGTGAGGAGATGCCGGTGAATGCAGAAGGATTCAAGGGTGGTGACCGTGAGTGGATAGAATTACCCGAGGTACAAAGGCGCATGCTGGAGAGCTTGAGGAAAACGGGCAAACCGGTCGTATTTGTGCTCAACTCAGGCAGTGCGATAGCCTTGGAACAGGATGAGAAGCATTATGACGCACTGCTGGCTGCATGGTATGGCGGACAGGCTGCCGGCACTGCCGTGGCCGATGTACTGTTCGGCGACTATAACCCCGCAGGCAGGCTTCCCGTCACCTTCTATAGATCAACCGCACAGCTTGACAATGCGCTCAAACCGGCCGCCAACCCCGATCATCAGGGTTTCCAGAACTACAACATGGAAGGGCGTACATACCGCTACATGCAGGAGGAACCACTCTATCCCTTCGGACACGGATTGAGTTATTCCCGTTTCAGCTATGGAGAAGCAACACTCAGTAGCACAGAGGTGGAGGCAAAGGAGGGTCTCAGGGTGGTTATTCCTGTCACCAACGACTCGGAGCGTGGTGGTGAAGAGGTTGTTCAACTTTATGTGAGCAGGAACAACGATCCGATGGCTCCGGTGAAATCTCTCCGTGCCTTCAAACGTCTCTATATAGAACCGGGTGAAACCATGCAGGTGGAATTGACCGTTCATCCCGATGCATTTCTCTTCTACGATGAAACAGAAGCAGGACTTGCTGCGAAGGGTGGAAGCTACACCTTGTATTATGGTGGAAGCTCATCAGATAAGGATCTGATGCGTGCGCAATTGAACGTGAAATTGTAATCCATGTAAATCTGTAAGATACTGCTGTTTTGGTAATTTCTATCAACTCTAAACAGCAGTATCTATATTGTCTATTTTAGATATATATATTATTTATCTTTTTTTATCTTAATTTTCTTGACTACTTAGAAGATAATTGCATACATTTGTGTTTATGTATGTTAATTGCCTGTCGTAAAACAGCAGTTTTTAACCACTATTCTGGGTGGACAAATATTTTTGGTGCGAAGTTCACTATCATCTAATTTAAAATGAGTATGTTACAAGATGAATTATATTTTTCAAGAATTTTGTGCACGTGCACAATTTGAATTAATAATGAAGAAACACCGGCCTATACTAATATTTATTTACAAACAATGTGACCAAAAGGGTTAACAATTCACACTCTTTATCCTCCCTGTTATTCAGGGACAGTTATGAGAACACTTTAATTATCTAAAACGAATCAGAGAATGAAAAGGAAAATTTCGAATTTATTGAGAGGATTTTGTCTCGTTTTATTGGGAACAATATCCTTGACCATGTTCGCACAGAACGTGACCGTCACCGGAACGGTATCTGATAACAGGGGAGAGCCGCTAATCGGCGTAACTGTGCAGATACAGGGCACCTCCACTGGTACGGTAACCGACATGGATGGCAACTTCTCGTTGCCAAATGTTCCATTGGATGCAACGGTGGAAATCTCCTATGTTGGGATGCGTACGCAAACCATTCCACTCAACGGGCGTAGTCTCCTTCGCGTGGTTCTGGAAGAAGATACTGAGCTACTGGAAGAACTGGTGGTGGTGGGTTACGGCCAGATGCGCCGCAGCGACCTGACCGGATCGGTGGTCTCCGTATCGGAAGATGCAATTAAGAAGTCGATCCCCACCTCAATTGATCAGGTACTGCAGGGACGGGCGGCCGGTGTGCAGATCCAGGCCAACTCCGGAACACCGGGTGCCAGCTCAGCTATCCGCATCAGGGGTATCAACTCGCTGAATGCTACCAGTCAGCCTATCTTTGTGATTGACGGGGTGATTGTGGATTCCTCCACCGACAGTGAGAGCAGCAACCCGCTATCCAGCATCAACCCCTCCGACATCGTCTCGATGGACGTACTGAAAGATGCTTCCGCCACCGCCATCTACGGTGCACGGGCATCAAACGGAGTGATCATGATCACCACCCGCCGTGGACAAAGTGGAGAAGCGTTAATCAGTTATGATGGTTATATCGGCACGCAGAGCATGCCAAAGCACCTGGAGATGATGAACCTGCAGGAGTATGCCCGTCACCACAACGACCGGTCCGACTTCAGCATCGTCGAGAAGAGCAGCGCCTTCGTACGGCCCGACATGCTGGGACCGGGCACCGACTGGCAGGAAGAGCTTTATCAGAAGGCACTGATGACCAGTCACAACCTCTCCATCACAGGAGGTAATGAGAAGACTACCTACGCCATCAGTGCCGGCTTCCTCGATCAGGAAGGGATCGCACTGGGATCGGGCTTCCGCCGTCTTTCGTTGCGCGGCAGCATGGACAACCAGGTGAAGAGCTGGTTGAAAGCCGGTATCAACTTCTCGCTCTCAGACTCGAAACAGGAGGTGGGTGCCGACAATGATATCATCATGAATGCGTTACGTCAGCAACCCATGGTGGCTGTCTACGGCCCCGACGGAACCTTCGATGGACCGGAGGATGTCTGGATGCCGGTCAACCCGGTGGGTATGGCATCCATCCGTGAAAACTACAACAAACGACATAACTTCCGTTTCAACACCTACCTCGATGCCACGCTGGCCGACGGGCTCACTTTCAAAACGGAACTCTCTACCGATTACAACCAGGGTAGCTTTTACTACTTCGAACCCTCCTACCGCTTCGGCGTACTGACCAACAACACCCGTACCTCCCGTCGTACAAAGAACGACACCAAATACTGGTCCTGGAGGAACTTCCTCACCTATAACAAGGTACTGGCTGACCAACACAACGTGAATGCAATGCTGGGACAGGAGATGTCAGAATCACAATGGGAAAACCTGGTAGGATCAGCCACCGGTTTCCTCTCCAACACCACGCACGACCTGAGTGCGGGTGATGCCAGCAAATCGAGCGGTACCGGCAGCAGCGGCGCCAGCTCCATCTCATCATTCTTCGGACGCATCTTCTATTCGTTCGACGACCGTTACCTGCTCACCGCCACACTGCGCCGTGACGGATCATCGAAATTCGCACCCGGTAACCGTTGGGGATGGTTCCCTTCACTGGCTGCCGCCTGGAGGGTCACCGGCGAAAACTTCCTTAAAGACCATGAGGTGATCGACACCATGAAGTTCCGCTTCGGATGGGGAGGTACCGGTAACCAGAACGTGGAGAACTGGGCATACATGGCTCTCCTTTCACCCAGGACCACACCCTGGGGTACCGGTGTGCTCACGGGCAACACCGCCAACCCCGACCTGCGCTGGGAGACCACCTACTCCACCAACCTGGGGCTCGACCTCAACCTCTGGCAGAACAGAGTCGAGTTTATTGCCGATGTCTATTATAAGAAGACCACAGACCTCTTGCTACAGCTGCCGCTTCCCGCCTACCTGGGATCATCGGGACAGGGTGCTGCCTCCAACCCATGGGCGAATGTGGGTGAACTGGAAAACAAAGGGATCGAGATGACCCTTAACACCGTCAACATCGACAACAGCGGATTTCAGTGGCGTTCCAACTTCGTCTTCTCGCTCAATCGCAACAAGGTGCTGAGCCTCGACACCGATAACTCATCCATCGAAAAGGTGTACCGCGTAGGATCGGAAACCAACATCGTGACCCGCACTACCGTCGATCAGCCCATCGGACAGTTCTGGGGATACAGGGTGATCGGTCGCTTCGAAAAAGCAGAAGATTTCTACTACAAGGATGCAAACGGCAACGTACAACAGGTGGCGCTCCCCGAAGGTGTTTCCATCGGCGAGAATGGTTCCTATATCGGTGACTATATCTTCGAAGACCTCAATAAGGACGGTAAGATCGACAACAACGACGCCACCTTTATCGGTAACCCCGAGCCCAAGTTCTCATACGGCATCGGTAACAGCTTCTCCTGGAAAGGGTTCGATCTGAACATCTTCCTGGCAGGATCTTACGGCAACGACGTGCTCAACTATAACCGCCGTTTTATCGAAGACCCGCGGGCCAACAACAACCTGCTCAAAACAGTTCTCGACTATGCAAAGGTTGACAGGATCGATCCCAACGGACCGGATGACTTCCGTAACCTGCATCTGGTGGGTGGTGACCGAAGAATACCCCGTTTATCCGCATCAACCTCAAACGGGAACAACCGTGTGAGCGACCTCTATATTGAAGACGGATCATTCCTCCGCATCCAGAACATCTCATTCGGCTATACCCTGTCCAAGAGATGGGTCAGCAAGCTGGCGCTTGACAATGTACGGCTCTACACCAACCTGCAGAATGTATACACCTGGACCAAGTACAGAGGCTATGACCCGGAAATCGGGTATATGTATGGTGATGCACTGATGAGCGGACTCGACTACGGTCGCTATCCCTCACCAAGGATCTATACCTTCGGGATCAATCTCTCATTCTAACGTCACCCATGGAACAAGAAAAAAAATATCCTATGAAAAATAAAATACTCATCATCGCAGCATTGGTCAGCCTGCTCCTCTGGACAGGTTGTGAGGACTTCCTCACCCAGACCAACAATACCAATCCAAACCAGGAGACCTTCTTCGACAGCGATCAGGCGGTTGAAGCAGCCACCTCTCCTCTCTACAACTATGTTTGGTATACCTTCAACGAGAAGTTCTACTACGGTATGGGCGACGGCAGGGCGAACAACATCACCGCCCGCTGGTCTGACTACATCTATCCCTATACCAACCTGACCGAGACAGCATTGAGCATCGGTCTGGAAGATGCCTGGGGATCACTCTACTCAGTAGTGGCTCAGTCCAACAACGTGATCAACAACATCCAGGAGTTTGCGGGCCCCACAGTCACGGAAGAGGCCAGGCAGACTGCCATCGCCGAAGCACGATTCATGCGCGGTACCGCATACTGGTACCTGGGTTCACTCTGGGGCAAAGCGATCATCTACGAGCGCACCTCCGACCTGGTGAACAACTCAGCCATCCCGCCACACAGGGTGACAGATGTGATGGAGTTCGCCATTCGCGACCTGGAGTTCGCAGCGAAATATCTGCCTGCCACTGTCGCCACAAAAGGAAGGGTTACCCGCTACAGCGCTTTCGGCATGCTGTCACGCATCTACCTCTCCATGGCCGGACTGACCTCCGAAGGAGCATACAACGGACAGAACATTGCCACCGATTTCAACCGGGGTACACGCAACAGCTACTACCTCGACATGGCCCGTAAGGCTGCCATGAAGGTGGTCAACGAATCACCCTATGCCCTGATGGAGAACTACGGTGACCTCTTCACCTATGAGAACAACAACTGCAAGGAGGCTATGTTCCAACTGCAGTGGCTCACCGGCTCCACCGATGCCATCGGCTGGGGTGCCAACCAGCCCATCCAGGCTTTCTTCGGATGGTCCACGCTGGTCGCCGACGGCACCAACTGGGGTAACGCAACTTACACCTCATGGGATCTGGTGCGCACTTACGACCCGCAGGATCGTATCCGCCGCCACAATACCATTGCCACATATGGCGCCTACTATCCTGAGCTCTACAAAAAGGGGGGTGGTTACACCTATGGTGTCACCGAAGAGGGATACGAAGATCGTTGTAACATCAAGAAATATGTGATCGGTACCATCGACGACAACGGCGTCAGCTACAAACAGAGCAATGGTCTCAACACCCATATGCTGCGCCTGGCTGAGGTGTACCTCAACCTGGCAGAAGCGATCCTGGGCAACAACGCCTCCACCTCCGATGCCATGGCACTCACCTACTTCAATATGGTTCGTGAACGGGCCGACATGCCCACCCTGAGCAGCATCACCTACGAGGATCTCCATTACGAACGACGCATTGAGCTGGCCATGGAGGGACAATATTGGTATGACCTGGTACGGCGCGGCTACTACCAACAGCAGGAGGTGGTCAACTACATGAACAACCAGGAGCGCAATGCAGGTTACGAATACGATGAGACCGAAGATGTTGAGTATGTAAAGACTAGCGATGGTGAAGGTGTGGCCACAGCCGAAGTGAAACACCTCACCCTGCCTGTTTCGGATGTGGACAAAGGGAAGAACCCTTACCTCGAGGGCACACCTGAAGCCTATGAATTCACGGAAGAAAAAATCACCGATCTCTATTAATCATTAATCTGACAAACAATGAAAAAGATACATATCCTATATCTCACCCTGCTCACACTGATCGGAATCACTTTCCTTTCATGTGAAGAGAGCGACAACCTGGGGAGCACACCGATCCAGGTGACAAAAATCTACCTGGAAGATCATGAGTCTTCCGTGCCGGACCGCCCGGTGGAGTTTGCCCGCCTGGGGCAGATGATCCGCATCGAAGGGAGTGGTTTCCTGGGGATGAAGAAGGTCTTCATCAACGGATACGACACCTACTTCAACGTGGCCTATGTCACCGACAACTCCATGTTGATATCCATCCACCGAAATACACCCGTTGTGGATGCAGAGGAGGAGGTGCGCAACACCATTCAACTGGTGAAAGAGGGTACCGATATCACCTACACTTTCACCATCATGGCTGCCTCTCCCACCATCACACGCCTGAGCAACACCCTGCCGCAACCCGGTGACCTGGTGACCGCTTATGGCGAGAACCTGCATGAGACCAGCAAGGTGACCCTCCCCGGTGGTGTCGAGGTGACCAATATCGTCTCCGATGAAGAGGGAGAATGGTTCACCTTCACCATGCCCGACGGGGTGACCGCCAGCGGCTCTCTCTTTTCGGAGGGTGCCAACGGCAAGGCTGCCACACCTGCCTACTTCAACTTCACTGAGGGTATCCTCCTCGACTGGGATGGCAACGGTGAAGGCGGTGCCTGGTCATGGAGTGAAGGCGGATCGATGATCGGTATCCAGGACAGCGATGACCAACAGAGCGATCTGGTGAGCGATCCCCTTAACTCGGGTCGCGGCAACTGCGTACCATTGATCCCCGAGCGGATACTGAATGGTGCCAACGGCGGTGTCGTGGCCGGCAAAGCACGTGCCACGGAGGTGTGGACAGCCGGCACTGACAACCCGATGGATGACTGGAGCCGGATGTATGCCTACATCCCGGAGACCACACCCCTCAACGAGGTGGCCTTCCAGTTCGACATCTATGTGCCCGATCCATGGAGCAACACGGGACAGATCCAGGTGGTGCTCTACAACAACTTCAACTTCACCGGTGTGGGATCGGATGACGACGGTCAGCGTACCGCATTCTACATCCCCTATATCCAGGATGGTGTCATGGTGCCCTACCAGACCGAAGGATGGGAAACCGTTACGATACCCTTCAGCGAGTTCGGCTATTACGCCAATATGCTGGAAGATGACGAAGCCACTCCCCCCACCTTCAAAAACGTGGTGGAGGACAGACTGGCCGCCACCTATCAGAACTTCGGCATGGGCATCGTCAACACCGACTTCACCTACCAGGATGTAGAGGTGATCTCCACCCTGTTCAACCAGGAGATTTATGTGGACAACTGGCGGGTGGTTCCCGTAAAGACGGTAACCGTCTCCGATTATGACGATGAAGAGTGACAGAGCAACTGGACATGACAAACAAATAAACAGAAACAAAATGAAAAAATATAAAATCATTCTTTTTGCAATTGTTGGTGCTTTGCTGCTCCACGGTTGTTACGACGAAAAGATGGAATGGGGCACACCGGAGGATCATAACCCGATCAAATCCTCTGAGATCCCCCTTAACCTGGCTGAGAAAATTGCCAACTACGACTTTATCAAGACCTATGTACCCGCCGGCATGATCGTCGGAATCGGAGCGGGTGCCGATCTCTACATCAGCGACCCTGCTTACAAAAAGGTGGTTGACGACAACTTCCAGATGATCACCACCGGCAATGCAATGAAGCACTCATCGGTGGTCCGCAACAATGGTTCGCTCGACTTCACCACCATCGATGCTTTCATGGATGCAATCCCTGCCGATATGAAGGTGCTGGGTCACACGTTGCTCTGGCATACCCAGCAACGGCAGGCATACCTCAAGTCGTTGATTGCACCGGAGGTGATCATCGAGACCGATCCGGACGATAAGCTGGAAAACATTATCCTCAACTCCGATTTCGAGGAGGGCAACACCACCGGATGGGGTGCCTGGTCCAGTGCCGGCGCCTCACAGCAGATCGCCGGTCCCGGCAAGGGGTACAACAGTGAGTATGCGATGCTGTTGAACAATCCGGAAGAGGGTGCCAACTACTCGGCACAGGCCTACTACACCCTCCCCGCCACCACCTGGGAGGTGGACGAGCCCTACATCGTCTCCTTCTATGTCTACTCGGAAGAGGGCAATGACAACTTCCAGATACAATTGCAGAACCGCACCACTTACAGCGGCGGCGGTTACACGGCACAGAGCGTGCCGGCCAAGCAGTGGTATTACTTTGAGGCAGAGATCATGATGACCGAAGCGTTGGTAAACCTGCCCATGACACATATCACCATCGACTTTGGCGCTGGTGCAGGTGACTACTATATCGACGACTTCAAGTTCGGCAAGAAGAAAACCGGACCGGTCAACCATATGCTCAACGGTTCGTTTGAAAACGGGCTGGAGGGCTGGAGTGCCAACAACCCCGGTGCCGGCATCGAGGTGGTGGAGCTGGATGATGCACCGGCAGGCAGCCACGCGGTGAAGATGACCGCATCGGCCAGCTCTTCCAATGCCTGGGATCTGCAGCTCACTTCACCCGACATCCCCACCTTCCCGGGTGAGAAGGTACGTCTCTCCTTCTTCGTGAAGGCCGACCAGGCGGGACAGGGTCGTATCTCCTTCAGCGGACTCACCAACGGCTACCCCTGGATGGACTGGACCGGATCGCAGAGCGGCTGGTCAGAAGCGTTCGAGGTGGGAACCGGCTGGCAAGAGATCAGCGTAGTGCTCCAGGATTTCGGTGTCGACTTTGAGGAGGGAGCTGCCGTATGGAAAGGCAACTTCGATTTTGGCTACCTGCCCGATGTGACCTATTTCATCGACGATGTGAAGGTAACGATTGAAGAACCGGCAACACCCGCTTCGGCGCCAATGTCAACCCGTGCCGGCGGCATCACCTACGTCTACAAAACCGCTGAGGAGAAGAAGGCAGCCCTGCTGGGTGCCCTGGAAGAGTGGATCAAGGGGATCACCGAGCATACCGGTGACAGAATCTATGGCTGGGATGTGATCAACGAACCGATCGACGACAACGGTCAGTGGCGCGGCATCGGTGGCAACTTCATGAACGATGACTCCCATCCGGTGGAAGAGGAGGGTCTGGAGCTCAACTGGGCTGAAGATCACTTCTACTGGGGCTACTATATCGGCAAGGAGTACGCCGTGAAGGCATTTGAATATGCACGTCAGTATGCGCCGGAAGGAACGGTACTCTTCGTCAACGACTACAACCTGGAGAGCAACCCGGCCAAGCTGGATGCACTGATCGACTTTGTCGGTTACATCGAGCAGAACGGCCAGACGGTAGACGGCATCGGCACACAGATGCACGTGAGCGCTGACACCACGGCCACCTTCAATGAAAAAATAGACAACATGTTCAAGAAGATGGCGGCAACCGGCAAGATCGTTCGCGTCACCGAGCTCGATGTGCGACTGGGTACCGCTTCACCCAGTGCAGGACAGCTGGAGATGCAGGCAAAGACCTACCGTCATATCGCCGAGTCATACATCCAGCACGTACCGGAGGCACAGCGTTCGGGCATCACCATCTGGACCCTCACCGACCACCCGAGGGAGCATGAATTCTGGTTGCCGGATGAATCGCCCAACCTGTTCGATAAGGACTACAATCGCAAGCATGCTTATAAAGGCTTCGCAGACGGTTTAGCGGGACGCGACATCAGCGAGGATTTCACCGGTGACGACTATGTAAATGCCTATCCGGAAGAAGAGGAGGAAGAATGAGTAGCATGATCTGATCACACCTATACTTTTGTGAGGGGAGATGGACAAAAAGCCATCTCCCCTTCTTACCGGAAGTAGTGGGTTTCCATTACTATCAGATAATTATTGATGGCGTGAGCGTTTCCGTCCCGAATAACAAGCCAGTTTTCGGTATGGGCAAATGGGACAGTGGAATTGAAATACCCGAAAAGGATGTCAACTATTTCATCCCCCACATTGAATCAAGCTACAGGGTACTGACCGACCCTGACAACAGGGCGAAGGAGCACATCGCAACTCGATACATTTTACTCAATAGTTAATAGATCGGCGCCATTACATCATCGGATTCTGGTCGAGAGGAAACAGTCCGATTGTCATCAAAAATGTATATCTTACAGATAAAACATCCTAACAAATTCAAGATATGAAACGTTTTTTTGCAACATCTATTTTGCTACTCTGCCTATTCTCACTCTCTACCAGCACAGCGTCAGAAGGTGACATAAGAAAGGCAACCAATCCGATCATTTGGGCCGATGTACCCGACGTGGCCATGATAAGGGTGGGTGACACCTACTACATGAGTAGCACCACCATGCACATGAGCCCCGGATTGCCAATCATGAAATCGAAGGATCTGGTGAACTGGAAGCTGGTCAGCTACGCCTATGACACCCTTGCCGACAACGAAAAGCTCCGCCTGGAAAACGGGAACAACGCCTATGGTGCAGGCTCATGGGCCAGCAGTATTCGTTTTCACAAGGGGCTTTACTATGTCTCCACCTTTTCAGCGACATCGGGTAAAACACATGTTTTCACCACCGACAACATCGAAAAAGGAGAGTGGAAAGAAAAAAGTTTTAAACCGGTACTGCATGACCACACTCTCTTTTTTGATGAAGATGGCAAGGTATACATGATCTACGGCGCGGGAGACATCCGCATAGCAGAACTCACCCCGGAGCTGTCAGGACTCAAGGAGGGTGGCATACACCAGGTGATTATACCCAATGCCAGCGAGGTAGCCTCAGAAAAGGTAGGACTTCCGGCTGAAGGATCACAGATGGTCAGGCACAATGGATTCTACTACCTCTTTAACATCACCTGGCCACCCAACGACATGCGGACGGTAATTGTGCACAGGGCAAAAAACATCGAAGGTCCCTACGAAGGCAAGCTTCTGCTCAGGGACAGAGGTATCGCGCAGGGGAGCATCATCGATACTCCGGAAGGAGAATGGTTTGCCTATATGTTCCGCGATTACGGAGCAGTGGGCCGAATTCCCTATCTGATGCCAATGACATGGGAAAATGATTGGCCGGTTCTGGGGATAGAGGGTGCTGTACCCGACACGCTTGATATTCCGGCATCGGAAAATCTGGGGGTGTGGGGCATCGTGGCCTCTGATGAGTTCAACCGAATGCCGGGCGATGATCCGTTGCCCCTTTGCTGGCAGTGGAACCACAATCCCGACAACCGTTACTGGTCGCTCACCGATTTACCGGGTTATCTCCGATTCACCAGCGGGAGAGTCGACAGCTCCCCTCTGCAGGCCAGAAACACACTGACACAACGCACCTTCGGGCCGGAGAGCGCTGCCTCCACCTTCATAGAGGTCACCCAGATGAAGAATGGTGATTATGCGGGCATGATTGCCCTGCAAAGGAGATATGCCTTTGTGGGTGTGAAAAAGGAGAACGAACGTTATACGGTGGTGATGATCAACGGTGAAGGAGAAGAGCCGGTGGAGGTGGCATCCATACCACTGAACCAAAACGGCGTACATCTGAAGATTGAATGTGATTTCAGAGATCGTACCGACAAGGCAACCTGCTTTTATAGTCTCGACGGTGTGAGCTGGGAGCCCATCGGCATCACCCTGCAGATGGCCTATACCCTGCCCCATTTCATGGGTTACCGCTTTGGACTGATATACTATGCCACACAAGAGACCGGGGGATATACCGATTTCGATTACTACAGAATCGATGCACATATCACTGAAAGATAATCGATCCATGAATCCATTCGCATAATCAAGATCAAGCACACCGTCCAATTGTATGAAAAACAGATTGTTATTGTTATTCTATTTTATATGTTGCATGCAACGGACCAACTGCACATCCGCCGCACTTGAACCCTGGAACAAAGGTGCTTTTGAAACCGGTAAGTACCGAAACCTTCTTGCCGAGATGGGTTACAAACAGCATGAGATCGAGGGGAGGCTGGAGTTTGTGGATCATCTCTGGAAGAGCCGGCATGAGCCTTACGACGACGGCTATTTCGATGCCTATTATGATGGTTTGTTGCAACTTTTTGCCTATATGCACCTTAGTGTCAACTACCGGATTATATTTCCTCAAAACGTGTTGTAAATAGTTAGATGCATATGAAACAAAGAGTAATTATTCTCATCCTGATTTCGGACATCGTCTTCATCACCTCTGGTCTGAATGCAGCGGAGCGTTTCATCACCAGACAGCAGCAGGAGAACAGCCTGGTGCTTTTTAATGGCGACAGGAGAGCGGAGATCCTGCTTTTCCCGGGCGCAGATAAAGGAATCGAACGTGCAGTCTCCGACCTGCAAGCTGATTTTGAAAAGGTCACCGGGCATCTCCCCGGCCTCCAGATAACGTTCACCCCTACCGAAATGCCGTTAATCATCATCGGCACCCTGGGAACAGGTTCTGCCATTGACGCCCTCATAAAGCAAAAGAAGCTTGATGCAACGAAACTTAAGGGGAAGCATGAGATGTATCTCATTGAGTCACTATCCAACCCCTGTGAGGGTGTTGCGGAAGCCATCGTGATTGCCGGCAGCGATAAGAGAGGAACCATTTATGGCATCTACGAGCTCTCGAAACAGATAGGGGTCTCACCCTGGTACTACTGGGCCGATGTGCCGGTAGAGAGAAAAGAGGCGCTCTATTTTCAAAAAGGAAGTTATAGCGACGGCGAACCGGCAGTGACCTACCGCGGCATCTTCCTCAACGATGAAGCACCGGCACTGAGTGGATGGGCCAACGCTACCTTCGGAGGGTTCAACAGTGCCTTCTATGAGAAGGTATTCGAATTGATCCTACGCCTGAGAGGCAACTATCTCTGGCCGGCAATGTGGGGCAGTGCCTTTTACGATGATGATCCTCGAAACGGTGTTTTGGCGAACGAGATGGGAATCATCATGGGCACCTCACACCACGAGCCGATGGCGATGGCACAGACCGACTGGCACCGGTATGTGCAGCGAAACAACCTCCCCGATATCTGGGACTACAACAAAAACGCCGATGCACTGCAACAATCGTGGCGATATGGCATCGAACGAAGTCGCGACTGGGAGAAGGTGGTGACCGTGGGCATGCGGGGTGATGGCGACGAAGCGATGGAAGAGGGTGTGAACATCGCTCTTTTGGAAAAGATCGTGGCGGATCAGCGAAAGATCATCAGCGAGGTGACCGGCAAAAAAGCGGAACAGACACCACAGGTATGGGCATTGTACAAAGAGGTACAGGATTACTATGACCACGGGATGCGGGTGCCGGATGATGTGACGCTCCTCCTGTGCGACGACAACTGGGGGAACATCCGTAAGCTGCCCGGCATGGATGCCAAACCCAGAAAAGGGGGTTACGGCATCTATTACCATTTCGATTATGTGGGAGCTCCGCGCAATTCCAAATGGATCAACATCAATCCCATTCAGCGGGTATGGGAACAGATGAACCTTGCCTATGAGCATGGGGTGGAAAAGATCTGGATCGTCAACGTAGGAGACCTCAAACCGATGGAGTACCCCATCAGTTTCTTTCTCGATATGGCCTGGGATCCCGCACAATTTAATCCGCAAAACCTGGTGGAACATACCAGAGAGTGGGCTGCACAACAGTTTGGTGCAACCCACGCAGAGGAGATTGCCCGTATCCTCACCCTCTATGCGAAATACAACAGAAGGGTCACCCCGGAAATGCTGAACGAAAAGACCTACAGCCTGGCACACTACGGTGAGTTTGAAAGAGTGGTGAACGAGTACCGCGCTCTGGCACTTGATGCTTTTCGTCTCTATGCACAACTGCCGGCAAAGCTGTGGGATGCTTACTATCAGCTGGTGCTCTATCCGGTAAATGCCAGCAGCAACCTCTATGAGATGTACTACGCCGTGGCAATGAACCGCCATCTGGCGGAAAAAAAAGATCTGCGTGCCAACCAATATGCCGACCAGGTGAAAGAGTGTTTTACGCGCGACTCATTGTTGCAGGTGGAATACAACGAGGTCATTGCCGATGGCAAATGGGCACATATGATGGACCAGCCCCGTATCGGCTACACCTCCTGGCAGCAACCCCCTCGCAACATCATACCCCGTGTCACCTACATCACACCGGAGGAGGCAGCAAAAGAAAAGATTTTCATTGAGCAAAACGGATATGTGTCCATTGAAGCAGAAAATTTTGCCCGTCGCCAAGAGAGCGGTACCATCCATTGGACAGTGATTCCCCACTTCGGAAAAACCCTGTCGGGTGTCACCACCTTGCCACAAAATGAATATCCCTCACCGGAGGAGGATATTTACCTGGAGTATGACATCCTCTTTGAATCAACAGGAGAATTTGAAGTGCAACTGTTGTTGGCCCCCACACTCAACTTCAACGACAACAAAGGATTGCGGTATGTGATATCTTTCGACGAAGAAACGCCACAGCAAGTCAACTTCAACGGTCATTATCGCGGAGAACTGGGTAGGTGGCAGGCAGAGCATATCATCCGGTCGGGTACCCGACATACCATCACTGAACCGGGCATCCACACCCTTCGCTGCCGCGTATTGGATCCGGGAATCGTATTGCAAAAGATCGTAATCGATACAGGTGGGTTGAACCCAAGCTACCTGGGACCCCCGGAAAGCAGGCGCAAGAGTACTGCGAATTTGAAGAAATAAGATCGGAGATCAGAACAGATAATATTGTAACACTTAATAACTGAACATTGATGAAAAATTTACGATTCACTGCAAAAAAAGAGAAACTGACAATGCTCTGCATGGCATTTTTTCTCTTAGCTTCATTCCTGGTGAAGGGGCAACAGAACCCTACCCCACCCTATAGCCCTAAAGAAAAATTCGTCCACCAGGGAGCCGGTAATCCCTATTTGCCACTCTGGGAACACTTGCCTGATGGGGAACCCCGCGTATTTGAAGATCCTGACAATCCGGGAAAATACCGCGCTTACATCATCGGCTCGCATGACCTGCGCGTTACCAGCTACTGTGGTCCTGATATCAGGATGTGGTCGGCTCCCGTGGAGGATCTCTCCAGTTGGAGAGATGAAGGTCCCATCTTTACTTATCAGATAGATGGTCAGTGGGATGTGATGTATGCCCCCGACCTGGTAGAGGTCAGGAAAAAGGATGGCACGAAAGAGTATTATCTCTATCCGCACAGCCGTGGTCCCCGCAGAGAGGCGATGGTAGCCAAAAGTAGCCGCCCCGACGGGCCTTTTACCCCGATCAACCTGACCGAAGATGGCAGAAGTACCATTCCCGGAAGCATCCTGGGTTTCGACCCGGCTGTCTATATTGAATATGTTACCGATCCTGCCGATCCCGATTATGAGATAGGCTTCAGGGCATACGGTTACTGGGGATTCCAGCGATCGCTGGCTGCACAGTTGGATCAGAAGACCATGTACTCCCTCAGACCGGGAACCGAGGTAATCAGCTACTTCCTTCCTGCCAGTGCCCGTTACGGCATGATCCGCGATCCGGAGGGCACTCATTACCCACAGATTTATCCGGATCAGGATTTAAAAACATTCAACTTCTTTGAAGCATCCTCCATACGCAAAGTGGGGAACAAGTATGTTACGGTTTTCAGTGGTTATTCAGGTCCCGAGTATGGAGTAAGCAGCTCCAACTCCACACTGCGTTATGCCGTGGGCGACTCACCACTGGGTCCCTGGAGAAGTGGAGGAGTACTGGTAGACTCCAGGGCTCCGGTACTGAATCGCGATGGATCGGCCATCGAGACCTCCTATGCCGGACACAACACACATGGCAGTATCGAACTGATCAACGACCAATGGTACGTCTTTTACCACAGGCCGCCGCGCAGCTTCGGTTTTGCACGCCAGCCGATGGTGGCTCCCATCAAGGTGGAATGGGATGAGAAGCCGGTGTCGGAAGGGGGTATGGTGACAATCAGGGCATACGATCCCTACGGCGATGACAAATTATGGAGCGCCAAAGACGGCAAAGGGAGAGAGTACAAAGGTGCGGAAGTCACCTCCGAAGGGTTCCACATCTACGGTCTCGATCCCTATCAATACTATTCCGCCGGCTATGCTTGCTACCTTTCTGATATCAGCATCCAGCAGGATGCATGGGATATCTGGAACAGCCACATGCCCATCGGCAATGTGAAGGATGGTCATGTGATCGGTTACAAGTACTTCGGCTTTGGCGGACTGAAAAAAGAGACCAAAGGGCTGAAAGCATTCAAGGGAACCAAAAAAAGAAACAAAACCGCATTCAACCTGTTCCTGACACCCAGAACATCGAAATCTTTCAAGGTGAATGTTTGGCTCGACGGTCCCTGGGAGAATGAAACCTGGAGAGGCACGAAGATCGGTGAGATTGTTATTCCGGCCAACTCTGCACAGGAAATGACACAGTTTACCATCGATGTAGCCAAGTACGTGGATCACCTTGACAAGAAACATGCGATCTTTCTGGTAGCTGAAGGTGAGAATTCAACGGAACTCTTCGATTTGATCGGACTCGGATTCAGCTCAAAAAAGAAGAAAATCGCTCCTCCGGTAGTTCCAACAGTAACCATTGCCGTCAACGGAAATGAAATAGAAATTCCTGAGCATCCTGTCAGATCGACCAATAAAAACGGTATTGTGGGATATAACCTCTATGAAACCACCTGTATGCTTCCCGCAGGTTCAACAACGCCTACTGTCTCGGCCTCAGCTGATAACAAGAAGGTGAAGGTGAACGTGATTCAGGCCGACTCACCAACAGGTGTTGCGAAGGTTGAATTTGACTTCAATGGTGTGGTCAAAACCTACCAGATCCGGTTTGAGACACAAAAGGAAGAGATGCATGTCTACCTCTGTCTTGGTCAATCGAACATGGAAGGACATGTACGGTTCAAACCGGAGGATACCATTGGTATCGATGATCGTTTCAGGGTGTTGCAGACAGTTGATTGTCCTGATCTGGGTCGGGTAAAAGGAGAGTGGTATAAAGCCAACCCTCCTTTGGTACGTTGCCATACAGGTTTGGGACCGGTTGATTTTTTCGGACGCAAGATGGCGGCTGAATTGCCCTCCCACATCAAGGTGGGAGTCGTCAACGTAGCTGTAGGTGGATGCAAGATAGAACTGTTTGACAAGGAGAACTACCAGGAGTATGTAGCCACCTCTCCGGGTTGGCTGAAGAACATGGTCACGGAGTATGACGGTAATCCATACCAGCGCCTTGTGGACATGGCTCTTGTTGCCCGCCAAAACGGTGGTGTAATCAAAGGAATCCTGCTTCATCAGGGAGAATCAAACACCGGTGAGATGGATTGGCCGCTAAAGGTGAAAAAAGTGTATGACAGCCTGCTCAAAGATGTGGGTCTGGCACCCAACTCCGTTCCACTGCTGGCTGGTGAAGTGGTACATGCCGACCAGGGGGGCATCTGTGCATCGATGAATGAGATCATACAGACGCTTCCTGAGGTAATTCCCAACAGCTATGTCATCTCTTCTACCGGTTGTAAAGACGGACCGGACAATCTTCACTTCTCGGCCGAGGGTTACAGGATGCTGGGTGAACGCTACGCCGATCAGATGCTGTCACTTCTGAAAAATTGAGCTCTTATCGGATCAGTTTGGATTCACTCAATCAGTTTTTGTCATCTGTAAAAAATGGGAACCATCGAGTTCAACCCTCTCTACACTAAACAGTCAGATGATGCTGTACCAAATGAACCGAGGGTTGTGGAAGATAGGGAGACAAATGCCAATGACGGGGCGGACAAACATAGTGCGACTGTCAATATTGCGGGAAACAGCATTATTTCCGTGAGGATTCAGGTAAAATAATTGAGAAACCGTTCACCATTAATCGAAGACATGTACCCAATCATCAACATCTCCCTGAGATATCTTAAGCGAACGACCTTTGTACGGACCATTTTCACGGGTTTGACCGCTTTGATCCTTCTTCCCTCATGCATACGCGATGCCAAAACGGAAACAGCCTCGCGGGAGGTCATCTCCCTGAATGATCACTGGCAATTCTTCCGTTATGAGGATGCTGCTGATACGGACGCACTGATATATGATCTCCGCCCCGATATCTCAGAAGCAGGTGAGTATCTAGTTGCCGATGCCAAACCGACGGAAGCAGTGGAGGTTGGAAGTTCCGCAGAGATATTGAAATCGTGGATCCTGCCAACGGCCAACCCTTTTATTGCAGAACCCGCTGACCGGTACACCAGGCCTGAAGGGGAATCACCCGGTAAGAATTTCCCTTTTGTGCAACCCGATTTTGACGACTCCCGCTGGGAGATCGTGAATCTTCCGCACGACTGGGCCATTGAGGGGCCTTTTTACGAAGGGGATGAACCGATTGTGGGCGGCGGCATGGGTCGGTTGCCGGTGCAGGGAGTGGCCTGGTATCGGAAAAAACTCGATATCTCTTCTGAAGAGAGAGGCAAATCGATCTTTCTGGAGGTGGAGGGTGCCATGTCCTACGCCATGGTCTGGCTCAACGGAACGCTGGTGGGCGGCTGGCCCTACGGCTACAATTCCTGGCAGCTCGATCTCACGCCCCATCTACGTTATGGAGAAGAGAACCAGCTGGCCATCCGTCTCGACAATCCCAACCACTCCTCCCGCTGGTATCCGGGAGCTGGGATATACAGAAACGTATGGCTGATCAAAACTCACCAGGTACACATTGCTCAATGGGGGACCTATGTGACCACGAAAGAAGTCTCCCCCTCCTCAGCGATGGTCGACCTGGAGGTGACGGTCGACAACGATTCAGAGTCAGTAGCTTCTCTCGTGATAGAAACTGACATCTACGAGCTGGACAGCCTCGGGATGAAAGGGGATAAACCGGCTACCTCCTTCCATGATATTGAAATCACGCTGGAAGCGGGTGAAAGCGGTAAAGAGAAACTCTCCACCGTGATGAAGAACCCAAAGCTGTGGGGTCCAAAGCCTACCCAGACACCTCACCTATACCGGGCCATCACCACCTTGAAACAAAATGGCAGGATGTTGGACCGTTACGAAACCACCTTCGGCATCCGTGAGCTGCAGTTTGATCCGGAACAGGGACTGTTGGTAAACGGTCAGGTGATCAAGCTGCAGGGAGTCAACCAACACCACGACCTCGGTGCGCTGGGTGCGGCCTTCAACCGACATGCCGCCGAGCGGCAGCTTGAGTTGTTGCAGGAGATGGGCTGCAACGCCATCCGCATGGCACACAACCCGCCATCACCGGAGTTACTGGAGCTGACCGACAGGATGGGATTCCTGGTGGTGAACGAAATCTTCGACTCGTGGGAAAGGAAAAAAACACCCCACGACTTTCACCTAATCTTCCCGGAGTGGGCCGAAGCAGATACCCGCTCGTTCGTGCGGCGCGACAGAAACCACCCGTCAGTGATCATGTGGAGCTACGGCAACGAAGTGGGTGAACAGTACACGGCTGAAGAGGGAGCAGCACTTGCAGAACGTCTGAACAGGATCGTCAAGGAGGAGGATCCAACACGACCCACCACACTCTCAATGAACTATGCCAAACCGGATATGCCCTTCCCGCGTGTGGCCGATCAGATCGGTCTGAACTACCAGGGTGAGGGTATTCGCCAGGAACCTGAATTTGAGGGTACCGACCGGATTCGAACAGTACCGCAGTATGACCACTTCCATGCCGCTTACCCGGAAAAGATGATTTTTGGCAGCGAAGTAGCCTCCTCGTTCAGCAGCCGTGGCATCTACCTCTTTCCGGTTACCGGTGAGAGCACCTCCCCCGTGAGAGAGGGCAGAGGGGGTGACTCGAAGAGGGCACAGGTGAGCAGCTATGAGCTTTATGCGGTGGACTTCGGCTCATCACCCGACAAGGTGTTCCGGATGCAGGATCAGCATCCCTTTGTGGCAGGAGGGTTCGTATGGACCGGCTGGGACCACTTGGGAGAACCCACCCCCTACTACTCCTCCCGCAGCTCCTATTGCGGCATCATCGACCTGGCCGGTTTCAAAAAAGACCGGTTCTATCTCTACCAGTCTCGCTGGCGACCTGAGCAGCCGATGGTGCATATCCTGCCCCATTGGAACTGGCCCGGTAGAGAGGGTGAGATCACCCCGGTCCATCTCTTTACCTCCGGTGATGAGGCTGAACTTTTCCTGAATGGCCGGTCGCTCGGTCGAAAGGAAAAGGGTGAATTTGAATACCGGCTCCGTTGGGATGATGTGCGCTATGAGCCGGGAGAACTGAAGGCGATTGCCTACAAAAACGGGGAGAAATGGGCGGAAGCGATGATCACAACTACTGAGGAGCCTGTCTCATTGCAGCTGGTGGCAGACAGAAGCAGGATTACCGCTGACGGGAAGGATCTCGCTTTTGTCACCCTCACGGTGACCGACCGGAAGGGACGCCCGGTGCCGGATGCGGTCCTGCCCATCCATTTCACCATTGAGGGAGCTGGTGAGATAGTGGCTACCGACAACGGCAATCCGGCCGACATGACTCCCTTCCATTCACCCGACAGGGCAACTTTTAGCGGGATGTGCCTCGCCATTGTAAAAGGAAAAGCCGGTGATCCCGGAAGCATTACCATCAGGGCTGCCTCTCCGGGATTGAAAGAGAGCAAGATTAAGCTGTTATCTGAATAATGTTGCAATAGCGGTATTTCATTGTGACCAGAAAAAAAAGATTACTTTTACACCTGAAAATTGAACTTCCCATTTTACTGATATCTTTAATCCTATGAGAACAATTTATCACACCTTCGTAACCCTTATGCTTTGCATCGTAAGTTTCAATCTGATGCAAGTGAATGCCCAGGTGATACCCCTGGTCTATGATGCCGAGAATTCGGTTGCCCCTTTTGAGGTTTCCCTGCCTTCGTTAGAGGAGCTGCCCGTGAATGAAACACTGCCCGATCCCTTTGCCTGGTCGGACGGTAGCGGGCGCTCCACCCGTTTTGCGGACTGGGGCAGCAGGCGAATGGAAATTGGCGCAGAGATTCAGCACTATGAGATTGGTAAAAAGCCGGAACGGCCCGATTCGATCACTGCCGAATACTGTAACGATACGCTGACAGTGCATATTACAGTGAATGGGAAGACGCTGACCCTCACCTCAAGTGTGATTCTGCCGGAAGGAGAGGGACCCTTTCCCGCTGTAATCGGCATCGGTAGAGGCTCCGGAAGTCTGCCGCCCGATCTCTTCGCCTCCCGCGACATTGCACAGATCAGCTTCAACTTCACGGAGGTGATGGCCTGGCAACAAATAAGAGGAGAAGAACCAATCAACCAGCTCTATCCTGATCTGATCCACATGGGTGCTTACAGTGCCTGGTCCTGGGGAGTGAGCCGTCTGATCGACGGATTGGAGCTGGTACAGGATCAACTGCCCATCAACCTGCACCGACTGACCATCACCGGCTGTTCTTTTGCGGGTAAGATGGCGCTCTACGCCGCTGCATTTGATGAACGGATCGCGTTGACCATCGCGCAGGAGTCAGGTGGTGGCGGTGCGGCTGCCTGGCGGGTTTCGGAGACACTGGGCGAGGTGGAGACCCTCGCCAGAACGAGCCATGTATGGTTTATGGAGGAGATGTTCCAATTCTCTGATGCAGTGGGCAAACTGCCGTTCGACCACCATGAGTTGATGGCGATGATCGCCCCGCGTGCCCTGCTTATCCTGGGAAACCCCGATTATGAATGGTTGGCCGATGAATCAGGATACGTCTCCTGCAAAGCCGCTCAACAGGTCTGGGAAACATTTGGAATATCAGATCGATTCGGATTCTCCATCGTGGCAGATCATGGTCACTGCATGCTGCCCGAGGTGCAACGTCCGGAGGTGGAAGCATTTATAGAGAAGTTCCTGCTGGGAAATGAAACAGTTAATACAAAAGTTGAAATCCATCCCTACCAGGAGGTGAATTACGAAAAATGGATTCAATGGTGAAATAACCGATAATGCAGATCATGTCTGAGCCGGTTCGTTGCATCTCGGAACCGATATCAGCCGGCATTAACCCCAGACAATCAACACAAAGGCGTTGTTATTTACTTCGTCTATGTCTTTTATATGATTAATCGATGTCTATTTTTAACAATTTTCTTGCACTATTTTGCTTATTTATCATATATTTTTGTGCCGTCGTTCATTGAAATAAGATCAGCCAAAAGCATATTTTGGGCACAACTCAATGATATACAGCAACAAAGTTGACATCGTTGGCAATTGTCGAAGTTTTGTATATTTTTTTAAAGCGTGTGTGTACGTCCACACGCAAAAATAAGCCAACAATGCTCTGATCTTATCTGCTCGTTTGGTTAGGGGATTTATGTTCAATTAAAACAAAACAACTTGAGCCGTCATTTAGTCTTTTAATAGGATGTTTTGAGTACAATGTGGACGTACACAATGCGCAAACTCGAACAATCAGGTGAAAGTATACTATACCATCACAAAAAGAAAAATAACAATTAAAGGAGATCACTTTTTTACTATTTATTAATCTAAACAAACCAGAGAATGAAAAGAAAGGTTTCAATTTTTCAGAGAGGAATCTGTCTCGCACTGCTGAGCACATTTTCTCTCTTTCTGTTTGCTCAGAACGTGACCCTGAGGGGCACTGTAGCTGATGCAGCAGGAGAACCACTGATTGGGGTAACCGTGCAGGTACAGGGTACGACTTTGGGAACGGTGACCGATGTAGAGGGGAATTTCACCCTTTTGAATGTACCACCGGATGCCATCCTGGAAATTACTTACGTGGGAATGCGCCCCCAGGTTATTTCCTTGAATGGAAGAAACAGCCTGCAGGTAGTAATGGCAGAAGACACCGAACTGCTTGATGAAGTGGTGGTAGTCGGATATGGCACCATGCGCCGTGAAGCTGTAACCGGGTCAGTATCCTCCATGCAGGGAGATGTACTGCGTGATGTCCCTACCGGGAATGTGACCACAGCACTCCAGGGACGTCTGCCGGGTGTTCAGATGCAACAAAGCAGTTCCAAGCCGGGAGCCGATATGCAGATTCGCATCCGTGGTACCCGCTCGCTGAATGCCGACAATGACCCGCTGGTGGTGCTCGATGGCATCCCCTTCGCCGGAACGCTGGCTGACATCAACCCCAACGACATCAAGAGTATTGATATCCTGAAGGATGCCTCCTCTACCGCTATCTATGGCTCGAGAGGTGCCAACGGTGTGATCATGATCACCACCTTCAAGGGGTTGGCCGGTTAAAAAGCAAGGGTCAGCTACAATGGCTATTACGGCACCAAAACCCTGTTCAATCGTTATCCCATGATGAGTGGGGATGAACTGTATGAGTTACGTCATGTCGCTGGTATTTACATGGAAGACCTGGGTGGAGGCAACAGCCGTCCCACGATGGGTTCCGATGAAGTGGAGGGTGTCAACACCGACTGGCAGGATCTGATGTTCGAATCGGGCATGGTGATGAGTCATGACATTAGTGTTTCCGGTGGCACATCAGGTGGCAGCTACACTTTTGGTGCCGGTTACTATGAAGATACCTCACTGATGCCAGGTCAGGACTATAACCGCATCAGTCTGCGGGCCAACATCGATCAGAGCATCGGTAACTATCTACGCTTCGGACTTACCACCAACAACAACTACAATGTAACCAATGGTGCAAACATTGGCATGTACAATGTATTGGCTACCTCTCCGTTGATCGACCCATTTGCCGAAGATGGCACACTCAAACCGATCGTGCATTCAATTGCCGACAACTACTGGACCAATACCCGTGAAAGGAGACTGAATCTGGGGGATAGCTATGCCGACAACCGCAAAGGTTACGGATCCTACAACTCACTCTACGGTGAGGTGAAAATACCCGGAATCGAAGGATTGAGCTACCGCATCAACCTGGGTCTGAATCTCAGGGGATTTAACAGGGGACAATACCAGGGCATGGGTGTTTTCAGCGATACTCCTACCGCTGCTTCCACCGGTTCACTTGAGAAATCACTTACCTACCAGTGGGTGGTGGAGAACATCGTCACCTACGACAAGTATTTCAACAAGCACCACATCAATTTCACAGGACTCTATTCAGAGGAAGCAACTCATTACGATCGTTCACTGGTCAGTGCACTCAATATCCCCTCCGACCACTTTCAGTACTGGAACCTGGGACAGGCATCGAAGGATGATGTGACCTATGACCCCAACAACCAGCACTTTGAAGAGTGGGGACTCAAATCCTGGATGGGACGTTTCATGTATGACTTCGACAGTCGTTACATGCTCTCCGTGGCATTGCGTTCCGACGGTTCTTCCCGTCTCTCACCGGGTTACAAATGGCATACCTACCCCTCTATCTCTGCCGGTTGGAATATCGCGCGTGAGCACTTCATGGAGAATGTGGATGTGGTGAACAACCTGAAGCTGCGTCTCGGATGGGGGCAAACCTCCAACCAGGCCATCTCACCCTACGCCACACTGGGACGTCTCTCTCTGCGGCCTTACAACTTCGGGAGCACTACCACCACCGGAGCATATGTATCGGAAGTACCCAACACTGAACTGGGATGGGAATTTTCAAGCACCTACAATATCGGTGTTGACTTCTCATTGTTGAACAACCGTCTGCGTGGTTCTGCCGACTACTATGTTGTCAACACCAACGACCTGTTGATGAAGGTAAACCTGCCTTCCACCGCTGGTGTAGGCAGCTACTGGGCCAATATCGGCAAATCACAGAACAGAGGTCTTGAACTGGCACTCTCCGGCACCCTCATCGATGACAAGAATGGCTGGAGCTGGGATGCAGGTCTCAACTTCTACGCCAACCGTAATAAGATAGTCGAACTGGTTTCGGGACGGGATGTTGAAGGCAACAAAGAGCCTGAGCGTGACATTATCAACTCCTGGTTTGAAGGTTACCCCATCAACTCCATTTTCGATTTTGAAAAAATTGGTCTCTGGCAGGAGGGAGATCCTTACCTTGACATCCTGGAACCGGGTGGAAATGTGGGAATGATCAAAGTAAAATATGCAGGTGAATACAATGCAAACGGAGAACCGGTACGTCAGATTGGTGCAGACGACCGACAGATTATGAGCGCAGACCCCGACTGGCAGGGAGGGTTCAATACACGTGTGGCCTACAACAACTGGGACCTCAACGTGATAGGCACCTACCAGCACGGTGGTATCCTGGTGAGCTCATTGCATGCCGCCAACGGTTATTTGAACATGCTCTCCGGCCGTCGTGGAAATGTGAAGGTCGACTACTGGACTCCCGACAATACTGATGCAAAATATCCCAAGCCGGGTGGCCTTCAGAGTGGTGACAACCCGAAATATGGCAGCACACTCGGTTATTTTGATGCTTCCTACTTCAAGGTGGGTCAGATTACGCTGGGGTATAACTTTGACTCGAAAGCCGATTGGTTCCGCAATTCTGGTATCACCAATGCACGTCTCTACTTCACCGTCCAGAATGCTTTGGTACTCTTCTCCCCCTTCCACAAGGAATCTGGACTGGACCCGGTAACCAACTCCTATGGCAATCAAAATGCTGCGGTCACCGGTAGTCTGCCCTACAACGCAAGCACGATGCTGACGGTGGGAACCAACACACCCCAGACACGAAACTTCCTGGTTGGAATCAACCTGACATTCTAACAATCATGCACAATTATCTAAATGACAACAATGGATATGAAAAATTTAAAGTTTAAGCATATATTGGCAATGATCGTAGTGGCATTCATCACTTTCGGTTGTTCCAACGATATCCTGGAGGAAAAACCCCGCGCCATCTATGAGCCTGGATTCTTCAAAACCGAACAGGGTATCCAGTACGGGCTCACCTCGCTCTACTCGCACACTCGCTACTTCCTGGGTCAGTACTTCTACGCAGCCGCGCAAAACGGCACCGATGAGTACACCTATGCCCAGAGTGCCGACAACAACTTCAAGGACACCGATATGTCGGGAGTGGGTTCTCTGAATCCTTCCAGCAGCCGCTCCGATGTCCTCTGGGGTGCAGTATACTCCAATATCAACACTGCCAGCGGTATCATCGAGAACGCAGCTGATGTGGGTCTCTCCGAGGCAATGATCTCCGAAGCACGTTTCTGGAGAGCATACGACTACTTCCTGCTGGTACAAACCTTTGGTGGGGTACCCCTCGACCTGGGATCGGGAGAACTGATGTTCAACACATCTCCCTCACGCACCTCTGTGCGCAACACGGTACCGGAGGTCTACACCAAAGCAGTCTTCCCTGACCTGAAAACGGCAGTTGCCAACTTGCCGGAGACCGGTCGTGTAACCGGTGGCGTCACAAAAACTGCTGCTCGTCTCTTCCTGGCTAAAGCTTACCTCACTTATGCCTGGTGGCTGGAGAACCCAAACAACATTCCCACCTACCCCGAGACACCCCGCACCGATCCCGACGGTCATGATGCAGCCTGGTACTACCAGGAAGCCTACAACGTCTCTCTGGAAGGGATCAACAACCCCGGCCCCTTCGGCCTGCTGGATCACTTTTATGATGTGCACCTGGGAAGCAACGACCGCAACAAGGAGATCGTGCTCTTCTCCGACCACATGGAAGATGAATACTACAACCAGGCCAGCCTTTCATGGTCAAACGGCAGTGCACCGGAAAATTACGCTGTTTGGTATGTTACCTCCAACTATGGGAACATTCGCAGTTCTGCCGATGGAACCAATTACAACATATCCTCTGTGAATCGTCATGCCATACAATGGGGCGGACGTCCCTGGACCCGTATGGCTCCCACCATCGAAGCCTATACCGAAACATTCGACGACAAAGAGAATGACAGCCGCTTCGACGGAACATTCGCCAGCGTCTATTATGGAAACTGGAAGGAGGCTGGACGCTCTGAGGAAACGCTCTTCAATGCCAACGGACTGCCAGTGAAGAATGGCGAACCGATATTGACCTTTCTGGAAGAAGAGCCTCTTGTACCGGTCACCTATCCCACCGGCGCAGGATCCAGCAACGTGGGAGCCGGCACACTGCCGGGCAGAGCCGACTGGGTAATCGCCCCGAGTGGCATCAGCCGCATCTACTACCCCGGGCTCTGGAAGCTGGGGACCTATCGCACTGACAATGGTACCGGCCTGGGACAACCCAACGGAGCACTCACCCGCCCGTGGAACATTGCCAAGTTCTCCGAGTTCTACCTGATTGCTGCCGAGGCAGCCGTGAAGGGTGCCACCGGATCAATGACCGCCCGTCAGCTGGTCAACGTGCTCAGGGCACGTGCCGGCAAATGGCGCTGGAAAAACAACGGCAACTATGAATTGGTGGCTGACCGCAGTGCAGCCATGACTGCAGCCACCCCTGCCACCATTGACATCAACTACATTCTGGCGGAACGCAGCCGTGAACTATTTGGTGAAGGTCATCGCTGGTATGACCTGGTCCGCACCCAGAAATGGGCGGAACTAGCAGCATCCTATACCATTTGTGGTTCGGCTGCCGGTGACCATACCCCGGTGGTCTACACCCGTACCATCGAGAAACATCATTATCTGCGTCCCATCCCACAGGGTCAGATCGACGGGATGACCATGAGTGAAGAGGAAAAAGCGGCCTATCAGAACCCCGGTTATTAATCAGATAGACAGAACCTATGAATTGCAATCATCTCCTTCTTGCGAAGGAGATGATTGTTTTTTTATCACAGATGCTTAAAGCCAGAATATCAGTTTATCATGTGATGCCGTTGCTCCGAATAATCGCTTCATTTGATTTTAATATTCAACATATATTCCTCGTATCTGACTCTAAATTGATTCGAATCTATTAGAACCATATTAGAACCATATTAGAACGAGATTAGAACGAGATTAGAACGAGATTAGAACGAGATTAGAACGAAAAGGAATCAATTTGTTCAAATGGGAGATGGCGGAGGCACCCTTTTATCCCAATTTCAACATCAGAAACCTCAGCAGAGAAAACGATGTTATATACTGTGTCTATATTCTATATGCTTAATATTGATGGATCTTTTCCTCTCACAGCCGATTATTTGCAAAAAATAAGCTTACTTTTGTAGGAATTAATGTAAGACCGTTTTCACTATTTTCAACGGGCGCCCAACTTTTTTGCCTAATTGATGAGTTTTTTTGTGTGTTAGATTGTGCACGTGCACAACCCAAAAACAGGCGTTGAAAGCAAATGAGGAAAGAAATGATCCCGTAACAACACATTGAATCAATACAACAACTTATACCAAACAAAAACAAACAGACAAAAAATGGAAGATCTGTCAGTAACTAAGCGAGAGACACGCGGCTTCTACAAGCTGTCACCGGTACAACGCATCGGTTTCGGTTCCGGAGACCTGGCACAAAACCTCATCTATCAGACGGTATCAATGTACCTTTTGATCTTTTACACCAACGTTTTCGGATTGCCGGCTGCAACAGCTGCCGTGATGTTCCTCATTGTGCGACTCATCGACGTGGTATGGGATCCCATTGTGGGTGCCTTTGTGGACAAACGAAACCCAAAGATGGGAAAATATCGTTCCTGGTTGATACTGGGTGGCATACCGCTGACTGGATTCGCCATCCTCTGTTTCTGGAACGGCTTTTCCGGATCACTCTTCTACGCCTACATCACCTATGTAGGGATGTCGATGGCCTACACACTGGTGAACGTACCCTACGGTGCATTGAATGCATCGCTCACCCGTGATACCGATGAGATCACCAAGCTCACTGCCACCCGTATGTTCCTTGCGAACCTGGGGGGACTGGCCGTTGCATACGGTATACCCATCATTGTAAAAACCCTCTCCCCGGACGGACGAATCAACTCTGCCGAGTCGGGCAATGCCTGGTTCATCACCATGACCATCTATGCACTGGTGGGGCTGGCACTTCTGATATTCTGTTATACCCAGACCAAGGAGCGGGTGGTGATGGATGAGAAGGACACCCATGATGTGAAGGTCTCCGACCTCTGGACAGAGTTCGTCCGCAACCGTCCTCTGCGGGTGCTGGCATTCTTCTTCATCACAGCTTTTGCCATGATGGCGATCGGCAACTCGGCCGGCTCCTATTACATGATCTACAACGTACATGCACCCGACATGGTGCCCTATTTCATGGCACTCGGCTCCATTCCGGCATTTATCTTCATGCCCATGGTACCTGCAATCAAACGAGCCATTGGCAAAAAACAGATGTTCTATGTCTTTCTTTCGATAGCCATTTTCGGCATGGGTCTCCTCTATGCTATCTCCGTCATCCCTGCCCTGAAGAATCTGGTCTGGTTGGTACTGGTGGCACAGTTTGTGAAGTCCACCGGTGTGATCGTTGCAACAGGATATATGTGGGCACTGGTACCGGAGGTAATCTCCTACGGAGAGCACAAAACCGGCCGCCGCATCTCCGGTATCGTCAATGCCCTCACCGGCATTTTCTTCAAGGCAGGTATGGCGCTGGGAGGTGTGGTACCCGGTTTCGTACTGGCCTTCGTGGGATTTGACGAGAAGAATGCCATCACTCAGAGCCCGTTTGTGGAACAGGGAATTCTTTGGCTGGTAGCAGTGATACCGGCATTGTTACTCATATTGGCCATGTTCATCATCTCTCGCTATGAACTGGAAGATGATGTGATCGACAGGCTCAATCTGGAGATTGAAGCAAGACAAGAGAATCAATAACATCAAACAAAAATGATCTGTTATGACAACAAAAAAAAGTTTCCATCCGATGCAGATTGCAATGCTCATCATGGCCTTCATACTAACGGGCTGCACCACATCGCAAAGTGAGCAAGGACCCTCTCTCAAAGAGGCGTATGAAGGTAAATTTCTGATTGGAACAGCCCTGAATGCAAATCACAACTATGGAAGAGATACGTTGGGCATCCAGGTGATTCAAGACCAATTCAACTCCATCGTTGCGGAAAACTGCATGAAGAGCATGCATCTGCAACCCACCGAGGGAGTATTCTTCTTTGAGGAAGCAGATAAATTCATTGAATTCGGTGAAGCCAACAACATGCATATCGTAGGCCACACACTCATCTGGCATTCACAGGCTCCCGATTGGTTCTTCACCGACGAGAACGGAGAAAATGTATCGCGCGAGGTGATGATTGAACGAATGCGCAGCCATATTCATACCGTTGTAGGGCGCTACAAAGGGCGTGTCGACGGCTGGGATGTAGTGAACGAAGCAATAGTTGACGACGGTTCGTGGCGCAACACTAAGTTCTACGAGATCATTGGTGAAGAGTACATCAAACTGGCATTCCAATTTGCCCATGAAGCAGATCCCGATGCGGAACTCTATTACAATGACTATGGCATGTCACAGGAAGGCAGACGCAACAGTGTGGTTGAAATGGTGAAAAAGCTAAAGGAAGAGGGGATTAAAATTGATGGCATCGGGATGCAGGGTCATATGGGAATGGATTACCCTGATATCAACGAGTTTGAGAAAAGCATCGAAGCATTTGCAGCCCTAGGTGTAAAGGTGATGATCACAGAAATGGACATCACACTGCTCCCCTTCCCTGCCGGCGAGACAGCTGAGGTGTCACTCACAGCGGAATACCAGGAACAGATGAATCCCTATGCAGCCGGACTTCCCGAAGAGGTGGAAACAGCTTTCAACAAGCGCTATAGCGACTTTTTCGCTCTCTTTCTGAAACATCAGGATAAGATCAGCCGCGTAACCCTTTGGGGTTTGACCGACGGAGACACCTGGCGCAACGACTGGCCAATACCGGGAAGGACCGACTACCCGCTGCTTTTCGACCGCAACTACCAACCTAAACCGGTGGTACAGCAAATTATAGAGCTAACAAAAGAATAACAATAAAAAAAATATAGCACGATGAAAGAACCCAGATATCTCGTACCGGGTGATTACATGGCCGACCCGGCAGTACACGTTTTTAACGGCAAACTATATATCTACCCCTCCCACGACTGGGAGAGTGGTATCCCGGAAAACGACAACGGTGACCATTTCAACATGAAAGATTACCATGTCTTCTCAATGGATGAGGTGGAAAATGGAGAGGTGACCGACCATGGAGTGGTGCTTCGCACCGAGGATATCCCTTGGGCCGGGCGTCAGTTGTGGGACAGTGATGTAGCCTTTCGGAACGGTAAATACTACATGTACTTCCCGTTGAAAGATCAAAACGATATCTTCCGCATCGGTGTTGCTATCAGCGACAAACCGGAAGGTCCGTTCATTCCACAGGAAAACCCGATGAAGGGCAGTTACAGTATCGACCCTTGTATCTGGCCCGACCGTGACGGTAATTATTACATGTACTTCGGTGGTTTGTGGGGTGGACAACTGCAGCGCTATCGCAACAACAAAGCGCTGGAATGTGCAATATTACCGGAAGGTGATGAGCAGGCCCTCTGTCCCAAGGTAGTGCGTCTGAGAGAGGATATGCTGGAGTTTGGCGAGGAACCCCGCGACCTGGTGATCCTTGATGAGAATGGGAAACCCCTGACAGCCGGTGATTCCGAACGTCGCTTCTTCGAGGCCTCCTGGATGCATTGTTACAATGGAAAATATTACTTCACCTACTCCACCGGTGACACCCACCTGATTTGCTATGCCATGGGCGACAACCCCTATGGCCCATTCACCTATCAGGGGGTCATCCTCACACCCGTAGTGGGATGGACCACACACCACTCCATCGTAGAATATAAAGGGAAATGGTATTTGTTCCACCACGACTGCGTACCTTCGGAAGGTAAGACATGGCTCAGGAGCCTCAAAGTGACGGAACTGACATACAACCCCGACGGCACCATCCAACCAATAAAAGGAACTGCTGAATAATGAAAATAAGAAGACTCTTGCTGGTCATCAGCTTTTGTATTGCCGCTATCGGACAGCTTGCTGCTGAGGATGGCAGCAGGCTCTGGTTGCGTTTCCAACCGCAGGAGAAGAGCACTCTTCCACCCTTTACCCGACTCCGGGGGGATGCCTCATCGGTCGCACTCAAGGAGTTTCAGCATGCCTGGCAGGAAATGAGCGGCAGCAGCCTCCCTGAGAACGGAAGTGATCGTACGCACACCCTGTTGATCGGCACTTTGAAAAACAGAGAGGTACGCAAGTTAATAAAAAGTAAAGAATTGCAGGAACCCGGGATAGAAGGTTATATCATTCGTACAGTGGAACAGGGCAACCGCCGTACTACGGTGGTGGCTTCTGCCGGGGAGGCAGGTCTCCTTTACGGTGTGTACCACCTTGTACGGCATATCCAAACAGGTCACTTCAGCAATAAGGTAGAAATCACCGAACAACCACGCTACGACCTCCGCATCCTGAATCATTGGGACAACCTCAACGGCACGGTGGAACGTGGTTATGCCGGTTATTCCATCTGGCAGTGGGACAAGTTGCCCGGAGAGATCTCACCCCTCTACAGGGAATATGCACGTGCAAACGCGTCCATCGGCATCAACGCCACGGTACTGAACAATGTGAATGCCACCCCTGATATTCTTACCAAGGAATATCTTGAAAAGGTGAAGCTGATTGCCGATGAGCTGCGTCCCTACCATATCAAGGTCTATCTCTCCATCAATTTTTCCTCCCCTGCGGAACTGGGTGGTCTGGAAAACTCTGACCCGCTCAATCCAATGGTTGCACGATGGTGGAAGAAGAAAGCGGATGAAATCTACCAAATCATACCCGATTTCGGAGGGTTCCTGGTGAAAGCCAACTCGGAGGGGTTGCCGGGACCACAGGATTACGGACGCACTCATGCCGAGGGGGCCAACATGCTGGCCGATGCCCTTAAGCCACACGACGGCATCGTGATGTGGCGTGCGTTTGTCTATAACCCCACCGAAGAGGATCGTGCCAAACAGGCATTCAATGAGTTCATGCCGCTCGACGGACAGTTCCGCGACAACGTGATCATCCAGGTGAAGAACGGACCGGTCGACTTCCAGCCGCGTGAGCCTTTCAGTCCCCTGTTCGGTGCAATGCAGCAGACAGCCCTGATGCCGGAATTGCAGATCACGCAGGAATATTTAGGTTTCTCCAATCACCTGGTCTACCTCGCCACTCAGTGGAAAGAGTTTCTAGAGAGCGACACCCATTGCATGGGAGATGAATCAACAGTTGCAAAGTGCACTGATGGCACGCTTCTCTCACATCCACACACCGCCATTGCGGGTGTAGCCAACATCGGGCTGGATGACAACTGGAGCGGACATCACTTTGCCCAGGCCAACTGGTATGCCTTCGGACGACTGGCATGGGATCACACCCTCACGGCGGAAGAGATCGCAGAGGAGTGGCTCAAAATGACTTTTACGGATGAGCGGGCATTTCTGGAACCAGTACAGGAGATGATGCTAAGCTCATGGGAGAGTGCGGTCAACTACATGATGCCGCTGGGACTGCATCATATCTTTGCGTGGGAACACCATTATGGACCCGAACCCTGGTGTGATATACCCGGTGCCCGGCCCGACTGGCTCCCACCCTATTACCACAATGCCGGTGAAGAGGGTATTGGATTTGATCGTACCACTTCAGGCAGCAATGCGGTGTCGCAATACTGCTCCCCATTGAGCGAAACATACAACAACCTGGAAACCTGCCCAGAAGAGTTGCTGCTCTGGTTCCACCATGTTCCCTGGGATCATCGGATGAAAAACGGACGTACGCTTTGGGATGAACTCTCTTACCGTTATGATGGGGGTGTGCAGCAGGTACGTGACTTTCAAAAATTGTGGGACCGAATGGAACCGTATGTCGACAGCGAAAGGTTCCGCCATGTACAGTCCCGCCTCAGAATCCAGTCGCGTGACGCCGTCTGGTGGAAAGATGCCTGTCTGCTTTACTTCCAGACGTTCTCAGGCATGCCCATCCCCTACGACATTGAGCGGCCGGTACATGAACTGGAAGAATTGAAACAGATTAAATTGGATCTCAAGCACCATAATTGATGTGTGGTTGTGAGGTCTGAAGATTGAAGCTGAGCGCTGAATACTGAAAGCTAAATGTAATTCTAAATGATCAAAACCTGGAGATGGTTTGGCAAGAAAGACCCCATCACGCTGGAGATGCTGCGGCAGATTGGCGTGGAGGGAATTGTGACGGCACTCTATGACTTGCCACCGGGTGAGGTATGGAGTCTGGAAGCAATTGAAGATATGAAACAAACCATTGAAGGGGCAGGTCTTGTCTGGTCCGTTGCGGAAAGTCTTCCCGTAGCGGAGGAGATCAAATATGCCGCTCCCACTCGCGACAAGCTGATCCAAAATTACAACACGAGCCTGATGAACCTGGGCAGGGCAGGCATCAAAACCATCTGTTACAACTTTATGCCGGCCATCGACTGGGTAAGGACCGATCTTAACCGACAATTGCCGGACGGGACCACCACCCTCTATTTCGACCGGATGCGGTATGCCTACTTCGATTGCAGGATCCTGCAACGGGAGGGGGCTGAGGCCGATTACAGTGTGGAAGAGCTGAGAAAAATTGAACTCCTCGACCAAACCCTCACCAAAGATGAAAAGGAGGAACTGATTGACACCATCATCGTCAAGACGCAGGGATTTATCCACCGCAAGATGAAGGAGGGAGCCGATCCGGTTACAGAATTTAAAAAGCTGCTCCAACACTACAAAGATATAGACAGAGATGGATTGCGGGAGAATCTCACCTATTTCCTTAACAGAGTGATACCGGTGGCCGAGGCGCATGGCATCATGCTCTGCATCCATCCCGACGACCCACCCTTTCCGGTATTCGGGCTACCCCGCATTGTGAGTCGGGAAGAGGATCTGGAATGGATCATCGGAGCGGTCAACAACCACAGCAACGGCATCACATTTTGTGCCGGATCGCTTAGTGCCATCGCAGAGAATGATGTTCCTCGTATGGCAAAACGTTTCGCAAAACGAATCGGTTTCGCCCACCTGCGCAGCACGGCGCTGTTGCCCGAAGGCAATTTCATGGAAGCATCCCATCTGGATGGAAACGGAAGGTTGATTGAGGTAATCCGTATACTTGAAGAATGCGTATCCGACATCCCGATGCGAGTGGACCATGGCAGGGTGTTGCCCGGCGACAGTGAAATTACTCACAATCCGGGATACACCTTCTACGGGAGGATGTTTGCCCTGGCTCAGGTGGAGGGGATGATGGCAGTTGTGAGAAATGAAATTAATGAAAAAAGATCAAGATAGATCGGATAACAATGAGAGATTTATTCAATATTAACGGAAAAGTAATTGTAATTACTGGCGGAACCGGCGTACTGGGTAGTGTGATTGCCACCTATCTGGCAGGTGAAGGGGCCAGTGTTGTGATCCTTGGCCGGCGTAAAGAGGCGGGTGATGCATTGGTAAAAGAGATCAGAGACAAGGGAGGTGAAGCACTTTTCCTAGAAACAGATGTATTGGATGCGGAGAAACTGACCCAAAATCGTGAAGAGATTCTGACACGCTATGGACGCATTGATGCTCTCCTCAATGGTGCCGGTGGCAACATGGCTGGAGCCAATATCGTACCCGATAAGACCTTTTTCGACCTAGACATGGAGCAGTTCGACCAGGTGGTACGGCTCAACCTCACCGGGAGTGTGCTCCCCACGCAGATCTTCCTGCAACCGATGGCCGAACAAAAAAAGGGAGTAATACTCAACTTCTCATCCATGGCGGCCTTTCGTCCGATGACACGGGTCGTGGGTTACGCCGCGGCAAAAGCGGGAGTTACCAACTTCACCCAATTTCTGGCCACGGAGGTAGCAACGAAATTTGGCGAAGGGATCAGGGTTAATGCCGTAGCTCCCGGATTCTTCCTTACCGAACAGAACAGGGAATTGCTAACCAACCCGGACGGTTCATACACACAGCGCGGAAAGGATGTGATTCGTCAGACACCCTTCAAAAGGATGGGCAAACCTGAAGAGCTGTGTGGCACCATCCATTACCTGGTGAGTGATGCCTCATCCTTTGTTACCGGCAGCACCATCACGGTGGATGGTGGATTCAACGCATTCGCCATGTGATCCAGTCAATCTCAGATTCTTTGGCGGGACATACATCCCGTTGCAATAGATATAGAACAGAACAGAATTAGAACAATTGATAAAACAACAAAAGATGTACCTACTTGGATATGACATTGGCAGCTCATCGGTGAAAGCTGCTCTGGTTGATGCAGTAACAGGGAAAACTGTGGCTTCGGATTTTTTCCCGAAAACAGAAATGAGCATACAGGCCATTCAGGCAGGCTGGGCGGAACAAGATCCGGAAATGTGGTGGAACAACCTGAAGCTAGCCAACGCATCTGTATTGCAACAATCGGGTGTTAACCCGGCCGACATTAAGGCAATAGGTATCTCATGGCAGATGCACGGGCTGGTGATGATTGACAAAGATCGCAAGCTGCTGCGGCCCTCCATCATATGGTGCGACAGCCGTGCGGTGCCATATGGGGAAAAGGCATTCAAGGCCATCGGTGAAGAGAAAGCTCTTTCCCACCTGCTCAATTCACCAGGCAACTTCACAGCAGCCAAGCTGGCCTGGGTGAAAGAGAATGAACCAGAACTATACGAACGGATCTACCGTATCATGCTGCCAGGCGATTACATCGCCATGAAGCTTACTGATGAGATCGGCGTCACCGTAGAGGGTCTGTCAGAGGGTATTTTCTGGGACTTCAAGGAGAACCGTCTTTCAGAGGATGTGATGAACTACTTTGGCTTTGACAAGGAGATGATCCCCTCACTCACACCGGTATTTGGCATCCAGGGAAAAGTGACTGAAGCAGTGGCCAAGGAACTGGGACTACATCCCGGCACACCCGTCAGCTACCGTGCGGGAGATCAGCCCAACAACGCCCTGTCGCTCAATGTCTTCAATCCTGGTGAAATCGCCTCCACCGCCGGCACCTCCGGAGTGGTTTATGGAGTACTCGATCAGGTGAAATATGACCCCCTCTCCAGGGTGAACATCTTCGCCCATGTGAATCACCTGCCGGAACAGACCCGTCTGGGAGTATTGCTCTGCATCAACGGTACCGGTATCCTCAACTCATGGATCAAGAAAAACATGGTGCCGGCTGATCTGGGATACAACGAGATGAACCAAATGGCCGCACAATCGACCATCGGTGCCAGGGGCATTTCGGTGGTACCCTTTGGAAACGGTGCCGAACGGGTATTGGAAAACAGGGATCCGGGCAGCTCTTTCCATGGCATCAATTTCAACATCCACTCCCTCTCAGACCTTTTACGGGCATCACAAGAAGGCATCGTCTTCTCCTTCCAGTATGGCATGGAGGTGATGCAGGCAATCGGCATGGATATCAAGGTAATCCGGGCTGGAAATGCAAACATGTTCCTCAGTCCCATTTTCCGCGACACACTCGCCTCAGTGAGCGGTGCAGTGATTGAACTCTACGACACTGACGGAGCAGCAGGTGCCGCCAAGGGTGCAGGCATAGGTGCCGGAATCTATGCTTCGCCGCAGGAAGCTTTTGGCTCACTACGGAAGATCATGACGGTAGAGCCAGACACCAGAAACAGCGACAGATATCAGGATGCATACGCACAATGGAAAAAATTTATTTAAAATCAAAATAAGTTCAATTTTAAAATTCAACAATTGTATGGAAAGTGAAAAAAAAGTGAATGAATATTTTCCCGGAATCGGGAAGATCAAATTTGAAGGCAAAGAGAGCCGCAATCCGATGGCTTTTCGTTATTATGACCCCGAAAAAGTGGTCTACGGCCGTAAGATGAAAGATTGGTTCAAATTCTCAATGGCCTACTGGCACACGCTCTGCGCTGAGTCGAACGACCCGTTTGGTGAAGAAACCAAGGACTTTGAATGGAACAACGGTGATGCCATTCTTGAGCGAGCCAAAAAGAAGGTAGATGCCGGCTTCGAATTCATGCAGAAGATTGGTTTGGAATATTTCTGTTTCCACGATGTAGACCTGGTGGAAGAAGGCAACTCTCTGGAAGAGTATGAAGCAAACCTGAAAAGCATCGTTTCCTATGTGAAGGAGAAGATGAACGATACAGGCATCAAACTGTTGTGGGGAACCGCCAACGTTTTCGGCAACAAACGTTACATGAATGGTGCAGCCACCAACCCCAACTTCGACAGTGTGGCATATGCTGCTACGCAAATCAAGAATGCACTTGATGCCACAATCGAGCTCGGAGGTGAGAACTATGTCTTCTGGGGCGGCCGTGAAGGATATATGACCCTGCTCAACACCGATATGAAGCGGGAGAAGGAACACCTGGCCACCATGCTGAAGATGGCCCGCGACTATGCCCGTTCAAAGGGTTTCATGGGCACCTTCTTCATCGAACCAAAGCCGATGGAACCGACCAAGCATCAATATGACGTGGATGCAGAGACAGTAATCGGATTCCTTCGCGCCCATGGGCTGGACAAGGACTTCAAACTAAACGTTGAGGTGAATCATGCCACGCTAGCCGGTCATACCTTCGAGCATGAACTACAGTGCGCCGTGGATGCGGGACTACTGGGCTCTATCGACGCCAACAGAGGTGACTATCAGAACGGGTGGGATACCGACCAGTTCCCCATCGACCTATACGAACTGACACAGGCAATGATGGTAATCCTCCGTGGAGGAGGTTTGCAGGGTGGAGGCACCAATTTCGATGCCAAAACACGCCGCAACTCCACCGACCTGGAAGACATCTTCATCGCTCACATCGCCGGCATGGACGCCTTCGCCCGTGCCCTGGAGACGGCAGCTGCCATCCTTGAAGAATCACCCTATCTCTCAATGCTCAATGAGCGTTATGCATCATTCGATGAGGGTAAGGGAAAAGCATTTGAGGAAGGTAAACTCACGCTGGAAGAAGTGCGTCAGTACGCTCTTTCTTTAGGGAAAGAACCTGCACAGATCAGCGGCAAACAAGAGCTCTACGAAGCGATTGTCAATATGTACATTTAAGTTATTACTAAACAAAAAGATCATCGGTCCTCAACGGACCGATTGATCTTTTTTTTCTTTTCGATAGCATTTTCAAACCGCACTGTTTGTATCTGCTTTCCATGTCCTACCCACCTTCTACAAATCTCTTTATTACCAATGAAACTGTTGATACACACATTCTTTTCCAGGATTCTCATAACCATTGCTTTTTCTCTGCTGATACCATCGTTGCAGGGTTCTGTAAAACTCCCCCCACTCATTTCTGACAATATGATCATACAGAGAGAAAAGGAGATTCATCTCTGGGGCACTGCCGATTCAGATGAAGCAGTGACAGTTCTCTTTCAAGGAAAAAAATATGCAACGGTAGCCGACAAGCAAGGCAGTTGGTCACTGTTTTTACCCCCCCTAGCAGCCGGCGGTCCCTATAGCATGCAAATCAACGAGATCATCGTGAACAACATCATGGTGGGTGATGTCTGGATCGTTTCGGGGCAGTCAAACATCGATCTCCCGATTTATCGTGTTGAGGACCTCTACAAAGAGCTTACTGACACCTTGAAAAAAGAGAAGGTACGTTTGCTGAAAGTAGCCAACAACACCCAGGTAAAGGGCCCGGAGGAAAACCTCGCCGATACCCGCTGGCGGATACTGGCACCTGAAAATGTATCCGATTTCTCAGCACTTTCCTATTTTCTGGCCAACGACCTTTACGAGAAGACAGGTATCCCGCAAGGGGTGATTGCCACCAGTTGGGGAGGCACACCCATTCAGGCATGGATCAGTGAAACAGATGTAAAAAAATATCCCCATTATTACAACGAGTTGCTGCTTGTACGCAACAATGATTATGTGTCGCAGGTGAACAGGGCAGCACATATTGCAGGTCGTGCATGGAACGAATTGTTGTACAGGCTCGACCCAGGGGTGCAGGAAAAATGGTATGCCACCGACTACGATGACCGGAAGTGGCAAACGGTAAACCAGTACGATTCACGTAATTGGACCCGCACGGACCATGGTCCGCATAACGGTTCTTACTGGTTCAGGCAGGAGATTGAGGTGGATGCATCACATGCAGGTGAAGCGGCGCTACTGAGAGTAGGCTGTCTGGTGGATGCCGATTCCACCTACCTAAACGGAGTACTGGTCGGCACAACAGGCTATCAGTATCCACCCCGCAAATACCGCATACCTGCCGGTCTCCTGAAGGCGGGAAAGAACCAGATTACCCTCCGGTTGATTGGAGGCAGCAACGCATCGTTTGTAAAGGATAAACCCTACAAAATTGTATACGACAACGGAGAGGAACAACCGTTGTCTCCTCGATGGAAATTCAGACATGGTGCTTACATGCCACAGCAACGGGTACAGGGAATAGGTTTGCAGAACATCGCCACGGCCTGCTACAACAGCATGATCTGGCCCCTTCGTAACTTCCCCGTGGCGGGTGTCTTGTGGTACCAGGGAGAGTCGAACACCGGCCGTGCAGAGGAATATGAAGGATTACTGGGCGATCTGATGGACAACTGGCGTAAGATTTGGAACGAACCTTCGCTCCCCTTCTTCATTGTGCAACTCCCGGACTATATGCCCCCCAGTGAGAATCCCTCCGAAAGCGGATGGGTGAGATTGCGTGAGTCTCAGCGCAGGGCAACCCTCAATGATCCCAATGCCGAGCTGGTTGTAGGTCTTGGACTGGGAGAATGGAACGACATTCATCCCCTGCGCAAAAAGGAGATGGCCGAACGTGCTTCTATTGAAATCAGGAGCAAGGTTTACAGTCAGCCTGTTAAAGTTACACCGCGACTTGTGAGTGGTGAGGTATCGGGCAACAAAGTGGTCCTCACTTTTACTGACACTGTGATGGGAGATTCCGAAGGGAAGGTGTACGATGTTGAATTATCGGAAGATGGCAAACAATATAGGAATGCGGAGGCTTTCGCAAAAGCAAACAAGCTGTACATCACCTGCTCAGATATAAATAACCCGGTGAGTGTGCGGTACGCATGGCGCAACACACCTCCCCGGGCAAATCTTAAAGGCGAGAATGAGCTCCCTATTCCAACGTTTCAATGGGATTTCGCCCGATGAATGCTTACTTCACGTTGAAAGCCACTCGCAAGTCGTCAATCTCCTCCTCCCCGATTGGTTGTAACGGACCAATGGAAGAAGCCATCACCAGTGAATTGGCTGAAAATTCTGCCACCTCCAGGTAATCGAAGGTGTTGAGCAACTTGTCACCGGTCACGAAGACGCTGTCGTTTTCTACCAGGATCACCCGGTTGTTGGCGAACATCTTCGCTACACTGTCCACATCATTATAGATCAGTCCAAAAGGGATAGAGGGCACATCCTGCAGGAAGATCCAACTCTCCGGAATGGTGCGCACATCGAACTTGCTGCCGCTCACTGCATGGGCCATCAGGTTCACAGGCTGAGTACAGATGATGGAGTTGATGTGCGGGTTCAGCTGGTAGATACGCTGGTGCAGCGCAACAGATCTACTGGGTATTTTGCCTGCTTCTGCCATGCCGTTTTTGATTTGCACGATATCATTGGGGACAATGTCCCATCGTGCAATATTGCTGGGAGTGATCAGGAAATCATTTTCTTTCCATCGTACCGACACCGTACCGTAGGTTGAGATCATCAATCCCTGGTTGCAAGCCCTGCGGATGATATTCACCATTTCGGAGCGGAGAGCACGCTCTTCAGATGGATGATCGATATCCATAAAATGAGAAACATTGGAGGGGAGGTGATTCACATATTGCAATACCTGATTGTCTGAGAGGTAATTGACACTGCCCAACCGTTTGGCATTGATAATGGTACGACAGCAGAACTCAAGTGTTTCAAACCGCTGATAGGCATCCATCATGTCGGTACCACCCAGTACTACACCATGATTTTCCATGATCACCGCCTTGTACCGTTTATCCTGAAACTCGAAAGCAATCTTCTCACCCAAATCCTCACTACCGGGGGTACCATAGGGTGCAAAGCCAATATCACCGCAGATGTTATGCGCCTGGGGAACGATCTTTGTGTCGGGAACAATGCCCGTGATGCTGAAAGCCACCAGTGCCGGCGGGTGCGCATGGATGATGGCGGTAAGTTCAGGACGTGCTTCGTATATCGCTTTGTGAAAGGGCAGCTCGGAAGAGGGCTTGTGGAGACCGATGATGGTTCCATCCTGCTTCACCTGCATGATGTCCTTCACCGTAAGCGACCCCTTGTCCACACCCGAGGGGGTGATCCAAATATCACCGTTCTTGTCTCTGATGGAGATATTGCCACCCGAGGTGGTAGTCATCCCGCTTTTGTATATCCTTCCGATGATCACATTAATCTGTTCCACCGGATGCATCAGTGTTATATCTAATTGTTTCATTGTTTATAGTTTATAGTTTATAGAATTCAGCTGTCAGCTCACTGCTGACAGCTGAAAGTTACTTTAGTTCTTTTCAAAAAAGTTGAGCAAGTAGGATTCAGCCTCCACGCTCCAGAGACCATTGTTCCGGTTGCAGATGTCAGCCAATTGACGGAACAAGTCACTCTCTTCTCCCAGCTTCTCAAAATCGGCGATGGGAGTCAACGGCATGTTGATATGGGTGTAAATAAGCTTCTTCCCTCCGGGGATCTCAGGCAATCGGTTAGTGGTATCAATCACCGCATCGAGTCCCCCGATATGGGTCACCAGTCCCGCAGGATCAAGGCCACTGCCCATGATCTCCAGTGCCTCCTTCATGTCATCATTGTTACCGCCACTGGTACCTACGATATGGGTGTAGGCGTAATGCACATTGTAGAAGTTGAGCATGGCGCTGAAGTTGGGATCACCGGGACCGGCGAAGAAGTTGAGACAGCCGTCGAACGCCAGAATGGCATCCCCCTGCTCCACCACAGGCTTCACGGGTGCAAAGACAAAAACATCATCATAACCATGATCACCACTGATCAATTTCAACTCCTTTACCGGATCTGCCATCTTTCCGGTATTTACATAGCGCAGGTCAATTCCTCTCGCAGCGGCAAAAGCCACTGTATAGATGGATGCTGCTCGGTCCAGCCGAGCCTGATCTACATCGGTCACCACCAGTAGTGAAGGTTTGCGATCTTCTCTGTTGAGCACGTAGTTAATGGCTGCAAGTCCCATGGGACCTACCCCTGCCAGGATGGCCATATTGCCACCCTCCACGATCTCCATCTTGTGCTGATAACTTCCCGGGGTGGTATGGTAGTTGGCATGCATGGCACCAATCACGCAGGAGAGTGGTTCTGCCAGCGATGCGGGATAGTAGCCTTCACCATGGTAGGGTAACAGACAATCCTGTTCCATTACTTCGTTTGGAATCACCACGTAAGTGGCATCACCGCCGATATATTTGTAACTGTATCCGGGAGCACTTAAAATTCCCACCGGACCATTTTCGTAATATAATGCAGGCTGTATGGAAAATTTGTCACCCGCCTTGAATTTGTCGCCCCACTTGGCTCCCACCTCCAGTAACTCACCGGCAAATTCATGTCCAATGATAATCGGGTTAGCCGCCACATTATCCGGGATTCGTTTGTGATCGGTACCCTGTGAAGATGCCTTATAGGAGGACATGCAGATGGAATCTGATACTACTTTTGCAAGGATTTCATCCTCTTTGATCGGGGGTAGTTCAAATTCCTCCAATCGGAGATCTTTCTTACCGTATAATCGTACAGCTCTTGTTTTCATTTCTATTGTTATGTTTTTAATTCAACATCACCTGTCCTCCGGTGATTGGGAGGGCCTGTCCTGTTTCACCGCACTGTTCCATCAGATATAGCACTCCCTTTGTGACATCTTCCGGGGTACATCCTTTACGCATCGGAACCTTAGAGAGATAAAACGCTTTCACGTCCGCAATGGTTTTCGCTCCGGGGACTTTGCCGGCATTCAGGTACTGTACAAAGAGGCCATTATCGGGATCACTCCACAATGGCCCCTCGTAGAAGTTACCGGGACAGACAGCATTCACCTTGATACGAAATGGCGCCAACTCAAGTGCGAAGGATTGCGTGAGGCCTATACCGCCGAATTTACCACCGGCATAGGCAAAGTTGGCTTTGCTTCCTTCCAGTCCTGACTTGGAGTTAATCTGAATGATATCGGCATAATAGGATTCAGTAGCAAATTCAGTTTGCAGCTTCATGACCCTGCTCACCACCTTGGTTACATAAAAGAAGGCACTGTAGTTTATTTTGGTGACAAACTCGAAGTCCTCGGTTGTCATCTCTTCCAGTCCCCCGGCACGCAGCACCCCTGCATTACTGATGAAACAGTCTATTCCACCGAAGTTGCATATGGTCTCTTTCACCAGTTGCTCCAGGCTTGTAATATCCGCCACATTGGTCCGGGCGAAACGAGCTTGGTTACCTTTCACCAAACCATTGAAGTGAGTTGCGGTGGCACTCCCTGCTTCATCGTTGAGATCCGCTACCACGATGTTGGCCCCTTCGTACAAAAGGCACCGACTGATTCCTTCACCAAAACCCTGAGCAGCACCGGTCACCACGATGGTTCTGTTGCCAACTCTCCCGGAGGAGGCAACGGATGTCACCTTCCTGCGGTAATTTTCGACTTCCCAGTGATCGATAAAATCTATCTGCTCGGCTGTCATGGGATGCGGACCACCAAAGGCATGAGAGATGGTTGCCACTTTCATGGCATCTTCAAATACATCAAGGATGATATCACACTGATCGGCATTATCACCGACAGCCACGAGCCCTATTCCTTTGATAAGAATTATCTTTGGCAGGTATCCATACATCTGCTCAAAAGAGACTAATGCTTTTTCGGCTTCAAGCAACAAAGATTCTGACTCCTCTTCGTTAAGGAAGAGATAGTTGGACTTACAGTATACAATGGCATCCGGGGTGAACGGATGTGCAATCTCCTGCTGTTTAAATTGATTCTCAGCAAATGAGTGAATCAACGCGTTGTAGCGCAGTCGCAATGTTCTCATACCATTGCGTGAGAGGATCATTCTGAGTGCAGGAATTATTTCTACCACAACTGACGGAATGGACATTTCTCCCTCAGGAATCGGTTTGTCCAGGTTCTCTTGAATCTTATTGAGAATAACTGCATAGATCTTTTTGATCTCCTCCGTACTGTCAGCTGCAACAAATATACCATGGTTCTGTAACCAAATCACCTGTGGCTCTTCACCATAACGGGATCGGTAATCACCGATCTTACCTGCTACTTTCTTGAAAAGCAGATATCCGGGATCTGTGTATTCCACAAAAAGAGCTTTCTCACCAAACAACCTGATCAGCTCCTTCTCCGATTCCGAAGCACACATCAAACCATTGACAATAGTGGGGTGGAGATGTACCACATAGGCATATCCAATCACGTTGTGCATCGAAGTCTCCACTGATGGACGTCTTTCTTTGGTGAGGGTTGCTTCAGCGAGGTCATTCTTCACCTCTTCTTCCCTTTTCGTCGTATCTTGACTATACTCCTTGTCGGTCATCCGGTTGAGCAAAGAGCGGTCGAGTTGTGCAAACCCTTCCTCCCCAATGGTTGCCAGTGAGGAGCCACTGGCTTTTACCCATATGAAATCATTGTTTTTATAGGAGGTGTTTCCCCCGCCGGCAATCACAAAACGGCTATCGGCACCGTAGTATTGGGAAATGTTGATCAATTCTTCAATCGGATTCATAAGTTTCTTTTTCTGTTCTCTTCTTTTCAATCAATTCTGCCCCTAACGAAATGTACTCCTCACGCCGGGAACGGTCAGCCACCCCTTCTTCATTGAGGTAACCCTGTAACCCCTGTGCAACCAGATGCTGGTGTGCTGCAATCACACAGGTTCCCGCATAGTTGATTTCCCTTAAACGATCGGACAGGGGAAACCCTCCACGTGAAGTCAACCGTATCGGTTCCAGAAGTGGAGAGTTATGTTCACTTCCGAATGTCACTACAAAGCCCTGCTCATACAGGTATGACGCATACTTTTCCAAAAGCTGTTGCTCGTTGCGGGTGGTGATAAACTCTACGGAGTGAAAACCACGTTCAGTTAGTTCTATTGCCACCTTCTCCAGATCATTTTCAAAGTCGGTATATCCTCCTCTGGAATCATCAGCGAGAAATGGGTAAGTGGGAATTCCACCGGCAGCACGTATGATACGGCAAACAGTCTCCATCGGCAGAAAAGCAGCAGGTTCTTCCGGCACAAAGGCTGTACCTCCCGCTTTCAGCAGGTTGGCACGAATCTCGTTTTCCACACCTGCATGGTCATCGGTAGCTGACTGCAATTGCTTACCGCTAAAAAGTGTTTCGATCATCACTTTGATAACCGATTCACTGTCGTTGCAATGTTCGTAGATTTTCATCCGGAGAGCCCTTGCCAAGTGCCGTTCACGCAGTGAACCACGAGTCAGCTCCTGTTTGATTTGATCCAAATCAAGTAGGAAACCCATCTGTTTTTTTTGCAGAAGTTCATTCAACTTCTCATACATCCTCTCCACCTGTCGGTTTGATTCAAACTGTACCGCCGACAATTGTGATGCATAGGGTTTTTCCAAATGTAAAGGATGTGAAAGTCCCTTCCCGCTGAGGTAGGTACGACCCGGGTTGGCAGGATCATTAACACGCAAGCCGGCTTTTTGATCGGTTTCGTTCAGGCTAATAAATTCGATACCGAAAAGCGGTACCAATCCCCTTTTATTACAACCGTCCGCCCACTCATCATATCCCTTTGTGGTGTAAAAATCGTTGATACCTACTACTTTTACTCCCTCCTCAACAGCCATGTCAAGCGCTTCGTCTATGTCACGAAAGGCACTAAAGGAGTAAGGTGTATGCAAATGGGCATTGACATCCGGTAGGTCATGCCCAGCAATTCTATTCATGATGGGTAACTCTTTAGATTCCTTTTTTAGCTCTTTTGATCATCTCACCTCCGGTAAAGTTCTCACCGGGGATATATCCATTGAGGGGTTGTATCCGCTCATGAATCATATCAAGGAACCAGCCCGCTTGTGGGAAGAACGCCTCCTCCAGTTCATGTGCCGGGGTGATCCAGTTACGAGAACCGAGCACGCATACAGGGGCATCAAGATAATCGAACGCCAGCTGACCAATGTTGGCAGCCAGATCGTTCAGAAATGAGCCCCGGGCAGTGGCATCGCCGGCCACGATGATCTTACCGGTCTTCTTCACCGAAGCAATTACCTTCTCATAGTTGAAGGGCACCAGTGAGCGGGCATCGATTACCTCGGCACTCATACCATATTTCTCTTCGAGCTCTTTGGCTGCCTTTAAAGCCGGATAGAGGGTATGCCCCACGGTCAGGAAGGTGACATCACTACCCTCCTTTTTCACATCGGGTTCACCAATCGGGATCTCATAATACCCCTGGGGCACCCCTCCTTCGTGAAACTGTTCACCGATGTCGTAGATGCGCTGGCTCTCGAAGAAGATTACCGGGTCGGTACCTTGCAGGGCTGCGTTCATCAAACCCTTGGCATCGTAGGGTGTTACCGGGAAGCAGACCTTGATTCCCGGGATATGAGCCACAAGTGAGGTCCAGTCCTGTGAGTGCTGTGCACCATATTTAGAACCTACCGAAACGCGGACTACTACCGGCATCTTGAGCACGTTACCGCTCATAGCCTGCCATTTGGGTAGCTGGTTGAAGATCTCATCTCCGGCACGGCCAATGAAGTCGCAATACATGATCTCCGGAATCACCCGTCCGCCGCACATGGCATAGCCGATGGCAGTACCCACGATGGAGGCCTCAGCGATGGGTGAGTTGAAGAGTCGATGGTAGGGCAACGCTTCGGTGAGACCTCCATAAACGGCAAAAGCCCCTCCCCAGTCACGGTTCTCTTCACCGTAGGCGATGAGCGAAGCATCCTTGTAAAAGCGATCGATGATTGCTTCGAAGATGCCGTCGCGCAGCTGGTACTGCTTCATCTTGCTAAAAGGCTTGCCCTCTGCATCGAACGCAAAACGCTCTTTGTTGGCAATCTTCTTCACGCGCGGGTTCTCTCCCATTGGGATCAGCACGTCGGGTTTCGCATCGGAGAAAGAGTCGACCGATCCATTTGAGAACATCATCTCTCCAATCACATCGGCATTGTCCATACGGGGTGAGAGGTCATCGTCGATCGACTTAAGAAACATCTCATAGATCAGTTTCCTGATCTCGTCTGATACCTGGTCGAGCGCCTCCTTGGTAGCAACCCCGGCTTCAAGCAACTGATCGCCGTAGCTGCGGATGCAATCCTGGGCTTCCCAGGCCTCAACCTCCTCTTTGGTACGATAAGAGGAGGCGTCGGAAGGTGAGTGTCCGCTGTAGCGATAGGTAAGCACGTCGAGCAGCACGGGACCTCTCTTCTCTTCAATGATCTTCCGCTTCCGTTTGTAGGCATCGATCACCGCCAGGGGGTTATAACCGTCCACCCGCTCCGCGTGCATCTGGTCATCGTTTACCCCCGCGCCAATACGTGCGGCAATGCCATAACCCATTGTCTCACCGGCGGTTTGTCCTCCCATGCCGTACTGGTTGTTCATGATGTTGATGATCACCGGCAGGCCGCCTTGCATCTCACCTTCCCAAAGCTCACGGAACTGGTCCATAGAGGCGAAGGAGATCCCTTCCCATACCGGACCGCAGGCAAGGGAGGCATCGCCGATGTTGGCCACTACCAGTCCCGGTTTTCGGTTCACCTTCTTATAAAGTGCCGCACCTACGGCAATGTCACCCGATCCGCCCACGATGGCGTTGTTTGGGTAGACGCCAAACGGGGTGAAGAAAGCATGCATGGATCCACCCAATCCCCTGTTGAAACCGGTCTTGCGGGCAAAGATCTCAGCCAGCGTTCCATATACCAGAAATCGTTTCGCCAGCTCTTTGACCGAACCGTTGAAATCTTTTTTCACAATCTCATAAACCGCACCGTCGAAGAAAGATTCCATGATCGCAGTGAGCTCCTCATCCTCTAGCTTGTGAATGGCAGACATTCCCTTTGCAAGAATTTCACCATGTGAGCGGTGGCTGCCGAAAATAAAATCATCGACCGTCAATGTCCAGGCCATACCAACAGCTGCAGATTCCTGCCCGATGGAAAGGTGAGCAGGACCGGGGTGGTTATAGGGCGTACCGTTATACTCACCCTTGGTCTTTATCAGGTTCAACATGGTTTCGAACTCACGAATCAGTACCATGTCATGGTATATGGTTTTGAACTCCTCATCCGAAAAGTGCGCTCTTTCATCCTTCACACTCTTCTGATACTGGTTTACGGGAATGGGACTAAATTCTACGAATCCCGGTTTTCGAACCTCTTGCGGATCGATGATTTGTACTTTAGGCATACTATATTAATTTGTTGTTGTGCTGATTAGCTTATGTGTAAATTTTCACTTCAGGCAACCAATTAAAAACTGAACACAGTCTCTTTAAATATTTCACTCACGGTGGGGTGCGGGAAAACCACCTCCTGCATCTCTTTCAGGGTCATTTCCTGTTCAATGGCCATACAGGCACCGTAAATGATCTCACTGGAGGGATTGCCGAGCATATGCACGCCAATCACCTCTCCATGCTTTTCTCCCACCAGCACCTTGCAAAGGCCGCTGCCACCCTCGTTCTCGGCGACGAATCGGCCTGCGTAGGCCATGGGAAGCTTGGCCACCTTGTAGGCAATTTTTTTTTCTTTGGCCGACTCCTCGGTTTCTCCCACACCGGCCACCTCAGGGTTGGTGTAAACCACTCCGGGAATGGCATTGTAACGCATCATGTCATTTCTACCGGTGAGGTTGTTGACCACTACCTCCCCTTCGCGGCTGGCAGTGTGGGCAAGCAAAGAAAAGCCGGTGACATCTCCTGCGGCGAAGACGCCGGGCACGTTGGTCCGCATCTTCTCATCCACCTTGATGCCGTTTCGGAACAGCTCCACTCCCAGCTTCTCCAATCCGATGCCCTGTGTAACAGGTCGGCGACCTACGCTCAGCAATATCTTATCACCCTCAACCTTATGTGTTTCACCATCTTTCTCAAAAATCACATTGTTGCCTTCAACCTGTATAACCTTGGCATTAAGGTTAAACTCGATCCCTTTTTTGGCATAGATGCCTCGAAGCATGGCAGAGATCTCGATATCAAGCCCCCCCAGAATCTCCGGCAGCATCTCTATCACCGTCACCTTCGTCCCCAGGCTGTTGAAAAAGCTTGCAAACTCCATCCCGATCACACCACCACCTATCACAACCAGTGACGCAGGCCGTTGGGTCATCTCCAGAATCTCCCGGTTTGTAAGAACTACATCACCTGCCTCTTTCAATCCGGGTATGGGTGGCACGGAAGCCTCAGAGCCGGTACATATCAGTAGGTTCTTACCTGTATACTTTTCACCGTTACAGCTGACTTCAATACCTACGGCAGAACGACCTTCAATCATCGCATCCCCCTTTACAACGGTCACCTTGTTGGCTTTCATCTTACTCTCTACACCGGAGACTAATTTTCGGACTACTTTCTTCTTGCGGGAAATCATCTTTTCATAGTCGAAGCGGATGTTATCTCCAAAAACACCATACTTATCCCCATGGAGGGCATTTTCATAGATTTTGGCCCCATAAAGCAGCGTCTTGGTCGGGATACAACCTTCGTTCAGACAAACACCTCCCATTGCTTTCTTCTCGAAAAGCACCACGTTCAAACCGTTGTGACCGGCTCTCTCTGCCGCGACATATCCGGCGGGGCCACCGCCGACAATCAGTAAATCTATCATAGCTGTGAAATTTTAGTTATTCGTATCTTACTTTTAAATTATAGCTTTCAGCATACATTCAATCTGTAAACAAATCATCGAATGAGTCTGCCATGACATCCTCAAATCAGCACATCGATCTCTAACGTTTCGATCTCAATGGCGATCTGTTTCAGGAAGCGGGTTGCTTCACCACCGTCGAGCGACCTATGGTCGTAGGTGAGACTCAGACCGATATAGGGAACAAAAGCATAAACCCCGTCACCCAGATCCTTGGGACGCGGAACGATTGTATTCACCCCCAGAATGGCCGACTGCGGGAGGTTGATCACCGGGGTGAACATCTCAACTCCGTAGTTGCCCAGGTTTGACACCGTAAAGGAACCGGCTTCAGGCGAGAGAATGTCAGGATTTACGCTTCCATTCCTACAGGCGGCAGCAATTTCTTTCAACTGTGCAGCCAGACCGGTAATGGAAAGATCATCGGCATTGCGTACAACAGGAACCATTAACCCACGATCGGTATCCACAGCGAGACCTAGATGTACCTTATGGAAGAAGCGTGTCTTTTCACCCAAGAAATGAGTGTTTACGTTGGGGAACTTTTTCAATGCTTTGACTACTGCAAAGCAAACCATATCGTTCAGGGTGATATTGACGGATATTGTTCCCGCTTCCTGGGCCGCTTTTACTTTTTTACGCAATTCGAGGATGCGTCGTGCATCAGCACCCAGATGGTGGGTAAGCTGTGCTGAATTTTGAAGGGAAGCATGCATGGAACGGGCTATCAGTTTGCGGATATTGGATATGTTCCGTTCTTCGTAATCCTTGCCATACACGTCGTTAAGGGGAGCAGCAAGATCAGAAGATCTGGCTGTACCGGCCAGTCCTGTTCCCATCGACTGGGGTTGCATACCTTCCTGAACAGCCAACTTCTTTGCCAGGGGGGTCATCCGTGGACGCTCCTGCAGGTATGACTCCACATCTCTTTCAATAATACGCCCTTGTGGACCGGTGCCAGCTATCAGGGCGAAATCGACCGCTTCTTTCTCTGCCAATTTTCTGGCGCGGGGTGAGATGAAAAGCTCATCGGCCACGGGAGAAGTGGGTAGTCCTGCAACTTGTATCGCATCAGGCCCCTTGTTCTCCTTTGAATCGGGTTCAATCTTTTCGGATACAGCTTGCTCATCTTTCGCTTGCGGATCTCTCTTATATGCATCACCCAACAAAGAAGTAATATCTTCACCCGGAGTGCCGATTACCATCATATTTTCCAGTACGGGAACCTCATCACCTTCTGAATACAAACAAGTTAACAGGACACCATCGACAGGTGACACCTCCTCAAAGGAAGCTTTATCTGTTTCATAGGTAAAGAGCACATCTCCCTTTTGAACGGAATCACCTGGTTTCTTCTTTAATTCGGTGATGATACAACTCTCTACCGATTGCCCTTGCTTGGGCATGATTACTACCTCTGCCATTTTATATCTATGATTTAAGCGTTTCTCAAAAAGTTGAACAGATAGGATTTGTTACAAAGATATCAAAAAAAAGTGACAGCATAAACTGTCAGGATACCCCAGCATCAATCCCATTATTTGCCCACAAATGTATTCAAATAGTGAGTATAACAGTTGTAATAATTGATTTTTTAGCTATGTTTTTTGACATAATTAACCCAGAGGATCACAAAAAATAAGATCGGGACATAACAAGCAGTAAGAATATCAAAAACTACAGTTTTTAAATCATTTTTTTCATTGTGTTCACTTTTATAAGCCGTAGATTTGCAAACAATCTTTCAAAAACCTATTATTTAACCTCATCATGAGTGAAAGAAAGTTTAACTCATTTTTAGCAATCGACCTGGGAGCAAGCAGTGGTAGAGCAATCCTCGGAACTATTCATAACGATCAGTTGTCAATGAAAGAGATAAGGCGGTTTCCGAATCCAATTATTGAAGTGAACAACCATCAGTATTGGGATCTTTTTTTCCTTTACCAGCAAGTGATCGAATCCCTTAAAGAGGTCAGGCAACTCACACAAACAGTTACTTCAGTCGGGATTGACACCTGGGGTGTAGATTATGTCTGTTTCACCAAAGATGGAGAGCCTCTGCGGATGCCATACAGTTATAGAGACAAGCGTACGAACGGAGCAGCTGATCGTTTCTTTGACAAAATATCAAAAAAGGAACTCTACCAAAGGACAGGCATCCAAATCATGGATTTCAATACGATTTTCCAACTGGATACCCAACAGAATGAAAAGAACGGAATCAACAGCATCACCGACAAGATACTCTTTATGCCTGATGCTCTCTCCTATATGCTGACCGGAAAGATGGTAACAGAATACACCATCGCATCCACTTCCCAGATAATCAACCCCTATACCAAGGAAATGGATCCAACTCTGCTGGAGGCGATTGGACTTACACCCAATCATTTTGCGCCAGTAGTTTTTTCCGGAGAAGTAATTGGGAACATCAGTGAAACAGTACAACGCCTCACCGGCATAAAGGAGCTCTCGGTAGTAGCAGTGGCCGGACACGACACTGCTTCTGCTGTATTGTCGGTTCCGGTTATCGGTGAGAATTTTGCCTATCTGAGCTCAGGAACCTGGTCACTGATGGGTATTGAGTCTGAGCAACCAGTGATCAACGAAGAGACCTATTCGCTGAACTTCACCAACGAGGGAGGTGCCGACGGGACCATACGTCTCCTGAAAAATATTTGCGGCATGTGGCTCATTGAGCGTTGCAAAAAAGAATGGGATCAGGATCATCCACACACCTACGAAGAGATAGTGGCGGCAGCACTACAAAGCAAACCTTTTCAATGTTTCATCAATCCTGATGCCTCCTGTTTTGCCAATCCTACATCTATGATTGGGGCTATCCAGGAGTACTGCCGTAAAACTAACCAGTACGTACCGGTCACCGTGGGGGAGATTGCCCGATCTATATATGAAAGCCTGGCCTTGCGCTACAGGCAGGTACTGGGAAACCTACAAAGGCTGGCCTCCTTTCCCATCGAAACCCTTCACATCATTGGCGGAGGATCAAAGAACCAAATGTTAAACGCATTCACCGCCAATGCCATAGGCATACCGGTTGTTGCCGGTCCTTCCGAAGCCACCGCAATGGGTAACATTCTACTTCAAGCAAAAGCTGCTGGAGCGGTACAAAGCAAAAATGAAATACGTCGCATCGTTAGAAATTCCAGTGAGCTGGAGACTTTTGAACCAGTTAACAGAGATGAATGGAATCAGCAATACGAGCAATATCTCAGTGTATACCTCGATGAGTGATGGATAGATGGCCAAGAGCAAACAATATTGCTCACCTTGAATTGTCTGTACAACTAAAAATCTCTAAACAACTATAAAACATACAACTAAACTAAAATCGCATGAAAGAAGAACAGTTACAAAGAGCTTATGAGGATGCAAAAGCACAATATGCTGCATTGGGTGTTGACATTGATCAAGCCATTGCAAAGTTAGACCAGCTCTCCATCTCCATTCACTGCTGGCAGGCAGATGATGTCTCGGGATTTGAGAACCCGGAGGGTGAATTGACGGGCGGGATACAAACCACCGGCAACTTCCCGGGCAAAGCACGCTCCATTGAAGAGCTCAGAAATGACTTGGAAAAAGTGATCTCACTGATTCCGGGGAAACATCGCATCAGTCTGCATGCCACCTATGGCGATTTCGGGGGTGAGTTTGTGGATCGCGACAAGGTAGAACCGAAACATTTTCAGAGTTGGATTGACTGGGCCAAAGAGAAAAACGTGATGCTCGACTTTAACTCCACTTTCTTCTCACACGACAAAGCAGGCAGTGGCTATACCCTTTCCGATTTCGACCCCGAAATCAGACGCTTCTGGAAAGACCATCTACGTCAGTGCAGGAAGATTGCAGCGGAGATAGGCAGACAACAGGGTGATGCCTGTATCCACAACATCTGGATTCCAGATGGGGAGAAAGACAAAACGGTTTCCCGATACCAACACAGACGATTATTGCAGGAGTCACTCGACGAGGTACTGGCTGAAAAGATCAGCACAGATTATCTGAAAGATTGTGTGGAATGTAAACTCTTCGGCATAGGCAGCGAGAGCTATGTGGTGGGATCACATGAGTTTTATATGGGATATGCAGTGAAGAACAACATGCTCCTCACCCTCGATGCCGGTCACTTCCACCCCACAGAAGTAATCTCCGACAAGCTCTCATCAATGTTGCTGTTCGTTCCTGAAATTACCCTGCATGTGAGTCGTCCGGAGCGTTGGGACAGCGACCATGTGGTGATCCTCACCGACGAGCTGCTTGCCATCTCACAGGAGATCGTACGCTCCGGTCACATGGACCGGATACACATGGGCCTGGACTATTTCGATGCTTCAATCAACCGCATCGGGGCTTATGTGGTGGGAATCCGTTCGGCTCAAAAAGCGATGCTTCAAGCCCTTCTGGAACCGACCGAAAAGTTGCGGGAGTACGAGAAACAAGATAAGAATTTCGAGCGGATGGCCTACCTCGAAGAGCTGAAAGGAATGCCCTGGAACATACTCTACAACTATTACTGCAACAAGCAGGGTGTACCTGTGGGTGATGCTTACATCAAGGAGATCCAGGCATATGAATCGGAGATTACCTCCAAAAGAAACTAAGCGATGAATACCATCTTCGGTCTGCTAATTATCGCGGTGGGCAGCATGGGCCAGTCAAGCTCCTATGTCCCCATCAACAAAATCAAGGAATGGTCATGGGAAAACTTCTGGCTGGTTCAGGGTGTTTTTGCCTGGCTTGTGTTTCCCTTGTTGGGAGCTTTTATGGCCAATTCTTTACCGGAGTTGTTCTCGATTTACGGTTCTACCGGCGCTGCTACTTTGCAGGCAATTGGATATGGTGTACTCTGGGGAGTGGGGGGACTTACCTTCGGCCTCAGCATGCGCTACCTCGGCATTGCACTGGGACAGTCAGTTGCACTGGGCACCTGTGCAGCCTTCGGCACCCTTATCCCTGCAATGCTGACCGGAACTGATCTTCTCTCACCCAAAGGATTGATCCTGTTGCTCGCCGTAGCGGTTACACTGGTGGGCATCACCCTGGTGGGTTATGCAGGTAGCCTCCGTTCTCGAAACATGACGGAAGAGGAGCGACGAAAAGCCATCAAAGACTTCGCACTGAAAAAAGGATTGCTCATCGCCCTGCTCTCAGGTGTGATGAGTGCCTGTTTCAGCCTTGGTCTGAGTGCAGGAATTCCGGTGAAAGAGGCGGCTATGGCTGCCGGCGCCTCCGATTTGTTTGCACAGAACCCAGTGACCCTGCTGGTTACATTCGGTGGATTTCTGACAAACCTGGTTTATTGTCTCTACATGAACCGGAAAAACAAAACTGGTGGGGAAATTGCCCGCTCGTCGAAGGCTGTATTAGTCAATAACCTGCTCTTCTGTGCCCTGGCAGGATTGCTCTGGTACTCACAGTTCTTCGGCCTTGGTATGGGACAAAGCTTCTTTGAGGCCAACAGTGTGATGATGGCTTTTTCCTGGAGCATCCTAATGTCACTCAACGTGATATTTAGCAACGTGTGGGGCATCATTCTGAAGGAATGGAAGGGAGCCGGCAACAAAGCTGTCACCTTCCTCGCCATCGGAATGGCTATCCTGATCTTCTCATTAATCATCCCCAATCTATTCTGATCCTGCAAAACAGGTTTGAAAGACAGTGGATTCTTTTGGCTCAATGCGGTATGACGTAAAATACAAACTACGTGATACCGCATTGCTAATTTTTTTGTATATTTACCGCCGGTAAAAATGGGAAAGCACACAAAAACAGTGCCGCTGAAAAACAGAAAAGATGAGATTCAATGACTTAGGCATCGACTTCAAATACCTGTTGGTCAACGAGAGGGATAAGAAGTTTGGGCTCACTGTCAATACAGTCGGCTTTCAACCCATTCCTCCCCATTCACTCTATCCCTCCACAGAACATCCGAAAAACTATTATTTCCACCCGGGCAAAGGAAGAATACTATCCGAATATCAAATTGTATACATCAGTAAAGGTAAAGGGAGCTTTTCCTCCAAGTCAACCCGACGTACCAGCATCACCAAAGGGCAGGCAATGGTGCTCTTCCCGGGACAATGGCACACCTATTCACCACAGAAAGATACCGGCTGGAACGAGTATTACATCGGCTTTGAAGGAATGATCATTGACAATATTGTCTCACAGGGATTTTTTTCACAGGAAAACCAAATCCTCGATGTGGGAGTAAATGAAGATCTTGTCAACCTATTCTCCTCTGCAATCAAGATTGCCAAGGAAGATAAAACCGCAGCACAACAAAACCTTGCAGGAATAGTATTCAACATCTTGGGGACCATCCTTTCCTTGGCTCAGAACAAGAACTTCGAAACAAATGACTCAGCACAAAAGATTGAAAGAGCAAAGGTGATAATGTGCGAAAACATTCTTAAAAACCTGGAGATAAAAGAGCTGGCACAAAACCTGGGGATCAGTTATTCACTCTTCCGCAAAGTCTTTAAGGAGTATACCGGTTACTCACCCGCACAATATTTCCAGGAGCTGAAGTTGAGAAAAGCGAAGGAGATGCTAACTGAAACAAATCACTCCATCAAGGAGGTAGCATTTGAACTCAACTTCAACTCTTACGAGTACTTTCTATCTTTTTTCAAGAAAAAAGTGGGCACCACCCCCATGGAATACCGCAATACCGGCAGAATCAAATAAATTTTTCCATAACAACCCACATTTCTGTCTTCACCCTTCCACAAAACATCAGAGCTTATTTATATTTAGTCTAAATATAAATTGAATTTTCGTTCAGATTTGTTAAAGTTATTTATGTTAATTTTCAACGCTATCTAAAAGGATATCACAAAATTGCAACCTCTCACCAATCTTAGGTCCTCCAGCAATGCAATGTTCTTTATAATCCAAAATATTCTATTCTTTTAAATTCTGTATTATGAAAAATTTATTTTTAACGCTGATGATCGGCGTTCTTCTTATCGCTTGTGAAGGAGAAAAGATCAATCCATTAGGAACGAAAACTGCTGTCCGTATGACTGCAGAAATTGAAGGCATGAAAACGCGTCTTTCCGGTTCCACCTGGAATCAGGACGATGCCATCGGGGTATTCATGAAGATGAACGATGAGGAGTTGAATGTTTCTGCACCGAAAAAAAATGTAAAATACATCTACAATGAGGAAACAGGTCGCTTTGAACCAATGAGTGAGAATGAAATTATCTACTTCCCTACAAATGGTGCTGCCGTTGATTTTATCGGGTATTATCCCTACCGGGAGGATATCTCAGTATTCACCTTCCCAATCGACCTGACGTCTCAATCCAATCAATCAGCGATCGACCTGATGTATGCCGATAATGTGAAGAACGTGAGCCAGACAGAAAGCCAGATAACCATGCGTTTCTCCCATAAGCTTTCCAGGATCGTGTTTCAAGTGGAGCATTATCGGGTAATCGAACAAAGTGATTTCTCGGTGATCATCACAGGAGTACCCACTGTCGGCTCATTTAATCTGACCAACGGAAGTCTGACGGTTGATTCAGCAAAAACCGACATTGTTTGTTGTGTGAACGATGACTGTACCCTGGCTGAGGCAATTCTAATGCCTGGAACAGATCTCTCGGGCAGCGACCTCTGGTTTCTAATCGAGGATGGATTGGAAGCCTATAAAGTATCGCTAAATACGCTGTTCAATTCAGGTCCCTTATCCGAATCGACACAATACACATTCAATGCAATGCTATACACAGACAAAGTAAGGGTGGAAACTGACTCGACCGAAATAACCCCATGGATTACGCCGCCTTCTGTGTCTTTCACTGCTGAGCGTTCGACAGATACCCCACCGCAACTCAAAGGTTCAAAGGAATATCCTTATAGCGTTGCACAGGCCATCAATCGCCAGGGAAAAGATGATGTCTGGGTAAAAGGTTATATCGTGGGTGCATTTTACCTCACCACCTCAAATTTCGTGACCGATAACACATGGGAGGTCAGGACAAATGTGGCCCTGGCGGACAACCCGGGTGAAACGATTTCTACACTTATGATGCCGATTAACTTCGGTACAACAACAGTAAAGGATGCTCTGAACATATGCGACAATCCCTTAAACATAGACAAACAGGTTATGATCAAAGGAGACTTTGTATCATACTACGGTGTTCCGGGAATGAGAAATGCAGATGATTATCAATTTGTAGAATAAAATTGCAGATAGGAAGGCTGAAGTTTGGCCGGTATCATATGAATCAGAAAGGGCCCCTTTATACGGGGCTCTTCTGTCTTTCCATCAGTTGCCTTTCCACATCAGCAGGGCACGGGCTATCGCCTTCTCCACAATAGGAGCCATGATCGCGTAACCCGCTACGTTGGGATGCACGCCATCACCCGAGAGCTCTTCAGGCAAACCGTTACGTTCGTCAACCATCGCTGTGAAGTAGTCGCAATAGACCGCTCCCTTCAAAGTGGCATATGCCTTAATTCTTTTATTCAACTCCACCACCTTATCGGCAGGCTCCATTCCCGGACGCCAGGGGAATTCGAATGCCGGCAACACCGAACAGAGTACCACCTGGATGCCGTTGGCCTGGGCCAGCTCGGTCATCGAATGCAGGTTATCTTCAATCATCTCCAGGCTGGAAGGCCCCGTGTTGCCCGCGATGTCGTTGATACCGGCAAGGATCACAACCACCTTGGGCTGCAGGTGGATCACATCCTGACGAAAGCGGATCAGCATCTGCGGTGTTGTTTGTCCGCCAATGCCACGGTTGATGTAGTGACGACCGGCAAAGAACTCCGGCACCATGTCTATCCACCCCTGGGTGATGGAGTTACCCATGAAGACGACCCGATCATCGCAGGTGAGGGGAGCAGCAAGTTTGGCGTTATCCTCCCTGAAACGGTTCAGGTTGGCCCAATCCTGGGCTGTGATTGATAAAGCTATGGCATTCATCGTTATCAACAGCAAGAGTAATTTGTTCAGATGTTTCATTTTATGTGACAGATTAACTTATATAGGGTCATGATGGAGTGTCAAAAATAGTTATTCTTTGCGTACCTGTCAACCGTTTCATCGATAAATTTGGCTGGTTGGTCGATAAAGCGCTAAAAAAACAAAAAATGACTCCTCTGGCAACATGATATAGCAGTGAAATGGGTAATTTTGAAGGAAAATATCCGATGTGTTCTATAACTGGGTGATGAGCGGAGTGTTCATACCTTTAAATAATTCACAGCGGTATTCCAACTTCCAACAGGAAAAGATTTCGATACAACATGAACAGGAAAACAAAGATCATCCTCTTTGCAGCAATCGTTTTGCTGATACTAGGGATGGCATTCTACCCGAAGATCAGGAAGGTCTTCACTTCCGAACAACAAACGGAAGCCAGATCGCCTGTGGGACCCGTCGGTGGCAGACAACAGCTGGCGGTCAACGCCACCGTATTGCAACCACAAGTGCTGGAAAACATCTTCCGCATCACCGGGATCCTGCTTCCCGATGAAGAGGTGGATCTCACCTTTGAGACATCTGGCAAAATCACCGAAATAAAATTCAGGGAGGGGAGCTTTGTACAAAAGGGAGTGCTACTCGCAAAGGTGAACGATGCCCCCCTGCAGGCTGAGTTGAGGAAACTGGAGGCCCAGCTGCCGCTGGCCGAGGATCGTCTCTATCGTCAACAGACCCTTTTGGAGAAGGATGCCATTAGCCAGGAGACCTATCAGTCGGTCTCCACCCAGTTGGAAACACTGAAGGCAGAGATCGAGCTGGTGAAGGCCCGCATCCGGCAGACAGAGATGCGCGCACCCTTCAGCGGGATGATCGGGCTGCGGCAGGTGAGCGAAGGTGCCTACGCCTCTCCTTCAGTGGTGGTCGCCAATCTTACCAAGATCTCACCACTGAAGATCGAATTCTCTCTCACGCAAAATTTTGTAAACCAGATTAAACCGGGAACAGAGATTGACTTCACGGTTGAAAACGACCTGCAGGAGTATCAAGCATCGGTCTATGCGGTGGAGTCACGCCTCGACGTCCAGACCCTCAGCCTCTTCGCACGGGCACGATATCCCAACAGCGACCTGAAGATGAAACCGGGACAGTCGGCCAGCATCAGCATCAAGCTGGATCAGATTGACAATGCCATCGTGATTCCCAGCATCTCCACGGTGAAGGAAATTGGTCGCGACATCACCTATATATACGAAAATGGTAAGGCCAAAGAAGTGGAGATCACCACGGGCATGCGTACCGCTTCCTCGGTAGAGGTGACCAGCGGTCTCTCGGTGGGTGATACCCTCCTCACGACGGGTGTGATGCAGCTTCGCACCGGCATGCCGGTGCGAATTACACAGATGGTACCAAACAGCGCAGAATAAGAATGAAACGAGCAAGGAGACAGGCTGACCTATGAACTTTTCAGAACTAAGCATCAAACGACCGGTTCTTGCCACCGTGATGGTACTGATCATCATCATCTTCGGCATCATCGGCTATACCAACCTAGCGGTACGTGAGTACCCCAGCGTGGACAACCCCATCATCACCGTCCATGTCTCCTACCCGGGAGCAAATGCTGAGGTGATTGAAAACCAGATCACCGAGCCGCTGGAGCAAAACATCAACGGCATCCCGGGCATCCGTTCGCTGGTGAGTCGCAGCAGTCAGGGCAGCTCCCGCATCACCGTGGAGTTCGAACTGAGTGTTGACATGGAGACGGCAGCCAACGACGTGCGCGACAAAGTCTCCGTTGCACAACGCTACCTGCCCCGCGATGCCGATCCTCCCACCGTTTCGAAAGCAGATGCCGACTCCGACCCGATCATGCAGATCACCATACAAAGTCCCACCCGCTCCCTGCTGGAGCTCTCTGAGATAGCCGAACTCACGGTGAAGGAACGGCTGCAGACAATCTCCAACGTGAGTGCCGTTGAAATATGGGGTGAGTATCGTTACTCCATGCGTCTCTGGCTCGATCCCATCCGCATGGCAGCCTACAACATCACCCCCATGGATGTCAAGAGTGCACTCGACCGGGAGAATGTGGAACTGCCCGCCGGTAACATCGAAGGAGATCACATCTCACAGTCGATTCGCACCATGGGCCTGATGCAGACACCGGAGGAGTTCAACAACCTGATCCTGATGGAAAATGACTTCCGTATCGTTCGTTTCCGGGATGTGGGTTATGCCGAGCTGGATGCCGCCGACCGGCAGACCATCCTCCGCCGTAACGGCGTGCCCATGGTCAGCTGCGTCATCATCCCGCAACCGGGGGCAAACCATATTGAGATTGCCGATGAAGTGCGCAACCGCATGGACCAGATGAAAAAGGACCTGCCGGAAGATGTAATCCTCGATGTGGCATTCGACAATACCATGTTTATCAGGGCATCCATATCAGAAGTACAGAACACGGTGATTATCGCCTTCATCCTGGTGGTGCTCATCATCTTTGCCTTCCTGCGCAACTGGCGGGTGACGCTGATCCCGGCGGTGGTAATCCCCATCTCGCTGATCGGCATCTTCTTCGTAATGTACCTGGCCGGCTTCTCCATCAACGTACTCTCCATGCTGGCGGTGGTGCTGGCAGTGGGACTGGTGGTGGACGACGCAATCGTAGTGACGGAGAACATCTTCCAGAAGGTAGAGGCAGGTATGAACCCACAGGAGGCTGCCATCGCAGGCTCCAAAGAGATCTTCTTCGCAGTCATCTCCACCACCATCACCCTGGTGGCCATCTTCTTTCCGATCGTCTTCCTGGAGGGAATGACGGGACGCCTCTTCAGGGAGTTCAGCATCGTCATTTCCGGTGCGGTGATCATTTCCTCCTTCGTGGCACTCTCATTTGTGCCGATGCTCTCCTCCAAGCTACTGAAGAAGAAACAGAAACACAACCCCCTCTACGACAAAACAGAGGTCTTCTTCGTCGGGATGAATCGCTTTTACGACCGGATGTTGCGCACTTTCCTCCACCGTAAATGGCTGGTGCTGCCCATCCTGATCCTCTCCACACTCCTGATCATTCTGTTCTGGAACATTGTTCCGGCTGAGATGGCACCCCTGGAAGACCGCTCACAGATCATGATACGCAGCTCGGCACCCGAAGGGGCAACCTTCGAATATGTCAGAGATTTCACCGATCGCATCTCAGAGATCGCCGACTCAATCGCTCCGGAGAGAGAATCAAACATCGTCTTCACCCGCAGCGGTTTCAGCATGGTGCGCATGGTGTTGCCCGACATGAATGAACGGGAACGCAGCCAGATGGAAATCGCCGGTGAGCTGTCGGCTGCGATACGCAACGAGAATGCAGCACGAGCCTTTGTCCAGCAACAGTCCACCTTCGGCGGTCGGCGTGCAGGAATGCCGATTCAGTATGTCCTACAGGCTCCCAATATCGAGAAACTACAGGAATTCATCCCCCCCATCATGGAACGGGTAAGCAACAGCCCCTACTTTCAGATGGCCGACGTGGACCTCAAGTTCACCAAGCCGGAGACCCGCATCCTGATCGACCGCGACAAGGCAGCGATGCTGGGGGTGAGTACCCGCGACATCGGCCAGACCCTGCAGTATGCACTCAGCGGACAACGAATGGGTTACTTCTACATGAATGGCAAGCAATATCAGATCCTGGGGGAGATCAACCGCCAACAACGCAATACACCGATCGACCTGAAGACCATCTATATCAAGAACAATGCGGGAGAGATGATCCAGATGGACAACCTGGTGAAACTGGAAGAGTCGGTGGCACCCCCTCAGTTATTTCGTTACAACCGCTTCAACTCGGCAACCATCTCCGCGGGATTGGCTCCCGGCTACTCACTGGGTGAAGGGTTGGAAGAGATGGACCGTATCGCGGCTGATGTATTGGACGACAGCTTCCGCACCGCATTGGAAGGGGAATCAAGAAACTTCAGGGAGAGTTCCTCCAGCCTGCTCTTCGCCTTCGGACTGGCCATCCTGCTGATCTTCCTGGTGATGGCGGCTCAGTTCGAAAGCTTCAAGGACCCGTTTGTCATCATGTTCTCCGTGCCCATGGCACTCTTTGGGGCACTTCTCTTCATGTGGATCTCGGGTGTGACGATGAACATCTACAGCCAGATTGGCATCATCATGCTGATTGGCCTGGTGGCTAAGAACGGTATCCTGATCGTGGAATTCGCCAACCAGCGACAGCAGGCGGGACTAAACAAGCATAAGGCGATCATCGAAGCAGCCGTACAGCGGTTGCGCCCCATCCTGATGACAAGCATCTCCACCATGCTGGGTTTGCTGCCACTGATGTTAGCCACCGGTGAAGGCGCCAATGGCCGTATTGCCATGGGAACGGCAGTGGTGGGTGGCCTGCTGATCTCAACCCTGCTCACCCTGTTTGTGATTCCGGTGATGTATATCTACCTCTCCACCGACCGCGAAGCCCAGAAAATTAAGAAGAATCAAGAACGTACAAGTGATGTATAAACGATATCCCATTGGCCTGATTATTTTTTTCCTGATGATGCCATCGATCACCTTGGCACAGGAGGAGATGAACCTGCAGGAATGCCTTCAAACAGGATTACAAAAGAATTACGATCTGCAGATCGTGCGCAACGAAGAGCAGATCTCCCACAACAACCTCACGTTGGGCAACGCCGGATTCCTGCCCTCGGTAACCTTCAACTCAGGGTACAACCTGCGCAGCAACAACAGTGACCAGTACCCTGTCGGGGAGGATGCTGCTCAACAACAGCGCAATGCCTCCACAGGCACCCTCGATGCAGGAGTGAACCTCAATTGGACGCTGTTTGAAGGATTCTCTGTTCAGACAAACTACAAACGTTTGCAGGAACTGAAGACGATGGGAGAACTCAACACCCGGCTGACCGTGGAGAACTTCATCGCCAACCTCACGGCGGAATATTACAATTATGTGCAACAGCAGATCAGACTGGGAAACCTCAAATATGCGGTGGCCCTCTCCAAGGAAAGGCTCCGCATCGTGGAGGCGCGTTATCAGGTGGGTTCACTCTCCCGTCTCGACCTGCAACAGGCTAGAGTATATTTCAATGCCGACAGCTCCCTGCTCATTCAACAGTACGAGATTCTGCACAGCTCCCGCATACGACTCAACGAGATGATGGGTGGCGATGTGAATCATTCATTTTCAGCTGTCGACACCACAATCAACTGTAACGGACTTCTGCAAAAAGAAGAACTCTTGACAGATGCATTGCAGCACAACACCCTGCTGTTACTGGCTGAAAAGAACAAAACACTCAGCGAGTTGGAACTAAAAAACCGGCAGAGTCAGAATTATCCCTACCTGCGGCTCAATACCGGCTACGGGTTTACCCACTACAACTACAACAGCGGCACCCTCGACCGGCAACGCAACTGGGGCCCCACGGTGGGGGTGACGCTTGGTTACACCCTCTTTGATGGTTTCAATCGCCGAAGGGAACAGAAAAATGCGCGGATCTCGGTTGAAAACCGCCAGTTAGCACTGGAACAAAGCAGGTTGGCACTGGAGAGCGATTTCGCCAACATGTGGATGGCCTATCAGAACAACATTGAGTTGACGCAACTGGAGATGGAGAGCTTGGAGAACGCGCGGCTGAACTATGAGATTGCCATGGAACGCTACCGCATTGGAGACCTATCGGGACTGGAGTTGCGGGAAGCACAAAACAGCCTGTTGGAAGCGGAGCAGCGGTTGTTGACAGCCCAATACAACACCAAGCTCTACGAGATATCCCTGCTGCAGATCAGCGGCAGAGTAGACGAATATCTCACCCCTTAGAGGGTTGAGATCCTTAAGCAACGATCTGATCTCTTTATACGAAACGATTGAGATGTGCCACCACCTCCTCGTTCCGGTCGTACAGCCCCAGGTTCAGGTTCATCAGATCTCCCCGCTCCGCCATCTCACGGATGATGGGGAAGATGGGGCGTTGTTCGGTCCAGAACGCACTGTTCAGAAAAATCATCGGACTGGCATAACCATACGACTCATAGTGGTTCTGCGCGAGATCCTGAAAAACCTCCTGCATCGTTCCCGCGCTACCGGGGGTAAAGATCACCCCTCCCTTGGCAAAGGCCAGCAATCCTTCCTCCCGCACACTGTTCTCGAAGTATTTGGCAATGTGTGTCGCAAATGGAGTGGGCAGTTCATGCCCGTAATGCCAGGTAGGGATCCCCAGACTCTCGTACAGAGGATCGGGAAATCGTTCCATCACCCGGAACGCCGACGCCAGCCATTCCTCATCGGCATAGGCCGGCGCAACAGAGAGCAACCTCATTGCTTCCTCAATGTCCGATTCATTCCGCCCCGCCAGCCAGGCACCCACGTGGGTAGCCTCCATCGCTCCGGGACCACCCCCGGAGAGCATCAGATATCCCTCCTCGGTTAGCATCTTCGAGAGACGCACTACCTGCAGATAAATCGCATCACTCCTCAGGATGCTGTGGCCTCCCATCACCGCCACCAGCTTGCGCTCGTCAAACCTGGAAATATAGTCGTGCAGCGAATCGGTGATGGAGTGATCGTGCAGGCGTTGTGCCAGCGTATCCCTGATCGATTGCTTCTCACGCGACCGGCGGTAGTAGTCATACACCACCTTGTCGAGGGTACCCAGATATGATTCAGGGAGAGAGGGATCAAATCCGTTGTACAATGAATCTTTGTTGTAGAGCCTGCTGGGATAGGTTAGAAAAGGCACATCCAGCAGCGGGAAGATAAAATTGTCCGGTTGCAGATGATGCAGCAGTCTCTCCGACAGGTTACAGCCCAGAAAGAGGCATTTGGAAAAACGAACGGCAAACAGCTGCTCCTCAATCTTGGTCAGGTCGAGCGCTTGCACCGCGATCTCCTCCACGGTTGTCCGGTTGAGGAACGATTTCAGTTCGGAAAGGTTGTCAAATTGTTGCATATCTGAAGGTTGTCAAAAATGAAAACATCTTACAATTTCAACGCCCTCTTCGCCCATAATGTTTGGGTAAGGCCACGTGAAAGCAGGTAGAGGATGAAAGCCAGCCAGAGCCCGTTGTTTCCCCAGAGCGGTGTCATCAGGAAATAAATGGCAAAAAACAGAAGAGAGGAGATGGTCATCGCGTTGCGCATCTGTGCGGAGGCGGTTGCACCAATGTAAATTCCGTCCCAGAGGAAGGCAGCGAAGCCGGTCAGCGGGATCAACAGTATCCAGAAGAGATAGTCGCCTGCCCCCTCGATGATGGTACGGTCGTTGGTAAGAATCTGCAGTATCTGTTCCGGGAAGAGGGTATAGATTCCCATCGCGGTGATGCTCACCACCCCACCCCAGAAAAAGATGCGACGCAGCATATGCTTCAGTGCATGTTTGTTTCCCGCTCCCACGAAGCGGCCGGTAAGTGCCTCTCCCGCATAAGCAAAGCCATCCATGAAATAGGAGAAAAGCATAAAGAACTGCATCAGCAAGGCATTGACCGCCAGGATAGTCTCCCCCATACCCGAGGAGGCAAAGGTAAAGAAGGTGGTGACCAGGGTGAGCAGGAAAGTACGGACGAACACATCGGCATTCACCCGGAAATAGAGCCTGATGGTCCCTCTCTCCCATAGATGCTCTTTCCTCACATAAACACGTAGCCGTCGGTAATAGCGCCACCAGAAACCAGCAGCCACCAGAAAAGAGATGAGCTGCGAGAGCAGCGTACCCAGGGCAATCCCTTCAATCTTCATCCCCAGGCCGAAGACAAAGAAAACGCTCAGCAAGATGTTCAGCACGTTGTTGAAGATGGCGATGAACATGGGGATGCGGGCATTCTGCATTCCGATGAACCATCCTTTAAAGGCATACATCCCCAGCACTGCGGGTGCGCCCCATACCACGATACGGAAATAACTCTCCACATGATGCACCGTTTCCGGTCCCGACTTTATCAGACCAAATGCAAATCTACCCAGGGGGTATTGCAGCAGCACGATCACGCCGCCTATGCCCAGGCCGATGAGCAGTGTGCGGATCAGCACGTGCATCACCTCCGCCAGATCACGGGCGCCGTACGCCTGGGAGGCGAAACCGCTGGAGCTCATCCGCAGGAAGCCAAAATTCCAGTAGATCATATTGAAGACATTGGCTCCCAGCGCTATTGCACCAATGTAAACAGCCGACCCCAGCCGGCCGGCCACCGCCATGTCAATCATCCCCAGCAGGGGTACGGTGATATTGGTGATGATGTTGGGTAGTGCCAGTCTGAATATTTTCCTGTCCATGGATGAAATAAATAATAACCGAAAATTTGATTAAAAACAGCCATAAAAGAGAATTAACATTCTAGCGAGGTGAAAAGTTCCATTTTTTGGGGGGAGAAAGAGGAGATTGACCATTTTTTTGTAACTTTGTTTACTCCTTAACAACAAACAATCACACCTCGGTGACGGCTTCTTTAACCAGACTCTCACTGCGGGGTATCTACGACAGAAAACAGGTCAAAAGAGAAAAAAACATTTAGGAACTACCATATGGATAAAATTCAGGAACTCACCTCAAAACTGTATACCGAAGGGGTGGAAAAAGGCAGGGATGAAGCAGAGCGAATCATTGCAGAAGCCAAAGCCAAAGAAAAAAATATTTTGGAAGAGGCTGAGGAAAAAGCAAATCAGCTGATCGCGGCTGCTCAGAAAGAACAGGCTGAGCTGAAAAAGCACACCGAAGCGGAATTGAAACTCTATGCATCCCAGTCGGCAGAAGCACTCAAGACAGAGATCATCAACCTGCTGACCGACAAGCTTGCCACCATGAATGTGAAGGCAGCGATGGAGGATAAGGGGTTCATGCAGAAACTGATCGGCGAGCTGGTAACCCACTGGTCCGAAAACGAAACCCTGACGGTGGGTGTGGAGCACCCTGATGAGCTGGAGTCCTATATCGCCTCCAATCTGAAACAGATTCTTGACAAAGGATTGAAGATTGAAGCGGTGAACGGCATCAAGACCGGATTCACACTCTCTCCCGCTGACGGATCGTACAAGATGCGATTTGGTGAAGAGGAGTTCATCGATTATTTCAAGGAGTTCCTGCGTCCACAGATCCGGCAACTGCTCTTTTAAAAAAGGAGGTTTTTTTTCTCCTCCACCTTTTTCGTTTATACCTATGCTTTTTACAAACCAGTATTACTATTTCATCTCCGGGCTGCCCGACTTCTCGTTCGACAGCACCAAGCTGCCATTCACCGTTGAGACCTTCAGGGAGATGCTCAATGAGGCCCTCAAGCCGGAGGACAGCAAGCTGTTAAGCAGATACTTCCTTCGCTACGACAACCTCAATCTCTTCCACATACTGAACAGGAAGGAGGGTGACTGGCACCGAGAAGGGAACTTCTCACGAGACGAGATGGAAGAGATCATCGGGAAGGTGAAAGAGGGAGATCCCATTGATCACGAGCTGGCACCGCCCTACTATGAAACATTCCTCAGGGCATGGCTCAATGAGGAGGTAGTAGGAGAGGCGCGCACACTGGAAGACCTGATTGCTTCATTCCATATGGACTACGGGTTGGAAGCCCGTAACAGCCTAATTGCTGACTGGTTTGAACTGAACCTCAACATTGGCAACATCCTCTCGGCCATCTATGCCCGCAAGTATGAGATCGACATCCATAAGGTCGTCGTGGGAAATAATCCGCTGGCAATCATCATCAGGGAAAATGCCAACGCCCGTGATTTCGGTATCGGTCAAGAGTTGGACTACTTCGACAACGTCCTGCGGCTTTCTGAGGAGAACGATCTCTTCGAGCGGGAACGCAAGCTAGATAAGTTCCGCTGGGACTGGCTTGAAGAACATACGGCACTCGATTATTTCAACATAGAGTATCTTTTTGCCTACCTCTGCAAGCTGGAGATTCTGGAGCGATGGGTGGAACTGAACGCCGAAGAGGGAGAAAAGGTATTCCGCAAGTTGATCGACAGCCTGAAAAACGGGGTGGAGATGCCGGATGATATCTGACAACGACAAACAACAACAACCATATATGTTAACAAAAGGAACTGTAAAAGGAATCATTGCCAACCTGGTCATCGTCGAAGTGGACGGACCGGTAGCCCAAAACGAGATCGCCTACATTGATCTCGACGGTACCCGCCTCATGTCGGAGGTGATCAAGGTGGTGGGAAAGAATGTCTATGTGCAAGTGTTCGAGAGCACCCGCGGACTGCGTGTCAACAGCCGGGTGGAGTTTCAGGGACACATGCTGGAGGTGGTGCTCGGACCGGGGTTGCTGGAACGCAACCTGGACGGTTTGGAGAACGACCTCGACAAGATGGAAGGAGTCTTCCTGAAACGTGGTGAGTATACCTTCCCGCTCGACGAGGAGAAAGAGTGGTCGTTCAAACCGCTGGCAGCACCCGGCGACAAGGTGACCGGCGGATCCTGGCTGGGTGAAGTGGATGAAAACTTCCAGCCGCACAAGATCATGGTTCCTTTCGTGATGAAAGAGGAATACACCCTCAAGAGCATCGTGGAGGAGGGCACCTATAACATCCATAAAACCATTGCGGTGGTGACCGACCAGGAGGGCCGGGAACATGACATCACCATGGTGCAGCGCTGGCCGGTGAAGATACCCCTCACCGCTTACAGAGAGAAACCACGCCCCTATAAGCTACTGGAGACCGGCGTCCGTTCCATCGACACGCTCAACCCGATCGTAGAGGGGGGTACCGGATTCATTCCGGGAGCTTTCGGCACTGGCAAGACGGTGTTGCAGCATGCCATCTCGAAACAGGCGGAAGCCGATATCGTGATCATCGCTGCCTGTGGTGAGCGCGCCAACGAGGTGGTGGAGATCTTCACCGAGTTCCCCGAATTGATAGACCCCCACACGGGACGCAAGCTGATGGAACGTACCATCATCGTGGCAAACACCTCCAACATGCCGGTGGCGGCACGCGAGGCTTCGGTCTATACGGCTATGACCATCGGTGAGTACTACCGCTCCATGGGACTCAAGGTGTTGCTGATGGCTGATTCCACTTCACGCTGGGCACAGGCTCTGCGCGAGATGAGCAACCGTCTGGAAGAGCTGCCCGGACCTGACGCCTTCCCGATGGACCTCTCGGCCATCATCTCCAACTTCTACGGCCGCGCAGGACATGTCACCCTCAACAACGGTCAGGAGGGATCCATCACCTTCATCGGCACCGTCTCACCGGCAGGGGGTAACCTGAAGGAACCGGTGACGGAAAACACCAAGAAGGTGGCCCGCTGCTTCTATGCCCTGGAGCAGGATCGTGCCGACAAGAAACGCTACCCGGCCATCAACCCGATTGAATCCTACTCCAAGTATATCGAATATCCTGAATTTGAAGAATTTATCGCAGAACACATCTCTGCCGACTGGACGGAGAAGGTGAACGAGGCCAAAACAAGGTTGCTCAGGGGCAAGGAGATTGCCGAACAAATCAATATCCTGGGCGACGACGGCGTACCGGTGGAATACCACACCACCTTCTGGAAAGCGGAACTGATCGACTTCATCGTGCTCCAGCAGGATGCCTTCGACGAGATTGATGCGGTCACCCCCATCGAGCGGCAGAAGCATATCCTGGACCTGGTGACGGATATCTGCCGTACCGAGTTCCAGTTCGATCATTTCAACCAGGTGGCCGATTTCTTCAAGGAACTGATCAACATCGGCAAACAGATGAACTATGCCGAGTTCCAGTCGGAGTCGTTCAACGATTATCACAGGCAGATGAAAGAGCTGGTATCCGAAAAAGCAACGGATAAAGCAGTGGCGATATAACCTATGAGCCAATCAACAAATTAAGATAAAATGGCAAAAGCATTTCAGAAAATATACACCAAAATCACCCAGATCACCAAGGCAACCTGCTCGGTGAAGGCAACCAACGTAGGGTATGATGAACTGGCAACGGTGAATGGCAAGCTGGCACAGGTGGTGAAGATCATCGGCGATGAGGTGACCCTCCAGATCTTTCAGGGTACCGAGGGGATCCCCACCAACGCGGAGGTGATCTTCATGGGCAAGGCCCCCTCACTGAAGGTGGGAGAACAACTCTCAGGACGCTTCTTCAACGCCTACGGCGATCCCATCGACGGCGGTCCCGTGCCGGAAGGTGAGGAACGGCCCATCGGGGGCCCATCGGTGAACCCGGTGAGAAGAAAACAGCCCTCCGAGCTGATTGCCACAGGCATCGCCGGCATCGACCTCAACAACACGCTGGTGTCGGGACAGAAGATACCCTTCTTTGCCGACCCGGACCAACCTTTTAACCAGGTGATGGCCACCGTGGCGCTGCGCGCCAAGGCAGACAAGATCATCCTGGGGGGGATGGGGATGACCAACGACGATTACCTCTTCTTCAAGAACGTCTTCAGCAACGCCGGTGCCCTCGACCGCATCATCTCCTTTATGAACACCACCGAAGACCCGGCAGTAGAGCGATTGCTGGTGCCCGACATGGCACTTACCGCCGCCGAGTATTTCGCGGTGGAGAAGCATGAAAAGGTGCTGGTGCTGCTCACCGACATGACCTCCTATGCCGATGCGCTCTCAATCGTCTCCAACCGTATGGACCAGATTCCATCGAAGGATTCGATGCCGGGATCGCTATACTCCGACCTGGCGAAGATCTACGAGAAGGCGGCACAGTTCCCCACCGGAGGATCTATCACCATCGTGGCGGTCACCACCCTCTCGGGAGGCGACATTACCCACGCGGTACCCGACAACACCGGTTACATCACCGAGGGGCAGCTCTTCCTGCGGCGTGACAGCGACGTGGGCAAGGTGGTCGTAGACCCGTTCCGCTCGCTGTCGCGACTCAAACAGCTGGTACAGGGTAAGAAGACACGAGAGGATCATCCGCAGGTGATGAACGCGGCGGTACGTCTCTACTCCGATGCGGCCAACGCCAAAACAAAACAGGAGAACGGTTTCGATCTGACCGATTACGATGAGCGCACCCTTTCATTCGCGAAAGATTACTCCGAATTCATTCTGGCCATCGATGTAAACCTCGACACGGAGGAGATGCTCGATAAGACCTGGAAGCTCCTGTCAACCCACTTCAAACCAAGTGAAGTGAATATGAAGAAGGAATTGGTGGATAAATACTGGCATTGATGGCAATCAGGTTTCAATATAACAAAACTTCCCGCCAGCAGCTGGAAAAACAGCTGAAGGTGAGGATACGTGCGCTCCCCACCCTGCAGAACAAGGAGACGGCGCTGCGTATGGAGGTGAAGAAAGCCAAAAAGGAGATCGAACTGCTGGATGAGGAACTGGAAAAGAGAATCCACTCTTACGACAAGATGGTAGCCCTCTGGAGTGAGTTCGACCCTACACTGATAGCGGTGAAAGATGTGGAGCTCAGCAGGAAAAAGATTGCCGGCGTGGTCCTCCCCATCCTCGAGAAAGTGCTGTTCGAGACCAAACCATTCAGCCTCTTCAACCGGCCCAAATGGTTTCTCGATGGGGTGAAAACCGTGGAGGAGCTGGCGGAGATCGGTATCCGCAGAGACTTCAATGAGATCAAACTGAAAAGGCTCGAATATGCCCGTAAGAAGACCACCCAGAAGGTGAATCTCTTTGAGAAGGTACAGATTCCCGGTTATCAGGAGGCAATCCTGAAGATCAAGCGCTACCTGGAAGATGAGGAGAACCTCTCCAAATCGTCGCAGAAGATCATGCGTAGTCACCAGGAGAAAAGAAAAGAGGAGGAGGGAAGCATATGGTAGCAAGAATGAAGAAATTCAGTTTCCTGGTCTTCCACAGCGACTACAATACCTTCCTGCATGAGCTGCGGGAGCTGGGGATGATCCATGTGGTGGAACAGGAACGCAAGGCACTCGACAGTGAGGAGCTGCAACGGTTCATGGCAGAGACACGCCGACTGAACGAAGCCAAGAAGATGCTGGAGAAGGTGACTGACAAGAAGTCACTGCTGCCCCCCAACGTTGCCAGCATAGAAGAAGGAATGCTTCTTCCCGATCGAATTGCCGAGATCGAGAACGAAAAATCAACACTCGCACAACAATTGCAGGTGAGTCTGCGGGAACGTGAGTCACTGCGTCCCTGGGGCAACTTTGACCCTGAAAACATTGAACGGCTGGAGGAGGCGGGATATCGTGTCAACCTCCTCGTCGTGCCGGATAAAGCATACGATCCGGAGTGGGAGGAGCGCTACAACGCCATGATCATCCACCGTGAAGGATCGAAAAGTTATTTCGTCACCATCACCAAAGAAACCGGTCTGGCCGACCAGCTCAACCTGGAGGAGATGAAGCATCCCGAGTTGTCGCTGCTGGAGCTCGACAAACTGATTGTTGCGCTGAAAAAGCGAATCAGTGAGAAAGAGGAAGCTCTCAGGCAGTTGACAACCGATCTGCCTTCACTGGAGGCAGCAATAAAAGAGCTGAACACCCGTATCTTCTTTACCCGCGTGGCTCACAGTGCCACCCGTGTAGCCGATGAGAAACTGCTTCTGCTTCAGGGGTGGGCACCCGCCGCCAAGGAGCAAGAGATCACAGCCTACCTGGAAGCACAGGAGGCCTACTATGAGACGGCAGAGCCACAACCGGAGGATGATGTCCCCATCATGTTTGCCAACAACCGCTTCACGCGTCTCTTCGAGCCAATCGCGGAGCTCTACATGCTACCGAAATACAACGAGATCGACCTCACACCCTTCTTCGCACCCTTCTTTATGATCTTCTTCGGATTGGCGCTCGGGGATATCGGTTATGGCGTCTTTCTCTTTGCAGGTGCCACCTTCGCCTCCATCTTCATGAAAAAGAAGCTGGGCAAGGCGATGATAGGTATCCTCAGACTGGTACAGATACTGGGTGCCTCCGCCACCATTTGCGGACTGCTCACCGGTGGCTTCTTCGGCTTCAACATCTACGAGACCCATATCCCCTTCTTTCAGAATATGAAGGATCAGGTCTACTTCGATAACCAGCAGATGTTCAACCTCTCGCTGGTGCTGGGTGTGATACAGATCATGTTTGGCCTGATACTGAAGATCTTCAACCGTATCAAGCAGTTCGGCTTCATGCACGCCCTCTCCACCATCGGATGGGTGATCCTGCTGATGAGCGTGATCGTGGCATTCCTCTTCCCGGCGCTGCTGGCAATGGGAGGCACCCTCCACTTGATATTGATGGGGGCAGCTGCCATCCTGATCTTCTTATTCAACTCCCCGGGAAAGAACCCGCTGCTCAATATCGGCCTGGGCCTCTACGACACCTATAACATGGCCACCGGGTTGCTGGGCGACGTGCTCTCCTATGTACGCCTCTTCGCACTGGGCCTCTCGGGAGGGATCCTGGCCAGCGTTTTCAACAGCCTGGCACTGGGTCTGAAGCCGGACAACCTGATTGGCGGGTCGCTCGTCTTCCTGCTCATCTTCCTCTTCGGACATGCGATGAACATCTTCATGACCGTGCTGGGTGCCATCGTGCACCCCATGCGCCTCACCTTCGTGGAGTTTTACAAGAATGCGGAGTTTGCCGGCGGAGGGAAAAGATACAACCCTTTCAGGAAATAACAGGCCATAACGGCAACATCTGATTGGCAGAGAAAAGAAAACAATGAACTCAGATAAAGTACATCATTTCAACCACAACAAATAACAATTCACAACATGGACATCAACTTATTAATTGCCTATATTGGCATCGGAATCATGATTGCTCTCTCTGGTATCGGCAGCGCCTACGGCGTTACCATTGCCGGAAATGCAGCTATCGGCGCACTCAAGAAAGACAGCACGAAGTTTGGCAACTTCCTCGTTCTTACCGCCATGCCGGGAACACAGGGACTCTACGGCTTTGCCGGATACTTTATGTTCCAGAGCATCTTCAACGTGCTGACACCGGAGATCACCTCCATCCAGGCGGCGGCCGTACTGGCAGGTGGCATCGCACTGGGGCTGGTAGGGCTCTTCTCCTCCATCCGTCAGGGACAGGTATGTGCCAACGGTATCGCTGCCATCGGCCAGGGACATGACGTCTTCGGCAACACCCTGATCCTCTCGGTGTTCCCCGAGCTATACGCCATCGTATCACTGGCAGGTGTCTTCCTGATCGGTACCGCCGTAGCCTGAACGAGTCAACAACCAAATGCATAGAGGCTGCTCCCACAAAGGAACAGCCTCTATTTTATTTCTGACCAGCGAAAGAGATCAATCACCCTCGATCTCAATGCGATCGATGCCGATATCCTTCATCGAGGCGGGATCCTCTACCGGCTCAATATGGGTGGAGACGGTGACCGGCTCACGGAACATGGCGATGATGGTCTCCTCCACCTCGTCGGCACAGTCGTGCCCCCGCTTCACGCTCCAGTCGCCCGGCACCAGCAGGTGCATCGAGATGAAGCGGCGTGGTCCGGACATGCGTGTCAGCAGAGAGTGGTATTCAATTTCTCTATCACCGAGTGAATCGAGATAAGCGGTTACCCTTTCCAGTTCATCCTCCGGGATGGAGGCATCCATCAGCTCTCGGGCCGACCGGTGGAGAAGCTTGTAACCGGAATAGATGATGTTGAGGCCTACTAGGATGGCAATGATCGGGTCGATGATCAGCCAGCCCGTAAGCTCCACCAGGATGATCCCCAGGATGACCCCCACACTGGTATAGACATCGGTCATCAGGTGCCTGCCGTCAGCTTCCACCAGCAGAGACTTTTTCTTTTTGCCGTTGTTGATCAAAACCAGTCCTACCAGCAGGTTCACAAGTGAGGCCAGCAAGGAGAAGAGCAATCCGGTACTGATGTTCTCCAGTGGCAGGGGATCAATGATCCGGGGCAGGGCCGAGCGGATGATGGTGAAGGCAGCAATCAGGATCAGTGCCCCCTCCACGGCGCTGGAAAAGTACTCCGCCTTGCCGTGCCCAAACTCATGCTCCTGATCGGCCGGCTTACGCGAGAGATGAAGCATCAGCAACGCGAAGAGCGCGGCGAACAGGTTGACGAACGACTCCAGTGCATCGGAGAGCAATCCCATTGAGCCGGTGACATGAAAAGCATAAAATTTCAGCAGTATGGTCACTATCGCGGCAGCAATAGAGAGATAGAGATATTTGTTGAGAGATCTTCTATTCATCGATATAAAATTTATCTACCTTCACATCAAATCATCTAACAACAGATAGAAAGTATCATTCGCACCTTTTGTGATGACAGGCAGATCATCCGACAAAATTAATCAATTCTTCCCAACAGCTATTCCCTATTGCTGTAATAAATTGCACCAACATCACAACCCCCATACGAGACCTCACGATTTCGTCTTTGGGGAGTCCGTATGATTTGGCTTTTTTCATTATCTTTGTATCCGTATAAAAACTGCATAAAGGACTATGTTTGAAAATTTAAGTGACAGACTGGAGAGGTCGTTTAAGATACTGAAAGGGGAAGGCAAGATCACCGAGATCAATGTGGCCGAGACCCTGAAGGAGGTACGTCGTGCACTGCTCGACGCAGACGTAAACTACAAAACTGCGAAAGAGTTTACCGAGACAGTGAAGCAGAAGGCACTGGGACAAGATGTGCTCAATGCGGTGAAGCCGGAGCAGATGATGGTGAAGATCGTGCACGACGAGCTGGCCACCCTTATGGGTGGGACGGCAGTCGACATCAACATCAAGGGCACCCCGGCGGTGATTCTGATGTCCGGTTTGCAGGGATCGGGTAAGACCACCTTCTCCGGTAAGCTGGCCAACATGCTCAAGAGCAAAAAGGGGAAGCAACCCTTGCTGGTGGCCGGTGACGTCTACCGACCCGCCGCCATCGAGCAGCTCAAGGTGTTGGGTGAACAGATCGGCGTCTCGGTCTACGCAGAGGAGGAGAACAAGAACCCGGTGAAGATTGCGCAGAATGCCATCCAGTATGCCCGCCAGCATGGCAAGGACCTGGTGATCATCGACACGGCCGGTCGTCTGGCCATCGATGAGCAGATGATGCAGGAGATCGAGTCGATCAAGAAGGCAGTCAACCCGCAGGAGATCCTCTTCGTGGTGGATGCCATGACCGGTCAGGATGCGGTGAACACTGCCAAGGAGTTCAACCAACGACTCGACTTCAACGGGATGGTGCTCACCAAGCTTGATGGTGATACCCGCGGCGGTGCGGCGCTTTCCATCCGCTCGGTGGTCGACAAGCCGATCAAGTTCGTCGGTACCGGAGAGAAACTCGACGCCATCGATGTCTTCCACCCGGAACGTATGGCCGACCGTATTCTTGGGATGGGCGACATCGTCTCACTCGTGGAGAAGGCACAGGAACAGTACGACGAAGAGGAAGCACGCCGCCTGCAGAAGAAGATTGCCAAGAATCAGTTCGACTTCAACGACTTCATCGCCCAGATTCAGCAAATCAAGAAGATGGGTAACCTGAAAGACCTGGCATCTATGATTCCCGGTGTGGGTAAGCAGATCAAGGACCTGGATATCGACGACGATGCCTTTAAGGGGATCGAGGCGATTATTCGCTCCATGACACCGGCAGAACGCTCCAACCCGGAGATATTGAACGGTAGCCGCCGAGCCCGCATCGCCAAGGGGAGCGGCACCAATGTGCAGGAGGTGAACAAACTGATCAAGCAGTTCGATGAGACCCGTAAAATGATGCGGATGATGACTTCAGGTGGAGGCAAACAGGCCATGCGTAATTTAAGAAGACGATGAAACTGATCGACGGAAAGGCAACAGCAACTGAGATAAAAAAGGAGATCGCCGAAGAGGCTGCACAGATCAAGGCCAACGGAGGGAAGACACCTCACCTGGCAGCGGTACTGGTAGGCCACGACGGCGGGAGCGAGACCTATGTGGCCAACAAGGTTCGCAGTTGTGAAGAGGTGGGCTTTCACTCCACCCTGATCCGTTATGAGGAAGATGTGACCGAAGAGGAGCTGCTCGCCTGTGTGGAACGGCTCAACAACGACCCCGACATCGACGGCTTCATCGTACAGCTGCCGTTGCCGAAACATATCCGGGAAGAACGTATTACCGAGGCAATCGACTATCGCAAGGATGTGGATGGATTTCATCCGGTGAATGTGGGTCGCATGGCTCTCGGGCTGCCCTGCTTCCTCTCTGCAACACCGGCGGGCATCGTGGAGCTGCTCAAGCGCTACAATATTGAGACTACCGGAAAGCACTGCGTGGTGTTGGGACGAAGCAACATCGTGGGTAAACCGGTATCGATGCTGATGATGCAGAAGGGAATCCCGGGAGATTGTACGGTGACCGTCTGCCACAGTCGTACCAAAAACATCAAAGAGATCTGCCTGCAGGCCGACATCATCATCGCCGCACTGGGCGTACCGGAATTCCTGAAGGGAGATATGGTGAAAGAGGGCGCGGTGGTGATCGATGTGGGCACCACACGGGTGCCGAGCAACAAGACCAAATCGGGCTTCAAGCTGACGGGCGACGTGGCATTCGATGAGGTGGCACCCAAGTGCTCCCGGATCACTCCCGTACCGGGTGGTGTAGGACCGATGACCATCGTCTCGCTGATGCGCAACACCCTGCTGGCAGGCAAGAAGTCAATATACGCATAATCATCTGTCGGGATAGATTCCCCAATTCGATACACCCCATGAAAAAAGCAAAACCTCATGTCATAGTCACCGGCGGTGCCCAAGGCATCGGCCGGGTGGTGATGCAACTCTTGCTGGAGGAGGGATACAGTGTATCGGTATTCGACATCGACAGTGAAGCGATGGAAGAGTTGAAACCATCGTTCCGCAGGCGCAGCGTCTCCTTCCACATCACCGACGTGTCGAACGAGGTGAGCGTCCGATCCTCCATACGAGCCGCCCTGAAGCAGTACGGCCCCGTCTACGGACTGGTCAACAATGCGGTATATGAACTGTTCAAACCTATGGAAGAACTTACCCTGGAGGAGTGGAACAGGGCTCTCGCCACCAATCTCACCGGCACCTTCCTCTGCAGCAAACATCTGGCATCTTCACTCCGGGAGACCAAGGGGTCGATTGTCAACATTTGCTCCACACGTGCTTTTCAGTCAGAGCCCCACACTGAATCCTATTCGGCCAGCAAGGGAGGCATCTGCGCACTCACCCATGCCATGGCAATGAGCCTGGGTCCCCACGTACGGGTCAACAGCATCAGTCCGGGCTGGATTGATGTTTCGGCATTGAAGAAAAAATCGCTGGCGAAACAGGTGAAGATTACGGAGGAAGATCACCTTCAGCATCCTGCCGGCCGTGTGGGCAATGCGATGGATATCGCCCGCATGGTCCTCTTCCTGATGAACCCGGAGAACAGCTTCATCACAGGACAAAACTTCACCGTGGATGGGGGGATGACCAAGAAAATGATTTACGTCTGACGCTTCCTCTCAATATTTTTTTACCTTGATCAGCAGGATGCCTACCACTGTCCAGAAGATCTCCCTAATCCGCTTGCAAAGACTCACAAAGACACCATACGAGAGTGGCAGCGAGAGGATGCCGAATACGATCACGATTCCTCCCTCACGGGAGCCCATCTGCATCGGCATAAAGAAAAGAATGTTCCCTATCAGCGACTGGATCGATTCGATCAGCACACTCTTCCCATAAGAGATAGGCATACCCACTGCACGCATCATCAGGATCACTTCCAGGCAAAGAAAAAAACGGGAAAATATTTCCAGAGAGAGGGATGCAACAAAATCTTTCTTGCGGTTGCGGTAAAGGTCGGCAATCAGGGTGTCCATCTGGTTAATTTTCTCCTGGTTGTTCCTGCGGTATGCTCTCAGGCTTTTCCCGATAAAAGGAAGCCTGCCGCCCAGCATCAAAGCCCTGTCTACCCCACCCCGGGTATAAACCCTGTAAGCCCACAACAACAAAAGGAAAGAGGTTGCCGTGGAGAAGATCATACCCAGTTCCACCGCATCGGAGAGCACCGGTACCAGGAATAGCAGCAGCGGGATGGACACCATCCAAAAGATGAAATGAGAGACAAAGTGCATCATGGTGGAGAGCAGTACAGAGGAGGTGGCTTTCTGTATGCCCAGGGTGGATTGTAGCTCGATGATCTTATAGGGTTCACCTCCCATCAGTCCGAAGGGAGTGATATAGTTGATGGCAAAGCCACTGATCACCAACTTGAACAACCGCAGGAAACCGACCTTTTTCGTCTCCTCACTACCATCACGCAGGATCAGATAAAAGGAGTAGGTATTGATCAGGTAGACCACTACCCAAAGCCCGATGATAGGGACAAACCACCAGCCGGTCTGCCTGATATCGCGCATGATATTGTCGATCCCTGTCTTGTATATCATAAAGCCCAGCGCCAGAGCACCGAGCAGAAAAAAAATATTTTGAGCAATCTTCGCTTTTTTTGCCATAAAGGGTTGGCTCTAAACAACAATGGCCCGATACGCGCAGCATCAGGCCACAAAAATAGGGTTAATTCGTGAAATAATGGTAAGAACCAGCAAATTATTTCCGGAAAGGGGGTTTAACCACCACGGCTTTCAGCTTTCTGTTGCGCACGCTGATGAATATTTCTGTGCCGGGGGTGGCATATTCCGGTTTGAGGTATCCCATGCCAATTCCTGTTTTCAGAACCGGTGAGATCGTACCCGACGTAACTACACCGATGGCGTGATCATCCGCGTTCGTTATTTTATAACCATGCCGTGGAATCCCCTTCTCTGTCAACTCAAAACAACAGAGCTTACGAGAGACACCTTCTGCTTTTTCTTTTTCAAGAACCTCACGGCCAATGAACAATTTCTCCGGGGTGAAGCGGGTGATCCAGCCCAATCCCGCCTGCAGAGGGGTGGTGCTGTCATCAAGGTCGTTTCCGTAGAGGCAGAAGCCCATCTCCAGACGGAGCGTATCGCGTGCACCCAAGCCTACCGGTTTAATACCATAGGCATCACCGGCTTCAAAAAGCGCATCCCATATCTTACGGCCCTCTTCGGGATAAAAATAGAGCTCGAAGCCACCGGCACCGGTGTATCCGGTGTTGGAGATAATGACGTTCTCCACGCCTGCAAAACGAGCAGTCACAAATGAATAGTAGGGGATGGCCGAGAGATCGGCGGTGGTAAGTTTCTGCATCGTCTCCATTGCACGGGGACCCTGTACAGCCAACAAAGCCATATGTTCTGAAGCGTTCTCAAGCTCAGCGCCCATGCTGTTGTGCCTTTGACACCACTCCCAGTCTTTTTCAATGTTGGCGGCATTCACAACCAACATGTATTTTTCCTCATCGTACTGGTAGAGGATAAAATCATCCACGATGCCACCCTGTTCGTTCACAAAACAACTGTACTGAGCCTTGCCCGGCTGCAGCCGGGCTGCATCATTGCTGGCAATCTGCTGCAGAAAGGATAGCGCTTTTGGTCCTTTCACCCAGAACTCCCCCATGTGCGACACGTCGAATACCCCCACGGCATTCACCACCGTGAGATGTTCATCGATTATTCCGCTGTACTCAATGGGCATGTTATAGCCTGCAAACTCATGCATCTTTGCTCCCAGAGCAATGTGCTGATCGATAAATGGTGTTGTTTTCATATTATGATTTGGATTAGAGCAGTAACTCAGCCTCGTGCTACCAGTTCAGCAATCTTCACAATTACGTCGGATGCTTTTCGCAGCGACGGGATGGGCAGAAACTCATACCTGCCATGGAAGTTCATACCGCCGGCAAAGATGTTGGGACAGGGAAGCCCCATGAACGAGAGGCGCGCACCGTCGGTACCACCGCGAATTGGTTTGATGTTTGGTTTCACACCCACCGCCTCCATGGCACGGAAAGCGTAGTCGATGACATGCATCACCGGTTCAACCTTCTCCTTCATGTTGTAGTACTGATCCCTCATCTCCAGTGTGAGACGGTTGTCATAACGTTTGTTGAGACGCTCCACCACTTCGCTCATCAATCGCTTACGTGCTTCGAACTTCAGCCTGTCGTGGTCACGGATAATAAAGGAGACCTTCGCTTCATCCACCGTACCATTGATGCCAATCAGGTGAAAGAACCCTTCATAACCCTCGGTGTGCTCCGGTCGCTCCCCTTCGGGCAAGATCGCTACCAGCTCGTTGGCCACATGCAGGGCATTTATCATCTTCCCCTTTGCATATCCGGGATGGACGTTGCGACCCTGTATCTCTATCTTTGCCGATGCAGCATTGAAATTCTCATACTCCAGCTCACCCACCTCGCTGCCATCCATGGTGTAGGCCCAATGAGCACCAAACTTCGCCACATCAAACTTGTCCGCCCCACGACCAATCTCTTCATCGGGTGTGAAGGCAATGCGGATCTTGCCATGTTCAATCTCGGGATGCTCAATCAGGTATTGCATGGCATTCATGATCTCAGCAATACCAGCCTTGTCGTCCGCCCCTAGAAGTGTGTTCCCGTCAGTGACGATCAGATCTTCTCCTACATGATACAATAGCTCTGGGAAGTCCGTGGGTGAAAGCACCACACCGCTCGACTCATTGAGCAGAATATCCTTGCCATCGTAAGCTTTAACGATGCGTGGAGTTACCTTTTCACCGCTCATGTCAGGACTGGTATCAAAGTGAGCGATGAAACCAATCACCGGCACATCCTTTTTCGTATTTGCCGGGAGGGTAGCCATCAGGTAACAGTTGTTATCGAGGCTCACATCTGTTAGCCCCATCTCCAATGCTTCCTTCTCCACCTCTTTTGCAAGGTTGAACTGCTTTTGGGTACTTGGGGTCTGGGTACTGTTCTCATCCGACTGTGTATCGATGCGGGCATACTTGATAAAACGGTCTACTATATTCATGATGATTTCTTGAACTGATTTTTTCTTTGTTTAAGTGTTGATCTTCCTACAAAGATAAAAAAAGAGAGTGAATAGGAAAAATCAAATTCATCCTTTTGTATCTAAATAAAAAGATGTATCTTTGCACAAGGGTAAGTCCTATACGGCCAGCTCCCATTGAATCCCCCAGGTCTTGATCGAAGCAAGGGTATTTGGTTGTAGCGGCGCGATATAGATCGCTTACCCTTTTTTATGCATAACAAAAAACCCCTTCACCTGTATTGGTTGAAGGGGTTTTTGTTTTTGGCTCTTTCTCGTCCGATTATGCCAGTTTTGGCAACAGCTTTGCATCGAGCGAGTACTTACCGGCACCGATCAGAATCGCTCCGACAAAGACGATCAGCAAATCGAGCGCATGACCGAACACCATGAAATCATCGCCTGCGGCAAGATGAGTAGCGAGCGCCACGACCATGGTACCTGTCAGCATCAGGGCAGCGGGACGGAAAAGCAGGCCTAGTGCAAAAAGAGCACCTCCTACGGCTTCAGCAACGGCTGCCATGAATCCCCAGAACGCAGGGGCAAAGGTGATACCGAAAATCGACATGCTTCCGCCAATATATGTCCATGTTTCCACTCCACCCATCAACTTGGGTATACCGTGCAACATGATGGAAATACCAATACCCGCTCTCAAAATCAACCATCCCAGATGTAACAAATCTTCTTTCTTTCTCATTTTCTATTTTCTTGTTATGTAATTATTCAATATTGTCACGCTCTAAACCGATAGGTAGACCGTTTTGTTTATCTTTGCAACATCAATAAAATCGATATGTCTACTTTTGCCCCTTTCGCCAAACCGATGTACGTAATGTTGAAGCCGGTAGGTTCCAAGTGCAACCTCGACTGTGAATACTGTTACTATCTGGAGAAAGCGAACCTCTTTCCGAAAAAAAACAACCAGGTGATGAGCGAAGAGCTCCTCGAACGGTTCACGAAACAATACATCGAATCTCAGACACAGCCGCAGGTGATGTTCACATGGCATGGAGGAGAAACACTGATGCGTCCCCTCTCATTCTACAGAAAAGCGGTGGAGCTACAAAAGAAATATGCTGGAGGACGTCAGATAGACAACTCCATACAAACCAACGGAACGTTGCTGAACGATGAATGGTGTGCCTTCTTCAAGGAGAACAATTTCCTTGTAGGTATCTCAATTGACGGACCCCAGGAGTTCCACGATGAATATCGACGTGACAAGATGGGGCGTCCCTCTTTCAAGCGTGTGATGCGTGGCATTGAATTGCTGAAGAAGCACGGCGTGGAATTCAACTGCCTGGCAGTGGTAAACGACTACAATGTGGACTACCCGCTAGAATTTTACCGTTTCTTCAAGGAGATTAATTGCCGTTACATTCAGTTCACCCCCATTGTGGAACGAATCCGTAAAAACAACAATTCATCCTTGAAACTGGCCACTGCTGCAGACGAAGAGGAGGATGTGGAGCTGGCACCTTTTACCGTGCCTGCTGAGAAGTGGGGCAAGTTCCTCTGTGATCTGTTTGATGAATGGATCAAAGAGGATGTGGGGAAGACTTATATTCAGATTTTCGACTCCACACTCGCTAATTGGGTGGGTGAACAGCCTGGTGTTTGTACCATGGCCAAGACATGCGGCCATGCCGGAGCCATGGAGTTCAACGGCGATGTCTACTCGTGCGATCACTTCGTTTTTCCCGAATATCGGTTGGGTAATATATATGATAAACCGCTCGCTTCACTGATGTACTCAGAGCAACAGCTCTCTTTCGGGAATGACAAGTATGACACCCTACCACAGCAGTGCCGTGAGTGCGACATGCTCTTCACCTGCTACGGTGAGTGTCCCAAGAACCGGTTCATCCGTGACAAGTATGGCAACAAGGGTCTCAACTACCTCTGTAGCGGTTACTACCGCTATTACAACCATGTGGCTCCCTATATGGATTTCATGAAACAGGAGCTGCTAGCGGGACGTCCACCAGCCAACGTGATGGAATGGGCACGTTTCAGGCAGGCATCACGCTAGGTTCCTTCATTATACGCACAAAAAAACCGAACCACAGTTGTGATTCGGTTTTTTATTTTGGTTGTGAGTGACTACTTGTTCTGTCCCTGACGGGCAGAATAGCTGATCTTCAATGCATAAGCCTGTCTTAGTGCCTGCTTCACATCAGTGATGTACTGCATACGGGTCTCTTCATCTGCTTTGATCGACACAGTCATCAGCGGTTGGTCAGCTTCGTTCATACTTGCCTTTTCCTGGGCAATGTAATCCTGAATTTCCGAAACCTGTGCGAACCGGTCGTTCAGTTGCATCTGGGTACCTGTACCCAGTCGCGTTTCCATCGGGGGACCGATGTTGATGTAAGTCACCAGTGACTTTTTCTCCAGTTTCTGTACTTCGGAAGCTGTGGGCAGTTTCATCCGCACCATCAGCGTCTCTGAACGCATGGTGGTGGTCACCATGAAGAAGAACAGAATGGCGAATACAATATCGGGCATCGACGAAGAGTTCAATGCAGGCATCTCTTTCTTGCCACCCTTATTAAATTTTCCCATAGTTATTGTCCTCCGTAGTTTTTAGGTTCTGCCTCAGATATACGTTGCGGGTAGAGATCGTTGATCTGTTTCTGCTGATCATCCGTCAGCTCATCGTATGAGGTATTGAAATATTTCCGGGCACCTTCCTCCCTCAGCTCGTTGTAAGCCCTTACCACCTCGTTTTGAACGGCGATATAGGTCTTATAGCTGGTGGTGGCATCGTTCTGAATGGAGATTACATGCTGATCCGTAACCGGTACTATACCGATGGGGGGACCAAAATCTTCTTCAGTCAATTCCGGAAGCTGTTCACTGTTTGAGGTGTTCAGAACGAACTCCTTCACCTTATCCTTGAGCGCAACCTTACTCCCGGTACCCTTCAATTCGTCTGAATTGGAGTACCATTCACTTCCTTGCTGATTCTGGACCATTGTCTCGTTTTGAGCGTTCACCAGTACCACAAGCAGGTTTCTGCGTTGCACGTCGACCGTGGTCTGCTCCTCGGTCTGTGGTGGTGGTGGTAGACGGCGAGCCAATCCGGAATCGACGTCCATATTGGATACCAGCAGGAAGAAGGTCAGCAACAGGAAAGAAATGTCCGCCATGGAACTTGCGTTGAGTGCCGGAACTTTTCTAGTTGTTTTTGCCATAAAATTAACCTTTCTTTTTCTTTAATGTACTGGCTGCCGTTTAGCCTTTTTTCTTGAAAAGGGGCAATACCAAAATTGCAAGAAATGTAATCACCAACAGGATATAGCCACTGTAGAGCCACATATCCGTCAGCTTCAACGTTGCGGGTTTGTTGTCTGGACCGTCATAACCGGGAATATTCAGCAGGGTGCCGTCACCAATTGAATAGGTCACGAGCAGAAGTGCTCCGATGCCCACCAGTGCAAGCAGACCGCCCATTGCTTTCTTGGGACTCTCTTTCAATTTCTTGAAAAAGGAGAATACCGCAAAAAGTAACAATACCACGATGGTGATTGCAAAGAGGATATAGGCCCAGTATAAAACCAAGTCAGTAAACTTTGGCTGACTCATATCAGCGGCGATCTTCTCGTACGCCGGAACCTGACCTCCCAGGTAGAACAACGCCATCACCGCAATAGATATCAGGACACCTATGATGAGGGTAGTCTTGGAGGTTCTGTGTATTTTTGTAACAGCCATATTTCTTACAAGTTTTTGTATTTAACGTTGTATTTGATCACCTGATCCAGGAATTTGATTGAAGCATCTTCCATCTTGTTGAGGATGCCTTCCATCTTGCTGAGGATAAAGTTATAGATCACCTGCAGAATCAGTGCTACGATCAAACCACCTACGGTTGTGATCAGGGCCACTTTCATACCGCCGGCCACAATCGTCGGGCTCATGTCACCTGCTCTCTGAATATCGTCGAAAGCCTGTACCATACCTACTACTGTACCCAAGAATCCGAGAGAGGGAGCAATAGCGATGAAGAGGGTGATCCATGAAAGATTTCTCTCCAGCAGACCGGACTGTACGCCGCCGTATGAAACGATGGAGCGTTCAACCACATCAGCACCCTGGTCCAAACGAAGCAGTCCCTGGTATACGATTGATGCAACAGGTCCTCTTGTATTGCGGGCGATGTCCTTGGCGGCTTCTACGTCACCTCTGTCTAATGCGTCTCCCACTTTATCGAGCAAGGAATCAGGATCCACATCAGCCAGACTGAGATAGATAATTCTTTCCAGGCTGAACGCAAGACCAAGGATCAAAGCGATCATGATCAAGCTCATAAAGCTGGCACCACCTTCAATGAATTTTGTCTTCAGCGCTTGATGAAATCCACCGTTGGCGGTTTCCTCAACTGCTGCGGAAGCTGTTTCAACTGGCGCAGTAACAACTTCTTCTGTTTGTTCAGCCGGGGTGGTTTCTTGCGCCAAAAGAACCGATGACAATCCTACAGACATCATTCCGAAGATTGCTAAAATTGCAAATAACTTTTTCATTGTGTGTTCAAATTTTTGATTAATGATCTTTAGTTGTTTTTTGTTGTATTACGTGTTGTTTTGTTGGGTTTTCTGTGCAACAGTCAGATGAATAAATCTATCTCTTTTCTACATAAAAACTTGCGGAGAGAGCGGGATTCGAACCCGCGATACACTTTTGGCGTATACACGCTTTCCAGGCGTGCCTCTTCAACCACTCGAGCACCTCTCCCTATGAGTTGTTTCCAAAAACGGGTGCAAATTACAAAAAATATTTTATTTGCATCCCATTTGGAGGGCAAAAATACTGAATTTATCCTACATATACTACTCCGATCAGGATTAATTTAAATAAAACATTCTTTCACTGTTTATTTCCCGCAGATGGTTGCACACCCTCCCCTATCCGTCTGAAAAGATGAGATGCATTGCGGGTGGTGATAGCCGCCACCTCCTCTTCGCTGATCTGCCATATAGAAGCCACTCGTCGGGCAATAAAGGTGATGTATGATGATTCGTTTCTTTTGCCCCTAAAAGGCACCGGTGTCAGATAGGGGGAATCGGTCTCCAGGATCAACTTCTCGTGTGGACAAATGGCAAGCGTTTCTGCCACGCCGGCATTCTTGAAGGTGGTTACACCATTGACACCCACCATGAAGTTCTTCAGCGAAAGGATCTGCTGTAGATCCTCTTTTGAGCCACCGAAGCTGTGAAAGACTCCCCGCAAGCGTTCAGGACCTACCCTTTCGATGCATTGAATCACCTCGTTGAGCGCATTCCTGAAATGGATGGAGACCGGCAGATCCTTTTCGATGCTCCATCTGAGCTGCTCCTCAAAGGCGCAGAGCTGCTCCTCACGCAGTGATTGATCCCAGTATAGGTCGACACCAATCTCGCCCACCGCTACGTAACATTTCTGATTGAGTTCGCGACCAATTACCTCCAGTTGTTGCTTCCACTCCTTTGTCACACTGGTGGGATGAAGTCCCATCATCGGAAGTAGATGAGCCGGATGTTTTGCAGCTGCGTTTTTTAGATCAGAGATGGTAGTTTCATCAATGTTGGGAAGAAGTATCACCTCCACACCGGCAACCTGAGCCCGTTTCACCACCTCATCCAGATCAGGCCGAAACTCATCGGTGAATAGATGTGCATGGGTATCGATCAATGTCATTCCACCGTCTCTCCTTTCCTGTAATAATAGACGATGCCATATTCACGGTTAATTTCAAGACGCTTATCAGCCGGCAGATCCAGATGGCTATTCTCCACCTCATCCCAAATACGGCAAATTAAATTGTCAGCCGTCACACGATATTCTGCAATTTCACCCAACACGCGGTTGGTGGCTTTCTTGTGCAACAATTGGTTCTGGTAAGCTTCACGAAAGAGTGCAAACATAACCTTCACCTTGGCGATGGAGGGGTTGTATATGGGGACGCCACCACGGGAAATTCGGTTGTTCTCACCCTCTATAATCTTCTCTCCCCATGATAGTATTTGTTCGTGAGTGGTTAAGTCTGGTACCACCAACTTCTCACCTTCCAATCCGTAGTAGGAGAGCTGATCCTCTTTAATTTCAGCACGCATCACCGAGAAATACAACACCTGCACAAAGTGAGAAAGATACATCCGTACATTTTTCACCTTCAATATAATCTGCTTGTTGGCTTTCACCTGTACGGCGTACATCTGTTGGTACCGCTCCGTCAAACGTTCCAGCCTGGCCAGCACCTTTTGGGCTTCGGTGATGTGACCAGGTGAGAGTGGCAACTGTTGGTAATCGGTCTCAGCGGCCTTCTCGATTGCGGACCTCAGGGCTTTGATGCGTGCATTGTCGGTATTGGGTAGTCTGCGATAGGGCATTTTATAGGGTAGATCTTTTTTATTTCTCGCGGTACATCAGCTTTTCCGACAACCGGAGTAAATCCATTTTCCGATCTTCTGCTACCCTGATTGAGGAGAGCAGATCTAAAGATGCAAGGTAATACTTTTCAATGAGATTCTCAGCCTGCTGTTTCAAATTTAATTGATCGTAAAGATTTTTAACAAAAGCGATTTTTTCCTCTGCAACATAATTGGTAGCGGCAATCCATTGTTCAAGTGCGGCTCGTTGGGTTTTATCGGCATTATGAAGAGCCTTGATCAGCAGGTAGGTCTTTTTGTTTGCAAGGATGTCTCCACCTATCTTCTTCCCGAAGGTGACAGGGTCACCATATACATCCAAAAGATCATCCTTCAATTGAAAAGCAATGCCTATGTGAACCCCGTAGCGATAAAGCAGATCAGCATCTTTCGGTGGAGCCTCAGCCAGAATTGCTCCTATCTTGAGCGCACTGCCCAGCAGCACCGCTGTCTTGAGGCGAATCATCTCAAGATATTCATCCTCCTGCACGTTGAGCCGTGATTCAAAATCCATGTCGTACTGCTGTCCCTTACAAACATCCATAGCCATGTTAGAAAAGATGTCGAGCACTTTCGGGAGCAAGTGGGGAGCAACATTTGCCACATGGCGGTATGATTCAATCATCATGGCATCGCCCGAGAGGATGGCACTGTTGGCATTCCACTTCCGATGTACGGTAGGCATGCCCCGTCGAATATCAGCCTGATCCATCAGGTCATCATGAAGCAGTGAAAAGTTGTGGAAGATCTCCACCGCCAAAGCAGGCTCTAATGCTACTTCCGGGTCAGCCCCAAACATATCGGCAGCCAGTAGGGTGAGCAGGGGACGCAAACGCTTTCCGCCGATGGATAGGATGTAGCGGACTGGGTCGAACAACGATTCAGGCTTCTCACGGAGCAACACCTCTCCGATGGCGTCACCGATCTTCTTCTCAAAAAGTGATATCTTCTGATTCATAACAGTCGGTATGGATGAAAGGTACAAATGAGCAAAAAAGCTGCTTCTGGTTCACAAAAGCAGCTTTTCGCAATACAATATTTCTAAATCAGTTCTGGAGGCGGAATACCACCGGAAGGGTGAAACGGACACGTACTGCCTGTCCACGCTGCTTGCCGGGCTTCCAGCGAGGCATCTGCTGAATCACCCTGACCGCTTCTTTATCGAGCGAGGGGTCCACACCACGCACAACCTGTACGTCGGTAATGCTGCCATCCTTTTCAACAACGAAGTTACAGATCACACGTCCCTGAATACCGTTCTCCTGGGCAATCACCGGATACTTGATGTTGTCACTGAGGAACTTCATCATGGCTGCATTCCCACCCGGAAAGAGAGGCTGATCCTCTACCACCACGAAGATCTCTTCAGTCACCTCTTCCTGCTTTGGCTTGGGAGGTGGTGGCGGAACGTAAGTTTGCATCTGTCGTTGCGACTGGTCATCCTCGGTCTTGATCTCCAGCTTCGTTTCCACCTTCTCCTCTACCACTTCAATAATCTCGGGTGTTTCCGGTTCCGGTGGTGGAGGGGGAGGAGGAGGAGTGGGCTCACGACGAGTAATCTCAATTTCTTCTTCGGCCAACACATCCTGAACGAGGACAGTCTCGTCCAGTTTTCTAGTTTGTGTGGACCATTCAAAAGCGAAGAAAAGAAGTGACAGACCCACCACTAATCCCATCAGGATAAAGGTGTTCCGATGTACTTCCAAATTCGCTTTTGGCGATTTTTTTACTTCATCTTTGTCCATTTTGAAAATTTTTTATCTACTTCAGTTTGTTACAAGTCTGCTGCTAATGCAAAAATAGGCATTTTTTTTAAACCAACTCCTTTTTCGCCTATAAAATTAGGAAAAATAGATTTATTAATGGTTGTGCGTCTTATTTGCAGGAAATTTCACATTCGTTGTCACGCATGGTGTAAGGTTGTTTATTTCACCTTGTAAATATCCTTCAGGTTGCGGCCGTACCCATCATAATCAAGACCATACCCCACAATAAAATCGTTTGGTATCTCCAATGCAACGTAATCGAGCTGTAGTTTTTGCTTCAATGCCGCGGGTTTAAATAGGAGGGTGGCAATCCGAACCTCACTGGGACGAAGTGCTTTCATCTGTTCCAGAAGAGAAACCATAGTGTTGCCGCTATCCACGATGTCTTCAACAATCACCACGCACCGCCCCTCAATGCTTTCGTTGAGGCCGAGCACCTCCTTCACATCGTTGGTGGTGGTCGTTCCATGGTAAGAGGCTAGACGCACGAAGGTGATCTCACTCGCGATGTTCACCTCTTTCATGAGCTCTCCGGCAAACATGAAAGCACCGTTAAGTACAGCCACAAATATTGGGTTCTTTCCCTCCAGGTCGGCGTTCATCTTACCGGCGATGCGTTTTATCCCCTGTTCAACTACCTCTTGCTCAATGAACAACTCAAAGTCTCTGTCTTTGATTGTGATTACTTCTTTCACGATTCTGGAATTTAAAACGCCAAAATTACTACAATTTTGTGACTTATGAGTGAGGTTCGACGCTTTTTTACCTAAAATATGGTTTTCACGATATCTGTCAGCTTCACCGCCTGAAAAGTCATGTGTGCTACGCTGCTCTCGTAGAGTATTCCTACCGTCTCTTCATCAATCATGGTCAGGCAGGAGTAACCCCAGCCAAAATCCTCATCAAGCAGCAGCTGATGCTCCTCCGGGAAGGTCAACCCTCCGTCGAGACTGGCCTTGATGGTGATTTGATTGCGGTGTTGTGTGGAATTGGGATTGGCGAATAGAAGGATGTCGCGACCCAGCAGGTTCTCCGATGCGGGGACGTTGATCAGACTCGCCATGCAGACAGGCTCCTGCAGCACGCTCCGCGAAGAGGGATGCTCTACCCATGTTTTTCCAAGATCGCGGGTGATGGATACCGCCCTGCTACCGCCACGGTTATCCCGCATGTTAAGCATCAACACTCCCGGTTCCACCTCTGCCACCTGAGCCTCAGTGGTGTTGGTGCGGGCGTGGTTATGGATGGTCCAACTCTCACCGTTATCTTTGCTATACATGATTCCGGCATTGGGAACCCTGGTGGAATCAATATATTGTATCGGAAATACCAGTGTGCCGTCCTGCATGGTGATCCCCATCCCGGGTCCCTGGAGCAGAAGGTTCCAGGAGGGATCTTTCACTTGTGGGGTGATGTTGATCGGCTCCGACCAGCTCTTGCCGTCGTCACAACTTTTTGTGAGCACCAACTGTCCCGTGCTGTGAATTTCATTACCGTCCATTGAATTGACCCATGCACGACCGTTACCCATACCATGTGTCCAGAGCGCAGCTATCCAGATGGTACCTGTATGCTCATCCACTAAGATGGCAGGATCACCCACGCCATTTTGCGCCTTGGGCAGTCCTCCATATTCCCCGAAACTGAGAGGCAAACGCATCTTCTCCCAACTCTGTCCCTTATCAGTACTTCTACTCAGCCCCACATCCACATATTCCTGCAGATCAACACTGCTGTTGTAACGCACATCATACACACCCAGTAATGTTCCTTTGTTTGTAGTCACCAATCCGGGGATGCGGTAAGCTGCCACATTGTCATCACCGGCGTGACGTACGCCAATTCCCATGCGGTGGGTAACAGCTTCGTTTGCGAACAACAGGGGCGCCATTACACCGTCGAGCTCGGCAGAGACCATCTCCACATCCACTGTGGTGAGTAGCGATGCATCCGGATGCATCTCCAGGCTCACCCAAAAGTAATTGATGCCTGGAAAAAGGGGATAGGCAGGCTTGAAAAGCACCTCCCTCTCGGGTGTTGCGATTTCCTGCACCTCCAGTGAATAGGAGGGATTGGCCACCCTTGTCCTGCCACGGTCGTGACTTGAAACATATTGCACGGGGGCATAGCGAAGCGTATTCCTGTGCTGCGGTGCTTCGGTGCCGCCATACCAGAGTTTGACAGCCTTCACCGCCTTCATATCTGTCTCTTGAGCGAAACGGAGAGCTATCTCATCCAATTGTTTACTTTCCGATGCTTCCAGACGAATGTAGAACAGGACATTGTCTTCCCGGTCAATCAGTATCGGAATTCGGGTCTGCTTCACCCGAAGGGTATCTGCTCCCTCAACTGAGAGAAGAGCCATTACCATTGTCAATGCGATTAAAATAATTTTTTTCATATTCTTGGGATTGCTATGCAACAAAGATAATATATTTTGGCTTATATATTAAACATTTTCTATATTGCTCTGCCTTATCCTTTCTCCACGTTCAGAGGTTGAGATAGAAGTCACGAACCAGCTCGATATAAGCGGGTGAATAGTGATGGCGAGACACCTCCAGCAGTAGCTCAGTTTCCACCGGCTCGCCGGGAGAGCGTGAAAACTCAGCCAGTATTCTGCGAACCGGCTTCCCGGAGGAAGGGACCACATGTGTCAGCCGTCGCAACTGGAACCCGAAATGAGCAGACAACGCTGCCATTTCAACGAGCCTTTCGGCAGGGAGAATAAGGGCCAGATGTCCCTCCGGTGAGAGGCAGCGGTGAGCACCTTGCATCAGCTCTTCAAGTGAGAGGCTGACGGAATGTCGTGCATTGGCTCTTCCAGCATCCGGTGGCAGCAATGACCGGGCAAAAAACGGGGGATTGCAGACAATCAGGTCGAAACGTCTTGATGTTTTGATTGTGAAATCCTGGAAACGTTTGCCCACAACAGTAATTCTGTCTGCAAAGGGAGATGCCTTCACATTTTCTTCAGCCTGCTTTATGGCATCCTCATCGGGATCAATCGCTGTGACAAAAGCATTCCTGCACCGCTGTGCAAGCATCAACGCGATCAAACCAGAGCCGGTACCCACATCCAACAGATGGGTACACCCATCCACAGAAGCCCATGCGCCGAGCAGGACACCGTCAGTACCCACCTTCATGGCGCAACGGTCGTGATAAACGGTGAATTGTTTAAACTTAAAAAAGGGGTTCGACATTTCGATCTCTTCTTCGTGCCGCTTTGGCACGGAATTTGTTTAATCATCTGTTACAGGAAAACAAATATAGCCAATTTTCTGTTCTGACAACAGAGATAAACAATGAATATGAATCCATTCAAAAAAAACAGCATACATACCGAGGAGAGTGAATCGAACGTGATCTCATTTATCGCCAGCGACTTTATTGATGGCAATACTGATATAGACGAATCTGGACTGAAAGAGACACTGCCGTTGCTGCCACTGCGCAACACCATCGTCTTTCCCGGCAGCACGCTTCCCATTTCGGTTGGAAGAAAAAAGTCGCTTGCACTGATAAAGGCACTGGGTAAGAAACAACGCTACATCGGACTGGTATGCCAGAAGGATGCCAGCGTGGAAGATCCCGAAGCCGAAGACCTCTATCGTCTGGGGGTGTTGGCAGAGGTGATCCGCGTGATCGAGCTTGCTGACGATAACATGAGCATCATCGTACAGGCAAAGAAACGGTTCGAGTGGCAGGAACTCACCCAAAAAACGCCCTTCATGAAGGGCACCTACCACCTGATGGAGACCATCAAGGCACCAAAAGATGACAAGGAATACAAAGCAATTCTCGACTCCATCCGTGAGTCAATGGTTCACATGCTGCAGATGTTGGGAGAGCCACCCAAGGAGCTGATTCAAACCATCCTGAGCGAAGCCTTCTCCGACATGCTGATTGGATACTGCGGCACCAACCTACCGATCGACAGCCGGGAGAAGCAGGAGCTACTGAGTATCCGCGACGAAAAGGAGCAGGCCTACCGTCTGTTGATGATCCTCAACCGGGAGTCACAGATCCTGGAGCTGAAGATGAACATCCAGATGAAGACAAGGGAGGATCTCAATCAACAGCAGAAGGAGTACTTCCTGCAACAGCAGATCAGAACCATCCAGGAGGAGCTGGGAGGCAACACCCAGCAGATCGAGATTGATGAGTTCCGTAAAAAGGGACACGGGAAGAAGTGGAGCACGGCTGTTGCCGAGACCTTTGAGAAAGAGGTGCAGAAGTTGGAGCGGCTCAACCCGCAGTCGCCCGACTACTCGGTGCAATACGGTTACCTGCAGACCATCCTGGAGTTGCCCTGGAACGAATATACGAAAGACAATTTCAACCTCAAGCATGCGCAGAAGATTCTGGATCGCGACCACTTTGGCATGGAGAAGGTGAAGGAGCGTATCATTGAGCACCTGGCGGTGCTCAAGTTGAAGGGCGATCTCAAATCGCCCATCCTCTGTCTTTACGGCCCCCCGGGGGTGGGCAAGACCTCTCTGGGCAAGTCAATCGCCGAGGCGTTGAATCGCAAGTACGTACGGGTATCGCTGGGGGGACTGCACGATGAGGCGGAGATCCGCGGTCATCGCCGCACCTATATTGGAGCCATTCCGGGGCGTATCATCCAGAACATACAGAAGTCAGGCACCTCCAACCCGGTGTTCGTACTCGACGAAGTGGACAAGATCGGCAACGACTTCCGCGGTGATCCCTCCTCGGCACTGCTGGAGGTGCTCGACCCGGAACAGAACATGGCATTCCACGACAACTACCTCTCCATCGATTACGACCTCTCGAAGGTACTCTTCATCGCAACGGCCAACAACCTGAACAGCATCCCGCAACCACTGCTCGACCGCATGGAGCTGATCAACGTGGGGGGATACATCACCGAGGAGAAGATAGAAATCGCCCACCGTCACCTGGTGCCCAAGGAGCTGTTGAACCACGGCATCGAAAAGGGAGCATTCAACATCCCCAAGCCCACACTGCAACGCATCATCGAAAACTACACGCGCGAGTCGGGCGTGAGAGAGCTGAACAAGAAGATCGCCAAGATCATGCGCCGCGTGGCCCGTCGTGTGGCGGCTGAGGAGCCCTACCCCCGCTCGCTGAAAGTGCAGGATCTCCGTGAATACCTGGGTGTGGAGGAATACAGTCGCGACCGATACCAGGGCAACGAATACGCCGGAGTGGTGACCGGCCTGGCCTGGACTGCCGTAGGAGGAGAGATTCTTTTCGTGGAGAGCTCACTCAGCCGTGGCAAGGGTGCCAAGCTGACCCTCACCGGCAACCTGGGAGATGTAATGAAGGAGTCGGCCATGTTGGCCATGGAGTACATCCACTCCCACGCGGAGGAATTGGAAATCGATCCGGAGCTGTTCGACAACTGGAACACACACATCCATGTGCCCGAAGGAGCCATTCCCAAGGATGGACCCTCGGCGGGTATCACCATGATCACTTCACTGGCATCGGTCTACACACAACGCAAGGTACGTGCGAACGTGGCCATGACCGGTGAAATCACCCTGCGGGGTAAGGTGTTGCCGGTAGGTGGCATCCGCGAAAAGATCCTGGCAGCCAAACGGGCCGGCATCAGCGATATCATTCTTTGCAAGGAGAACCAAAAAGATATTGAGGAGATCAAAGCTGACTACGTGAAAGGACTCACCTTCCACTATGTGAGTGACGTGAAGGAGGTGCTTGACGCAGCTCTGCTACCCGAGAAAGTGGCCAATGCGAAGAATCTGGCTGTTGCTAAATAAGAAACAGCTTGTAGGCAAAGTAGACCAGGTAGAACAGCAGGAAGATAGCTCCCTGTGCCCGCTTGATGCGGGAACTCCGTTTCATGAAAAGCCAGATTAGCACACCGATGCCCAGGTTGAAGAGACCATCCACATAGTTGATGTCACTGGTATGCAGAGGAGTTATCAGGCCCGTAACACCCAGGATCAGGAATATATTGAAGATATTCGACCCCACCACGTTGCCGATGGCGATGTCGGAACGTTTCTTGAGCGCTGCCACCACTGAGGTGGCCATTTCCGGCATGCTGGTGCCTGCCGCCACTATGGTGAGGCCAATCAGTGCCTCCGACATACCCAGCCATCCGGCGATGATCACCGCATTCACCACCAGCAGGTCGGAACCGTAGACCAGTGCGGCCAGTCCCACCCCGATGAAAAGGATGTCGAGCAGCCAGTGCTTGCTCATCTTGATCTCATCCTCCTCATCCCCTTTCTGTGCAGGCTTCTCTTTTTTCGAAGTGATCAACATATAGGTGATATAGGTAATCAGGATCAACACAAAGACCAATGCCTCAAGTCGGGAGATGGTAAAATCGAGGAAAAAGAAAAAGAAGAGCAGCGAGGAGAGTATCATCACCGGCACGTCGAGCTTGAGCAGTTGTCGCTTCACCGCCAGCGGGTAAATAATGGCAGAAATGCCCAGGATGAGCCCCACGTTGAAAAAGTTAGACCCCAGTACGTTCCCTACCGAGAGGGCACCCTGACCGTTGAGGGCTGCCTTCACGCTCACCAGCAGCTCCGGTGCACTGGTTCCCACCGAAACGATGGTAAGCCCGATCACCAGGGGACTGATACCAATCCGTTTGGCCAGCGAGGCAGCGCCCGACACCAGCCCTTCGGCACCGAAATAAAGAATCACGAGTGAAAGCAACAACCAGACAATTTCCATATATTCTATTTATAAAACCTATTCCTGAACAATCAATTTTTCAGTTGCAAAGATACCGCATTTGTCGGAAATGAAAAAACCTCTTTCAATGAAAGAGGTTTAAAACAATTTATCGTTGTCTGTTGATTATTCTGAGTAGTAGCGGAAATCCTTCAGCATCTCCTGCAATCTTTTGCGGGCAAAAAAGATCCTGCTCTTCACCGTACCGATGGGCAACGAGAGGTGACGGGCAATCTCCTCATATTTGAATCCGGAGACATGCATCGAGAAGGGCACCTTGTACTCCTCTGTGAAGCTGTTAATCGCCTTGTTGATCTCCTTGATGGTGTAGGCTCCGTCAGGGGTATCGAAACCGGAGTCCTGCGGGAGATTGAGGTGATAGAGGTTTTCTGTTTTGTCGATGATGGTCTGGCTTCTCACAATCTTGCGGTAGTTGTTCACAAAGATGTTGTGCATGATGGTGAACACCCAGCCCTTGAAGTTTACGTTCTCATAATATTTCTCCCTGTTATCCAAAACCCGGAGCGTAGTCTCCTGCAACAGATCCTTTGCTTCTTCCCGGTCGGCAGTCAGCGTAAGTGCAAAATTGAACATATTATCCTGCAGACTCAACAACTGTTTCTCGAAAGATTTCTTTGTCTTCATAAGCGATGACTTTTTATTGTGTTAAATGACCGTTGTCCTTGCAAATATAAAAATAACTATTCAAAAGAAAGAGTGTTTGTGGAACGAAAAACGATTAATGATTGTTAATTGTGAAATAAAAAGTGATATTCCATTGATTCCCACATGGGATATTGGGAATATTCAGGCGGAAGAAGTTCATCAATATACGATAAATAATATCAATATAACAAGAGAGGGTATAAAGTTTAGCGATTAAAGGTCCCTCCTGGCCCAATTCGCAAAGCGAAACTATGGCACACTATTTGCAAATTTATCAGCGTTGCAATAACCCAATAAAAAAAAAGATATATGGCACAAAAAGGACAGATCGGTGTCACCACCGACAACATCTTCCCCATCATTAAAAAGTTTCTTTACAGTGATCATGAGATCTTCCTGCGTGAGATCGTCTCCAACGCGGTCGATGCCACGCAGAAGCTCAAGACACTTGCCGATGTGGGCGAGTTCAAAGGTGAGATGGGTGATCTTTCGGTAAGGGTCACGATTGACAAGAAGAAGAAAACCCTAACCGTCTCCGACCGGGGTATCGGTATGAGCGCTGAGGAACTAGACAAGTACATCAACCAGATAGCCCTCTCTTCGGCAAACGACTTCCTCGACAAGTACAAGGAGAACAGTAATGCCATCATCGGTCACTTCGGACTAGGCTTCTACTCCACCTTCATGGTGGCGAAGAAAGTGGAGATCGTCACACAATCACACAACCAGGAAGCACCCGCAGTGAAGTGGTCGTGCGACGGCTCACCTGAGTACACCATGGAGGAGGTGAAAAAAGAGGATCGCGGTACCGACATCATCCTCCACATTGATGAGGAGAACAAGGAGTTCCTGGAGAAAGAGAAGATTGAATCACTTCTGAAGAAGTACTGCAAGTTTCTGCCCATACCGGTGGTGTTCGGCAAAAAGCAGGAGTGGAAGGATGGCAAATATGTGGACACCGAAGAAGACAACGTGGTAAATGAGGTGAACCCGCTCTGGAAACAAAAACCGACAGAGCTCAAGGATGAGGATTACCTCCAGTTCTACCGCACCCTCTATCCCATGTCGTTCACCGACGAACCACTCTTCTGGATCCACCTCAACGTGGACTACCCCTTCAACCTGACCGGCATCCTCTACTTCCCGAAGATCAAGAGCAACCTCGACCTGCAACGCAACAAGATACAACTCTACAGCAACCAGGTCTACGTCACCGACTCGGTAGAGGGGATTGTACCGGAATTCCTCACACTACTGCACGGAGTGATTGACTCACCCGACATCCCATTGAATGTCTCCCGCTCCTACCTGCAGAGCGACCAGAACGTGAAGAAGATCTCCAATCACATCACCAAGAAGGTAGCCGACAAGCTGGAGGAGCTCTTCAAGAAAGAGCGTCCCAGGTTCGAGGAGAAATGGGAGAGCCTGAAACTCTTCATCGAGTATGGGATGCTCTCGGAAGAGAAATTCTACGATCGTGCCGCCAAGTTCGTGCTGTTAAAGAATAGCGAGCAGCAGTCCTACACGCTTGAAGAATACAAGGAACTGACGAAAGGAGCACAGACCGACAAGAACGGCGACCTTATCTGGCTCTATGCCAGCAACCATCAGGAGCAGTATGCTCCCATCGAGGCCGCCCGTGAGAAGGGATATGATGTGTTGCTGATGGATGGACAGCTCGATGTACATTGGATGGGGCTGTTGGAGCAGAAGTTGGAGAAAACACGCTTCGTGCGGGTGGACAGCGACATCATCGAGCATATCATCGAGAAGGAGGAGAAGAGCACTCTGGAGATGAGTGAAAAGCAGAAGGAAACGCTTATCGAGGTGGTGAAATCACAGCTGCCTGTGATCGAGAAAACCGAGTTTTCGGTTGATTTCAAGGCATTGGGTGAGAGCTCTAAGCCAGTACAGATCACACAAAACGAATTCTCCCGCCGCATGAAAGAGATGGCTGCCATGCAGCAACAGATAGCGTTCTATGGTGAGATGCCTGACAGCTACCAGCTGGTGCTCAACGCCGATCACCCATATATCAAGGAGCTGATCGAGCAAAGTGAGACAGGCGAAAAGGAAGAGTTGAAAGCAACAGTCACGACAGAAGCGAAACTGAAACAGATGGTCGACCTGGCATTGCTGGCAGGTGGTCTGCTGAAGGGTGAAGCGCTGAACAGCTTCGTGAAACGGAGCTTCGAAATGATCTGAACCGCACAACAACAGAGATAATTGCAGGAAAAAGGGGATCACCGAAAATGGGATTCCCTTTTTTATACTTTTTCCGTATATTTGCAGCAAGAAAAGCTACCAACAGAGATGAACAAAACCTACGAGGTTACCTACTCTCCATTTCGTGCCTTCACGCGCAAAGAGTGGAGCATGCTGGATGAACATCCCATGTTTCCCGTTTCCGATATCGATCTCACACAGCTGCAGGCCCTCAACGAACCGCTCACCGCCGAAGAGGTGGAGGAGATCTACATCCCGATGATCCGCCTGTTGCAAATCCACCTCACCCACTACCGCAACCTGCACAACGAGCGCGATCAGTTCTTCCACAACACCAGCCAGCCCATACCTTACATCATCGGCATCGCTGGCAGCGTGGCTGCGGGGAAGAGCACTACGGCGAGGGTATTACAGAAGCTGCTTTCCATGACCCCCGGTGCACCAAAAGTTGAACTGATCACCACTGATGGTTTCCTTTTTTCGAACGCAGAGCTGGAACGTCGGGGAATTCTCAACCGGAAGGGCTTTCCCGAGAGCTATGATGCCAAACGACTGCTGGCCTTCCTGGCTAGCGTGAAATCGGGCAAGGAGCTCCTGGAGGTGCCACTCTATTCGCACCTCTACTATGATGTGCTGGAGGAAGAGATACAGACCATCGAGCGACCGGATATCCTGATTGTGGAAGGCATCAATGTGCTGCAGGTGAACACGGCCAAGAAACCAAAGCGGAGGGTGTTCGTCTCCGATTTCTTCGACTTCTCCATCTATGTGGATGCCAGCGAGCGCGACCTTCGTGAATGGTACCTCGAACGGTTCAAGAAGCTGCAACAGACTGCTTTCCGCAACCCGGAGTCCTATTTCCACCGATACGCCAC